>Ga0315277_10000408_pt1 | contig 68902 bp, 51 predicted proteins | sample YL17G05_15_MG_FD_203695 | JGI IMG/M metagenome (GOLD analysis project Ga0315277, IMG submission 203695) | Sediment microbial communities from Yellowstone Lake, YNP, Wyoming, USA - YL17G05_15 | ecosystem: Environmental > Aquatic > Freshwater > Lake > Sediment | place: USA: Wyoming | collected...
GGCTGTAACTACATTATAGGAAGGTTGGGTCACAGCATTGGTAATCCATTCAATAATGGTTTGCCAGTCCTTTTTGGAAGTGCTGGCGTAAATTCCTGTACTTTCAACAGTAACGTTGACGATGGCTACCACGGAGACATTCAAGCGGGTTTCGGTTCCGTACCCGCTCCCACCTGTAGGATCTGGACCAATAGCGGCAGCTATAATGTCAAATATGGTACCAGCGCGACACTTAATTATAGCGGTTTCTCGTTCGCCAATATGACCCAATTGTGGGCTTCGCAAGCGGTTCTTAACGGTGCTGGCCAGATTCCACAGCTGCCGGGGGAGCAAGGCGGTGGGGGCGGATACTACTATTTGCTTTCCCAATGCGCCGGTGGGTGGTGCCCTGCTTCCTCATATACCACCCCAACAAACCTTCCAGTAGGTCTTTATTACCTTTGGTGCGACACGGCAGGAGGAGGAGACAAGTGCAGCGGCAACCCCAGATGCACTTACCATGGTGGGCCATTCGACTGCAGTCCCTGGAGGTTCTGCTCTAGTGAAGACCTTAAAGTACTTGCCGTTGATCCTATTTGTTCCAGCAATGCAGACTGTGGGGTCAGTGCCGACCCCTGTTTCACGATGGTTTGTGTAAATCCCGGTACTTCCAGCGCATACTGTAACAAAGTCAACAATCCAGTAAATGGATATTGGTCGTATGGAGACTGGGGAGCTTGTTCAGTAGCCTGCGGCTTTGGAACACAAACCCGTACTGCCTCCTGCATCCCCCCTCAATGTGGTGGTGCCGCCTGCGGTGACTCATCAACCAGCCAAGGGTGTAGGGGAGATACTCCTGTAAACGGTACTTGGCTATATACACCTTATAGTGCGTGTTCAGCAACCTGCGGTGGTGGAACACGAACCCGCACCACTATAGCTTGTTCGGGGGCTGCCTGTGGAGGTAACTGTGATACTCCGGTGACCAGTGAGGTGTGCAACACTCAACTTTGTCAATGCAGCACCCCGCCTTACACTTATAGAGGCTCATGTAACTTAGATAATCAGTGTGCGGCCAATGCTGGCAAATGTATAAATTTTGTATGCAGCTGCGTCGATGAGTTGTCTCCAGGTGTTCCGAACACTTGTACTACAGACACATGTACCGCCGGCGGGACTTGTACGAATATCAACAGCTACAATTGGAACACTACCCCAGGTAACTGTGATAAGACCTGCGGTGCTCCGGGAAGTGGTACGCGGACCCCAACAGCCACCTGTAAAGATGCTGGTAGTAATGTCGATGCCACCGGAGCGTGCTGCCCCCCGCCCACACCCAGTACAGCCCCGGTTTCCTGTGACCCACCCACACGTTGGTGTGCCTGCAACGACTCATGTTCAGAGGATGCTGATTGTGTCAACGGACTTTCCTGTATCGATACGCATACGAGTGGAGGTTACAGGTGTAGAAGAAACGCCTGTGAAACCAATCCTAATTGTCCGTTGCCCAGCGGTACCTGGGCACCTTGTACAGCAGGTTGGGGACTATGTACTGGTGCCGCCTGCGGTGGTTCCGGTACTCAAACATGTAACGTAAATACTTGTAATTCCGTCTGTGGGGGTACTTGCGGGTTGCAACCCACCCAACCGTGTACCACTCCGGCATGCGGACCCGCTCCCGTTTCCTGTGATGTAATTGTAGGTTTTGGCACCGCCACGGGTCCACACTGCAAGTCTATAAAAATAAATTCACAAGGTTTAATATATGATGGTGGAGTGGTGACATGTCCATAAATAATTTTTAGAGGGGAGTTTTTATGAAATCAATAAACAATTCAAAAGGGTTCATCGGTCTGCTACTAATATTGCTTGTAGTTGTTTTACTTGCCGGAGTTATTTACGCTGTAAAAACGGGATTAGTTAACACACCTGTAGTAACGCCTCCCGTAGAGACGCCGCTAGCCCAGGAGGAAAATAAGGTTCATGTAGTTGACTTTACTTATACAGTAAAATCGACTACGGGTGATGTTGTTGTACTCACTGGTAAGGGTTCGAATATGACGCTGATGAAAGATCCTTCAATCATCATAACGGTCTACAAAGGTGCTACCAGTGCGTCGCCAAAAATGGAGCTAAACCAACTAAAAGTGGGCGACAAGTTAAACGCGGAATTTGTACCTGGCAAGTCAATCACCCTCTTTGTTGTGTCAACTCTGTAGATATTATTTAAGAACGAAGTCTAAATAATTGTCTCGATTAACGCACAAATACTCGGAGTCCTGATAAGTTTCTTTCCATGATTTTGGCGCGCGTTCGACTTTATTTCCCGACTTAAATTCAAAACCGTATAATTTGCCGCCCCTGTCCTCCACATAATCCAATTCGGCCCCGGTATAAGTCCTCCAAAAGTACGTGTTGGCGTAGTCCTGCTTATACGCCAAAAGCTTCATCCTTTCCGCAATAAGAAAGTTTTCCCAGAGAGACCCTAGGTCGTCACGGCCTTTTAGAGGTTTAAGGTTGTCAATTAAGATGTTTCTGACCCCTAAGTCGTAAAAATATATCTTGTCCATTTTGGTAACTTCTTTCCGCAGGTTTCTGCTAAAACCCTTTAACCTAAAAATTACGTACGACTTTTCCAGCAAATCTATGTATCTCGACACCGCATCTTTACTCATCCCAAGTGAACTTCCAAGTTCCGACAGAGAAACCTGCGATCCTATTTGAAAAGCTAAAAGCTTAAGCAGGTCCCTAATTTTAGAGGAGTTTTTGATATCCCCAAATTCTAAAAGGTCTTTATATAAGTAAGCGTCCGATAGATTTTGCAGATATTCCCTTTTTTGAGAGTCGCCCTCTACTGAGAATATTTCAGGATAAGAACCAAAGACAAGCCTTTCCTCTAAAGAATAATTAAGCTCTGCTTTATTCTGACTTCCTGATAGTTCAAGAAAAGATATTGGATACAAATGGTACGTCCAAACCCTCCCCGTAAGCGGCTCACTTATCTTGCTTGCCAAGTCTAAGGACGACGAGCCGGTAACCAAAACTTTAAGTTCCGGTATACTGTCAAGAATAATTTTTAAGGCCAGGCCGATTTCCGGAATTCTTTGAGCCTCGTCAATAAAAAGCATCTCGTAGCCCTGCACCAAAGATTTAATTTTTGCTAAGTCCCTGCTTGAGAGTATATCCAGGAACCGACTTTGGTCACCGTTGATAGTTAGTGTTTTAAGGTTTAGTGCGCTGATAAGGTTGTTGGCTAGTGTGGTTTTTCCCACCTGTCGCGCCCCGTAGACCACGACACCTTTGTTGTAAGAAGTTAGTTTTTGACTTATTGTAGCTGTTAGAGACCTTGGAATCATCATCACAAAAGCATATTAGCGCTAATTCCAACGTTTGTCAAGCCAAATTAACGCTAATTCAGACGGGTCATCAACGGAAATAGCGTTATTTGCACCAACCTTAAGTTTTTAAACCCAAAAAGCTTTTCCCCCAAAGTTTTTTAAGAGTATAATCAGTGGGTGAAAAAGATTTTAACGGGCGATAACACCACCGGTCGACTCCATTTGGGTCACTATGTTGGTTCTCTTGAAAACCGCGTAAAACTTCAAGACGAGTATGAAACTTATATAATTTTGGCCGACCTTCACGCCCTTGCTTACCCAAAATACGTGAATGATGTAGAGGCGGTATCCGAGTCAATAGACCAAATAATAATCGATCAACTGGCCCTGGGGATCGATCCAAAAAAATGCCTTTTCTTTCAAGACTCGGCCGTGCCTCAAATTGCCGAGCTTACTTATTTATTTTCTACGCTTGTTTCTCACTCCAGAATTTTGCGTAACCCCACAATAAAAGAAGAGATTCGTGAAAAAGATTTGGGAGATAATTACTCGGTGGGTTTTATCAACTTTCCCATTCTTATGGCGGCGGATATTTTATGTGTGAATGCGGATCTTGTACCCGTGGGGGAGGATCAAATGCCGCACGTGGAGCTTACAAACGAAATTGTTCGCAAGTTTAATTCTCTGTACGGCGAAACTTTTAAGGAAGTGCAAGGAAGGGTTGGACGGATAAAAAGATTGGTCGGAATTGATGGGAATGCCAAGATGACCAAGTCGCTAAACAACGCCATTTTCTTAAGTGATGACGAAGGCGAGCTCCAAAGAAAAGTTATGGGTATGTACACGGATCCCAAGCGACTTCATGCCACTGATCCCGGCACGGTGGAGGGAAATCCCGTTTTTATTTATCACGACGCGTTTAACCCCAACAAGGCGGAGGTGGCCGACCTCAAGGACCGCTATCGACAGGGCAAGGTGGGCGATGTGGAGGTAAAACAGAAGCTTTTTACAACCTTGAATACATTTTTGACTCCCGTTAGGGAAAAACGCCGGTATTACGAACAGCACATGGATGAAGTAATCGATATTCTACGTTCTGGTAACGACATCGTGCGCCAGGAAGCCCAGGAAACCTTGAACAAAGTCCTCTCCGCCCTAAAATTAGTAAAATAACCTGTCAGCCCTAAAGTAATTGCAAAATGTAGTCGGCCGAACCGGTATTATAGCATTGTATATCGCAGTACGATCTTGGAGGCGCCTGCATTTCTCTTGGCCAAAAATGCAGGTTTACAATAAAACGATACGCTGACCTGCGGATTTTGTTGTAACAGAGGCAAAATAATTTGGTTGGGTGTGTCACCTAAATAATCTATCGTCATATCAAGCATGCCAGTTACCTGTCATAGTTTGTTATGTAAACTTGCCAAAAATTAGATAAAGACATGTGCTACCTCCCTCCTCTATACTATGTCCATAATTAAAATAATCGCAATTGGAACCTCAACACCCCTCCCTTACTTGTTTAAAGCCGTCGTTTTGGGTGTTGACAGGAACAGTCACAAGTGATAACTTACACCCACGGAATGGAAAGGTTCACCCTTCTTCCCGCCAACGGCGGGATTGAACACGAAGCTCTGAACCCTTTTCTTGATTACTATTAATTGAATATATGGACCTGGCCCTTTGGGCCTGTAGCTTAGTTGGTAGAGCGCCGCGTTTGCATCGCGGAGGTCACGGGTTCGAGTCCCGTCGGGTCCACCATTGACAGGCGCATATTCGCGCAAGAACCTTGAAAACCAAATAGAATTACAGAACAAGAAAATTTCATGTAAATCGTCATGGTAGTAATACCAGAACAAAAAGAACTTAATGTACACGGAGGATGCCTAGGGTTTTTGCGGCGATGAAGGACGTGCCAGGCTGCGTTAAGCTTCGGGAAGCTGTCAAGAAGCGCTATACCCGGAGATGTCCGAATGGGGAAACCCTACCTACAGCAATGTAAGGTAACCATTTGCTAAAGTCTCTTGTCGCAAGATAGGGGAAGAAGGCATTTAGGAGCGTACCCAGTGAACTGAACCAACTTAGTAACTGGAGGAAAAGAAACAAACAATGCATTTCGTTAGTAGCGGCGAGCGAAAGCGAAGAAGCCCAAACTCAAGATTTAAGCGTCATCGTCATTCTGTCCCGCCACGGCGGGATGGGATGACGGTGATAGACTTGGGGGTGCGGATTAATCCCTTTCCGTAAAGTCGGAAAAGAAGTCAAAAAGCATTTTCATAGGAGAACATTTCTGGAAAGTTAGGCCACAGCGAGTAATAGCCTCGTACCTGAAATGAAAATGCCTTCTTGGGTTGATCCAGAGTAGCATGGGACACGAGAAACCCTGTGTGAAGCTGGCTTGACCATAAGCCAAGGCTAAATACGCAAAAACACCGATAGTGAACTAGTACCGTGAGGGAAAGGTGAAAAGAACCCCTGTTAGGGGAGTGAAATAGAAACTGAAACCGTGTACAGACAAGCTGACAAAGGGGGGCGCAAGCTTTCTAATGTCGTGCCTATTGAAGAATGAGCCAACGAGTTAATTCTGCGCGCATGCTTAAGTCGCGTGTAACGACGCAAGCTTAGGGAAACCGAGTCTTAAAAGGGCGCCGCGCCACTTCTTAGGAAGCGGCGTATGTATCTGTGCGTAGAATTAGACCCGAAGCCAGGTGAGCCAATCATGAGCAGGTTGAAGCCCCGCGAAGGCGGGATGGAGGACCGAACCGGTGTATGTTGAAAAATGCTCGGATGACTTGTGATTAGTGGTGAAACGTCAAACGAACCTGGTGATAGCTGGCTCTCCCCGAAATATATTTAGGTATAGCCCTGCAACTGCGTTGCAGGGGCTAGACCCGCCTTTGGCGGGTCTAATGCCTCGCAATGCACGATCCAACGGGAGGTAAAGATACTGGAAAGAATTGGGGCTCGCAAGGGTACCCATTCTTACCAAACTCAGAATGCTCGTTGGTGGTGTGGGAGTCAGCAATGGGGGGCAATCTCCTGTTGCAAGAGGGAAACAGCCCAGATCATCGAATAAGGTCCCTAATTTCTGCTAAGTGGGCAAGGTAGTGGAACCGTTAAGACAGCTAGGAGGTTGGCTTAGAAGCAGCCATCCTTTAAAGAAAGCGTAACAGCTCACTAGTTTAACGGTTTTGCGCCGACAATTTAACGGGGCTAAGCAGAAAACCGACTTCGTGGATTCTCCGCCTTTGGCGGGGGATGGTAGGGGAGCTTTGATGTCGTCCGCCTCTGGCGGACAGAGCAGTGAAGGTGTGCTGTAAGGCATGCTGGAGCGTCATCAAGTGAGTATGTTGGCTTGAGTAACGAGAGCCGCCTGAAAACGGCGGCCGCCGTAAGTCTAAGGTTTCCTCCGCTATGTCAGTCATCGGAGGGTTAGTCGGTCCTAAGGTAAGGCCAAAAGGCGTAGCCGATGGACAGCAGGTTAATATTCCTGCACTGGTGTAGAGCCGCTTGACCAATGGAGTAACGGCGCGCGGTAAATTAAGCCGGTTAAAGATTCCGGTCCAAAAAGCAAGCTAATTCCCGTAGGCAAATCCGCGGGAACGTTGGAGAGATCCTGAAAGTGAGCTTATGGGAAGGCTCTTAATTGAGTCGACTTAATTGAGTCGTGCGTCCAAGAAAAACTTCTAGGGAGGTTTTACACCATCCGTACCACAAACCGACACAGGTAGACGGGTAGAGAATACCAAGGCGATCGAGTGAACTGTGATTGAGGAACTAGGCAAATTACATCCGTAACTTAGGGAAAAGGATGCCCGTCCGCGCGCAAGCAAAGGCGGGGGCACAGAAATGGTTCAAGCGGCTGTTTAACAAAAACACAGGTCTCTGCTTAACTCGTAAGAGGAAGTATAGGGGCCGACGCGTGCCCAGTGCCCGTAAGTTAAAGCCCGAGGTGAAGGTTTGTCGCAAGACAGACAATAGCTTTAGGTCTAAGCTCGGGTGAACGGCGGTCTTAACTATAAGGATCCTATGGTAAGTTAACGCGCTGCCATAGTTAAATTTGGCTATATGCTGGAAACTCCGGTGTATCTTGTACTACTAAATATATTGTTATACTATGTATAGTATGCATAATTGATAGTGAAAATGTATCAAGTGCGGACAATCAGCAGGAAAGACCTCGCATTAGCGGGGAATCCTCACAGACTATACGCCAAACTCCGATATTATCGGAGAAGATATAGTCGCATCTGCATGGCGACATGCAGGAGTTGATCAATGATTGACTCACAATCCGAGAAATGTAATCGGACGAAGTAGAAGAGCGTAATCCCTTGTCGGGTAAGTAGGAAACGAGCCCGTATCGGCTTATAACGGGAAAGCTATCAAGTCAGTGCTTATAGGGAGCACACGTGCAGATTTGATGGCAATCACGTGGGAATCCAATCATCGATTGGGACCCGTATCGACTGTTCCACTAAATCGTGTTATAACGATGTGGATGATGCAGTTAGTCCATTGACTTTATGGACAAACTCAAACTGCATAATACGCCGATGTCTTATCAAGTGCCTAAAATTCACATTCCGACCTATATTACCGCCTTTGCAGACGGTGAAGGTTGCTTTTGCGTTTCAACCAATAAAAGCGCAAGACATAAACTGGGATGGGAGATTAGACCAAGTTTCTCCGTGTCGCAAAACAAAGACAGAGCACAAGTACTTTATATAATGAAAGATTATTTCAAGTGTGGTTCAATCCGCCCTGACAGATCTGACAAGACCGTAAAGTATGAAGTGAGATCTTTGAATGATTTGCTGACCAAGGTTATTCCTCACTTTGAGGAGTACCCTTTATTGTCGACCAAGAACGAATCTTTTAGATTATTCAAAGAAATTTGTCTGATGATGAAAAATCGTCAGCATAATACTTTGGAAAGCGCCGATAAGATTCGTATTCTAAGTCGACAGATAAACGGAGAACATAAGGCAAAGATATAGTCAGCACCATTAGTAATAATGGAATAAAAGCGAAGTTCCGACCCGCACGAAACGCGTAACGACTTGAGCACTCTCTTAATCACAGGCTCGGTGAAATAGAACTACCGGTGAAGATGCCGGTTACTTGCTGTTGGACAAAAAGACCCCATGGAGCTTTACTGTAACCTGACATTGGTTAGTTGTTTTAATTGTGTAGTGTAAGAGGGAGATTTTTCTGCGAAAGTTGAAAAGTCGACAATGAAACACCTCTCTGTTAAGGCGGCAAGCCTAACTATCCCACATTACCTGCGGGAAGGACAATGTTTGGTGGGCAGTTTAACTGGGGCGGTTTCCTGCTAAAAGGTAACGCAGGAGCACAAAGGTTCCCTTATCCCGGATGGAAATCGGGATGTAAGCGTAAAGGTATATGGGAGCTTAACTGCAAGACATACAAGTCGCGCAGTTGCGAAAGCAGGTCTTAGTGATCTTCCGAGTGCCATATGGATGGCCCGGAACTTATCGGATAAAAGTTACCCTGGGGATAACAGGCTGATCCCACCCGAGCGTTCACAGCGGCGGTGGGGTTTGGCACCTCGATGTCGTCTCGTCGTATCCTGGGGCTGTAGTAGGTCCCAAGGGTTGGGCTGTTCGCCCATTAAAACGGCGCGTTGATGGGTTCAGAGCGTTGTAAGACAGCTCGGTCTCTTTCCACAGCAAGCGCATGAGTTCTGAGGGGGGTTGTTAGTAGTACGAGAGGACCCTAATGAACGAACCTCTGGTGTACCAGTTGTCGTGCTAACGGCATCGCTGGGTAGCTATGTTCGGTTGAGATAAGCGCTGAAAGCATCTAAGCACGAAACTCGCCCCAAGATTAGAACTCTTTCCCGCAAGGGGACGCAGATCGTAGGAGACTACTACGTTGATAGGCCGCAGGTGTAAGGCACGTAAGTGTTTCAGCCAAGCGGTACTAATTTTTGCGACTCTTTTTGTTGACGATTAACACTGAAGTTTTCTTGTCGACTTCGTGTCGACCTGTTTTTCTATTTGGTTTTAAGGGTTTTTGCGCCCAAGGTCTCGGTGATGATAGCGGTAGGGACCCACCTCTTTCCATTCCGAACAGAGAAGTTAAACCTACCAGCGCCAAAAATACTAGAATATGATTTCTGGGAAGATAGGTCGTCGCCGGGATTATGGGCGTAAAATACCGTCAACTGATATGAAAGCAAGAAAAGTCCTAAAAAAAGAGTCGTCAATGTCAAAATTAATGGGCAGTTCTCCCATGCTTAAAAAATTTACGGTGGGGGATGTGGTGGAAGGCTTTGTGGTAGCCGTTCGCGACGATGAGATTTTACTTGATATCGGTGCCAAATCCGAAGGCGTAATAACCCGTGAGGAATTTGGCGAATTTAAGTCTAGCCTTGCCGACCTCAAACCGGGCGATACTTTAATAGCACAAGTAATCCAGTCCGAAAGTGATCAAGGTTATACCGTTTTATCGTTAAAAAGGGCAGAGAAAGAGAGAAAATGGCGCGACGTTGAAAAAATGTATAGCGAGTCCATAGACGGGGAAGCTCGGGTAATAGAGTATAACAAAGGAGGTCTTTTGGTCGACTTTATGGGAATGCGCGGGTTTGTCCCCCTGTCCCATTTGGACCGGGTGCATTTTACCGACGATGTGGCCAAATTTGCTCACGGTAGCGAGGCAGAGATTCGCGATTCGCTTAAAGTTTTGTCCGGTAAAGTGTTAAAAGTTAGGGTTATTGAGTACGACAAAGAAAAAAATCGACTCATTTTGTCGGAGAAGAAGGCTTTGGAGCACTACAGTGATGAAGCGCGTACCAAGAGACTTGGTCAGGTAAAAGAAGGCGATATTGCCGAAGGCGTGGTTACCGGAGTTATGCCTTTTGGGGTTTTTGTTGATTTGGACGGCATAGAGGGCCTGGTGCATATTTCTGAAATTGCTTGGGAAAAGGTGTCAAATCCTTCCGTTTACTACAGCGTGGGTTCTAAAGTGACCGTTAAAGTAATGGGCGTGGACGAAACCTCTAAGCGTTTAGCGCTAAGCATTAAAAGGCTTAGTGACAATCCTTGGGAGGGAATCGAAAACCGCTTTAAAGTGGGCCAAAAAGTTAAAGGCGTAGTTAGTAAAATTGTTCCTTTTGGCGCATTTATTAATGTAGAAAAGGGGTTGGACGGGCTTTTGCATATAAGTCAGGCCAGCGGACCCCTGCAGGTGGGAAACGAGGTGGAAGCCAGAATTATTAGCATTGAGCCGGAAAATCAAAAGCTTTCTCTGAGTCTTAAAGAAGAACAACCACAAGAACAATGAGCACTTTTCTTACTCGTATAGATAAAAGGGCTAAAGAAATTTTAAGTTCCTTTGGAGATGTTGGTGAGATCAGCCTCATAGAATTAATTAAAAAGATAAACGACGCCGGAGGTATGGGGGGGCGCGTTTTAGAGTCGCGCGGTTTTTTGCAAAACCTAAAGCAGGATAAAAAGTTATCGCTTAGTCAGCTGGTAGAGGAGGCTTTTTTTACCGCCATTAGAATGGGCCATACTTATGTGGGAACGGAACACCTGTTGCTTGCGGGATTGACTAAGGCCGGGTTTAGCGGGGTGGAGGATATAAGTACGGAGGTAGAGAGATTAAATTCCTTGCCGTTGTTACTTAAGAACGTGAGCGACGCAGTAAAATCGAATATTCTAAATAGTTACGCTGTTGACTTAACAAGAAAGTACATGTTTTATCCAAAAGATCGTTTTGTAGAGCGAGAAGAAGTCGACAAAATGTTCAAAATATTACTTCAAAGAAATAATTCCAACGTTTTGCTAACCGGACCCAGGGGTGTAGGTAAAAAGTCGCTCATAGAAGTTATGGCTAGAAGAGTGAGTTTAATGGATACGCCAGTCTTTTTTGCAGGGACATATATCTTGGATTTTAATATGCAAGCCTTTATTACCAACCTTCCGGCAACTACCGATGCTTTTGATATGGCAATAAAAAATTTGTCGTCGGAGGCAAAGATGCTTGGAAGAAGCATTATTGTCCTAAAAAATATGCCTGCCATGTTTTTAAACCCTTCAACCACTTCAAATGCGGGAGTTGTGTTTAAAAGCCTCGTGGAAAGCTTAAACAGGGTCAATTCCAAGCTTATTATTTGTTTGGATGACGAATCTTACGGACTCGTCCACTCGTCCGGTGGGGACTTTAGCCTGCAGGAAGAGTTTTTTTGGGGTTTTACCGCTTTAGATATTAAGGAGCCGCCCCAAAAAGTCACTATGGAAATCTTAAGAATGGAAGCCCGCAAATTGGAGGGCTACTTTCTGCTTAAGATTCCAAAAGATGCGGTAGAATACGCCTATAAGGAGGCTAAAACTGAAATGAAGAGCGAGCTCTTCCCTCAAAAGGCGGTGGAGCTTTTGGACAGAGCCTGTTCCCTTGCTTCATATGAGGAAAACAAGGTTCCCACGGATCTGCGGAATTTAGTAGCAAAACACGTTAAAGCGAGCTTGGAGGCTGATAGGGCGTTTTTGGACAAGAATTATGATAAGGCTGCGCGTTTAGCAAAGTCACTTCATAAGCTGGACAAAGAGTTGGATGGGGCAACCCTGACTTCTTCTAAAGAGTTGCGTTCTTTAACTGCAAAAGATATAGATAAAGTGTTGGAGGGATACAAGGAGAAGGAGCAGAAAGAGTACAAAATTGGAACAAGAACTTTGACGGAGTTAGAAAAACGCCTTAAACAAAAAATCGTGGGGCAGGATAAAGCGGTGGAGGTTGTAGCGCGGGCGCTAGTGCGGTCACAAATGGGCTTGCGCCCCAAAAATAAACCCGTGGGGAATTTTTTGTTTCTGGGTCCCACGGGAGTTGGTAAAACGGAGCTTGCCAAGGTTTTGGCGCAGGAGGCCTTTGGCGACGATGCCTTAATAAGGCTGGATATGAGTGACTTTGGGGAAAAGCACACAGTGGCACGCTTGGTGGGGGCACCTCCGGGTTATCTTGGTTACAACGACGGCGGTGAGTTAACTTCTAAAATAAGTAGAAAACCTCAAAGTGTGGTTCTGTTTGACGAAGTGGAAAAAGCCCACCCCGACGTCCTAAATATTCTTTTGCAAATCACGGAGGAGGGGGAACTCCGCGACATGCGAGGTGACACCTTTAGTTTTTCTAACGCGGTGGTAATCTTAACCAGCAATTTGGGTACAGAAGCTATTCATAAAAAGGATATAGGCTATGGCGGTTATACCAAGTCGCAAAAAGAAATTGAAGACCGGGTGCAACAGACCGTAAAAACATTCTTAAAGCCGGAACTTCTGAATAGATTTGACGAAGTAATTACCTTTAGACAGTTGGAAAAAAAGGATTCGCAGCGAATTTTGGATATTTTATTAGGTGAAGTTAGAAAAAGTCTGTCGGAAAAGGGTTTAAAGCTTGAGCTCGGCAGGGGAGCTAAGGAGTATTTATTGGAAAAAGGCTTTTCTTTGGAATTTGGGGCAAGAGCTTTGCGTAGGACTGTGGAAAAAGAGCTGTTGGACAAGCTCGCCGGTTTTCTAATGGTTAACGACAGTCCTTCATCGGGGCGGGTCTCGCAGCCTTCTCGTCGCGGGTCCCGGATCTCACCGCCCACTCCTCGAAGTTCTGCGAAACCCGCCTCAATCAGGATAAGCTTATCTCCCAAGGGAAGTCTGGAGGTTTCGCAATGAAGGGATTAAAAACGGTCTACATTTGTCAAAACTGCTCTGCTCAAGTAGCTAATTGGGCAGGACAGTGTCCTAAATGTGGGGAGTGGAATACCCTGGTTGAGACGTTGGATAGGTCTGGCGGCGGGAAGATGGGTGGAAAAAAAGCGGTCGAAAGTGTTAACGCGGGCTATACCGCATCAGTTAATGTAGAAACTTTGGATAAAGTTAAGGTCAGCGACACGCAAAGAATTTTAACCGGAGTGGGGGAGTTTGATAGGGTTTTAGGTGGCGGGTTTGTTCCGGGCCAGGCAGTTCTTTTAGCTGGGGAGCCGGGGATAGGGAAGAGTACTTTGATTACTCAAATGTGTAAAAGCCTTCGTTGCAAAAGCGTTCTGTATATGTGTGGGGAGGAAAGTCCCGCTCAAATTAAGCTTAGAGCAATAAGAATGGGTTATGACGGGGCTAATTTAAACACCCTTCAAGAAACTGATGTAGAGATCGTTGAACAAGTATTGTACTCTAACTCCCAAAATGCCAAAAATGGTCAAAAACGGAGATTCGACTTTTTGGTTATCGACTCGATTCAAACTTTGTATACAAAAGATCTTATGTCGTCTGCCGGATCAGTCGCACAAATTAAGGAATGCTCTCAAAGACTGGTTAGGGTAGCCAAGAATATGAATATATGTGTCATATTGGTAGGGCATGTTACTAAAGAGGGTGAAATAGCCGGTCCCAAAGTTTTGGAACATGTTGTAGATACGGTTTTGTATATGGAGGGCGACTCCCAACACTTATACAGAATTTTACGGACTACTAAAAACCGGTTTGGGGCAGTTTCCGAGGTAGGGATGTTTGAGATGATGGAGAGTGGAATTAAGGAGGTTACTAATCCCAGCGAATTGTTTGTTAGCAAGGACAATGCTAGTATGACAGGTTCATGCATTGCAGTTGCTATGGAGGGCTTTAGACCGATTTTATATGAGATTCAGGCACTTTCGGTGAAAACCGGTTTTGGTTATCCAAAGCGTACGGCCAGCGGCTTTAACATCAACAGACTTCAGGTTTTGTTAGCGGTGTTGGAAAAGCGTTGCAAGATCCCATGTTATCAGTACGACATTTACTTAAACATAGCCGGCGGTTTCAAAATAAATGATAGCGCTTCCGACCTCGCCGTTTGTCTTGCGGTGGCGTCGTCCATACTAGAGAAGCCTTTAAAACAAAGCGTAGCGCTTTTTGGAGAGGTTGGACTTATGGGGGAAGTGCGAATGGTTCCGCATGCGTCAAAAAGGTCTAAAGAAGCCAAACGGCTTGGTTATAAATCCGATTTTTCCTGTAAGTTCGTGGGCGACTGCATTAAGCAGCTTGTAAGGTAGGGGCGGAAGGTGTTTTGAAGAACTCCTGCGCCGAGCCTTAGAGAAGCGAGCCACTAGTTTTTGGCGAGGCGCAGCAGAGCGAGCCGATTATATTGATGGAGGTGTTGTGATACGTCTGGACGAGTGTTTCTGAAAAACCCTTCCCCCCCGTCAAAAATGTTGGAGATAAAAAACGCCCCCGCGTGGGGCGAATAACCGACACCTAGCAGGGGACAAAAAGCCCTTAACTTCTGAGCAGAAGGAAGAGGGCGATCTTGCTCAATAAGATATACACAAGAGCTAAACAATACAAGCTATCAAGATTGCTAATTGCGGTTATTCTGGTTGTATCAGCGCCCCAAAGTCTACTTTCTAAGCTCTTTCAAAATCTCCCACCTGGCTTTTTTGGTTCCTGCCAGTTGCAGCCAATCTCTGCTGGGTTTATGCTTATTCTTATCCGTTAAAATCTCTACCACATCGCCGTCTTTTATAGGGGTATCGATTTTTGTGAGACTTCCGTTTATTTTTGCCCCCGCACATCCGTTTCCAATATCAGTATGCACATAATAAGCAAAGTCCAGCGCTTTAGCTCCTCTCGGTAATTCAACGATGTCACCTTTGGGGGTAAACGCATACACATTGTTAGCAAAATGCTCAATTTTGGCTCTGTCGTACGATTCGAAATAGTTTAAACCCTTTACCCAGTTGGGGTTGCTCACCAGTTCCTTCTTAAACTTCTCCCCAATCTTGTAAAATAAATGACTATACAGGCCGTATTCCGCCTCCTCGTGCATTTTGCGAGTCCTTATTTGTACTTCAATGTTCAGATCCGCTTCAACCTTGAAAATATTGTGAAGCGATTGATATCCTGTGGGCCGGGGCTTTTGGATGTAGTCGTCCCGCAAGTGGGGGAGTTGATCCCACAAAGACTTTAAAATATCCTCCACGATATAAACTTCCTCGATACTCTGGGTAACGATCCTCATAGCTCCAATGTCGTGCAGTGTTGTTTCTTTTCCTTCACTTTTTGCCACATACTGATTTAGTTTTTTATAAGTACTGTATATGGTTTTGATTCTGCAAGATATTTCCGTTTCGACTCCGTTTTCCAATAAAAGCTCTTTGACTATGGGTATAGCCTGATTAAAGAAACTTCTTATGTTGGGCGAAGCCTTGTCAAGGATATTTTTGACTCTGGTATATTCCGAGGGGCTGATGATCTTGAAAGCCTCGTCCTCCAGTGTTTTAGTAAAAGTTCCCACGCCTAACATTTTGGCAACGGGTGCGTAGATAAAAAGTGTTTTTTCTGCCACTTCCGTCCGCTGTTTTTGGGGTAGGGCAAAGGCCGTTTCAATGTTATGACACTGATTGGCAAGCGCAATTACCAAAACGCGCATATCCTCGGCCAGGTTCATGTAGGTCTGCACAATGTAGTTATGGTTAAAGTTTTTGGGCGACTCTTCCTTAATGTCTCTTTGCGCTAGGTTGTGGTACAGCTCTACCAGTCTGGCCACCTCCGGGTCAATTTCATTTTTTACCACCTCCAAGGCTTGATTTAAACTTCTTGGTAGGTGGTGCAGTAAGGCGCTGGCCAGCACCTTTTCGTCTTCTATTCCCGCGTCGATAAGTTTTTGACATACTTTGGCCAGGTGCTGATACAAAGTTTCGCCTGACGCGCGTACCTCTTTGCTATGATGTTTTTTAGCCAGCTCCCGGGCCTTTTCTACCATGTTTGACACTTGATAATAATATCATACGGTCTATCCACTATCTTGTTGAAACCGGTTTGAATAAGGTGTATAATACATACCGTATATGAAACAGGTACAGAATTTAGAAAAACTAAAAACCGCTCCGTGGTTTACCTTAGAGACCTTGGGGAGTTTATATCAGGGGAAACGAGCCTCGCTGGAAAGTAACGTCAAGAGGTGGCTTAAACGCGGGTATCTCGTGAAGTTGAAAAAGGGAACTTACACTACCCAAACGTATCTGGACTCTTTAGGTACTGACTCTAAGGGCAGCTACAAGGAGTTTATAGCCAATACATTAGTACCAGAGTCGTATTTAAGTTTAGAGTACGTGTTGCAGAAATACGCGCTGCTCTCCGAATCCGTGAACGCATACACCAGCGTGACCTTAAAGTCCACAAAAATTATTAACAACAACCTTGGAAAGTATTTGTATTCAAGCGTGTCGCCAAAAATCTTTACAGGCTACGAGATTGTTGACAGGGGAGGGTTTACCGTTGCCGAGGCCACAAAAACCAAAGCCCTTTTTGACTATTTATATCTTAGAATTATAAGGTCTAAGACCGTTACCTTGGATTTAGTGATGTCTTTTAGGCTAAATTTAAACGAGTTCTCCAAAGAGGACTTTGAAGAGTTTGCCGGTTACTGCAAACTTGTAAAACAGTACAAATTTTCCCTCCTACCCAAACTGCTTAAGGAGACAGTCAAACTATGATAATTGAGGAAAAAATGAAAAATATTGTTTCGACCTTGAGACGTCAAAACACGGACCCCCTTTATATCCGTTCGTCCCTTAAAGAGTACCTACAAAGCTATGTGCTCAACTTTATTTTTAGCGAAGGCGAATATAAGGACAGCTATATTTTTACCGGCGGAACCTGTTTACGCAAAGTTTATGGGATAAACAGGCTTTCGGAGGACTTGGATTTTGACGTAAAGGAGCCCATCGACCCCGAAAAACTACGTAAAGGTCTTGAGGACTGCTTTGTTAAGAAGTATATGTTTCAGGACTTTTCAACGTCGGTTAAACAGCAGGGTAGGCAGGTACTGCTTAAGTTTGGGGTTTTAAATAAGCTCGGACTGGCGGGTCCCACGGAAAGCCCTTTACTGTACATAAAGCTGGATATAAACAATATGGAGTCCGATATTTATGGTGTGGATGTTAAACTGCTGAACGACTTTGATTTTAGCTATATCTCAAAGTCGTACGACATAAGTACCTTGATGAGCGGTAAAATACTGGCTATTTTGCAAAGAACCCGGCTTTGGGGTACGGAAAACCAGGAAACAATTAAAGGCCGCGACTATTTTGACCTCCTGTGGTTCTTGGAGAGAGATGTAAAACCCGATCTGGAGCGAATAAACGATATTTTTAAAAAGCAGGGAACAGGAGGGAACGTGTCGGCAGAGAGCCTTGGCCAAATGCTTGATGCAAAAGTGGAATTGGCCGTAACTAAATTTAAAGATGATTTTAAGCGTGATCTTCTGCCGTTTATTGATAATCCTGCGGTGTTAGGCGACTACGTTGATTACTATCGGGAAAACTATCAGAAGCTTCGGGGCAACCTATAGTATTTGACATTTAAAGCCTTTTAGGCTACAATAGCGGTGTATTTCAATGTTTCATCATTCAGCCTGACGATTTGAATCAGTCTAAAGTTTAGGCTGTAGCACCTTAATAATTAAGGTTTTAACGTCTATTTAACCTCCTGTGTGTCATCTTGGTGGGGACACTCGTTTTTCTTAGCTGCAGAGCTAGGGGCAGCGAGCGTCCTCATCAATGGATGATGGATGAACGGCAGGAAAAAAAACAGAACTAAAGGCACTTAGGAGGTGCAGAAAATGAAACGCTTGGTTTCGACACAGTGGTTCGTGCCGCTCTTAGCGGCTCTCGTCGTCGCGCTGATCTTCGGCGTGACCTTTATCCGGGTAGCCGGGGCGCAGGCCCCAGCTCCCCCCGCGGATGTTGCGATGCAGACAATCGACGGAGGCAAGGCCGTCGCTTACGGTCCTGTTACGTTTACGGCCACCGAAAGGCCCGTTCAAATCCAGCACCTGGGCAACTGGGATTTCCACCTCATTGGAAGAGGTGGGTATGTGAGTGCCAGCTGCGTGTGGACCGACTGGTCCACCGGAGCGGCAATCCCGCCTTACACAGGTGACTACAAAGTCGCCTGTGCCTCGGCGGTTGCCCCCGCGTCTGCCGTCGCGCCAACGCCGCCCCCCAATACCTATCCGGCGCTGACGATGGACGTCGTTGCCCCGTGGATTGCCAAAATGGGATCCGGGGGACACCCTGGGCATGACGTTCAGGGCAATGAACAATGCGCCTACTGGCTGGATGCCGAGTACCTCGGCTTTGCCGATGACACGGGACCCAACACTTCTGGGATCGAGCAATCGACGGAAGGTGTGTTCACATTCGATCTCGCGGCTATTGCCCGCTACAAAGACCTCCCGTCCGACGGTGTGTATGTGGTAGAGGCCGCGTGGGCTCGGTATCGTGGGGTCGATTACGAACAGTCGTTCCTGATCATCAATGGTCGGGACACGATCGACTTGAGTGGGGCAGCGATCTTCGCTTTGCCCAACCCGGCCAGTGTCGACCCCTTTGTGGCGTTGCGCCAGTCTCATCTTATCTGTCGGGGTTACACCGACGGAGTCGTCGACTTCCGTAGCGGATCTCCCGTGGTGAAGGCTGCGGCTTCCAACGAGCCTCTTGGTCCGGCCAAAAACCCTGCGCCCACCAGCACGCCCGCTATTCAGACTGGCATCAACGCCAGTTATAGCTTCGGCTCCCTCACTGGGACCGTCAATAAGGCTGTCTGCGTGGAGTTGGGTGGTACCAGCAGTACATTGAGCATTGAGCTCAACGCCGGTGGCTTTGCTACCAGCGGGCGCACCGACGCGTCGACGAACTGGCTGATTGCCAAGTCCACCGGTCCCGGCCAGTACAACACCCCCACCTGGACAGGGTGGCTCTTGTGCTTTGCCAAAACCCCCGCGGATGCGGATGCCCTCCTGGTTCAGACCGACGCGAATGCCGCCGGGAACCAACGGGTTGACGTGCAGCCGGGGGCAACCAAGTAGACAAAAAGGTTGGAGGAACTCCATTCCAGTGGCACAATTCGTGTCGCCAGATAAAAACCTCCAAAACAAGCCATACGGCGCATTTTCCCTTACGGGGGAGATTGCAAAGTATGGCTTGTTTCATATCTGTAGGGTACTATTTAGTCATGTGCGGGATTCTTGGGTACTACGGATCCGGTTTGGAAAAAAACAGGTTCAAGAGTGCTTTGGCAAGTATTGCCCACCGCGGACCTGACGATAGCGGGGTGGCGTACTTTAACAACTGTGCTTTAGGGCACAATCGCCTGTCAATAATTGACCTTTCTTCGGCGGGTCATCAACCCATGTTTAACTCTGATAAAACAGTCGCTCTAATCTTTAACGGCGAAATTTATAATTTTCTAGAGATTCGTAAGCAACTTCAAAGAAAGTACGACTTTGTTTCCAGAACCGATTCAGAGGTGATTATTCATGCCTACGAGGAATGGGGGATAGAGTGTTTGCAGCATTTTACAGGCATGTTTGCTTTTGTTATTTACGACCAAAAGAATGACCTGCTGTTTGGTGCCCGCGACAGATTGGGGGAAAAGCCTTTAAAGTACTACTGTCAAAACGGGGAGTTTGTTTTTGCTTCCGAAGTTAAGGCAATTTTGCACTATTTGGATAAGAAACCCGATTTGGATTTTGAGGCTATAAGCGACTATCTAACTTTTCAATATGTGCCTGCGCCCAAAACGGGTTTTAAGGGGATTTATAAGCTGCCACCGGCACACTATTTTATTTACCAAGATGACGGTCTCCAGATAGAGAGATATTGGGATGCTGACTACTCTAAAAAGCTTGTTTTAAGCGAGCAGGAGTGGCAGGAGAGGGCCCTAAGTGAGTTAAACAGAGTAGTAAAGGAACGATTAGTGTCCGACGTACCTATTGGCTGTTTCCTAAGCGGTGGGGTGGATTCGGGTGCCATAACCGCTTTTATGGCCAAAAATTCCCAAGGGAAAGTTAAAACCTTTAGTGTGGGTTTTGACGATTCAAGATACGACGAAACTATCTACGCCAAAAGAATTGCGCAAATTTATGATACAGATCATCACGCTCTAATGTTGGATAAGAAGTCATTAATGGGTAGCTTTGATACTCTGTTTAATTACTTTGACGAACCTATGGCAGACGACTCAATTTTACCAACTTATTTACTTTCACAATTTACCCGTCAGCATGTTTCAGTTGCTCTCAACGGTGATGGGGGAGATGAAAGTTTTGCCGGCTATAGTCGTTATAACATTGTAAAACTGGCCCAAGCATTCCTAATGATGCCCGTGCCCTTAAGAAAGGCGATTATTAACGCTCCGGCAAAGTTATTTAGCAGTGTTTGGCAGACAAAGTTTACGCGTCGGGTTCGAATATTCCTCCAAGGCTTGGACCAGCCTTTTTATCAAAGATACGTGGATTACAACAGCATCTTTACGCAAGAAGTCAAAGAAAGCTTGCTCTCACGGCATTTTCTTGAACTTGTAAAGGGTCATAATTCTTATAATTTGTATCGAGACTTTTATGATGCAAACCTTAACGATCTGGACAATGCTCTAAATATTGATCTTCACACCTATCTTCCGGAAAATCTGCTTTACAAGACCGATACTGCCTCTATGGCTCACTCTTTAGAGCTTAGGTCACCTCTGCTGGACCATAAATTTATAGAGCTTTTTGCTCAAATGCCTTTTGACTTAAAACTAAAAGGGCACGACAAGAAATATATTCTTAAAAAGGCTTTGGTTGACGCCGGCATTTTACCAAAAGAGGCAGTTTACAGAAGAAAAATGGGTTTTAGCTTGCCTTTGGACACCTGGTTTAGTAGGGAATTAAAGCCATACGTTTTGGAAAACGCCCTAAACCCGGTTCTTTGGGAAAAGGGGGTTTTTAACAAAGAATGTTTGCAAAAATACATTCACGACTCCTACAAAGGCAGTTTTATTAATGGCAAGAGTGTCTTTTCTCTCATCTGCCTTTCCCAATGGCTCCAAAAGTATAGTTAAATCTCAATACCCTATAGTTTTGACAAAATAACCATTTTATGCCATAATGGCAATATCAACGCTTGTTGATGTTGAAATCTGATTAGTGAGTAAAAGGAGATTCCAATGAGGAAGATCAGCAGGTTAATCGTAGCCACGATCATTGTGATTGTGGTAGCCGTGGCGCCCGCCATGGCCGATTCGCCCACGATTTCTATGGCTGTGACGTTCGATAGCGCCACAACTACGCTCTCCGAGCCAGGGTGTCTGAATTTCGATGGAACCCCCGGGGATTTTGAGATATCCCTTTTTTCAGGGGCGTTCGTTTCGAATGGACGTGCCTTAACAGAGTTGGGATGGTCTACCCTAACCAGTTCGGGGTTGGGGATATATAGCCTCGGTTTCTGGGGGGCCTTCCACATTTGTTTGGGTACGGATCTAGCAGCTGCTCTCGCGGAACTCGCTAAAATAGACCCGGGTGGGGCTGCAAACCCGCAGAGGCAGGTTGTGCCCACACGCGACTTTGTGGTCACACTCTTGCCCCTTGTTTCTAATCAGTAGTGGGACAGATCATCTGTCCGACCCCGTCCCCACTGGGTGTTTGCCTAATTTAGGCGAGCATTTTCAGTGGGGACGAGTCACATCTATGTGTGGCCTATAGTATTTGACGGTAAAGCGGGTTTATAGTACAATTTGCATATGGATTTAAACAACCCTTTAGTCAGCATCTTAATGCCCGTCTACAACGCTCACGCTTACCTCGTAGGGGCGTTAGATTCTATACGTTCGCAAACCTATACAAACTGGGAGCTAATAGCTATAGACGATTATTCCACAGACGACTCGTTTTTAACTTTAGTCGAGTACGAAAAGGTTGATCCCCGCATTAAAGTCTACAAAAACATAACTAATCTTGGGGTAGGTAAAACTTTGGATAAGGCCGTGAAAATGGCAAGAGGGGAGTTTATAGCCAGGATGGATGCCGACGATTCAAGTTACCCGGACAGACTTGAAAAACAGGTTAGCTTTTTGCTGGAAAATCCGGACGTAGTTGCTCTGGGCGGACAAGTGCGACTTATAAATGAAAAAGGTAAAAACATAGGAGTAAAACTGTTCCCAACGGACGGCAACAAGCTTTATACCATGTTGTATACCAGCGTTCCTATCCAACACCCTACGCTTATGATAAACAGGACCAAGCTACCGGCCGATTTTGGTTGGTATGGGGCTTGGAAAAAGGCACAGGAGCTGTATTTATATTTCCAACTTGTTAAGTACGGGAAACTCGCTAACCTAAGAGACTTTGTTTTGGACTACCGTTTTTATGCGGACAGCAACTCCTTAAAAAGTCCAAAAGACACTTACCACATTACAAAGCAGATTAGAGCGGAGGCAAAAAGTAGATTCGGCTATAAACCATCCCTTAGTTCTAAATTAATAGAGGTTGGGCAGGATATGTTAGTTTATATTTTGCCAGACTTTCTAATTAGAAGTTTCTTTAAGCTTATAAGGGCGGGTAAAGACAGGTTTATAAGAAAAGAGTACGTTACCGAGATCTCAAATGTGTATTCCCAAGCTAAACACCCGCTTGTTAAAGTATTTGATTAATCTCGCTGTTACGGCGTATTATAGAGCCGTAATAAAGAGCCGTAATAATAAACTATGAAATATCGTAAATTACTTAGGTGCTTTGCTTTGGTACTGTTCATTTTATTAGTAAGGTATTTTTTTTCCATTTTGGTTAATTACACCCTCCCTTACAGGGAATGGGTGGATGGTCAGTTTATACTTAGAGAGTCAAAAAGTATTAGAAATTATCTGCCTTCTTATGATCTCCCTACCTTGTGGGGAAGATGGGATACCGTTTCTTATGTTGGTATTGCAGAAAGTGGCTACGATTTAGAACTCCCCACTACTTTGGCTTACAAAAACTGGGCTTTTTTTCCACTTTACCCGTTGCTTGTCAAGGGTGTGACGCTGGTTCTTTCTGTGTTTACAGGGGGGGCTGTGGACGCTTCTCTTTATCTGGCTGCAGGTTTAATTGTTTCTAATCTATGCTTTGTTTTTGCTTTGTATTATCTTGACGCGTTGGCCGACTTGCTGGGTTTTTCAAAAATCCAAAAAGCCTCGTCCATTGTTTTATTGTTGACTTTCCCGGCGGGCTATTTCTCCAGCCTAATTTACAGCGAGTCTTTGTTTTTATTCCTGTCGTGTCTTTTTTTGTATTTCCTGTTTAATAATCGTACCAAACTGTCTGCATTGATCCTGGGACTGCTGTTGGTAACGCGCTCCAACGGTTTAACATTTTTGCCCGTATTTTTTATATGGTTTCTAGTCTTTATGAAAGATCGTGCAGCTATTAGAGACGTTGCGGTCTCGTTATTACTAATTTTTGCGCCTATAGCATTATTTCTCTTCTACATAGGTATATTAACCGGAGACTTTTTCGCCCCAATAAAGGCTCAAGAAGCCTGGAATAACTACTATATGTTGTTCGGAGTGTTTATATCTTATATTGAGATTTATGGTGTAATTATTAAGTATGAGTTTATTCTTAGTGTGTTATTGCTGTTAGGAGTTTTGGGATTTTTGATTTTTGTGATAATAAAGTTTAAGAACGCTATTTTGGAGCACAAAAGAGAGGCCTTTGTTTTGCTTACACAAGCTGTCTTGTTTTTTCTCCTGGTGTCGGGTGTTACCAACATCACCAGCCTTTTTAGATACACGTCCACCTGTGTTAGCTTGTTTATTCTTGCTCCAGTGTTTTTAGATGTCAAAAAATACCAAGTCTTGTATGGATTTTTAATAATCACTGGTATATTTCTCCAAAGTTTGTTCTTTGTGTATTTTCTGACTAACGCCCATGTTTATGGTTTCTAAGTTACTGAAATACAAATATGTGGTTGCTGTTTGCTTGGTGGTGGGTGTTCTATCTGTAGTTAATTATACGCCCGGTACATGGCTTACAGGTTGGGACGATTCGCATCCGGAATTTAATTTTGGTTTAAACCTTTTTCGTACTATAAACGGCGTTTGGAAGGAACACAGGGGATTGGGTTTGGTAAGCGGATTGGCGCACTCCGCGCAACTGTTTAGATATCTATTTTTATGGATGCTCTCTCCGGTCATTCCAGCCAGCTTTATTCGTTACTTCTGGCAGTTTTTGATGCTCCTGATAGGCCCTCTGGGTGTGTTTTTCTTCTCAGAGAAGATTCTCTTTAGAAGACTGGGCGGAGAAAAGAACAAAGCTGCATCTTTTCTAGCGGGCTTGTTCTACCTGCTAAACCTTGCCACCCTACAAACTTTTTATGTTCCTCTTGAGACTTTTACTACTCAGTTTGGGTTTTTACCCTGGCTTTTTATGTACGTCTTTAAAATCTTGGAGAGGCCCAATAAGAAGGATGTTATTATATTCACGTTTTTAAATGTTGTTTCAGCTTCCCAGGCCTTTACCCCCACTTTGTTTTTTGCTTATCTTTCCTTTGTTTTTCTAATCTTTTTAGGTCATTTAATAGCGACTCGTTCCATGGTGTTTGTAAGATCCTCCTTGATAGTTCTGTCGATAATAACGGTAGCAAATTTGTATTGGCTGCTTCCATTTGGTTACTTTTTAGCAAGCGGGAGTGCCAGTAATATTTCCGAGGCCACAATAAACGTTCTTTCTTCGGAAGAGTCGTTTTTGATGAACAACAAGTACGGTAACGTAGCAGATGCGGCGGTTTTAAAGGGTTTTCTGTTTTCTACCACCGATTTTAATCAGGCCAGTAATTCTTACGAGTGGCTTTTGGACAAATGGATTATCTATCAAGCCCAAGGTCATGTTAAGTACCTGGGTTATGTTTTGTTTGCATTTATGGCTCTTGGGTTTGTTTCCTGCGTTCTGAATAGGAAAACGCTCGAGTTACGGACGAGTGCGGTCTTTATTTTATTTCTTTTGACTTCGTTTTTCTTTTTGATGGGCGGCAACCCGCCTTTAGGCTTTCTCTTTAGCTTTCTTCAAAGGAACGTTCCTTTTCTTGACGAGGCTTTAAGGTCTCCTTTTACTAAATACTCCTTGCTGGCAGGTTTCACTTACGCCTGTCTGTTTGGTGTAGGTGTAACACTTGCTTTGGATGTTTTTGCCAAGCTACTAAAAAGCAAGCTTTTATATAGAACCTCTTCTGTCATACTTTTCACTGCGTGTATTTTGCTCATGTTCTTTTGGACTTTACCAATGTTTCAGGGCGGTCTTATTTACGAAAGGATGCGCGTAAAAGTTCCCCAGGAGTATTTTGCCGTATTTGACTGGTTTAATCGGCAGGAAAATCAGGGTCGTATACTTAAGCTACCCGTGCAGACCTACTGGTCTTGGGGTTTTAATGACTGGGGGTACAGAGGCTCGGGCTTTACATGGTATGGGATTAAACAACCTACTATTGACAGGGCTTTCGATGTTTGGAACCCAAAGAACGAATCTGTATATAGAGAGGTCTCTTACGCAGTGTATTCAAATAACCCGGATTTGTTTAACAGCGTTCTAAAAAAGTATGGCGTTTCTTATATTCTGCTAGACGAATCGGTGTACGAACCCCGTGTGTCGAAAACCGCAAAATTTATGGGGTTGGATAGTATAAACAACTTTCTTTCTGATGGGCGCTACTTTAAGTTGGAGCAAGGTTTCGGAGTATTAAGAATTTATAGTTTTGGAAGGATTAGCCAGCCGTTGGTAGAATTACACAACGACTTACCCCATGTAGTGCCAGATGTTGAATGGTTGCCGGAAGACTCCGCCTATTTAACCGATGGTGAGTATTTAACTCAAGCTTCCAAGATCCAAAATACTTACCCCTTTAGGGATGTGGGAGATTACATGGCTTTAAAATCTGATTATACTATCGAATCGCCCAAAGATGCCTATAGAATAAATCTAAATTTTGATGAGGGGGGAACCCTGCAGATACCTAACTACTTTAGTGAAGAAAAAAGCGTGCTGGCAAAAATCCGGGTTACAAACGGCGATTTAGTTATAACTCCAGAACTTCCACAAGTGTTGGTTAACAACAGGGAGGTTGTTTACAGTAAGAGCGCATCGTACTCATTAAAGCTTCCGTACGTTGGCAAGGGGCCTTTTCTTTTTTCTGTTGACAACGATGTTTATGGCCCTTTTTCTTCTGCCGAAGAAGGTAAGTTTATCGGTTCGATTTATCTGGATCTAACAAAAAACCACGTTTTGTCCTTATGGAGTTTTACTTTAACTAAGAAAACCGACCTGCTGGAACTTTATAAAAATGCCAACGTCGATTCCTGCGTTAGTCAGGATTATGGATCTTATGGGTTGGAAAGGCTAGACAGGGGTTTCAGGCTTACCTCCGAGAATAATACTGCCTGCGTGGCTGCCACCAAAGGCTTGCTAAGAGACCTGGGCTTATTTAGTTTTGATTACAACGGCAGCTTTGCCAATGCTAAAATTAATTATTGTGTGTATGGGGCCAGCAACTGTCTAAACGACAGCGAGTACGACAACAAATACCTACTCTTGGAGGAGTCGCCCCTGCCCTTTACCGTACAGATTTATTCTTCGCCAATTGATTTAAGTAAACCCGCAGTTAGCCAGTTTGACTCTGTTAACTTAGTCCAATACCCCCTGATTTTCAGCAAGACAACTGACTTTTCCGATTTTGCAAAGCCCGATTCAAGTGCGAGTGAGGTTATAATAGGCCCCGGTTTGCTGTCCGTTGAAGTTCCAAAACCTGCGGACTATAGGAAAGCATACATATACGAAAATTTCGACCGAACCGATTTAAAATCAATCGCCCACGACTGCGGTTTTTACACCGATGTAGGTGTTGAGACAGATTTTAGAAAGACACTGAATTTTGTCAAAAAAGAGATTCAGGTCACCACAGAGGGGAAAAGTTCATGTTTTACTTTGGGTAACAAATATCTCAGCCACAACACCGGTTACTTTGTTGAAATACCGTTCAAACATATCGCCGGTGAGAATCAAAAAATTTGTTTACAGAACAGCTATACAGAGCGATGCGATCTTGTTTATAAGTTGAATTCTCAAAGTGGCGACGGCTTCTACCAAAACGGGCGCTTTCTTATTCCTTCATACAACGATGGGGGATACGGCTACAAATTAACCATTGAAAATACTTCCATAGGCAAAGAAAAGGCGATAAATTCGTACGATGATGTTGGGGTTTATCCTTTTCCGTATGGCTTTGTGAACAGCATTAAGGTTGTAAAAGAACCCGCCGTTCTAAACAGTGATGTTGTAGTCAGGCCTATGTACAGCAAGGTATCTAATTTTCTTTATAAAGTTACTGATGTGAATCTTAGGAACAGTAGTACCCTCGTCCTTAATCAGAGCTTTGAAAATGGTTGGGTGGCGTGGTGTGGGTTTAAGCCCTGCCGGGCGGAGCACGTTTTAGCAAACAATTGGGCTAATGGCTGGAATTTTGGCGATGAGGCACCCCCCAGGTCCCTAATAATTTTCTTTTGGCCACAGGTCCTCGAGTACGTGGGTTTTATAGCGCTTCTTGGGTGGTTTATAATCATAGTGAGAGGCTCCACAAACCCGAATAATACACGAATGCACGGGCGCCCTTACTCCAACCCATAGTATTGACAAATACCAAAATATAGGCTACAATTAGCCTTGTTAGCAGTCGCATGAGTACCAGATTTCCTGCCAAATATAGGTAAATATGACCAAAAGAAGTGTTAACCACAAGTTAATAGGTGCCATACTAGTAGCTGGAGTTGCCGGTGTTATTTCTACCGGAAAAGCTTATGCTGACTGTAAGTCCAATTACGGCGGCGGTGAGACCTGCATCCTTAACAAAAGATTCGATATAGAAAAAAAGGTTAGAAAAGACGGAGACGATACCTGGAAAGACAAAGTCACCAATGTTAAAGAAAACGAAGTCGTGGAATTTAAGATCAAGGTCAAAAACGAAGGGGAAGTCAAAGTCAACGACATGGAAATGATCGATAAGTTGCCCAAAGAAATGGAAAAAGTAGGGGGCAGCGGTCTAACTGAATCCTGGGACGACTTTGATCCCGGCGACACTAAGACCTTTATCATAAGGGCGGTGGTAAAAGATAGCGAGTTTGACAGAGATAACTTTGAGAAGTGTGTTGTAAACAAAGCCGAAGTCGAATACAAAGGCGACGAAGAGGCTTCTGATACCGCTACCGTTTGTTTTAATAACAAGGGGGTTACCGAATTGCCTAAGACCGGCGGAAACTCCATGCTGTACGGGGTTTTGGGACTGGGGCTCGCATCCTTAGGTGTAGTGTCAAAAAAGATTAAAGGGTAACCTTAGACCTAGGATGGAGGGGAGTGGTTCGCCGTACAGCTTACTAGCCCCTTCCATCTTAGGCCTAAGTCCAATTGCGTTGCTGGCGTTTGGCAACATTTAAACACACTTTCTTTCTTTTGCAATATGTAAAAGCATGACAAATGGAAGACTATGACAACTAGTAAATCCACAAAAATTATTTTGACGGTTTCGTTTATACTCTTTGGTACAATCAGTTTAATTTTAAGCGGGCGCGGATTCAGCTTTGTCGATGGGGGAGACGATGTTGTAAGGGCTAATAATAACGATATAGTTAAGAAGGCGTCGGTGTTTAAGGAAGCAGCCAAGCCGATCTATCTGTCGCCTATAAAAATACAATTTAAGGGAAAAGTGCTGGAGGTAGAAGAAGTCGATGTAGAGGAAGGCGGGTTTTTGGGTGTACCCTCAAGTTGGCAAACTGCGGGGTGGTATAAAGAAGGGGCCAAGCCCGGGGAAGACGGCAATGTGATAATTGACGGGCACTATGATACCAACACCGGCGCGCCGGGGGCTTTTTGGGAGTTGAAAAGTTTACAGGTTGGTGATAAAGTGCTTTTAACGGATAAGTTAGCGCGGGTGTTTGAGTACTCTGTTAACAACAAGTCATTTATTAGTATTAGCGACCCGGAAAGGCAAAAAGTCTTTGCCAGCGGTAAAGACAGGGTTCTAACCTTAATTACATGTGGAGGGGTTTGGGATTACGCCAGCGGAACGTACAACAAACGACTTGTAATTACGGCAGTTTTTGATAAGATGGAAAAAAGTTGGTAATTTTTCCTTTTTAATCGGGGAGACGGCATGGGGCAGTGGTCGTCTCTCCGATTAAGACTCATGATCATATTTCAACAAATATTTATTTGAAAGGAGAAAGATAAAATGAATGGAAGAAGAACAAACGGGTCAGCAAGTGTAAATTACTATCAACAACCCCAAAGTCAGCCATCCGTAACACCGTACCAAGATTATTTAGAAATGTATCAGGGCGACATGGTGCCCGTAGAGGGCGTTTTAGAAATGTTGCCGGATTACGGTATTTTGCGCCAGGACGACGGTGCCATCAGTGAAGATGCTGCGCTTGCGCAATCGGGCCTGCCAAGGGATGTCTACATTAGTCTGTCGCAGATAAAGCGGTTCTCGCTCAGAATCGGCGACAAAGTAAAAGGTCAGGCCAGGCCCCCCAAAGAAGGTGAAAGATATTTATCCATGTTAAAAGTGGAAAAGGTGGAGGGTATGGACCCGGAAGAGGCTAAAAAAAGGCCCAGTTTTCAAAAATTAGTCCCGGTTTTTCCCTGCGAGTGGATGAAGCTGGAAACAGACGCCGAGACTATTGCTACAAGACTTATTGACATAATTTCTCCCATCGGCAAGGGTCAAAGAGCTATGATTGTGGCTCCTCCCAAAGCCGGTAAAACCTTTTTGTTAAAGGATATTGCCAACGGAATAACGGAAAACTATCCGGACGTAATATTAATGGTGGCTTTAATAGGGGAGCGACCCGAGGAAGTTACCGACATGAGAAGAAGCGTAAAAGGCGAAGTTTTTTCCAGCAACTTTGACGAAAAAGCCGAAGATCAGACCCGCGTAGCAGAAATTTGTTTGGAAAGAGCCAAAAGGTTAGCGGAGAAGGGGAGCGATGTTGTAATTTTAATGGACTCGTTAACCCGGTTGGCCCGTGCTTATAACATGGTGGTTCCTCCTTCCGGCCGTACGCTTTCCGGGGGTTTTGATCCCTCCGCGCTTTACCCGCCCAAGCACTTTTTTGGTGCCGCCCGCAAGTTTGAAGAGGGAGGCTCCCTCACTATTGTGGCCACCGCGCTTGTGGACACCGGATCCAAGATGGATGACGTTATTTTTGAGGAGTTTAAAGGTACCGGCAATATGGAACTGCGGTTGGACAGGTCGCTTTCCGAAAGACGCATTTTTCCGGCTATTGATATTAAGGCAAGTTCTACACGTCATGAAGAAAAGCTGTACGATGCCAAAACTTTGGAAGCTGTTTACAGACTCCGACGCATGGTGGATCTTTTGGATGACAGGCAAGCCACCGAACTTGTAATTGCCCGACTCCGCAAGTCTAAAAATAACAGAGAGTTCTTGGAAACTTTGCACCAAGCGCAAACCGCGTAACAGTGTTGGGGGCGGGTGGCACGTAGCAGGTACCTTGCGTCGAGCGAGCCTACCCCGACGCGAGCGAGTGCGCAAGGGTGCTACGTGGCAGGACCCGCAGCAAACAGCCTTGTTAGCGCAAGCTGACGACAGTTGCTATAATAGGTCAACGGGCTTGTTATGCCCATGTAATATGCTATTCACAATCGGCCGTCCCGTGTCTAAAAGGTTTGTAGAGGTACGCTTTGGCTCAGTTATTCCTTACGGACGCAACAAGTTAGTGTACTTTGCTAAATCCCTCGGTCAGTTTTTTAAGTGGGTGGCAGTGTATTTTGTCCTAAAGATAAAAAAAACCTTTCTTTTGCTGTGTCGACTTGTTTACTTGTTGATAAAAAGTATTCGTGACCTTAAATCCTACTTTGTAGCTAAACTTATTTGGTCGCGCGGTCGGCTTGGAAGACCCGTGGCCAATTTTATTGTTATGACCCTAGCCTTAGGCATTTTCTTTTTTGGGGAAATTTTAAGCGGCTCCAAACTGGTGGTTAGCAAGGAATTGGATGATGATTATTTAAAAACCTCCACCGACATTATTCCGGAAAGAAATACCGCTTTAACAACCTTGCCGGAAAATCGTCAGCGAACCGAATATTTTGCCTATAAAGTCGAGTCGGGGGACTCACTTTATAGTATTGGAAATAAATTCAAAGTGTCTACTGACGCTTTGAAATATGTAAATAATTTGTATGACGGGTCGGTTTTGCGGGTAGGTCAGGAAGTTACTATTCCACCCATTTCCGGTTTGATCCACAAGGTGGAAGCGGGGGACACTCTAGCGTCAATTGCCCAAAAATACTCCGTACCCTCCCAAGCGATTGCAGATTTTAACTATCTTTTGGAACCAAACAAACTGGCACTAGGCACAGAGCTCGTGATTCCGGATGCCAAAATTCCTCAGCCAGTGGTAACAAATCTTCCCGTAATTCCGTCGATCATAAATGCCGGGGTAACCGATGGGGGTGCTAAAAAGGGTTGGTGTATGTGGCCGACCAATGCCGGTCTAATAACCCAAAACTTTTCTTGGTATCATAATGGTTTAGATATTGCTTCATCGTCTGTGCCACCAATTTTCGCTTGCGCAAGCGGTGTGGTGGTGAGAGCGGGTTGGGATCCTTGGGGGCTGGGCTTGCATATCATAGTCGACCATGGGAACGGGTACGAAACAGTTTATGGGCATATGAGCAGGTTAGATGTAAGTTATGGCGACAAGGTCAAAAAGGGTGAGGTTATGGGTCTTATGGGCAGTACGGGGCGTTCCACAGGTCCGCATGTCCACTTTATGATAAAATACCAAGGTTCGCCGCAAAATCCTCTCAAATACATATGATCGACATGGTAAAAATCACAATCAAAGCTGGCGATGGGGGAGACGGGGCGGTTTCCTTTCACCGAGAAAAATTTGTTACACGCGGTGGGCCGGATGGTGGAGACGGGGGAAAAGGCGGCTCTGTTTATTTTGTGGCGGATAATAATACCTCCACCTTGGACGACTTTAGGTCAAAAAAGGTTTTTGGTGCGCAAAACGGGGAAGCGGGAAAAAAGCTTAAAATGTGCGGTAAAAACGGTGGAGACTCGTTTGTTAAAGTTCCCGTAGGCACGCTGGTCTTTGAGGTCAATCCGTCGAGGCGGGTTCCGCAGCGATTCGGGGAAGTCGCGAGCGGCGAGAGCGGGACCCGCGACGAGAATGCTGCGGAACCCGCCTCACACACCAAAGGGTTGGTTGCCGATCTCGACCAACCAGGCGCGCAGTTCCTAATTGCCAAAGGGGGGCGTGGGGGAAAAGGTAATTATAAATTCAAGTCGTCCACTAACCAAACACCCACTCAATACATTCCCGGTGAGCTCGGTGAGCAGAAAGAGGTAATTTTAGAGCTTAAAATGATTGCTGATGTCGGGCTTATTGGTCTTCCCAGTGCAGGTAAAAGCACCTTAATTAACGCTCTAACGCATATAAACGCCAAAGTGGCCGAGTATCCCTTTACTACTTTAACGCCAAATTTAGGAGTTTGGGAGATCGATAGAGGGAAAAAGGTGGTGGTGGCGGACATTCCCGGTTTAATTGAAGGCGCGTCTAACGGTAAAGGCTTAGGCGACGAGTTTTTGCGACACATCGAACGCACTAAGGTTTTAGTTCACCTGGTAGACCCTCTTGCTACCACGGTGGAAGAGGCCGTGACGATTGACCCTGCCAAAGTGTATCAAAGTTACCAAGTCGTCCTAAAGGAACTAGAGCAGTACAAAGTTGGAGTGTGGGATATTACCAAAAAGCCCCAAGTAGTAGTAATTAATAAAATTGACATTACAGAAGTTAAGGGAAGTCTGGCCAAAATTATCCACTATTTTAAAAATCAGGGCGTGGATGTTTTGCCCATATCTGCAGCAACGGGGGAGTGTCTGGATGATTTAAGGAAAAAAGTTTTGGAGTTGTTGTCGCATAGTGTAACGCCGCAAATTGAAATTGAACCTGCGGTTAAAAAATACAATTTATACAATCTGCCCGGTTTAAACAGACGTCCTGTTTTGACTAAAGAGGTGAGGCTCCACGGACTAACGTCCGTGGCTTCCTCCCATTCCCGCCGCCGGCAGGAATGGTAAAAGGTTTGGTTTAGATGAAGAAGCTTATTAAATTATTACTTATTGCTACGGCTGTTTTTCTGATTGTCCGATCAATTCCATTAGAGTCGTATTTATATTATTCCTACTGTGACGACCCCATAACTTATAAATTAGGTCGGGTAGACCCGGCATTCAAGATCACTTCCAAGGAAGTTGAACAAGAGTTGCAGGCCGCCGGTTCCGTGTGGAATTCGGCTTACGCCCAGCCTTTAGTAGTTTATGATCCTCAAAGTTCTTTTAGCATTAATTTAGTTTATGATGAGAGACAAAGAAACCTCACCAAGCTTTATCAGGCTAAGGATAAGGTTGAAAAGGAGTCGGCTGTAATTGAAGCGAGCTTGAAACAGTACGAAACAAATGCCGCAAGGTTAACTGCTAAAGTGAACGAGTTGAACAAAGAAATTTCGGACTGGAACGCAAAAGGCGGCGCACCTAAAGAAGATTACAGAAGGCTTACGCAGGAGGCAGCGCAGGTTAATTCCGAGATTGCCCAGCTCGCAAAACAGAGGCAGGAAGCGGATAAAAAAATACTGTACTATAACGACTTAATTAACCAATATAATTTGCAGGTTGCCCAATATGCCGACATTATGAAGACTTTGCCGGAAGAGGGGCTTTACGACCCGCTCGCGGATAAGATCGACATCTATTTTTACGACTCTGCAGAGCAGTTTTTACACACCGCCACGCACGAATTTGGCCACGCTATAGGTCTTAGTCATACTCAAGATGAGAATTCGATAATGTACCCCATTTCTAACTCTACCACTCAGCTTTCTAAAGAGGACTTGAACCTGTTAGCCAATTATTGCCAGCACCGAAGCGTGATAGAAGAATTGGTCAAACGAAGTCGTGATATAATCTCTAAACTTAAATTGAGCTGATTACAGGGGCCGTTAGCTTAGTTGGTAGAGCGCTTCCATGGCATGGAAGAGGTCAGCGGTTCGAATCCGCTACGGTCCACCAATTTCTAAAGTGGGCATTTGTTAATATAACCCCTAAGTTCCAACCTGCTAAAATACTTAGTATGAATGAAACCACGATATTGCAACCAATCAAACTTCTTAGAGAAAATGTATCAAGGATTGAAGTTGCCAAATACTATCTGGAGATTGAGTTCTCAAAACTCTTTAAGAACGTTGAAGTAAATCTAATTAACGAAACAATAAACAACCTTTCCGACAATAAAGTATGGCCATTACTAGAAGCCATGTCTTTTACTTACCACTTAAATGGTGTTTTCTTCAAACTTGCTAGGGAGGGTTATACATGGAATGAAGAAATTTGGAATGTTGGAGATCTGTTACTTACAGGGATGGATTCAAATGTAAATAAGGTGATTTTTTCTAAAGGAGTGAATGGGGATGCAATTAAGTTTAAAAATTACTTGCTTGACTATTTTCAGACTCACAAAGATTTGGATTCTGAAAAACTTTTTTCATACAAACCAACAGGTAGGATACTAAAATACACAAAACTTATTGCAACTGTAAAAGATAATAAAATTGCCATGTTGGATGGTTCGCATAGGTTAACAGAGATGTTATTAAGTGACATTAAGGAAGTACATATCTTCGTTGGTCACCCAATACTTGAAATACCAGAGGAAACCAAAAAATCCTTAGTAGGTAACAGTACTTTGATTCTACTGACAATTTTATATAAGCAAGGTAATGAGGAAGAGAAAAAAGCAGTGTTAACAGTGGTTAGAGAATTAATTAATAACACTTTAGACGCAAAAGCAGCAACCCAAAAATATTGGGTTGATAACATGCGTGATGAGGAGATAAAAAAAGTTGGAGAAAGTCTCCTGAAAGGATAGTCAACTTAGTTAGTCAATAATACTGAGTTGGCGTAAGTTCCAACATAGTCCAGAATGGTCCACCATTTTAAGTCGGATTTTACGGGTTGACGGTTTGATTCTCCGCAGGTGGAACAGGTTCGCCGGGTTTGGTTAATGGCTCCTGAACAACCGGGGCTTTTGGTTCGGCAGTAGCTCCGGCCTTTTCAATAGTTTCTACGCTTGGTTTAGCTTCTGCGCTTGCTCCGGCTACCTGCGCAATGAGCTTATTAACTTCTTCCAGATCGGCAGCCACTTTTTTGTAATCTTCGCTGTCTTTTGCCACTAAACCTTGGGCTGCTTCAAACTCTGTTTTAGCGTCGCCGTACGATTTAAGTTTAAGCAGAGAGTAAGCCAAGTTGTAGCGTGCATTGGCGTAGTCGTTCTTTAAATTAACCGCCTGTTTAAACAAATTACCTGCGGACAAATAATCCTCCTTGGCAAAATAAATTCCACCCAGCTCCACACGCAAAACCGGGTTAGTGGGGTCCAGTTGAATTGCAGTGTTGTAAGCTTGTATAGCAAATTGGTCTGCGTCTTTGGCTATAGGTATAAGAAATTTATAAATTTGTGCCCGCGTAGACCAGTTTGCTGAATCAAGCGGATTTACATTTTCCGAGGCGAATTTAATATTTCTTAGGGCCTGTGCCAACAAATTCTGTGCGGCGGTCTTTTCTTGGTCACTCAGGTCTTGTTTAGTACTTAAAGATTGCACCAACGCCACGTTGGTATTGGCGTAGATTCTGTGGTACTCACTTCTTTGCGCATTTATAGAAATAGCTTTTACTTGGTAGTCATATGACTGGGAGGCGTCCTGCCTTGCGGCGGAAGTTACCGCTTTTCTCATGTAATACTCTGGCGCGTATTGCCGATACAATTGATACATGCCAAATCCTGCTAATGCCACAATAGGAAGAGATATGACATACTGCAATACTTCTTTTTTGGCTAAAACTGAGCCTTCTATGATGCTTACCCCTTCCGTGTCAGTTCTTGACTCCAAGGAAAGAGTCCACAATTTAGCCCACGATTTGTTGGTATTTAGGGCCGACTCTGCCGTCAAAAGTCCCATTAAAGTAAAAGTTAAGAAGGCTAGTTGGAAGCTTGTGTAACCTAAGAAAAGGGCAGCGAGCGATGCCATAAGTCCAGCGGAAATTACCACAGAAAGTCCTTTGTACGCGTCATTAACTTTTGTGGACTTCATTGCCAGTCGAACAAGGCTTGTTATTAAAGCAATGTAAGCTAAAAGTCCAAAAACACCCAAGCTGGAGATTATGTTAAAGAACTCATTTACCGGCTTGTCAAAATTGATATTCCATGTTGGCGTATAATTCTGGTCGAGAGTTTTATATCTGGGGTAATTTAGGCTAAAAGTGCTAACACCCGACCCAAAAATAGGGAAGTCCCGCAAAGTGGTGGACGATACAATCCACGATTCTTGAACGGAAGGCAAGATTTCCTTTGGGTAATCTCTTTGCAGAACGGACTTTGTTTGCGGGATCAGAAAAAACAAGGCAACAAAAGTTACTAACGCTCCTGTGGCGGGGAACAGGTACGTTTTAGTTTTGTTAACGTTTTCACTGGGCGACTTTAAAATGGCAAGTCCGGTTAGCAATACCGCTACCAACAAGAATGCCGTGCCACCAAAGATGGTCAAAGCCATAAAGTCCAACATTGAGATGGCCAAGGTTACACCTTTTTTAACCGGCGACTTAAGATTTACCATTAACGATGCGCTAATTACCAAACCTACTAGTAAAGATGTGGCAAGGCTTGTGGTCGAACCGGAAAGAAGAAAACCTTTCTGGTTGAAGAGATTTAGAAAGGGGATAGTAAGCCCAAAATAATTTATTATGGAAAGTAACGCCGGAATAGCCGTTCCCACTGAAACACTCCAGAGCACCACCCTTATTTTTCTGGCCGAGTCCACGTTTGTTGAGACTGCGTAATAATAAAAGTACAAGGCGACAAAACCTAAAAGGCTTGGAAACCACCTTCCATAGGAACCAAACAGACTGGATGTTTTATCCAAGGATGTTAAAGTGGAAAGAACAAAGCTAGCTAAAACAAGAAGTAGAGCAAGATCCACCTGTGACTTAGCAAAGTACACCTTTTTCTCCACAAGCATCTTTGCGCACCAAAGTAGCGCCATTACCGCAGTTGCCGCTAAAAAAAAGTAAAGCTTATTGAACTCAAAGTATTCATAGGTGATTGGTAGAAAGAATACTGGTATTAAAAACGACATCAAAATAATTAGCCCGAATATTAAATTGTTAATTTTGTCCAGGACAGGATTTTTGTTCATGTCTTTAACAATTACACAGTACTAAAAGTTTGTCAAGGGGTAATTTCCCGTGACGGGAGCAAGGTATAAACGCCGTAACAAAGGGATTCTAGATTAATTGGAGATCCACCAGCTAAATTCCGCGTCGGAGGAGGTTGGGGCGTCAAGCTCCAAATAAAACCCCTCGAAAGGAACCTTTTGAGAAACCCAATATCTTACGGCAGGGGAATAATTTTGACTGAAAGAAACGTTTATTCTGGAATTTAATTTTACACTTTGACTTTTGATATAAACTTTACTTTGGTCCCTTGGAACATAGGCGGAGCCGCTGTCCGTGATATATTTTTTGTCGAGCTCCAAGGTTTTTTGTATCAAGTCCGTTTTTGACTTTCCAATGGGTAAAAAGCCAAGACCCGCAAAAACCATAAGACAAAAAAGAGAAAAGAGGGCAATTTTTATTACTTTGGGCGATGGGGTTAAGATCCTTGCTAGCTTTATGGTGCCGTGTCCCGCGCTAGCGGAAAGGTCGTTTATTTTTTTGGCGATATCCTGATTACTTAAACCCAAGCCCTTAAGTTTTTCAACTTCCAGAAGCGTATCCAAGGCAGAAGAAGGGTAATGTCCAATTACCTCACCGTTTTCGACTTTTCTCTGCATGTGGGGCAAAAGTCCTATTTTGGTGTAGTATCTTAGGCGGTTGTAGGGATCGCCTTTACCAAAGTTCACCCCTTTTTTTACCGCCATCTCAATAAATTTTTCTATCGATATTAAATCTTCCATAGTTCTACGCCTGCATTATACTAAATTCTATTCAAACTAGAGAATACTGTCTTTACAAAACCCTCCGGTGGAATACATTTTGGATATGGAAGAATTCGGCGGTAGGGAAGTGGGAACTGTAAGTCGTTCGTCGTTGGGGTATCCGCCGTTATTAAATAAAGTCCCGGACGCCCCGGATCCGTTGTATTTTTTGGGTGACTACAAAGAGTCGCTCTTTAAGAAAACTTTGGCGGTAGTGGGGAGTCGCGCGGTTACCATGTACGGCGAATGGGTAGTTAAGAACATTGTTAAGGAAGTGACGCGTTATGGGATAACAATAGTATCAGGATTTATGTATGGGGTGGACGCCCTGGCGCACAAGGCGGCTTTGGAGGCGGAGGGCTCGACCATTGCGGTTATGGCCAGTGGTGTGGAAAAGATTTTTCCCAAGTACCAGGAGCAGCTTTACTTTGACATTATAGAAAAAGGCTTAGTAGTCTCCGAATTTTCCGACAGCGGTAGAACTTTTGATGGCGGAAAATGGATGTTTGCCAGGCGAAACCGCATTGTGGCGGGGCTTTCTTACGCCGTTTTGGTGGTGGAGGCGGCGGAGGACAGCGGCTCTTTAATTACTGCCGATTATGCCAAGCAATACAGCCGACAGTTGTTGACAGTGCCTGCCAATTTAAATTCCAAAAATGCCGTTGGTACCACGCAGCTTCTTAAAGACGGGGCAAAAATGGTTACCTGCGCAGACGATATTTTAGAGCTTTACGAGGATTCGGGTAATTACCGCTACAACGTGTCTAGTGCGGTAAATAAGCGGTTATTATTAAACAATGATAACGAAGATACGCGTCACGACGGGGGGTACCACGAAAACAGCCCGCAGGAAATCTTAGATTTGCTTCATTTAGAGCCCCTAAGTGCCGATGAAATTTCGTCAAAACTGAACATAGCGTCAACAATTGTCTTAAAGTGTCTTACCGGGTTAAGTGTGATAGGGCAGGTTCGCGAGAAGGATGGGAGATATTATGCTGATTAAAGTCAAGTCGGCGTATTTTTTTGGGATCGAGGCCTTTGATGTTGATGTGGAGGTTAACTTTTTGGATCGAAGTATGCCCGGATTTGAAATTGTGGGCTTGGCGGGTAGGGAAGTGACGGAAAGCAGAGAAAGGGTAAAGAATGCCATTATTAATGCGTTTAACGACTTCCCGCATGGAAAAAAGATCGTTATAAACCTAGCGCCTGCCGATGTGCCAAAAGAAGGATCCTACTACGATTTACCTATTGCGGCATCGATTGTTAGTTATATGAAGGATTTTAAATTTCCCGCGGACAGCGCTTTTTTTGGGGAAGTTTCTATGGACGGAAACGTGCGAAAAACTAGGGGAGTATTTTTGTTTACCACCTTCGCCAAAGAAAATGGATTGAATAATGTGTTCATTCCGAGTTCCTGTTACGAAGAAGTAAGAGGTATTAAAGATGTAACCATTTACCCAATAGATAACTTGCGCGATTTAGTAAATTATCGTATTATTCGCAATGACGACGGTGTTCATTGTAGCAGCGACTGTATCCGTCATGACGAAGCCGGCAGTGATGGTGTGGATTTTGCCGATGTGATAGGTCAGGACATGGCAAAACGTGCCTTAGAAATCTCCGCCTGCGGCGGACATAACATTTTGATGACCGGAAGTCCCGGTAGTGGAAAGTCCATGTTAGCTAAAGCTCTCTGCCGTATCCTGCCAAACTTACGGCCCAAAGAAGAAGTCGAGGTAGCCAAAATTTACTCGGCCTGCGGACTTTTTGATTCAAATATTTTCAACAAAAAGTTTAGGCCCTATAGAAGTCCGCATCACACCATAAGTTATGCCGGTATGGTGGGTGGGGGACCCATCCCGCGTCCGGGGGAAATAAGCCTTGCCCACAAAGGTGTGTTGTTTTTGGACGAGTTTTCCGAATTTCAATCACCCATAATTGAGTGTTTGCGTCAACCCATGGAAGATGGCTCTATAACAATATCCCGTAGCAGGGGAAGCGTTAAACTTCCGTGTGACTTTACTTTAGTAGCGTGTTCCAACCCGTGCCCGTGCGGTTTCTTGGGCGACAGAAAGGTTGTTTGTACCTGTAAACCACCTCAAGTAGATAGGTACAGGAAAAAACTTTCGGGCCCGATTTTGGACAGGATCGACTTATTTGTGCGTGTCTGGAGTCCAAGTTTGGAACAACTTACCGGATCGGGCGCATTCTTAAGGCCGCAGGAAAAAGTGTCGCCCAAAATAAAAGAACGGGTAGAGGTCGTCCGATGCATTCAGGAAAAAAGATTTAAAGACGACGGTATAACACTAAACGCTAGGATGAGTAATAACCTGGTAAAAAAGTATTGTTCGTTAGATGCATCATGTGAAGATTTGTTGGACAAAGCGGTGCAAAAATTTAATTTGTCGCCCAGAAGCGTTTACAAGGTCATTAAGGTAGCCAGAACTATTGCCGACATGGAGGCCGCTCCTACGATAAATACCGCACACCTAGCGGAGTCGATTCAATATAAAAATATATGACATAAATTATAACTAACACAAATAAATACGAGTGGGCATACGAATACTACCCATAAACAGTTAACGGGTATTGACATTTGCCCCGTAAGCGGTATTATGTTTGGTATGATGAACTTTGTAAAAATTTCCAAAGCGATGTCCGACAAGAACAGGCTTAAAATCTTGGAGATGCTCTCCGAGAATGAGCAAAAAGTTGGAGTTGTCTCCGAAAAGCTTGGAGTAGAGGAAAATCTTGCCTCTCACCATCTTAGAGTCCTTTCCGGACTGGGCTTTTTAAAAAGCGATAAGAGGGGGAGGGAAGTGTACTACAAGCTTAATACCCCAAAGATAATATCTTTGTTGGTGGACCTCCAAAAGAACAAAGCTTTTAAGGAGATCTTGCAAGAGGCCGTTGCTGAAGCGAAATAATTCTGCGCTAACGCGTAGCTTCTTTTGCTAGCTTGAACTAGCAAAACGACCGTCATTCAGATTTGTCTTTTTAACATTTCTGTTCGACGCCTAAATCCCGCCGTACGGCGGGATTTTTGTACCAAACCATCGCAATCCGCCACCCACCGTTAGTTAGTAGTGATGCTAACTATCTTACCTTTTACAAAAACTAATCTGTCGATAGTCTTACCTTCAAGGTATTTTGCCAATTTAACATCGTCGATTACTTTTTTCCTGGCGCTTACTTCGTTATCACTTAATACTGTCTCAATTTGTCCGCGAACTTTACCGTTTATCATAACTGGGATAACTGTGGCAATGTCTTGATTTTGCGCCTTATCAAGCTCCGGCCAGGATTGCAAATGGACACTGTTTTTCTTGTCCCACGTGGTAAAACCGTTAATTTCCTGCCACAACTCCTCCGCCACAAAGGGCATAAAAGGCGCGATTACTTTTATAAAACCCTTCCAGGTGTCGATATCGATCGTTTCTGCCTTTTTAAGGTCGTTTACAAAGATCATGATTTCGCTTATGGCGGTGTTCATTTTTAGCGCGTCGCACATTTCCGTGACGTTTTTTACCATTCTGTTGTATGACTTCTTAATTACCTCCGATTCGCCGCTTTGTTTAACCTTTTCTTTAAGGTCGTAAATGTTTTTAACCAGCCGCCACATGGCTTTTATGGTGTTTTCGTTCCAGGGGTATGTGTCAGAGTAGGGGCCTATGAAGGCAAGGGCTATTCTTGTGGCATCAGCGCCGTAATTCTCTATTAGGGCCCCCGGTTCCACAACATTACCCAGCCTTTTTGCCATTTTTTTGCCATCAGGTCCTAGCATCAGACCTCCATTCATACGCCATTGATAGGGCTCGGGGCAGGGGACAAGCCCAAGGTCGTAGAAAAATCTATGCCAAAAGCGGGAATAAAGTAAATGCACCGTAGTATGCTCTGCGCCGCCAAAGTACTTATCAACGGGGAGCCAGTACCTCATCTTTTCATAGTCAGCAAAAGTTTCATCGTTGTGTGGATCGATATATCTTAAAAAATACCAACTCGATCCTGCCCATGTTGGCATGGTCTGAGACTCTCTTTCTGCAGGTTGGCCGCTTTTATCCTGTGTTTTTATCCAGTCCTTTAGTTTTCCCAATGGAGCCGTCCCAAAAGAGTCGGCCGTGTAGTCGTTTGAGTAGGGAAGTTCTAACGGTAAGAATTCATCCACTTCTTCTTGATTTTGAGTGTTCACTATAGCTTGAGTTTTTCCATCCTGAGTGTGGATTACAGGTATAGGTTCACCCCAGTACCGCTGTCTTGAGAAAATCCAATCCCGAATTTTGTAGGTGGTGGATTTTTCTCCCATCCCTTTTTCTACTATATAATCCATAATTTTTTGTGTAGCTTTGTGGACGTCCATGCCGTCGAGAAAAGATGAGTTTATCATTGTCCCCTCGTCTTCTTGTACCTGTTCCATTTTAGTTATGCTTGAAGTATCGCCGTCCGCGCCAACTACAACTCTTATAACCAGCAGGTTGAAGAGCTTGGCAAATTCAAAGTCCCTTTTATCATGTCCGGGAACCCCTACTATCGCACCTGTACCAAAACCCACTAAAACGTAATCCGCAATGTAGATGGGCATTTCGTACCCGTTTAGTCCGTTTACGGCGTAGCTTCCCGTGAATTCGCCGCTTTTGTTTTTGCCCCCCTCCATTCTTTCCAAGTCACTCTTATTTTTAGCTTTTCTAACATACTCCATTACTTTAGTTTTACATTCAGGCTTGGTGATCTGTTCCACAAGCGGGTGTTCCGGTGCAATTACCACGAAAGTCGCACCAAAATTCGTGTCAGGTCTGGTAGTAAAAACCGTTACCGCTTCTTTGGAGTCTTTGATTTTATAGGTAATGTTTATTCCTTCTTTTTTTCCTATCCAGTTAATTTGAGCGCTTTTAATCGATTCCGGAAAATCTATTTTGTTCAGTCCTTCTAGCAACTTTTCTGCATAGGTGGGGATCTTCAAAACCCACTGCTTGAACATTTTTCTTTCGACATTGCTTCCATCTCTTTCCGCTATCTTTTCTCCGTTCTCTCCGTTTATTACCTCTTCATCGGCCAGAATTCCAACAGTCTGCGAGTACCAAACCGGCATGTCTTTGTATTCTGCTAACCCATTCTCATAGAATTTTAAGAAAAGCCATTGAGTCCATTTATAGTACTTTGGATCTGTGGTGTTAATTTCTCGGTTCCAATCTACGCCGTAGCCGATATCCATAACAGCTTTTTTATAATCTATAGCTAGCCTTTTTGTTGCGTCTTGCGGGCTGACACCATTTTTAATGGCATACATTTCTGTAGGTAGTCCAAAAGCATCCCATCCCATGGGAAACATCACATTAAAGCCCCTCATTCTTAAAAACCGCGAATACATCTCTGGAACGGTATACCTCATAGCGTGGCCTACGTGAATGGATTTTCCGGAGGGGTAAGGCCATTCTACCAGTATGTACTTTTTGGGCTTAGGGGAAAAATCTATTGCTTCGTATATGTTGTCCGCATACCATTTTTCTTTCCAGTTGGACTCAACTCTTTTGTGATTGTATCTGGTGGTTTTTTCTTGCAACATGGGGGGATTTTATATCTTTTCATGTGCGCTAGCAACTGCATTTAATATGCGTTAAATATGCGCTAGAATCCACGCAGCATTAATGCACTAGCAAGACTAGAGCATTTAATATGCGTGGAATGTGCAATGAACGCCACCATCAACGTGAATTCTATTCAAACTAGAATATGCTGTCTTGTATTTCCTTTAGTCTGTGTTATTTATGGGTTGTGTTGGAAGACCAGCCGCAAAAACTTTATGAAGCCCTTATTGACAAAGTAAACAACCTTTTTGTTAAAAAGCCCTTTCTGTCTGCTGTTGCCGTAAGTGCGGTGGTAAGTTTGTTGGTTTTGCTTATAACTTTGGACTACAAAAAAGGGGAGGCTAAGGTTGAAATATCGCAAGCTAGTCCGGTTGTGGCAGCTGCAGAGTCAGACAACGGTGAAATAAAGGTGGACTTAAGCGGGGCGGTAAAAAAACCCGGGGTTTACACACTTAGCGCAAAATCCCGTCTGGCTGACTTACTTGCTCTGGGCGGAGGGTTTGTAAGCGATGTGAGTTCCTTGTGGGTGAGTAAAAACCTTAACTTGTCGCAAAGCTTGGTGGACGGGGGAAAGATTTATGTTCCTTTTGAATGGGATGTTGATGGGGCCGGCGGAAGTGATGTGGACTTAAAGCCTTTAAGTTTGGGTGTTGTTAACGACTCCCAGCAGGCAAATTTAGTGGCAGGGGCGCTTAATAACATGGGAATAAATGATGGCAGTGGGGGAGGGAGTAGTGTGGTTGCGGAGTCGTCAGGCTCGGGAACTCCGTCTGATCAAAATAAATTAAATGCCAACACCGCATCGGCGTCGGACTTGGATTTGTTACCCGGTATTGGCCCGGCGTATGCGGGAAGGATCATAGAAAATCGTCCTTATGCATCGTTTGAAGAATTCAAAGAAAATAGCGGATTATCTGCCAACTTAGCGGAAAGTCTTAAAGATTTCATGTATTTTTAGGCAGATTATGAAAACCAAGACGTTTATTTTATTGACTTTGTTAGCACTTTGGCGGGTCGGGGAATTTGTTGACTGGCAAAGTAAGACATTTATTGACAAATTTAGTAATGATTTTGAATCCATGTATCAAGAGCCGGTGGATGAATGTGCACTAGGCTTAAAATCACTGGGGCAGGGAATTTATTGTGGCTTTAAATCGGCATCAAATGGCTTTAGGTCAGAGGCATCAAACAAAATACAGGAGGTTTTACCCAGTCCGCACAGCGAGCTGGTTATGGGTATGGTTTTGGGGGAAAATCGGTTTAAACTCCTTCCTACATATAACGACGTCTTGAAGACTGTAGGCCTGGTGCATGTGGTCGTGGTTTCCGGCTACAATATTAGTCTTGTATTTACTTTATTAATGCGCGTATTAGGTTCGCAGTACAAAGTCAAAAACTTAATTGTAGGGTTGTTTTGTACTTTTATCTATTCGGGGATTTCTGGGTTTGGTGTGCCTGCAGTTAGAGCATGGCTTATGGGTTCCATAGCGGTAATTTTCAAGTTCTACGGACGACCTACTCAAGGTATTAAAGTTCTTATATTTTCAGCTTTGGTCATATTATGTATTGCCCCCAGCCAGCTGTTTTCTATAAGCTTTCAATTAAGTTTTCTAGCCACACTGGGCGTGATGGTTGTCCCGGAGGCCTTAAAAAGCGTGTGGTACTTATTGGGTGTTAGGAGCAGGGCACCACTTTTTGAGGATTTTAACACCAGTTTAAGCGCGCAGTTGATGGTAAATCCCATCATTTCCTATTATTTTGGTACCGTAAGCTTGGTGTCTTTGGTGGCAAACCCGCTGGTTTTGTGGGTAGTGCCTCTTTGTACGGTACTAGGCGGTGTCGTGGTATTGTTGGCCTTCATAAGTCCCCTGCTAACAAAAGTTTTAGCTTTGCTGCTCTACCCTTTTTTGGACTTTTTTGTGTCGTTTTCGGAATTTTTTTCCGGCTTTAAGTCGGCGTCTATGCAGATTAGATTTAGTTTTTACGGGATGGTGATTTACTACCTTTTGCTGTTGTTGGGAATTAAATTGTTGAGTCAATCCAAGAGGGTCAGTGGGAGAGACCAGCTGTGAAGTTATTTCCGTATGTGGTTTTTATAGTGGGTTATTACTTAATGCGGATGTTGATCTGTTTGCCTCAAGGCAGTAGATTTTATGTCACTTTTTTGAATGTTGGCCAAGGTGACTCTTTTGTCATAAATATTCCTAATTACGGACAGGTTTTGGTTGATGCTGGGGTTGACTATCAACCAAATTATCTATCTGCTAGGACATCGGTGTTTCCAACATGTAACATAAAGTCGGTGTTTATCACACATTATGACAACGATCATGTCGGAGGTTTGGAAAGAGTTGGTAAATTTTGTCGTGATATGACTGTTTACGATAACTTATCGTATGGGGATGTTGTGGACTTTGGTGTTGCAAGACTGTACGTCTTGAGTCCGCAAAAAAAGGGTTCTACTCACCAGGAAAACGATGATTCCCTGGTGATGTTGCTAAAATACCGTGACTTTGAAGCCCTGCTTGCCGGAGACGCCGGTTTAAGTGCACTGGAACCGGTGGCTAAAATTATCGACGATTATAAAAGGAGAGGAATAATTATAGGTAATTTGGATGTGTACAAAGTGTCTCACCACGGGTCCCCTTATAACAACAGTAAAAATTTAATCGACGAATTAAAACCTGCGCATTGTATAATTTCGGTAGGTAAGAATAATTACGGGCATCCAAGCAAGGAGGTTATTCGGGATTTGGCCGACGCAGGATGTTTAGTGCAAAGAACCGATAAGGACGGTTCGATCGTGATATACTAAATCTGTGCTTATCGATGAGGTAATTTCCGACAATATTAAAAAAGCCTTTAAAGATCTCTTTGGTCTCGATTTGTCACAGGTTGGCAGCGAACACCCCCAAAACCCTGTGTGGGGTGATTACTCCACTAACATAGCTCTGGTAACGGCAAAAAGCCTTGGTAAGACACCGGTTACTGTGGCCAAAGCCGTCTTACAATGGCTTCGGGGGGCAAACCTGCGGGGGTATTTTGAAGATATCTCTGTGGCCGGGCCGGGCTTTATTAATTTTACTTTATCTAAGGATTATCTACTGTCGCAGGCTTTGCTGGTTCTTAAAGCTTCGCAGAGCTTTGGTGCAAGCCCTGTTGGGGGTGGTAAAAAGATTGCTCTGGAACATTCAAACGTTAATCCAAATAAGGCCGCGCACATCGGTCATTTAAGAAATGCGGTCATTGGGCAGTTTCTGGAGCGTGTGTACGAGTTTATCGGTTACGATGTTAAGGTTCAATACTACTCTAATGACCTGGGCGTGCAGGTATCAACCTCTCTTTTGGGTATGGAGAAGCTTGGCTTGGCATTTGACTCCGCAAAGTATAAGAAATTTGACCATTACGCCTGGGATGTTTACGCAAGAATTTCTCAGATGATTGACAGCGATATGTGTCTTAAAAAAGAGCTGGACAATTTAGTTGTAAAGCTGGACAGTGGAGATGTCGAAATTTCACAAAAGCAGTCCAAACTATCTAAAAGGATACTAAAAGATAATCTTGCTACCTTTTCCTCCTTGGACATAGACTACGACTTGATAGTATACGAATCAAGCATCAAAGGCATGTCTATGTGGGAGAGAACATTCGAAATCTTAAAGGGGAATGAAAAAGTGTACTTAGCAACGGAAGGTGCCTCAAAAGGGTGTTGGTTGGTGAGAATGGGAGGAAAATCACCATATGGTGATAAGGGTGTCTGTAGTGTAGAGGAGGATAAAATAATCGTCCGTTCCAATGGAGTTCCTACCTATACAGGAAAAGATATTGCATATCACATGTGGAAGTTTGGGCTTTTAGATATGGATTTTAAGTACCACAAGGTGTCTGTAAATACCCAAAGTAAGGCTTTGTATGAAACTGATGTTAAAGGAGAAAATTTAAGCATTTTCACTAACTCTAACATCGTAATGGATGTGATAGACGTCAGGCAAACGTATGCTATGGATGTAATTAGAAGGACCTTGGAGTATTTAGGATACAAAGGGCAATCAGATAGCTTTATTCATATTAATTATGGTCATGTTTATCTTTCCAGTAACACAGCTGTTAAGTTAGGTTTTAGACATGACGAGGATAAAAAAGAGCAGATAGCAATGAGCGGAAGGAAAGGCGTGGGTGTTAAAATTGATGATTTCATCGAAATGGTTGAAGAGTCGTTAAAGAGCAGCTTTGATGATTTTCCTAATGTTAAAGATGTGAGAAATGCTGCCATTAAGTTTGACATGTTACGATACGACACTTTCCAAGACATTGTTTTTGATATTGAATATGCACTTAATATAAAAGGATTTTCCGGACCTTATATTCAGTACACCCACGCTCGTGCCAGTTCTTTGTTAGAAAAAGCCGAATACATAATTAATCATGGAAGCTTGGAGTATATGATCAGAAACAAAAAAATAGAGATTAATAGTTCCGCCCAGGAGGTGTTAAAGGTTATATGCAAATTTCCTGAGGTAGTTATGCAGTCGGCAAAACAATACGCACCCAACCTAATGTGTATCTACCTTTACGACCTGTGTCAGAAATTTAATTCTTTTTATAACGACTCCCCTGTTTTGAATGCGGAAACGTCAGACATCAAAGATTTTAGGCTTTTTCTTACAGCATCAGCTAGACAAGTCATAAAAAATGGGTTGTATTTACTTGGGATAAATGCTGTTGATAGAATGTAGTTGTTGATGGGAGTGCTACATGAGTTTTTTTAAAAAAAGCAGACCAAAAAAGAGCGTTAGTATGGTTAGGATAATGTCTGCCGTTCTAGTCCTGGGTGTTTTAGTTTTGATTGTAGCCGAGTCAGCAAGGTACCTTTATGTTGCACGCGTACCCAAGAGCGTAAGTTCCAGGATTGATCCGTCCATGGAGAAATTGGCGTCCGTTTTAGGTGCGGCAAAGACCTCTCTGGATTCTCTTTACGACATTGGAAGTGTTTTTACTAAGGATGACACTGGTGGAGCGATAGAGAGAGTCGGTAACGGGGAGAGCACAAGTTCTGCTCAAGATAAGGCCAGCGGGGAACTCGTTTTAAGGGTCGCCGTACTTTCCGACTCTCATAACGATTTAGAAAATTTGAGAAAGGCTTTGGAGGAGGCTAAAAGTCTGGAAGTAGGAAAGATAGTTTTTCTTGGGGATTACACCGATTGGGGGGAAGAGGCGAACCTTGTAAAATCAAAAGGGGCTATGGATCAGATTGGCATCGATTATGTTTCCTTGCCGGGGGATCATGATCTTGGTGAAACACGCGATGAGTCCAATTTTGTTAAGGTCTTTGGGAGGACTTACGGCTTATGGGAGCAGGGTGGTTACAGATTTATGTATTTTGACAATAGTAAAAACTATACCGCTACTAGTCCCCAGGATATTACGTGGTTTAATAATAACATACAAGGTGTCGACTTTCTTTTTCTTTCACAACCTTTGATGACATCGGATATGTCAAGGGTGATGGGAATGATCGATGGTGTTAAGGACAATGTGGTTTACGCCCAAAACATAGAGCTTTTAGACACTATTCGCAACAGCAAGGTTAGAGTGATAGTTTCGGGAGATTTACATAAATCTTCACATTTTGTCGATCCTGTTAAGAATGGTTTGCAGCATTACACCGTTGGTGCTGTTTTAAAGTCGCAAAGTTTAGAAAAGCTGAATCTCCAGTCGCCCAGATTTTCCGTGTTAGATGTTTATAAAGACAACTCTTATAGTATAGACGATGTGGCTATTGATTAGACCTTGGTGGGGTGCTAACATGTTGCCCATGGATTTTCCGCTTTTTGACACCAAGGCTTTAGGTACGGGAAAAACTTACGATTTAAACGACCCTGTTGACAGAAGAAAATACTTTGAAGATAAGCTCGGCTCAAAACTGGAGGATCTTAAAGAGTTTCTGGACCATAACACCTTTATTGGCTTTATGTTAGCAAAAAAGAGCGCCGGTAAGGGAACTTATTCCAAAATGTTTGCCGAGATTGTTGGTGCAGACAGAGTGGCGCACGTTTCGGTTGGCGATATTGTGAGAGAAACCCATAGACTTGTAGAATCTGATTCTGCAGAGAAGTATAAACTCGTCGATTATTTAAAATCCAGCTACAGAGGCTTTATTTCCATGGAAGAGTGTATTGACGCCCTGGTTGGCAGGTCCCAGGATAAGTTAATTCCTACAGAATTTATTCTGGCGTTAGTAAAGAAAGAAATTGTCAAAATAGAAAGAAAAGCTGTATTTATTGACGGATTTCCCAGGACTTTGGATCAGATCTCCTACTCTCTTTATTTTAGGTCGCTTATGAATTTGCGCGACGACCCGGATTTTTTTGTGTTGATAGACATTCCGGAGGCAATCATTGACGAGAGAATGAAGTACCGCGTAATTTGCCCCGCCTGCAACACTTCCAGAAATTTAAAGTTATTGCCTACTAAGTTTGTTGAGTTTGACAAGTCGACCCAAAAATTTTATCTGCTGTGCGACAATAAGGCCTGCGCCGGATATTCAAAAACAAGGCTTGTGGCCAAAGAGGGCGACAATAAAGGTATTGGGCCAATCAAGGCTAGGCTGGAGCTGGACGGGAAATTAATGGAAATGGCCACAAAATTACAGGGCGTGCCTAAGATTTTTGTAAGGAATGCTATTCCCACAGAGTTTATCGCTGAGTATACTGAGCCTTACGAGGTTACCCCAGAGTACGTATATAAAAACGAAAACGGGAAGGTGGTGGTGGAACAGAGTCCCTGGGTTGTTAAGGACGACGCGGGCAAGGACTGTAACAGCCTTTTGGCGCCTCCGGCACTGCTTTCCATGATGTCCCAAATGCACTCTATTCTAATCGGCGACTCCAAAAACTAGCCGGGTGGTTGCAATGTACAGGTAAAATTGATAGTTTATCTCCGTAACTGTGATATTTGTGCATGGAGGGGTCGCATAGAGGCCTAGTGCGGCGGTCCTGAAAACCGCTTTCGCCGTAAGGTGGACGAGGGTTCGAATCCCTCCCCCTCCGCCACGACGTTTGTAAGTGGTGCCCCCGGCGGGAATTGAACCCGCATCACCGGTTCCGGAAACCAGCGTTCTATCCGTTGAACTACGGGAGCTTGTGCGATAAGATGAAGTCTATATGAAGATTCTGCCCCTTGCAAAGAAGACCCCCAAAGCGTACGATAGGAGCTCTGTTAACACCATCGCCGATATGAAATACGAACAACAAAAAAACGAGTCGGATTACAAAAAAGTATCAACTAGGGAACTGTGGGATGTTTCCAGGTGGGTTTTTACCTTTGTCTTTAAACAGGAACCTTTCTTTCTTACCCTAAACATCGTATCTTGGATTTTTGTCCAGTTGGGCTACATAGTTAATCCCTATATTTTCGCTAAAATTGTCGACCAATTAATAGGATTTAGCACAAAAACCGGAGCTAAAATCTCGGATATGTATCCGTACCTGGCTATGATTGTGGGATATAACATACTGAGCCAGATTGCGCGTCTGCTTTACAATTATTCAGACATAGCGCTACGATTTACATTGCGACCGAAAGTTTCCCAGGCTTTCTACAAGAGACTGGGATATTTGGGTATTCAGACCTTGGAACAACCAAAAGTGAACGACAAGATATACCGTGCCGACGAGTATCTGGGTGATATCTACCCGTATGTTTCTGAATTAACGGAGTTTATTGCCGATGTGGTGGTTCTGCTTGTTACCTTGGTAATTTTCCTTAAGTTCTTCCCGTTTCTTGCTCCGCTAATGGTTTTATTCGCAATTCCGTATTTTCTCAACGACAAAAAATACCGTGCGTTAATGTTTAAGTTTATTTTCGACAATACGCAAGAAAGCCGGAAAGCCTCTTATTCCTCCGCAGATCTCAGGGCTCCGGTAAAACTAGGGGAGGTATCCGTTGTTGGAGGAGCCGAGTTCTTGGACAACAAGTTTTTTAGTTATGCAAGCTGGTATGAAAAGCAGAGGGTTAAGATAATGAAAAAATGGCGAAGCTTGAACAGTCTTTTTAGCATGCTTACAGATTTTGTGACCTATGGAGGATATATTGTTACTTTCTCGCAGGTAATAAAGGGTCTCATTTCAGTTGGAGACGTTACTTTTAGATTGAGCATTCTTTCAAGGTTTCAAAGTACTTTTGCAACAGTGCTACAGATTATTAACAATATTACTGAAACGGCAGTTCGGGTACGCGAAGTTTACTACATCTTCACACTCGAGCCCGTTAATGCAGATGGCGATATAGTTATGCCCACTTTACTTAAGGGTCCGGATATAAATGTCGACGGAATCTCGTTTTCGTACCCAAATTCGGATAAAGCAGTCCTTAAAGATTTTTCATTGAATGTTAAGAGTGGGGAAAAAATTGCTGTTGTCGGACATAATGGAGCAGGTAAAACCACATTAGTAAAACTGTTGTGTAGAATTTACAGGCCTACGTCGGGAGTTATAACAGTCGACGGAAACAATCTGTTGGATCTAAAGATCTCCGATTGGTACAAGAACATGGGGGTATTATTTCAAGATTTTAACCAATATCCTCAATTAACTGTCAAAGAAAACATTTACATGGGTAATACATCCGAGCCGCTCGATGAACTGGCTATTCGTTTAGCTGCACAAAGCGCGGATGCGTTGGAGTTTATTGAAGAGTTTCCTAACAAGTTTGACCAGGTCTTAAGTGAAAAGTTTAAAGGCGGTATACGGCCATCCACGGGTCAATGGCAAAAGCTAGCCATAGCCCGCTTTTTTTACAGAAACGCGCCCTTAGTGATTTTTGACGAGCCTACCGCGTCAATCGATGCAGTATCGGAATACAATATTTTTAATAAAATCTACAACTTCTTTAAGGAGAAGACCGTGATTATAATCTCCCACAGGTTTTCCACGGTAAGAAACGCGGATAGAATTATTGTTTTGGATCACGGAGAGATTGTAGAGGAGGGAACACATGACTTTTTGATAGGCAATAATGGGTATTACGCCAAAGCCTTTAACTTACAAGCTAAGGGTTATACCACTAACGAACTTGATGAAGACTATTGAACTCTGCCGCCGAATGTGCTAAAATCGCGCGCTATGACAGCAAATGGACCTTTTACTGTAAAAGAAATGTCCAAGATGTTAGGGAAATCTGATAAGACGGTGTACAGAATGCTGGAGGCAGGAAAACTCAAAGGTTATAAAGAGCTGGACACTTGGCAGATATTTTTACCTCGTTACAATGATCAACTAATTAACACAATGGACATATCCATCCCGTCTACCCCCCACGTCCAAGAACTAGACTCTCACAATGTGGACACTAAGGTTGTATACGATGGACGAGCGACTAACCAATCCGGACACTTTGTTAAAGGTTTATTTGTGGGTTGGGCATTAGTCGCTTCGATTGTATACGCGTTAATGATGTTGGCAATACTAGATATTAGTTGGCATTAATCGGTTTCTGATACTATACTTATGCAGTTAACAGACTAGCCCCCGTGGTTCAACGGAAAGAATAGGCCCGTCCTAAGGGTTAGATGGGGGTTCAATTCCCTCCGGGGGCACCACTTAGAGGTGAAACGAGCACTCGAGTAACGGGGACTGGCGCAATTGGCTAGCGCGCTGCTTTCGGGTAGCAGAGGCTCGCGGTTCGAGTCCGCGGTCCCCGACCACTGTTTATCTGTGCTAAATCACTAGCCCTCAATCTCAAAGGGTTTTTTGTGTCGTTCCAGTATTTGCCTTATAAAGCCCACATGATCCTCAACCTTCATGGTTTTGGCAAAAAACTCCTTAACCACGTTCTCAATTACCGCCAAAGACTTCGTGTCAATCTCTTTAAGTCGGCTTTTTTTATACGACTCAAGCTCTGCTTCCACCTTTAAATACTCGTTAGCGATTTTGTCGCGCAACTCCCGTTCCGTCTGCAGGGCGTCTTTATGTAGTTCGACCTTGAATTCCTCCGCCTCCTTTAAAACGTCGCCCTTAAACTCCACAGCGGCGTTCTTTAGTTGCTCCTGCACAAATTCTTTTGACTCGTCAACCGCCAAGTCCGTTTCTTTGATCATTCTTTTGGCGCGTTCGTTGGACTCTTTAATTATATTCAGCGATTTATTTTTTGCCTCTTCCAAGATTACCAGAGCTTTTCTGTAAGCCTGATCGCGGGAGTTTTCTTCCTCTTGCTTTTTTTTGTCGTACATTGACGCTAGAAACACAAGAAGGAAACCAAAGAAAGCAAAAAGTACCAGCAACATTAAAAGAAGGGCAATTACGGGCAGATTGGACTCCATAATGTTAATGTATCATACAGGTTAACGGTTGTCTAAAGAACCAATATCAAATAAGCCAGAGCCAGCCCAATTAGCATAACGCCAAAGGAGAGTATCATGTTAAAGATCATGGCGGCCCTGATGCTGCCTTGGGCAAGCGGATTTCTGCCCATAGCCTCAATACTCTTCCCCGAGCTCCTTCCAAAGGTGGAGAAACCAATAATAAAAGTGGCGGCAACAATTAATGCGGCTAACATATATCTTAGCGACTCTACGGGATTTAAAAGCGGAGAAAGCGCGCCCGATCTTATGGCTGTCAGCAAGTTAGTTTTAACGGTGTTATTTACGTAGGCGGTTTTTGGTTCTACAGTGGACCAAACAAGTCCGGGTGTGTTTGGATCGGTGGGGTTATAGTCCTCCAAAGCCTTACCAATTACATAACCTACTTTATCTACCTTTTGACCTATCCCGGCAACGCTTGAGGAGGTTATATAATCACCTTTTTTAATGTCGCCGTTTGAATTGGACACTAAAATTTGTGCCTCCCCGGTCTGCATTATGAGTCGACTTTTTGTATCTACATTGTCAACCAAACTTAAGGACGAGCTTTCCACCACTACGCCAAAAATTTCGGTATCAAAAGGCTCTTTGGCCAGCGTAAATTCCCCGTTTTTATTAACCACAATTTGGCCCGGCTTGACATCCTCGTTTATCACTTGCAAACTTGTGGCGGTGCCTTTGGCCGCTCCGGGCGTTTCTGCCAGAGCTTTTTGACCGGGTAAAACTAGCGATATGATGAGTGATGCCGATAGTATTAAAGTACCTTTGATTTTGGCCATGCCTTGAGTATACAATATGTCCATCGTTGTGGCGAGAGGGTACGGCAACTCGAGCCCGAGATGAGGGTGGCAGGCCTTCACACCCTTCTCGAAGCGGGTCCCGTGCTCCACTGCCCGTTTCTCGAATTGTGCGAAGGCCTGCTACCACGGTGCTGCGTGACAGCCCGCCTGCCAGACGGGCAGGGACCCGCAACTAGGTGATATGAGTCTTACACATTTTAAAAAGAGATTTTGGACAATTATCCCTAATACCCTCATTTTCTTGGGTGTCGGACTGTTTTTGCTGGCAGTGGTGCCTTATTTGCGTGACGAGGTTTGGTACTTCTTGAAGCAGCAAAAAGGGCAGGAATTTGTGCTCGGCGGAAGTGGTCAACGAGATAGCGTGTTCGCGCGATATTTATCATCCAAACCCATTTTAATAAACCCCGTTGATAGGCAGTTCGGTATCGTCATAGAAAAAATCGGCGTGAACGCACCTGTGGTGGCAGATGTAGCGGTGTCGGACGAAGCGGCGTATAAAGAGGCACTCAAACACGGGGTGGCCCATGCGTCAAGTTCTTCGTACCCGTCAAAAGAACCGGGAAATGTTTATTTATTTGCTCATTCGTCACTAAATTTTTGGGAGTTGGGTAAGTACGCACAGGTTTTTAATTTACTACGAAAGCTTGAAGCAGGGGATAGGATCCACGTTTTTTACGAAAGCAGTGATTATGAGTATCGCGTGGTAAATAAGGAAGTTTACAAGGGCTTTAACACTTACGCTTTAACACGTCCCGTTATTGAGCCTTTACTGACTATGCAAACCTGCGACCCTCCCGGTACTACGATAAATAGACTGGTAATTACGGCAAAGCTTACCTCAGTCCAATAGTATAAAGATCGGTTTGACCCGAGGATTTGTAGGAGGTTAAAACCACAATCTTATCCCCGCCCGGTGCTACAAAAACCTTATTTGAATAAAGCGTGTTATTGTAGATTTCGGTTTTGTTGGTGCCGTCGATCCTAATTATATAAATAATACCGCGTTTGTCGGTATCGGGGTTACCTTCCGTAAGAATGAGATGAAAGCTGTCGGAGTACCAGCTTATTTGAGGTTGGGGGTCGCTTGTGTTGGTGGTAAAAACCACCGTATCAACCTGTTCGCCCACCGGCAGGGGTTTTTCCGAATTATACACATGGTACTCGGTTTGATTTCCGTTGAGCTTTTTATAAAGAAACTTTTTTTCATCCGGCGCCCATACAGAGTCCTTGGACACCGCTTTCTCCTGAAGGTCCTGCGGAATGTCAAGCTTTTCTATAAAGGCTTTACGTTTTGCCAGAGTATCAGCATCCCACCCCGTTCTTATAGCTTCAATCTGTGTTTCCAACAAGACGTTCTGCACAGTTTTATCGACCAGGTTAAAAAGTTGATATTTCTTATCGTCCAGTTGGATTAGCAGGGTTTTTTCATCTGGCGACCATTCAAGCAGCTTACTTTGCGAATATTTAACCAGCGATGTATCTTTTAGTACAACGCTGGGAGTTGATTTAAAAAGGCTAAGGGTACCTTCGGACAAAGAAACTACCCAAATTCCTGGACTTTCTGCGTCGTCGGAAAGAAAAGCCAGTTTGGTTAGAGTGGGGGAAATGGTGGGATTCCTTGCTCCCGTGTTGGTTAGAGGTTCCAGCCTGGGTGTTTGGGAGACCAAAACAGCAGTAATGTCGGTGGCAAGTTCAGGAAACACCTCAATCTCTTTGGTCCATGTGGCATATCCGTTTTTTACCACCTTTAAAAGGTGTTTTCCGGGCTCCACACCCGGTATGGTGTTGTTGGTGGCGGTGGCTAGGACCCCGTTTATATAGACGTTAGCACCCTGTGGAATGGATTTTACGCTCACCATACCCGTGGATCTTATTTGAACCGTGCTGGTATCCTGGTCTTTTTTGAGCCGATATCCTCCGGCATATAAGAAAATAGCCGTGGTAAGGGCTAACAGGCATATAGCTGTAACCACCATTTGAAAAATTTCTTTACTGGGTCTAGGCATTCAGAGTATTATACATCAAACGACGAGTATACGGTATCAGCGGCACTGGCTAGTGCCTTGCTGTATAATCGGGTCATGCTTATTGGAGTAGATTGCTCGCATCTTACGGAGGAGGGTCGGACCGGAACAGAAAATTATTTGTACAACGTGCTTAAGAACCTCGCTCTTACGGACACGGAAAATGAGTACCTTTTATATTTTAGAGTCAAGCCCTCTAAGTTATTTTGGGATGACATTTGCGGACAAAAGAAAAAATGGAGGTATAGGGTTATTAACTCCAAAATTTCCTGGGTACAGGTTAGTTTAGCTAAAGCAACGTTTTTGGACAAGCCGGACAGGCTTTTATGTACATGGCACACTCTGCCGGTTTTTCACCGTCGACAAACAAAAATAATTTCGGTTATTCATGATTTTTCATATCATATAGTAAAAAGCTATCCACTTTATGCTAGTTTGCTACTTTCTGATAGATTAGTGGGGGTTTCTGACTACACCTACAGGGAAATATTACGTCGCGTTCCTTGGAAAGGGCGCGATGTGTATCTGCAGTATGAGGGGGTGGATTTGTTAAAGTATAAAAAGTCTGATACCGAAAGCGTTAAAGCAACTAAAAAAAAGCATTCGCTTAACAGGCCTTATTTTCTTTCCGTGGGAACTTTAAACAAAAGGAAAAATTTAGAAAATATGATTGTGGCCTTTTCGTTGTTCCTGGAAGAAAATCCGCATTTGGCTATTGAATATGTCATAGTGGGGAAATGTGCCAAAGATTATGAGTCTATCTATGATGTTGTAAAGAGAATAAAATTTGCCGACAGAATAAGGTTTTTGGGCCGCTTGGATGATAAGGATGTCGTTGACTTATATTCGGGTGCCTTATCCTTGCTTTATGTTTCAAAAGATGAAGGCTTTGGTTTGCCTATATTAGAAGCTATGGCCTGTGGGTGTAATATTGTAACCTCAAATATAGCATCAATGAAAGAGATAGGTGGAGACGTCATAATTTCAGCAGATCCAAACAGTATCGAGTTAATAAAAGATGCCCTTTATAATGTCATGAATCCGGAAAATAAAGTATTACTTGAAAATAAAAAACTCGCAGGTTTAGAAAGAGTTAAAACGTTTAATTGGAAGGCTTGCGCGGATTTTTTGAAAAATATTTACTGAATTTTCCCATTTTCATATTCTGACATATTGACATGATGTTTTTATCATGTAAAGTGTATTAAGTTATGCCTGAAACAGCTTTTGGTGAAAAACTGTACACATCAACGGAGGTCGCTCAAATTCTTGGAGTTAGCTTAAGGAGCATTTACAGGTATTTAGATGAAAACAAGATTCAAGCTGCAGTAAAAACAGCCACAGGTAGACATAGATTCACTAAGGAAAATATAAACGACTTTCTTCATCCATCGGTTCGGAAGCCGGTTCAGCCTGTTGAGGTTAGAGAGTCCTTAGAATCTCAAAAAGAGGTTTATACACCTCCTTATCGTGAAACAGGTAAACAAGTTGAGCATAAGGGCGACGAGGAAACTTCTGTTAAAGACGAACCTGTTGATTGGTTAGCTAGATTTAGGCAGGCGGCGGAGAAATACAAAACTCAAGAGATGCCTACCCAACCTTCTGTTCAGGTATGGGAAGAGCCTAAAGTGGAAAAGATCAAAGAGAACTTGGAGGAATCAGAATTTAATTACTACAGAAGTGGCGTTGGTGGGTTAAAGGAAATCGCGCAGTCGTTGGATAAGTCCGCAAAAAACGCTTCTCTTGACTATGCTTTCACTATGCATGCAGGACTTTCCCTTCATAAACCTATAAAGCCTTTTTCTTTAATACATGCCTATATTAGGCCTAACGATAAGTCGTATTTTGAAAAAGTCCTGCAACTCACGCCGTCTACAAAAGACGCTGCACAGCTTTGTTTAGTGACGTCAAATGAGGCCAAGTTATATAAAGATAGAAATGAAATGCACGGGCTTCAGGTAGTTTCCGACCAACAATTAAAGCTCGATCTTTTAAACGAAGGCGAGGCTGACCTTGCAAACGAACTTGAGTGAGGTTGCACCTCCCATCTCGAACGGAATTTGAGGTTCGAGATGACAAAGAGTACAATTAGTTGGTGGAAACCGATAAATCTCCCAAAATCATAAAAGCTTTTGAAAAAGTCATTTTGAACGGATCGTCCGTCCGTGCCTCTAATAAACCGTCCCACAGCAAGCTAAAAATATTATTGGTAGCTGTGGAATCCTCGCCATATGCGCGGGTGGGTGGTGTGGCATCCGTGGTTAGATCTTTAGCTGCTTCTTTAAACAATTCGGGTCATGACGCCAGAATATTTATTCCTAAATTTGGTTTTATTGACGAGGATTTATATAAAACGCGACTGGTTTTAGAAGGCTTAAAGGTGCCTACCGACGACCCCGATAACCCCTATTTAATTTGTAATGTAAAAGAGCACGAAAAGGACGGCATAACCACCTACTTTTTAGAAAATATGGAATATTACGAACTGAGAGCCAATGTTTACGGTTATACTGACGATCCTATAAGATGGGCTTTGTTAAGCAGAGGCGCTCTTGAGTTTGTCTTAAACGGAGACTTTTTGCCGGATATCATCCACTGCAACGATTGGCAGGGAGGTATGTTACCAAACTATTTGCGTGTGATGTACAACAATGATCCCAAACTTTCCAAAACGGCCACCGTTTTCACCATCCACAATTTAAAATTTCAGGGAATGTTTGATCATAAAAATGTTTCGGAAATGGACTTTGACGACGGCTGGTCTCCAGTCGCACCTCTTTTTGACCCCAGATTGTTGAAGCAAAACTTTATGAGGAGGGGAATTATACATGCCGACATAGTAAGTACTGTGTCAAAAAGTTACGCCAAGGAGATAACTACTCCGGATTACGGCGAGGGCCTCGATAAACTAATTACCGAACTTAGGGAAAAAGTATTTGGAGTAGTAAACGGTATAGATTATCAGGAAATGGATCCTTTAAAAGATGCTTTGCTGGAAAAAAATTACGACGTAAATTCAGTACATCTAAGGGCGCTTAATAAGGAGTCCCTGCAAAAGGAATTTGATTTGGAGGTAAGCCAGGACATTCCGGTTTTTGGTTTTGTGGGGCGGCTGGATCCTCAAAAAGGTGTGGATCTTTTGGTGTCGGTTTTAGAAAAAGTCCTAAGAAGATACCACTTACAGTTTGTTCAGGTGGGCGGGGGGGACGGTTGGCTGGTGGAGCTTTTACAAAATTTAAAAAAGTCGTTTCCTGATAAAGTAGGGGTTTATCCGTATCCAAACTTTACTCTTCCGCGACTTATTTTTGGGGGAAGCGATGTGATTTTATATCCTTCCAGGTTTGAGCCTTGTGGGGTCGTTCAATTGGAGGCCATGCGTTATGGTGCCATTCCGTTAGTAAGGAATATAGGTGGCTTAAAGGACACGGTTGATCAATTTGACACTGTAACACAAAAGGGAACAGGCTTTGTTTTTGACGACTTTGATGAGTTTGCTTTGTATGGAGAAATTGTTAGAGCTTTAGAGGTTTTTAAAAACAAGCGGTTGTGGAAAAAACTTCAACTGAATGCTATGAAGGCGGATTTTAGCTGGGGATACAGTGCCAAAGAATACGAAAAGTTGTATCTAAGAGCCCTTGAAGTTAAAAATAAACTGTGATTGTTTGAGTACAAACTAGGACCTTTCCTACTATAACATCCTTTGACAACATCGATAAGCTGTAGTATAATAAACCCGTTGCACACTCTCGTCTGGAGCGGCCGCATTCTCATTCTGTGGGCAGGAGAGTGAGGAGAAACCGCTTCAGACCAGATTGTGCAATTTTTTTATCCGTATATCAGCAACCATCAGCTTGCGCAGGTGGTTTGCTGTACTCCTATTCATTTCGTAGGAGTATAATAGTCCTATGAGCCTTTGTTTTTTGCTTCATTTTTACCAACCGTCCAACCAGTTCGGTGAGGTGATAAAAAAGGTTACGCAGGAATGTTACGCCCCCCTCATAAAGTCAGTAAAGAACAACAAAAGGATAAAAATTACCGCTGATTTTCCCCTAAGCCTGTTGGAGCAGCTTGATCGTTACGGCTTTAATTGGCTGATTCGTGATATTAAGGATCTTATAGATGCCGGAAGGATTGAGCTTGTAGGGAGTGCTGCCTATCACCCCCTGCTTACAAAAATTTCCCGAGATTTTGTAGATAAGCAAGTTATCTTAAATGAGAGTTCCTTAGCCTATTATTTTGGTACCAACAAGGATTTTGAGGGTGAGGACTGTTTTATGATCAAGGGTCTAAAGGGCTTTTTTCCTCCTGAAATGGGGGTAAACATAAATGTCTTAGAGATGCTGGGGGGTTTGGGGTACGAGTGGGTGTCAGTTGACGAGTTTTGCTTGCCCAAAGATTCCCGCGGTGTTCTAAAAGGCGGGTTTGTTTGTAGCCTTGGCAGTCAAACGCCTAGACTGATAGTTAGAGACAGAGAGCTTGCTGACCTTATTTCCTTTAAGCGGGATTCAGATAGGTCAGCAATTGTCGCAAAAATCCTTAAAGAGCCGGCCGACAAGATGGTTGCTTTGGACGCGGAAACTTTTGGTCATCACTATAAAGACGGGGTATATCTTTTTGAGTCCATACTTTCCGATCTTGTTGAGAAAGGTGTTGAAGTTTCTACGATTTCGGAAACGGTGCAGGGATCAGAAACTGTTCATGTGGAACACATCAATGAATCCACCTGGAGCTCCGTTGAGGGGGAGGTTTATCCCTTGTGGGAGAACGAGAAAAGTAAAGTTAACACCTGTCTTTGGTCTTTGCAGGAGGCTGTCAATGCGGAGTTTGTTAGCAAGTATCCCAAAGAACCTGAAAATCCGCTCAATGTCCACGGTGGCGGGGTGCCGTTTTGGAAATACAAATACGATAAACGCGTTTCTTCACCGGATTTGCGAACACGGGTGGAATTGGCTATGTTAAAGTTACAGCAAAGTGATCAGTTTTGGTGGTCGACGGAAAGGGATATTATGGGCAAAAAAAATTTTAGCAGATACATGATTGATTCGGTTTTGGATTATTATGTCGACGCGGTAGGGGCGTTAGGATCAAATAAAATCCTCGTTGACAAAATAAACGAGATTAGAAGCCTGATATTTAATATAATAATATGAAGTGGGCCAACTTTTTACACTTTTATCAGCCGTATAGCCAGCAAAAAGATATTTTGGAGGCGGTGGTTGGTCAATGTTATAGACCCCTTTTAAGGGGTCTGTTGGAGAATAAAGACGCCCGTTTAACCATAAATGTGTCGGGGGGTTTGTTAGAAGCCCTGGATTCTAAGGGCCTCAAAGATGTCACCCTTCTTTTTAAAGAACTTTATCAAAGCGGTCGGGTAGAATTCACATCCACAGCCTGTTATCACGCATTTTTACCATTGATTCCACAAGATGAAGTTGTACGACAGATCAAGATTAATAACTATATATTGAGACAATATCTTGGCGAAGATTTTACACCGGTGGGGTTTTTTCCTCCCGAAATGGGTTATAATACCGGGTTGGAGAGGGTTTTGGAAGATTTGGGTTTTAAATACATTCTTCTGGATGAAATTAGTGGAGGTAGTAAAGTAAAGGGTCCCTTGTGCAAGGTAGCGAATTCTAATCTTAAGGCCGTTTTTAGACAAAGGGCGCCAAGTAACTTGATTATGAGCGGAATAGAGAGGGACAGCACCTCTTTATGGCAAACCTTGTCGAGGTATAACGATATCTGCTATTTAGTGACTGCCATGGATGCGGAAACTTTTGGTCACCACAGACCTGGTTTGGAAAAAGCGTTTTTAGAGATATTCAACAATAAGGGTGTTCAATTTATGCGACTCGTGGATGTAATTAATGAACCTGCCCACCACGACCCTGCTGAAACGGAGCTACGGCCGTCTACTTGGGCAAGCAGTGAAGAGGACATTTCAAAAGGAGTCCAGTTTATATCATGGAACGATCCGAAAAACGTCTTGCATAAATGGCAGTGGGAGTTAGTTAATTTGATGCTAGCCCTGTTGCGCGATCCTGCGATAGGGACGGGTGGCACGCAGCAGGTACCCTGCGTTGAGCGAGCCTACCCCGACGCGAGCGAACGCGCAGGATGCTGCGTGACAGGACCCGATCCGCTGCGTACGGCGTCTGATAAGGCCCTAGCATCGGATCAGTTTTTTTGGGCCAGCGCCAAGCCGTGGTGGAGCATGGAAATGATAGAATCGGGGGCTCACGCGGTTGTGGAAGTCATAGAAAAAATACCTGGGCTAAAAAAAGAAGACGCGGAAAAAGCCCAAAATCTTTACAGAAACATTATTTCCACCGCTTTTGAGTGGCAGAGGATAGGAAAGATCAGGGAAATGAACAGGGAGAGAGAGGCTTTTAAGCGCATACCCTTTAAAGTGCGTACTTTGGAAGAAGGTGGTACGGAGGCGGAGGTGTATCAAGCTTTTATTGACATGATGAGAGCTCAAGAAAAGCAGGCGCGGGAAAAAGGGGAGTACGAGAAAGCTATTTTGTGGCGCGACGCGGTGTATAAAATTGAGACTAAGCTTGACATTTACGATGCCACTAACGCTATAGATTTATTAAGAATAGAAATTTCCAATGAAAAAGTGGAAAAGATTTTGGATGAGTACACTGCCAGGTATAAACAAATTAGAGGCGGTCAGCCGGAACAGAGGAGTAATTAATGCTTAAAGTATTAATATGTGCGTCGGAGGTGGCGCCTATAATAAAACTTGGCGGCTTGGGTGATGTTGTAGGATCGCTACCCAAATCTTTAGAAAAAATCGGAGTGGACGCTGATGTGGTAGTTCCCTTTGTCCCTTCGGCTAAAATTGAGGGTCTAAAAGTTTATAAGAGTTTGGATATGCAAGTTCCTTACGGCGGTGAGATTCGTACAATTAACGTGTGTGCCACAAAACTCCCCGGGTCTTTTGTAGATGTTTACATGTTAAAAAATGACAGATTCTTTGGCGAGGCCGGAAAAAGCGCCTTTCTTAACAGTATAGCGGAGACAAAAATCTTCTCGTTTTTTAGCAGATGTGTTGTCGAATTGATAAAGACCAGATTTAATACTTACGACGTTGTACACTGCAACGATTGGCATACAGGACTTATAACTCACATATTGGAGGATGAGCTTCATTTAGAAAGACCCGCTACTATCATGACTATTCACAACCTTTCTTATCAAGGAGTGGGCGACACACAGATCCTTAAAGGAGTCGGCTTGGACCCTTCCGGTCATAAGACTATTGAATGGGATATTTCCGACGGAGATGTTAACTTTTTGATGCAAGGGATAGCCTCGGCGGACTTTATAAATACCGTATCACCGTCCTATGCCAGAGAATTACTGGTTCAAGAAGACAGCAGTAAAATAAGTCAGGTACTAACAAGCAGACAGGACAGATTTATAGGAATACTTAATGGGCTTGATTACAGCTCCTATCCAAGAAATTTTGACACCAATAATTATCAGTCGGCAAAATCTAGTGCCAAAAAAGACTTGGCTCGGGAACTAGGGATTAGTTTAGGGGATGCGCCGGTGTTTTCTGTCATCACCAGACTTGATCCAAATCAAAAGGGTTTAGATATTTTGCTTGAGGTTTTGCCTGAAATTGTAGAAAGAGGAGGAAAGTTTATTTTGCTTGGGTCGGGTAACCAAGAATGGGAAGAAAAATTTAAAGAGTTGGCCAAGAAATTTGGTGCAAACAACGTGTCAATCAACACAACTTTTGACACAGGTTTAGCCGCACGAATCTATGCGTCTAGTGACTTTTTTTTGATTCCGTCCAAGTTTGAGCCTTGCGGACTAACGCAAATGATTTCCATGTGGTACGGAGCTATTCCGGTGGTGCACGCGGTTGGTGGTCTACGCGACACGGTAAAAGAAGGAAAAACAGGATTTTTGTTTGACGAGTATTCTGCTAGCGCGTTTAAGAAGTCGCTTAACAAATGTTTTAATACCTACAAAAGCCCCTTGCATTCTGATATGATAAAAGAGTGTTTGCAAGCGGACTTTAGCTTTGACAAAAGTGCCAAGTCGTATAAAGAGCTATATGAAAAAGCCATCCAAATCAGGCAAGACGCTTTTGTTGAGTGACGAAATATGGGAATTTTTATATTCGATCCGTTAACAGGAGAACCAACAATATTAGCCACTAATCGCGCCAAACGACACGAGCAAGCAGGCGCGATTACGCAAATAGCGGGAAATGATTCCGCAAAACCCGCGTGCTATTTTTGCAAAGAAAGTGAACATTTAACCCCCCAAACCCTTTATCAAGATGCGGACAATTGGAATGTGCGGGTTTTTCAAAATAAATATCCCTTAATGCCCGATCACGAGATTATTGTGCACTCGCCACAGCACGACAAAGATATGGAGGATTTTGATCACGAACAGAATGTTAAAATAATTAGAGCGTATTTAGACAGAGTTTCATATTTTGGCAGTCAAGACAAAGAAGTTATTATTTTTAATAACAGAGGCGGGCGCGCCGGCGCATCTATAGTGCACCCACATTCTCAAATAGTAGCGGCTAAAGGTTTTCCGGGAATTTTAGAAAAGGAAAAAGAGTCGGCTTTGCACTATTACAACGAGAAAAGCTCTTGCTATTGGTGCGACGAGTGGCGCGAAGCAGTAGAAACAAAAAGTCGAGTAGTTTACGAATCGTCACACTTTGTAATATTTTGTCCTAAAGCGAGTAGATGGAGTTACGAGGTTGTTCTAGTGCCAAAAAACCACAAACCAAACTTTGGCTTCATTGATGAAGTGGAAATTAACGACCTTGCCAAAGTTTTGCCCGGCATACTTCTTACCTACAAAAATTGTTTTAAAAATCCGGATAGAAACTTTTGGATTCACACTGTGCGTTACGAGCCCTATCATTGGCACATAGGTTTTATTCCGCACCTTAAAGTTTTTGGGGCTTTGGAGTTAGGGGCGGGTATTTGGGTGAGCGACAAAGCAACTCCGGAAGATGCCGGTGTGGAGTTGCGTAAATTTTATCCACTTTAATCATTGTGGCAGGTTCCACAGCATTTTCGTCGCGGGTCCCCGCCACGACGAGAGAGTTGACAAGAAGTGCTGTTTCTGCAAGAATGCACATGCTTACGCACCTAAGACAGCAAGCGTCCATAAGCCTTGCCGAGGTAAATATGCCAAATACCAAAAACATTCAAAAAGTTAAAGATATTTCCCAAAAGGTCGAAAAAGCCAGTTCCATTACCTTTTTTGAGTACAAAAATTTGGGTTCAAACGCGGTTAATGATTTAAGAAGAAAAATCGAGCAAGTTTCCGCGGAGATTTTGGTAGCAAAAAACACTTTGGTTAAAATTGCGTTGGGTGACAAGAAAGCAGAGGAAAGCGATTTAAAAGGCCAAACGGGGGTTCTGTTCTCTTTTGGTGACAGCGTTGCTCCTCTTAAAACACTGTTTGACTTTGCCAAGAAATTTGAGTCGCTAAAGATTAAGGGCGCCTTTATCGACGGGGCTTATTATAATGACCAAAAAGTCGCCCAAATAAGTCAACTGCCGTCTAAATTGGAAATGGTTTCAAGGATATTGAGTGGGTTTAAGAACCCTCTTTATGGTTTTGTTACTGTTTTGGGAGGGACTAGAAATAAATTTGTCTATGCTCTATCGGCGATTGCAAAAAAGAAGGAGGTGGGTGAGTAATGTCATTGTCTACAAATGCACAAAAAGTCATGGAAATGGTAGAAAAAATGACGGTGCTGGAGCTTAACGATCTTGTTAAGGCGTTGGAAGAAAAATTCGGTGTATCTGCAAGTGCTCCGGTTACGGTAGCGGCTGCGGCGTCGGTAACTTCCGCTCCGGCGGAGGAAAAAACAGAGTTTGACGTAGTTCTTGAGGGAGCTGGGGCAAACAAAATTGCCGTTATTAAGGTGGTTAGAGAGTTAAACCAGGCTTTAGGTTTAGTAGAAGCTAAGACTTTGGTAGAAAGCGCTCCTAAAGTTTTGTTGGAGGGTGCTAAGAAAGAAGCTGCAGAACAAGCTAAGAAAAGGCTTGAAGCGGCCGGGGCTAAAGTAGGTCTTAAATAATTTTGACGACAGGAAACAACGACCGCGGGATTAATTGCCCGCGGTTTTGTGTAGTTATTTAAATCCCGGGATGTCGACCGCCGACCCAGACTCCCGCTGAGGAAATCGGGACCTTAGACAACCCCGCCAAGGCGGAATGGTACACCTGGTCCCCTGAAATATAATGTCGAGAGAATACTTCAGGACCGACTTAAACGAGCACCCTAGGAAATTTTCAAAGCATTTATATTTAACGCTTTTTTCATCGGCGAGTCAAGACAACTTTGTTGCCGCGGGTCCTGTCACTGTCCCGCCCAGCACCCTGCGCATTCGCTCGCGTCGGGGTAGGCTCGCTCAACGCAGGGTGCCTGCTGCGTGCCACCCGCCCCCAACACCGTGGTAGCAGGCCCTTGTTGCGCCACTAAAGTCGTAAAATGTTTACAAACACATTAACAGCCGGATAGATAATGGCCGATGTGGCGCCAGTAACAACTAATAGTATTAAGATGTAAAGTCCGTAGGGGGCAAGTTGAACCCACTGTACCGCTAATTTTGGAGGTAAAATCCCGTTGACAATTTTAAACCCGTCCAAAGGCTCTACCGGAATAAGGTTAAAAATCCCCAAAACAAGGCTGTACAGGATTATCGGGTAGATGAATGTGCTTATGGTGGAACCACTTGTCATCACAAATTTTACCAGAATAGTTAGACCTGTGGCCATAGCAAAATTGCTAGCCGGTCCAGCCAAAGAAATTAACGCAGCATCCCGTTTGGGATTTTTTAAGTTGTAATAATTTACCGGAACAGCCTTACCCCAGCCAAAACCTACAAGAAGCAGCATTAATGTCCCCAAAGGGTCAAGATGTGCCAAAGGGTTTAAACTTAGCCGTCCCGAGTCTTTAGCAGTGGGGTCGCCCAATTTGTAAGCAGCGTATGCGTGAGAAAACTCATGAATGGTTACGGAAAGCAAAAGGGATACCGTTATAACCACAAAAAGCAGGGGATTTTGGGAAAGTATGCTCAAAAGTCCTTGCATTTACACATTGTACACCAGATGGTAGAATTCAAAAACCAAATAGGAAGAACCACGGCTGAAGCCGCGGTATCTTCTGTTTTGGTTACAAAACATGAAGCCGTCTATTAACTATTTAACGGAAGTCCGCGAAGAGTTCAAAAATGTAAGTTGGCCCACCAAAGCCGAAGCTACGCGCTTGACTCTTTTTGTGGTAGGTGGTAGTTTGCTGGTTGGACTTTTTGTGGGCGGGGTTGATATCGGGCTTGTTAAATTATTAGGGGTTTTTCTTTTAAGGTAATGTTATGGACACTACGGATGACGAGGTGAAGACAAAAGAGAATAGTGATCAGGAGGATATAAATATTGTTTCTATATCCGACCTTCCTTCTGACGGGGCAAAATGGTATGTGGTTCACACCTATTCCGGTCATGAAAACAAGGTGGCGGTAACACTTAAACAGCGGGCGTCTTCCTTGGGGTTTTTGGATCGGGTTTTTAAGGTCTTAATCCCCACGCAAAAGAAGATCTTGGTGAGCGAAGGCAAAAAGAGGGAGGTGGATGAACGTATTTTACCGGGTTATGTGGTAATTTTAATGAAATTGTCTGACGAAGTATGGCATTTAGTTAGGTCGACTAGGGGAGTCACCGGTTTTGTGGGTGTGGGCTCTACACCGACCGCTTTGCCGGAAGCAGAGGTAAGAACTTTAATGAAGTTTATGAGAATGGAGGCGCCCAAATTTGAAGCTAGATATTCGGTGGGCGACGCCGTTAAGATTATTGATGGACCCTGGAAGGATTTTATGGGTAAGGTGGATGAGGTGAATGAGGAGCAGGGGAGAGTTAAAGTTTTGGTTTCTGTG
>Ga0315277_10000409_pt1 | contig 68830 bp, 49 predicted proteins | sample YL17G05_15_MG_FD_203695 | JGI IMG/M metagenome (GOLD analysis project Ga0315277, IMG submission 203695) | Sediment microbial communities from Yellowstone Lake, YNP, Wyoming, USA - YL17G05_15 | ecosystem: Environmental > Aquatic > Freshwater > Lake > Sediment | place: USA: Wyoming | collected...
TCAACGCCATCCGCCAATCCGTCGCCATCGGTCTGAGCACTACACAGGTTGGTCTCAGAAGGGGAGTCATAATCGCCGTCCTTGTTAATATCTTCCACCCCGTCCGGGATCCCGTCTCCGTCGCTGTCCGTGCTCAGGGGGTTGGAACAGCCGGGGACTTCAATGCCATCGTGGATGCCGTCTCCATCGGTATCGGTCAATCTCGGATTGGTCTCCCCGGTGTCAACCGCGCCATTATGGTTCACATCCTCAACGCCATCCGCCAATCCGTCGCCATCGGTCTGAGCACTACACAGGTTGGTCTCAGAAGGGGAGTCATAATCGCCATCCTTGTTAATATCCTCCACTCCGTCCAGGATCCCATCGCCATCACTGTCATTGCTGATGGGATTGGAACAGCCGGGGACCTCAATGGTGTCGCTGATGCCGTCTCCGTCCGAGTCCGCACTGCAAAGGTTGGTTTCCGTCCCGTCCTGATAGCCGTTCCGGTTGGCGTCTTCAACATTATCTGCCAGGCCGTCGGCATCGCTGTCCGTGGAATTGGGGTTGGAACAACCGGGGACTTCAATGGCGTCTCCGATCAGGTCGGAGTCGGTGTCGGTCAGGCAGGGGCTGGACTCGCCTGCGTCCAGGACTCCATCGTGGTCAATATCTTCGGCGCCGTCCAGAATGGTGTCATTGTCGGCATCGTTGTCGTTCTGTCCGGCGCATCCCCAGTAATAATCTATCTTATCGTTGAGGCCGTCGCCGTCGGTGTCGGGGTTATTGTAGAGGGTCCCGATGCTCTGCTCAAAGATGTCGGTCAAGCCGTCGCTGTCGGTGTCCGGAGCGAACATAATTTGAATGTCCGGCACCCAGGTTTGGCCTAAGGGGGTTGGACTGGAGGTCCCGGACCAGTTCAGGGGACTGCCATATTGACCATTGGAGGTGGAGTAATTGTAGACAATGCGATTGACCGGGGCGTTAGTATAGTAAACTACGCCGTAAGTTCCGGATACGGAGCTATTATCAAAGCTGTAGTCAACCATCAAATTATCCGTGCCATTGTAATAAAACGGGGTGGTGAAACTAAACTTATACCAGCCGGTAGAACTAATGGTGGTATTTGCCGAATAAACCGTGGTCCAGCCCGAGGCGGGACCTTCCCAGGAATTGGGCGGGTATTGACTTCCGCTGAAATGCTTCAGCCGGATGGTGAAATTGGTTAAGGGAATGGGAGGCACAGTGGCCACATTCAGGGCCAAAGACTTGATCTCTCCCGCGGAACCGACCTGGCTATTCAGATAGATATCCTGGGTGCGCACCTCATAATTCACGGTCCGGAACGGCAGGACCACGGTGCCGCCTCCGGTTCCAATGGTTACGGTATGCCAATCATCAATCGGGTCGCGCGGGTTCCTGCCCGCGGCGATCTCGGAAGCGTCGCTTTCTCCTCCGCCGTCAGTGTCAGAGAAGCAGGGGCTGGTCTCGCCCGGATCCAGCACGCCGTCATGATCGGCGTCCTCGGTTGCGTCTCCAATCCCGTCCCCATCCGCGTCAATGTTATTCAGGCCGTTGCATCCCCAGTAATAATCCACTCCATCCAGGAGCCCGTCATTGTCGGTGTCGTTATCGTTGTAGATGCCGCCGTTTGCGAGTTCCACTTCATTGCTCAGGCCGTCGGAATCCGAGTCCGGGGCGATAACAATTTTAAGTTTGGGGATTCGGGCGATTTCGGTTCCGTCCGGGTTGGTGCCGGTCCAGTCCAAGGGATTGCCGTTCGCGCTGTCGGAGAAAAAGTAAAGCGAACGATTGGTAATAGTGGAAGTGTAATAAACCGCGGCGCTTGGTGAGGTCCAGCGGCTGTTATTATGGCTGAAGTCAATCATCAGGTTGCTGGTTCCGTTGTACCAGAAACGGTTGGTCAAGGTAAAAGTATTCCAGCCGAGGGTGGTTATGACTTCATTATTCTGGTAGGCGGTGGTCCAGCCCGAAGTGGGTCCTTCAAACGAACCGGAGCTTCCATAGTTGGTCAGGGCGGTATGCTTCATCCGGATGGTCCAGTAGTTGACGGTCTGGCCGGGAAGGGTGAACACATCCAAAGCCACGCTCTTGATGTCTCCCGCGGCATTGATCGCGGTGGCGCCGTAGATCACCTGGGTCCGCGAATCGTGATAGTAGGTATAGAGCGGATAGTTCCAGGTGCCGGTGTTGGTTCCAATAAGGATGGTCAGGCGGTCGTCGCGGTTGTCGCGCGGGTTCCTCCCTCCGGCGATTTCGGAATCGTCCCGCTCGCCCCCGGCATCGGTATCGGCCAGGCAGGGGCTGGTTTCGCCGGTATCCAGGATGCCATTATGATTCGCGTCCTCGTTCCCGTCCAGGATGGTATCGCCATCGGTATCGGGATTATTCTGGGAATTGCATCCCCAGCTATAGTCTACGCCATCATTCAGGAAATCATCATCCGAATCCGGATCCAGCGGGTCAGTGCTATTAACGCCACCATCATATTCCTGAAGATTGGTCCGGCCATCTGAGTCCGGGTCCGCGCCGGCGTTAGACTCCAGCGGGTCCAGGCCGTTAGTCACTTCCCATCCGTCCGGCATTCCGTCCAAGTCGGTGTCCGCCACTTGCGGGTTGGTCCCGACCAGAGATTCCTGGTAATTGGTCAGGCCGTCATTATCCGGATTGTTGGCCGCGCCGGGAACCGAGGCATTGGTCGGATTGGTATAAGACATATACTGGAGTTCCCAGGCGTCCCCCATGGTGTCGCCGTCGGTGTCCGAATTCCTGGGGTTGGTCAGGGAAAGATATTCGGTGATATTATTCAAGCCGTCGCTGTCCGCGTCCAGGTGATCGTCATCCACCCGTGGGTCAAGATAGTTAAGCAGGTAGTAGGTCACTTCCCACCCGTCGGGCATGCCGTCGCCGTCGGTATCCGGGTTGCAGGGGTCGGTCTCGCCGGCGTCCAGGGTATTATTATGATTGGCATCCTCCACGCCGTCGTTCCTGCCATCGCCGTCCGTGTCCGCAATCAGCGGATTCATACAGACGCAGGCGCAGGAGGAGTAGTTGGACACTTCTTTTCCGTCATCCTCTCCATCGCCATCTGTGTCCGTGCATTTGGGATTGGTGCCGTAAGTGTAAACCTCCACATAATCATTCAGACCGTCGGCATCGCTTTGTTGGGTGCTGGGACTACTGCCGGTGTTGAGCAGAGTCCAGGCAAAAATGCAGGAGCCGGTATTGGTTTCCACGGTATTGGGCAGTCCGTCTCCATCCGTATCCGAGACTGCGTCATCCGAGGCATTGGTCGGGTCTTTGCCCTGGCTATATTCATTTCCATCATACAATCCGCCATCGTCCGTGTCCGGGTCCTTGGGGTCGGTGATATATCCGTCCGAGCCGAGCGTGGTCTCCTCGGTATCGCTCAAACCGTCATTGTCATCGTCAGAATCATCGTACTCATCTCCCAGTCCGTCATTATCCGTGTCCTGCCATTCAGTGGCATCCAGGGGGAATTTGTCCACGCTGTCCGAATGATTGTCAAAATCGCAGTCCGGGGCGCATTTGCAGGTAGTGGAAGCCTCAGTGGCATCTGGCACGCCGTCCGCGTCATCGTCCGTGTCCGCGCTGTCCAGGGTTCCGTCTCCGTCGCAGTCATTGGCGCCGTCCAGGACCAGGTCCACGGTTTTGTTGTTCCCGGCAGTGACATTAACGCTGTCTTTTTTCGCCTTGGTAAAGGTGGATTTCATTGCGATCACGGAATATCCGGTTCCAGCCGGCACCGCGGAGAACATATAAAATCCGTCCGAATCGGCCCGGCCGTAGATTCTATTGGTGGCATCCATCTTGACCTGGACCGAGGCTGTGTTGGCTCCCAGCAGGGTGGGCTTGAACACCCTTCCGCTCACGGTGCCGGTCTGGACTCCGTCTCCGCCTCCTTCGGGGTCGGTCAAGCCGGGCACCATCGGGATTGCCCGGACATAATAGGTGTTGGTGGTTCCGCCGGTGTTGCACTCGGCTTGCATTATTCCGGGGCTGACCATATGCGCGGGACCGTGGATGTCCAGCCGATAGAAGTTGGTCAGGTCCATATAAGTTGAATATCCGACCCGCTTTCCGATCACCGTGTAGTTCAGTCTTTTGCAGGCGTCCAGCTTGAAATTCTCCGGGATCACTTTCACGGTCCTGGGATCAATCTGATAAGTGTTGACCGTGATGGTGGTAGTGCCGGTGGCGATCTTCGGATAGTAGCCATTGTCCCAATCCGCCTCCGGGGGCGAATAGATTACGCCAAGTTTATAAGTCCCCGGGGTATAGGATTTAATATTGCCATGATAATGCCCGGTTCCGCGATCTTCAATATCGCCGATCTGCATATCCGGCTCGGCCTGAGAGCCATAGACCCGGATCTGGTCCAGATAAGCGGCATCGCTGGCTTCAATGGAATCCATCTTGGCGCGCCAGCGGATGATAAAGTTGTCGGTCAGCCGGAAGCGCGGGTCATTATGCAACTGGATTTTATGGAAAGTCCAGTCGTGGTCAGTGCCTTCAAAGTCCCAGACCGAAACCCAGGTCTTGCCCCCGTCATCGCTCACCTCGCAGACAAATTCCTTCCGGGGCGTAGTGGAGGGATCGGACAGGGCAGTGGTCTTGGTCCAGAAAGTAAGATAGACATAGCGATAGTCGCCGAGGTCAAGCCTTTTTTCCACGGCATAGTTGCCCATAGTTCCGGCGGTGGTCCGGCCGAGGAACAGGTATTTTGCGGTTTCATCCGCGCCGGTCCCGGACTTGGTGGCGATCCCGGGGTAGGTTCCGATCGGATTGATCAACTCGTCATCCCCTGCGGCCGCGGTTTGCAAAATCTGGTCTGCGCCCGGTGTAATGGAGATGGCAAAAGGCCAGCCTTTTCCGACCGGGATGAACTGGAAGTCGTCCCCGTCCACGTCCGCGGTGGTGTTGCAAATGCCATTGGACCCGCTGTCAATGATCTGGGTAGAGGAGTCCAGGTGATCGTCCCCGCTCGGGGTGGTGTCGCACCGTTTGCTGTTGCCGGGAAAGATGCAGGGCTGGTAGGCCTGGCCGTTATTATAACTAATAGAGTTGTAGCCGTCATCGCCGGAGAGCGAACTCTCATTTCTGATCCCGTCCGCGCCGGTGTTGATATAATTGGGGTAATTCAGGGAGGTGCCCCACGGGACATTGGGCGGGGTATAGGATTCAAAGGTTTCCTTCCAGATAGTATCCCAGCCGGTGATGGTGAAATTATCTATCCAGAACTGGTCATTATCGTCCAGGTCGAAGAAGATATATAAATAAAATGTGCCGATATCCTGCACAAATTCGTTTCCGGAAAAGTCCAGTTCTTCCCACAGCCAATACCGATAGCTGCCAACCAGAGGATCAGAAATTTGCAAGTCCTCGGGTTCCAGGGTCTTGAAGGATGCATATTCGCCGGGCGGATATTTCCAGTACTTGAATTCCACCCGGCTGGTGGTGGGGACGGTTTCACTAGAATCATTAAATTGATATTGCATGCCGACCTTGAGCCCGTATCTGTTGTTAACCGTTTGGGGAATGATCTGGATATAGCACGAGCCCCCGTTAGAGGTATATTTGACTGCGCTGGATTCAAACCATCCGCCGGCCGCGGAGTCCTTGACCACGCTCCCCGGATAACAAAGGTCACCCCAGGATAAGCCGCTGGGGAAGGTCACATTGGGATAATTGGAAAAATTATCATAGACAATGGTGTTGGGCCGCTCCCCGCCGAGATTGGGCACTTCGCCCTTTGCCAGGTCGCGGTCGGACATCACCTTAAGATACCTGCTATATCCGAAAGAAGTGTCCACATCAATATGCGCCAGTAACTGATTGCCCACGGTGACGGAAGTTACGCCGCCGGTGTTAAACGAGAAGGTTGAAGGCGCGGGCTGGGAAGCGGCCGGGGTCTTGAGCAGGAAATAGGTTGATAGAGAATTGGGGATACCCTTAGTATTAGAAGCCGTGTCGCCATTGAGGGTGACATCCACCCGGGTGCCGGTGGTCTCTCCCAGGGGCATCCAAACGATCCCGCCCACGGCTCCGTCCGGGGCGTCTCCCAGGCCCTTGAATTTATCCGCGGGCTGGCCCTCGATATAGGTTGAATATCCGCGGCCGTCTTTAAACCGGCCGTTTCCGGAGGTGATGGTGAAGAGCGGCGCCACTCCGGACTTGGGATAGCCATTTGCATCCAGGACCCGGACCATTACCGGGTAATAGCCGGAAGTGTTGTAATAGGCGGTGTTGGAATAGGTAAGCGGCATTACCCGGACCATACTGCTGATCCGCCCCTTTTGCTGGTATTTGGAATTCTGCAGGATGGCGTTGGTCTCTTTATTCATAATTAAATTGGTGTCATCTCCGGAAAGGGTGGTGTCCAGATAGCCGTTGACTCCCGGGGATATGCACATAGCATTGGCTTGCCCCTGGTTAAGTGGTATTAACTGGACATCGTCACCGGAGAGGGAGGAATTACGGATGCCATTGGGTCCGGTGGTGATGGTTTGTCCATACCGGGTGTCGTCTCCTGCGGGAGTGGTATTCAATATATTGTTAGCGCCGGGCAAAATCGCAATCGCGTAGGGAGCGCCATTATTGACGGAAATTACCTGGACATCGTCCCCGGCTTTGGTGGTATTGCAAACGCCATTGGGTCCGGCGCTGATGAAGCGGGTCGGGCGGGTGACGGCCTCGCCATAGGCCAGGTCATAGTATCCGGCGCGGGCGTGTCCCATAAAATCCATCTGGATGCCGCCCAGCTTGACCTGGGTAGGTCCTTCCACATTCAGTTTGTTCCGGACCAGAAGATTGTTCAGATAGTCCAGGTCGTTTTCATCAAACACCCAACTGGAGTCGGCATTCACATCCAGATACTGCTGGAGATGGGTGGTGGTTTTCACATAATCGTAAATCGTGACCACGCGGCCCACATAGGTGGGATAGATGGTCCCGCAGCCGCAGTTCCTTAAATAGGGATAAATCCCGCTGGAGACAAAATTAAAATTGGACACCGCTCCCGGGGTGGCGGTGCTTTTCGCCCGGAGCTTCAGGTAAGCCAGGTCCTTGGTGTACATACTCACGCAGGGGGTGGTGGGGACGCAATCAGACTCAAAGTTTAGGTTGATGTCGCTGATGTATAAATAGTTATAATAAGAACTGACGCTGGCCGTGGGCCGTCTGAACTGGGCTTCGTTGCCATACTTGACATAGACCAGCTCAAACAGGCTTTTGTCAAAAGAGATCTTAAAGGAATAGAGGCCGACGACGACGGGGGAGGTGTAATTCACCCGGAGGGTGAGGGTGAACTCGGTCCCGGGCCCGACCGGCGTGGCCGGTCCCACCAGCTCCATATTGGAGACGGCTTGAGCCAAAGAGCCGGTTGAAAAAATCAGGATCGCGGCTATGGCTAATAAGCTCTTCCGTAAAATAGTCCCTGCCATTTCTCCCTCCGATCGTTATTACTGGAAATGAACAATACAAGAAAGCATTACCTGGTGCTGGTCCACACTGCCTCGGGCTTCCTCAATAATCTCAGTCCGGTCTCCGCTTGCGGCATACCCCACGGCCACATCCCGTCCGAACCGGTAAAAATAAGTGATGTCGGTAATAATCCATTTATAAGCGAATCCGCTTCCGAGGGTGACTCCGTAAAAGTCGTCCGGATGCGGCAAAGCCGGCTCCTGGTCATAGAAAAATCCTCCCCGGATCGGCACCACATACTTGGGCTTGATGATCAGGTATTCGGCGCCGATCCGACCGGTCAGGGTCGGGTCAACATCATCAATGCCTTTATTTAAGCCGGTGATCAGGCTGTATTTGGTCCCGTCTTCCAATTCGTAATAATATTCATCCCATCTCATCATCGTGACATCCGCGCTGATGGTGAGCGCGTCGGAATATCGGAATCCACCGCCCAGTCCGTAAGAAGAGGGGAGATAAATATTTTCATCATAATTGAGTTCACCCGAGACTTTGGGCTGATTCAGGAATGCCCATCCCGAGGTTTGCTGATGAGACCATTTTACTTCCCGGTCCACGCTCAGCTTGGCGCCGGTCCGGTAAACCGCGCCCATGGTCCATCTCGGGCTGATGTCCCAGAGCAGGCCGAAATTATAGCTCTCTCCCTCCATCCACATTCTCTGCTCGGATTTGAACTCGGATTGGAAGGATTTCTTGCTGGAATAAGTGGGATTGGTTCCGCCCACCATACTGGCAGGAATCAGTTGATCCAGACAGGCGGGATCGTCAACATATTGGCCGGACTTGCAATTACCTCCGTTGCAGGTGCAATCTCCGTTCGTGTCATACCAGAGGGCATTATATTGAGAAAATTGGCCGTCGCTGGTTTCCGTGTGCTCGCTTTGGTATCTCTTTCCCCGGTTCAGCCAGCCGTCTCTCCAGAAATTGGCCGTGACCCCCAGGCTGAACTTGGGCGTGATCTGGATGGCAAAGGCCGGAGAAAGCGTTCCCAGATCGCCATGGACATCGCTTTTGATCTCGGTATCCAGATCCATATTCAATCCGGTCATTGAAACCACATCATACTGGTTCACATCCGCGGGATTGCCGGTGCCTTTCAAGAGCAAGGTTCCATCAGCATCAACGATGGAATCCTGAAGCTGATTATCAAAATCCAGGTAATAATCGTAAATCCGCTGGTAATTAAAGGAAACGATCATATTGATATCCTTGACCGTGAACGGGTAGGACCCGCTCAAGTAGTTAATGTCATATAAAGTCGCGGTCTGGCTGTCTATGTTTCGGTAGTCCGAGTCCAGCACAAAGCTGGCTTCGGGGAGCTCCAGTTGAATCAGCGCGGCCGGGTTCCAGTTGGCCGCCGTGGCATCATCCGCCACGGCAATGAAAGCGCCGCCCACCCCCATTGCTCTGGCTCCCGACCCCACCGGCGTGGGAGGGGAGGTATAGAAAAAGTAGGGATTGACGGTCCCCTGTGCGAATAAAAGAGAAGAGTTCAAGAAAAAAATCGCCACCCATAACAAAATAAACTTAACCCTTTGGTTCATCTGTTCCAAACCCCCTTTCAGAATTTTTATCAAATCATATTTATGCTTACTTGGTAATTACCTTTTTCTCCGGGCTCACCTCCGAAGTTTTTCCAATCGGCTCGGCCGTGCTCATCCGATCATAAACCGTGGTGATTCTTCCAATCCCCAACTTATCAGTAGTATAGCCCAAATTCATTCCGGTTTCAGCATCAATCATTTCTTTTTCCGCGAAAAAGATCACCCTCATTCCCGGCTTCATTTTTTGGGATGACCCTAAATCCAGCACCACATTTTTGCCGTCCAGCTTGATCACTTTCCCCTCCAGAATCGGGAAATCTTCCCTTAACCGGATGGCCAGTCCGCGGGCGAGGAATTTCAAGGCTTCCAGGCTTTTGTCCTGGTTATAAGCGTCCTTTTCCGCGAGAACCTCTCCGCTCTCCACATCCACCAATTGGGAATAAATCTCAATACTGTTGGGGGCTTCCTTGACAAAGCCGATGATCATCGCCTCGGACGCGGTCATTTTTCCCACTTTCAAGGTGTATTGGGGATCCACCAACTGCTCCGCGCTCAGCTTCAGCTCGCGCACGATGGCCTCCACCTTGGCCCGGTCCACAAAATTGAACCGCTTCTGATTGACAATCGCGCTGATCAAATTGTCATAAGCCACGCTGCCGATTTCCTGGATCTGTCCGGATTGATAAAAGGGAAGCATACTCACCGTCATCCGCTCGCTCATCGTGTGCACCGTGGGAGTTACCCGATAAATCCGGAGCATCTTCTCGCCGACATTTCCCTTGGCGTCAACCGCCCGGATCAGAATCTTGTTCGCGCCCGAAGCGAGGGGCATAATCTGGTTGAAGAAAATATTTTTGCTCTGGGCCTTTCCGATTTTTTTGCCGTTAATGGTCAGCTCGGTGACGGGACTTTGGTCATTGACCACTCCTTCCAGATAAATTTCCGGGAAATAAACCGTCTGCTCGGAGCGGAGTCCTTTCAGCTTGATCTGGGGCGGCTCGGTATCGGTGTAAGTCTCATACTTCTCCTTCAAATTCCAATACATCTCGGTGAGGGCGACCTGGGCGTTTTCCTCCGCGATCCCTTGCAGGGCAAAGGACAGAGGCTGAGAATATGGGTACGGGCAGACCCCGGTGTCTGCCCTGATTGGGGCGAACACCTGGGTTCGCCCGTACACTTCCCAGTCATTCTCCAGGCTGGCATATTGATATGGTAAAGGCCTTTCCTGCCAGGCGCCTTTCGGCTCAGAAGCGAGATTGATCACGCCTTCGGTCTCGTTCCCGGCTTTGTCCACCGCCTTGAACCAGACCTTCCAGTCCGAGGCAACATTGAGCCTTGCCTGAAAAGATTTGCCGCCTTCAACCGATACCTCCTTGTTGTTGAGCGTCAATTTGGCGACTCCGCCCTCATCCTGCACCTGGCCGATCACTTCAATGTCCGGCCCGGAAATCTGCTTAATGTCCAGGATGTTCACCTCCGGGCCTTCCTGATCCAGGTAGAGGGAATAATCTTTGGTTTTCTCTTTCCCGGTCAGGTCCAGGGCGCGGATTTTAAAAGTATTCCAGCCGGGTTGAAGCGTAATTGCCTGCTGGAAAACGATTTCTTTTTCCGAGATCGGGATCACCAGCGGGTCAGCTCCGATCCAGACCTCCTTGACAAAAGAATCGTCCCAGGCTCTCCCCTGAACCTGAATCTCAGCCTGCTTGAGATAGCTCTTGTCTCTGGGTTGCGTGATTTCCAGGTCGGGCGGCAGTTTGTCCAGGCCGGTTTTTTCCAGGTTGGTCTTCCGGATCAGGTCCAGGTAATACTGCGACTTATTGGACTCCACGCAGGACAGGCTGAACTCCAATTCCTTTTGCGCCTCGTCCAATCTTCCCAGATGATAAAGCGCGGTGCCGCGCTCGCGGTGTCCGAAATAATCCTCAAAATGCATTCCATAGCTTCGCGCTCTTCGCTGGTCGCAGTCCTTTTTCACCAGGGCGGTTCTGATCTTGATCGCCTCATCCAGATCAGACAGCGCCGGCTCATAGCATCCGCCGTCTATGTAGCTCATTCCCCGCTCCTGGTAGTTCCACCATTCGGCCCGGAAACTGCCTTTGGTCACGCCGTATTTAACCCCGTCCTTGCTGCATTCCTGAGCCTTTTCTGAAAAACCCCGGTCAGCTATCAAAATCGTCAGGCAGGCCAAAATCAACCAGACTCTCTTCATCTTCCCCGACCTTTCTTGGTTTATTTTTCTGCTTTATTTCAAATCAGCTTTTGGCTCGGCATTGGGAGCAAAGTTTTTGCGCGCCTCTTTTACCAAAGCCAGGTATTGCCTGGCTCGCTCCGTGTCAACGCGGTCCAGACTTTGCTCCAGCTCCGCCTGCGCCTCTTCCGATCGTCCCAGGTAATAAAGCGCGATTCCTTTTTCGCGATGCGCGAAATAATCCACAAAATGAAGTCCGTAAGTTCGCGCTCGTTTTTTATCGCGCTCGTTCTTGACCATTTGTCGGCGCAAATCAATAGCCCGGTCCAGGTCATTGAGCGCGGCCTCATAGCAGGCGCCCTCCAGGTAGCTGGTTCCTCGCTCCAGATAGTTCCACCATTCGGAGCGGAAACTGCCTTTGGTGATGCCGTATTTAACCCCGTCCTTGACGCATTCCGGGGCTTTTTCGGCTCGTCCCGCGGAAAACGCGGGATCACCTAAGTCCGAAAAAGCTGAGCCTGCTCCCAGGAGCAGGCCCAGCAACACTACGCAGATTGAAAGCTTTTTCATCATCGCCTCACAGTCAGGTCATTTTTACTCTACGATCTCCTCAACCTTCATCCCGGCCTTGAACGGATTTTTCGCTTCCACTTGTTTGCCGTATCCGAGTTGGTCTTCCACCCTGGTGATTTCCAGAGTTCCCGCCTCCAGCCTGGTGGTAGATATTTTATCACCGATTTTGACTTTTCGCTCATCCAGCACCCGCATTTTGTCTCCGGCCTTAACTCCGACATTTTGGCCGATGTTGAGCACGATCTCGTTTCCGGAAATCTGCGCGACCTCTCCCCGGAGCGGATAAGACTTTTTCACTTCCCCGGCCATCTGGCCGACAAAGCTCTTGGCCACTTCACCGGCAGTGGCAGTCTCGGGATACGCGTCCGAAGTAAGCGCCACCTTGACCTCGCTGGTCTCGGTCTCAATCAGCCTTAAGCTCATCTGGAGTTTTCCGCCATAGCGGATGATGCTTCCGGTTGCGATCAAGCGGGCGCTCAGGAGTTTGCCGAGTTGAAGCCGGGTCTGGTCCGAGGCCAGTTCGCTGGAGGACAGATTGAGTTCCTGGATGACTTTATCCAGTTTTTCTCTTTCCACTATCCGGGCGCGTCCGGTTTCTTTCAAGGCGTTGGTGATGGCCAGTCTCAGGAAATCATCCTCGCCCTCCATCATTCCGAGTTTTCCTTTGGTCTCAAAATCCACCAGGGCCAGGGTCATCGGTTTGGAGGTCCATTCGTCTTGGGCCGGCAGAGCAGGACCGGTCTTGCCTTCTTTATATCTCTTGACCAGATCCGAGATTTCCTGATTGAGCAATTCCGCGCGCTCCTTGTCCGCAATCGCCTGCTGGGTCTGGCGAACCGACTCAGCCAGAAGCATCGTCAGGGTTGTGTCATCGGGGCTGGCGCTCAAGCCGGACTTGAACGCGGTTTGCGCTTGGGCCGGATTGCCCAGGGACAGGAATTTCTGACCCAGGTTCACCGACGCCTCGGTATTTTTAGGGTCTTCTTTGACCGCCAGTTGATAATTTTGAAGCGCGACCTGATCCTGTCCTTTTTCGCTTGAGAGTCTGCCCAGCCGGTTGTAAGCCTCGGATTTCATCCAGGGCTTGCCGTTGACTCCCGCGATCGCGGCGCGGTATTCTCCTTCCGCGCTTGCCAGGTCATTCTGGTTATAGGCCACATTGCCGAGAACGATATGCGGATAAATCGCGTTCGGGTCCATCTCCATTGCTTTGACCGCATAATCCTTTGCCTTGGGCAGGTCATTGCGCTGGAACGCCACTGCGCCCAATCCCTCATAGCCCCTGACCTTGGCGTCTCCTCGTTTTTCCGACAGGCCGGCAAAGGTGGCTTCCGCTGATTTCAAATCTCCCTTTTCCAGCTGAGCATAGGCTTTGGCAATCGCGTCCTCCGGCACCTTCACTGAAACCCCGCTCTTGATGAACCAGATCCCGAACACGACCAGGGCCAAGGCCGCGATTCCGATCCCGATCCATTTGCCGGTTCCGGTCTTTTTGACGGCCATTTCCGCGCCGGCGCCTCTTAATTGCATTTCCTGCGGCTGGTATCTTTCCGCCCGGACTCCCTCTTCCTTCTCCTCGGTCTTGGCCGCGGCTTGAGCCAGGTAGGTGAAGCTCGGGTCTCCATAAAGCATATAGCTCGCCCAGACAATGGTCTCTTCTCCGTATTTATCAATCAGATGTTTCCTCGCAACCCGCACCGCCTCGCCCACGCTGGCGCCGTCCAGAAGCTCTTTGTAAAAGGCAACGGCAAATTCGCGTCCCGGCTCATCAAGGATTTCCCAGAAGGTGCCGATATAGTGCTGGACCCCGGAGACCAGGAACGCGTTGGCCAGCCCGAAAATTTCGTTTTCATAATTTTCATTGATGGTCCAGGCGTCGGTCTGGCCGCTCTGACAGCCGTTGGCCAGGACCAATGCCGGCATCGGCTTCTTGCCGGTCAGGTTGGATATCTCCTCGGCCTTGAGTTTGCCGTCCGCGATCAGCCAGCCGGACTCGGCCGGATTTTTGGAATCATAATCCGCATGGCCGGCATAATGAATCAGGTCATAATCCCGGATCCGGGAGAGGATGTAGTTGCGGTCAATCCGGCTGGATTTGACATTGACGCTGACCATATCCGGGTAATGATCCAGCTCGCCCCGGAGCAGGGTTCCCTCGCGCGCGCTCTCGGGCAAATCTCCCCTGGGGTCAGCCAGGATCAACATTTTGAGCGGATACGCCACTTTTCTGGTTTGCGCCTCATTAACCTTCTGCCGGGTGCTCACGATCCTTCCGATGTTATAGCGCAGACAGAGGAATTCCGCGCCGTTGTAAAGCAGTTCCCACGGAATCTGAACCAGCTGGTCATCCATCCGGAGCAAAAGGTTCTCCGCCTGGCTCTGCTGAAGTTTTTCCTTGGCTTCCCTCGGAAGAAGCTGGTCATAAAGACTCTGTCCGATTTCCTCCAACTGCTTCAGGATTTCCTTGCTCAGCCGGCCTCTTCGGTTGGCTTGATTCAAAAGCACCACCACCTTGGAGCAAAGCTGATTAATGCCTTCCTCGTTCACCTTCACGGTCTGGTATTGCTGGACCGTTTTTTCCTCGCCCTTTCTCCGCTCGCTCACATTCACCTTGATCCGGTTGCCTTCTTTGGAAAGGCCCAGCTCCACCACCATCTCGGCTCCGGGTCTTTTCTCTTTGGCTCTCCGCAGGCCCGCTTGTTTGAATCCCTCTTCGGTCAGAAGCTGCTCCTCGCTCCAGATCACCCGATATAACTTCACGGTCTCGGCCTTTCCTTTCACTTCCACTTCCCCGAACAGTCGGCACAGGATGTCCTCGCTCTGCCGAACCTCCTGATAAAGGCTCTCGCTGATCAGAATCTGCTCCGGCTCGCATTTGGATTCCACCCGCGCCGCCATATTCACGGCGTCTCCGAACACATCCGTGGCCTCCACCACCGCCGGCCCGTAATTCAGCCCGATCCGGATATGGATCGTCTTATGCTTCTGGTCCAGGCCTTTATTATATTCCGAGAGGGCTTTCTGCATCTCAATTCCGGCCAGAACCGCCTGATCGGCCGCTTCAAACATCGCCATAATCGCATCGCCCATGGTCTTGATGACCTTCCCCTTTCTGGCTTCAATGATCGGGAAGAGGATTTTATTATGCTTCTCAATCAAGGCCCGGCCCTCAATATCCCCGAAGGTCTCAAAGAACTTGGTGGACCCCTTGAGGTCCGTGAACATAATCGTGACCTGACGCTGATACTTATCCTTGATCAGTGCGTCCAGCTTCTGCCGTTCCTCTTCCAGCCGCATCCGCTCCTTTAAAATCTCCTCCACCGAATGATGCATTTCCTTTTCCGTCCCCTTGGTCTCCTGAGTTTTGTCCTTGTCATCTTTCTCGTTCATTTTCCCTCTCCTTTCATTCTGATAATTATTCCGGCCAATTTTTTCCCCTGTTTCCAGAATTCCACCTGATATTCTCCAGCCGGGAGCAGTTCAAAAACCGCCCGGCCTTTTTCCAGAATCAGGCTCTCCAATTCCCGCTCTTTATTATTGATGCTCACCCGAATTCCCCGGGCCGGCTTCTTACTTGCTTTATCCTCCCCCCAGACCAGAACCTGCCACTTGTTCTCCGAAGTCTGCTCCACTTCAATCTCCGCCCGATAAGGACCGAATTCCTGAAAATATCCGCTCAAGCCCAGGGCCGCTTTGGCGGGAATGGCGCCCCGGAAGGCAAACGCGGGCCGGAGACTTGATGGCTCCAGGGTTTCGGCCCGGCCTTTTAAAATGCCTCCAAAAACATTTATTGCCTGCCGGATAAAATTCGGCCGGAACAAGGATTTCGCCCTGACCGCCAGCCGTTCCGGAACCGAACCCGGAACCTCTTCCTCCAGTTCAAGGTTGATCCGCATCATCTCCAGGCAATTTGCGCAATTGGCCAGATGCTCCCGGATTTTCTCTTCCGCTTCCGGTTCAAGAGTTCCGTCAACCAATGCGGAAAGCTCGCTTAAATCCGGGCACTTCCCGGCAATTGATTTGACCGGGCTCATCAACTCTTTAATCTTCCTCTCTTCTCTGTCCATTTCTCTCATTCTCCTGGTTTAGTTTAGATGAATGTTAATCATATTTAATAGACGCCAAATGCCGATTTTTTGGTCATATTACTTATAACCTATTGATTTCTTTAGCTTTTCTTTGACGAGCGCATGCCGGGAATAGATATTGCTGATGGTAGTTTTATAAATCCGGGCCATCTCCTGGGGGCTGATCCCGCTCAGGTAAAGCTTTATGAAATTTTTATCCTCCCGGGTTAATTCTTCCAGGGCGCGTTTTAGTTTTTCTTCTTTTTCCTTTTCCTCTGCCAGTTCCTCCGGACTTTTGATCCCTTCAACCCAGCTTTTCTCAAATTCCCCCTCCCGGATTTCTTCAAACTCCACCTGAAAGGAAAATTTTGCCTGGCGCCGGATGATATCTATGGTGTAATTGATTGAGATCATCCGGATCCAGGTGGCCAGAGAGCAATTCCTTTTGCCGGTATAGCTTAAAAGCCTTTTTGCCCGGTTTTCCGCCAGATGCACAAATAAGGAATGAAAGATTTCCTGGATGGTATCAGCCGGAAGCCTGACCCCTTTGAGTTCCAGGGTCCGCTGGATCGCGTAATAAATCAGCCGGCCGTAAAGCTCAATAAAGTCCTCCCAGGCCTTTTCCTCTCCCTTTTGAATCCGGCTCATTAAAGCCTTTTCCTGTTCAGAAATCGGCGCCATTTTCACTCATCAATATTTTAGCATTTTTCCGGCTCAGGTAAAGTCAATTAAAAATGAATTAGGTAACAAGCCACGATCTGGTTTCTTGGTTTCTGAGGTTTCCGGGATTTTCCCGCCTTTAAGCCTTTTCGCCTTTCAACCTTTCAACCTTTCAACCCTTCAACCCTTCAACCTTTCAACCTTTCAACCTTCTCTGCATACACCTCTCCCGTCAAATCCGCTTTCGTTGTTTCAAGGACAAAATTTTTTTTGCCCAGGCGCCAGGGCGATCAATCAGAGACATTGTTGACGCTGAATGGCACGGGAGGAATATTCAAGACCTGGAAATCAAGGTTTCTCGGTTTCTAAGGTTTCTATGGTTTCTGAGGTTTCTGGGGTTTTCCCCACTTTCAACCTTTCAACCCTTCAACCTTTCAACCTTTTCTGCTTGCCCCTTCCCCCTCCCATCCGCACATCTTCCCCTTGGCTCGCGCTGAAAATTACCCACGCAAGCCCTAAGTGGTCAGTGGCCAGCCTGTCCTCCGTAGCCTTGGCGAAGGAGGATGGTCAGTGGCCAGTGACAAATTAGGTGAAGGCCTCCGGCCTTCCCGTGGGACGCATCTATAAAGAACCACTCGCAGATCACATGGTCTCGGCTTGGGGCACAGGCTCCCGCCCGTGACTTATTGCAAGCTGTGCCATGGTTGTTGTCCCTCATCCTTGCTGAACTCCGGCATCAGGATGCATAGAAGTTAATCGTAGCTGAATCTAATGGTCCTTGAGGCTTTTAAGCGGTTCCGGGTTCCGTGTTCCGGGTTCCGAGTTCTGCCAATCAGTTACCGGGTTCCCCAAGCATGGATCAGGGAATTTTGAATTCATAACTCATAACTCATAATTCATAATTCCCAACCCTTTCCCCGCCGTTACCTTGGCTCTGCCGCGCGTGATGTTTCTGTGAGCACATGCGGTGTCGCCGCGATCATCCAGTCGGATGGGTCTTTCCCCGCTCTTGCGGGGATTGAACTTAGATGTGAAAGAGCAAATGTTCCGTGTTCCGAGTTGCGCGTTGCGCGTTTGGTTTGCGAGTTGGATGTTTGCGTGTTTTCAACCCGGAACCCGGAACCCGAAACCCGGAACCGGCGAGTTTTTCTGAAGAAAAACTCGCATGCCCCCTATAAGTACGAAAATTGTTCCCAAAAAAACCCTATAATTAGCTCAATCAACCCTTTGATATTCAAGAGAAATCAGAAAAAATCGGCCTGGAAGATTTTTTTAAGTAAGGTTAAACAAAAAAATTTTTGTGCTGGAATTTCAATGACTTGGAAAAATTCGCGATTTGTTTAAAATTAGTAAACGCTTTTTTCATTTTCGGCTCAGAAAAGACGCTAAAAAGTCAGAATTCCCATTCTGATTTCGGCGATCATAATTCATAACTCATAATTCACTCTTTGAATGTGCGAGCGTCCTGTCTCGCTCCTCCGAGAGCGTGACAGGATCAGGCGCGATAGCTGGACTTCACTTATGTAAAATGTAAAGCCCTGACCCCAATCTCCACCGGGAAGTTGACTCGCGGTTTTGAATTTCCCATAATAGGCTTGAAATTGCAGGGGAGACCGGATTGTCGCTCTGGAGGAGGCATTAGGAATGGGGAGCGTAAAGGACTTGAGCGTTCTGGAAAAGCCGAGCGCGGAAAATCCCGGTCGGGCAAGATTTAATTTTTCCAACCGCTACTCGGTGTTTGACTGGGGAGAGATGCCGGATCAGCTTGAACACAAGGGCGAGGCGATTGCGCTCTTGTCCGCGTATTTTTTTGAGAAACTGGGAAAAATGGGCGCGGCCACCCACTATGTTGGTCTGGTAGAGGACGGCAAGGTCAAGAAACTTTCCGATCTGAAAAATCCCGGCGGCTTGATGGAGATCAAACTGCTCCGGGTGATCAAGCCGGCGCTCCAGGGCGAGCATTATGATTATTCGGCCTACCAGAACGAAAAGGGAGGATATTTGGTCCCGCTGGAGGTGATTTATCGGAACTGTCTTCCGGCCGGGAGCAGTGTGTTCAAGCGGCTTCAAACCGGACAGCTCAAGCCGCAAGATTTGGGCTTGGATAAAATGCCCGAGCCGAACCAGAAACTTCCCAAACCCATTTATGATGTTTCCACCAAACTGGAAATCACAGACCGGTACCTGACCTGGCAGGAGGCGAAAGAAATCGCGGGCTTAAAAGAAGCGGAATTGGAGCAATTGAAAAATCTGACTGGAACCGTCAACCAAATCATCACCGAAGAATTTTCCAAAGAGGGCTTGATCAATGAGGACGGGAAAATTGAAGCGGGTCTGGGCTATGACCGGAAGCTGATGCTGGTGGATGTGATCGGCACTCTGGATGAATGCCGGTTTTCTTATCAGGGTCTGCCGGTGAGCAAGGAGATCGCGCGCATCCATTACCGGAAAACCGATTGGTTTTCCGCGGTGGAAGAGGCGAAGAAAAAGCACCGGCAGAACTGGAAAAGCATTTGCCGGATTCCGCCTGAGCCTTTGCCGCCGCGGCTGAAAACCTTGATTGAGCAGATTTATTGCGCCTGCACCAATGAGATCACCCGGAGAGAATGGTTTAAGGACATTCCGCCTCTGAAAGAAATTCTGAAAGAGATCAAGGAAATTCTGCCGGAGTGAAAAAATCTAATCCGAGGGTCAGGCCGGTAGTTGAAAGTTGACGCGTTTTCGGGCCCTGGCGTTTGCGATTGGATGAAAAATAGCATCCTGCGATTTTCAAGAGTGTCCGCGCCACCAAAAAATCAGAATTCACCTTCTAATTTCGGCGTTTTTTTCATAATTCAGAATTCATTCTTCACGCTTTGAATGTGCGAGCGGCTGTAGGGGCAGACCCCTGTGTCTGCCCGGCAGGGCCGCAGACACTTTTGTCTGCGATTTTATCAGTCATTCATTATCAAGATCTGAATTAAGTTTAATGTGACGATCTGACCCCAAATTTGCCCCCAAATTTGCGCGTTCATCTGCGTTCATCGGCGGTTGATTTATTTTGAATGATCCCCCTCTCCCTTGCCCTCTCCCACGGCGGGGAGAGGGAAAAAAGAAATTGAATTCTCTGCGGCCTCTGCGCCTCTGCGGTCTGTCAGCGCCTTGCGCTGAATTTCAGATCTCAAATTTCAAATCTCATAAAATTCTTTGCGTGCTTTGCGTCCTTTGCGGTGAAGATTGAACTCTGCCAGACAAGAGTGTCTGCGCCCCAAATTTTCTTTGCGTGCTTGCCTACTCCGCCGAAGTAGCTTCCGTTCTCCGTAGCAGTTGCAGGACTACTGCTACTACGAAGGATGAATCGGCTACGAAGGCTGGATGCGCCTTTGCGGTTCAACTGATTTTGATTGAGTTTTTCCTAGATCTGGACCAGGACTTTCATTTCGGAGCTGGGAAATCTGGCCTTGTCCAGTCCTTGGGGAAGCTCTTCCAGGGGGATGATCTCGGTGATCAGGGAATGGAAGTCAAACATATCGGAGGTGATGATATCCAGGGCGGAGACAAATTCCTCGTAATAGGAGAAGCTGGAGAAAAGTTCCAGCTCCTTGGCCAGACAGGTCATTGAATTGATCAGCACCGGCTCCCAGCTTAAGGACGCCATTATTACCTTGCCGCCGGGCGCGCATAGTTCAATCGCCTGCTCCAGGGTGTCCTTCTGGCCGGCGCAGTCAAAAACTAACAGGGGCCTTTTCCAGATTTGGTCATCAAAATATTTCAGCAAATCGGTTCGGGTTGAGTCCGCCACCTCGGCGATCCGGAGATTCTTGATGATATTTCTCCGGCGAAGCACCGGCTCGGAAATCACCACTTTATGGGCGCCGGCCCAGCGGAGCGCAATTCCGACCAAAGCTCCCATTGGCCCGCCGCCCAAAATCAGCGCGGAATCGCCGATCCTGGCTCCGCTCCTTCTTACCGCGCGCACTGCGCTGGCGAGCGGCTCCGCCAGAGTCCCCTCCCTCGGGCTCACTTCCTTGCGCAACTTCCAGACCTGCTCCTTCTTCACCACCAGATATTCGGCAAATCCGCCCGGAACTTTGCCGAAGCCGACCGCATTCTCAATCGCCTGCGGGCAGATATTGGGCCGGCCCCCGATGCAAGCCGGACATTTTCCGCAAGGCGCATAAGGCCGGATCGCAACCTGGTCGTCTTCTTTCAAATCCTTGACTCCGGCGCCCAGGCCGGCGATTTTCCCGGTGACCTCGTGGCCGATAATCGCTCCTTCCGGGATCAAGCCGGCGGAAATTAAATGGAGGTCGGTTCCGCAGATTCCGCAATACCTGACCTTGATCAGGACTTCGCCGGGCCCGGCTTTCGGATTTGGAACTTCTTCAATTTTGAATCCCAGCTTCAACCCTCTCCATACCGCTGATTTCATCGCCACTCCTTTCAAAGATAATCCGGCCTTAAAACTTCAGCCGGGATCGGCGCGATCGGTCTGGGAAAATTATTGCTCAATTTTTTCTCCAATTCTTCCACGCTTTTGCTGACAGCTGGATTATGGCTCTTTTTCAGTTTAAGGGCAATTTTCAAGCCCTGAGCCCGGAACAGATCCGACCATTTCTCGCTGTGCTCGCCCGCTCCCTTGATCCAGAGGTATGCCATCTGATAGTAAGCCTCAGCCATCCTGAGTTCCACTTCTTCCCGCAGTTGGCTGTTCGGGTAGCGCTTTAAAAATTCCTCATATACCCGGACCTCAATCACCCCGCAATCCGGATACCCTTTCCAGTCAAGGCAGGTTCCTTCCTCCAAAAGCGTCAAAAATGCTTGATCGGCAAAGTCACTCTCAGGCCAGCTCGTCAAAAATTCTCTTAATAATTTTTGATCGCGCCGGCCTTTTGCCGGCTTGCCCTGTTTTTCAAGCTTTTCCGTCTCTTGATCCCACTCGGCTTTTGCCGCATAGAAAAATGCCGCCTCTTCCGGCTTTTCTCCTGAGACCCCGGAATTAGCGCCCGGGGCGCAGATCAGACTGATAAAAATTGAAATAATTATGAGATAAATAAAAATTGAACCATCCGGTGCGGGCGACTTTCTTGTCTGCCATAGCTTTAGCGAAGGCAGAAGTCGCGACACCGCGCGCCGTGCATTGTTCACCGTGTCCCTGATTCTCAATTCCTTTCCTCAATAAAGAAATATTCTATCATTTGCAAGAGCGAGCGGGAGTAGTATTTAACACCCTGCCGGCTCAGGGCTTTTTTCAGGGTTTGGACAATAAATTTAGGCCGGATAAAAAATCGGCGGTAGAGTTGGTTCTGAATTTTGACCAGGTCTCCGGGGGTAAAATGCTCGGTGCGCCAGGAGGGCACGGAATGAAGATGCGTGAATTTTTCCCAGCGTTCCTCAAAAAGGAATCCCCGGTCTTTCATCATTTGATAAAGCTCGGTGCCGGGATAGGGAACCGTAATCGCGAGCGCCATCAGTTCCGTATCCAGCTCGCACATCAGCTTGAAGCTCATCTCCACTTCCTCTATGGTCTCGCTCGGATGCGAGCCGATCATAAAGAAGGCGGTGGTAATAAGCCCGAACTCGTGCGCCCAGTGGAAGGCGTTTTTGACCTGGGCGAGGGTGATGCCCTTTTTGTTCAGATTCAGCACCCGCTGACTTCCGGATTCCACTCCCAGGGCCACTTTTTTACAGCCGGATTCGGCCATCATTTTTAACATCTCCCGGTTCACGGCATTAACCCGGGTGTCACAGTCCCAGGTAATGCCCCGGTCCTTGAATCCGGCGCAGACTTTTTTCAGCCGCGCCGGGTTATAGGTGAAGGTATCGTCGTCAATCGTGAAATGCCGATACCCCCATTTCTCCATACACTGGTCCACTTCGCAAAAGATATGTTCCGCGGAGCGGAACCGGACTTTGCCTCCAAATACCAGGTGAGAGGCGCAAAAAATGCACTGTTCGGGACAGCCGCGGGAAGTGAACAGCTCGGTGGTTCGGTGCAGAGTGGCATCCAGTCCCGGGGTGCTGGCTCCTTTGTAAAGAGAATGATTGATCAGATCGCGGCCCGGGTTGGGAAGCCAGTCTAGATCCGGGATCTGAGCCCGGGCTGGTTCGCGCGCAATTTCTTTGCCCTTTCTCCAGGCCGTGCCGGCGATTCCTTCAAATCCCCTGCCCTCCTTGATCTTCCGGCAAAGCTCCAGAAAAGTCTGCTCGCCCTCGCCGATCACGATCAGATCAAAATTTTGAAATTCCTGAAGCGCGCGTTCCGGAATGGCCGAGCTATGGGGACCGCCAACCGCGCTCACCATTTCCTGATCCTCATTCTTGATCCAGCCTATAATCTGATCCGCAACCTTGATGTTGCAGGTCATACTGGTGATGCCGACCAGGCGCGGTCTGCCCGCCCGGACTCGTTCCCGGACAATTTTTTCCGAGAATTTCTCAACCTCAAAGTCCCAAACTTCCGGCTCAAATCCCTGGCCGGATTCCCGGAGCGCCGCGGCGAGATAAAGTAAATTAATCGGGTGCTGAACCATACTCCGCTCCACCGCGCCTTGAATTCTGGGGGGCCGGATCAAGACCAGTTTCATTAAACGCCCCCTTGAGGAGTGGGCCGGAGATAATTTTTGATCAGGAAAAACAAGCTGAGCGGAGAGAGGAGGAGACCGATTAACTGGGAGGTTGAAAGATGAAGGGAGTGAAGGTATCCCCGCGAATCCGCCCGGATGAATTCCAGAAAAAATCTGATCAGCGCGTAAAGCAGAATCATCAGCCAGAAGATTTCTCCTTCAAATTTTTTGCGGCGTGATCTCAGGATCAGGAAGAGCGCGATCAGGGCGACGGCGATGGCCTCGTAGATCGGGGTCGGGTAAAGCGGGATTCCGGCCAGGTGCAAAGGCATAACCGAGAGCGGGTATTTGACCTTGAAGGGAAGCCAATCCGGGGCCGGAGAGCCGTAGCAACAGCCATTGAGGAAACAGCCGATCCTGCCGAAAAATAGGGTGATCATAGCGCAGGGAGCGACCAGGTCGGCCCATTTGGGGATGCTGAGATGGTGTGTCCGGAGATAGATCAGCACCACCAGGCAGACCGTCAGGAATCCTCCGTAATAAACCAATCCCCCTTCCCAGATTTTGAAAATCCGGAGCGGGTCGGCCAGATAGATTTTCCAGTTGACCAGGCAATGGAGCAGGTGGCCGCCGACAAAGGAGAAGATGAAAATCAAGACGGCCAGGTCAAGCGCCGGTTCCGGGTTCTCGCCCAGCCGCTTGGCTTCATACCAGGCATAGATGGTGGATGCCGAGAATGCGATCAGCAGCATCAGGCTGAAGGAATAAATTTTGAATGCGCCAATCTGGAAAATCAGCGGGTGCACTATTCAGCTCCTGCTTTTTCTTTCTTTTCTCCTTGAATATTTTCCGCGGCGGGCTGAGTTTCCGGCTGGGGTCGGAAGGAGTCAAGGATGAGGAGGATGATGCCGAAGGTGATCAGGATATCGGCGACATTATAAGTCGGCCAGTAATGGCTCTGGTAATGCATATTGATGAAATCCACGACATATCCCCATCGGAAGCGGTCAATCAGGTTTCCGAGCGCGCCGGCCAACACCAGGCTCAGGGCCGTGGGCAGAAGCACCGCCTTGTTTTCAGTTCGGAAGAAAAGATGAATGATGATGCCGAGGGCGACGATGGTGATGCCGAGAAAAATCCAGGTTGCGGCGGAGCCGAGCTTTCCGGAGAACATCCCGAAGGCGAGTCCGTGGTTGGTGACGAAAATCAGGTCCAGGTATCCGGGTATGAGGACGATTTCGCTGAAGGGTCTGAGGTTTGCGTGAATAATCAATTTGGACACCTGATCCAGGATCAACCCCAGCGGGGTCACTGAAAAAATCACCCAATGCTTTCTGGTTAACTTCAAGACAACCTCCTTAAATTTCTTCGGGCGAGCCGATCCTTCCCAGCACTGCGCTGGCCGCGGCAACCGCGGGCCCGGAAAGATAGACTTCGCTTTTCGGACTGCCCATCCTGCCGATGAAATTCCGGTTGGTGGTGGCAAGGGCGCGCTCGCCTTCGGCCAGAACCCCCAGATGCCCGCCCAGGCACGGCCCGCAGGTTGCCGGGCCAATGGTTGCGCCGGCTCCGGATAATTTTGCCAGGATTCCCTGCTTGAGCGCCTGCAAATATATTTTACGGGTCGCGGGCAGAACCAGCAGCCGGACTCGGGGGTGAACCTTTTTGCCGCTCAGGATTTGCGCGGCGATTCTCAGGTCTTCCAGCCAGCCGTTGGTGCAAGAGCCGATTACGACCTGGTCAATTTCAACCCCCTTCACCTTAGATACCGACTGGACATTTTCCGGCAAGCTGGGAAGGGCGACCTGGGGCTCCAGCTTGCCCACATTGATTTCAATCTCTTGCGCGTATTCCGCCTCCGGATCGCTCTGGTAAAAAATGGAAGGCCTCTGCGCGCGATTTTTAAGGTATTCCCTGGTGATGCGATCCGGGACGATGATTCCGTTCTTGGCGCCGGCTTCCACCGCCATATTGCAGATGCTGAACCTTCCGCAAATGCTGATGAATTTGAGCGCCTCGCCGGCAAATTCCAGCGCCATATACCTGGCGCCGTCCACTCCGATCTTCCCGATCAAGGCCAGGATCAAATCTTTTCCGGAAATCCATTTTCCGGGCTTGCCGGTGAAATTGACCAAAATAGTTGCCGGCACTTTGAACCAGAGTCTGCCGGTGATCATTCCTGCGGCCAGGTCGGTTGAGCCGACGCCGGTGGCAAAGGCGCCGAGCGCGCCATAGGTGCAGGTGTGACTGTCCGCTCCGATCACCACTTCGCCCGGACTGACCAGTCCTTCTTCCGGCAGAAGCACATGCTCAATTCCGCACCCGGCCTCATAGAAGTATTTGATTTTATGCCGGCGCGCAAACTCCCGGATCAGTTTTGCCTGCTCCGCGGATTTGATGTCCCGGGCCGGAACAAAATGGTCCAATACCAGCGCGATCCGGCCGCGGTTAAAAACCTTCTTGGCGCCTACTTGATGGAAACGCTCAAGGGCCAGCGGGGCGGTGATGTCATTGGCAAGAATAAAATCCAGCCTGGCCTCAATGATCTCGCCGGGACTGACTTTTTTCCTGCCCGAATGTTTGGCGAGAATTTTCTCGGTAATCGTCATCCTGATTTCAATTTACTCCTTGCGCAAATACTCTTTCAGGGCAACTGAACCTTCAGGCTGGACAGACTCTGTTTTTTGAATTCCAGATGATTGAGCGCGTCAATGTAAGCGAGCGCCGAGGCCACGATGATGTCGGTATGGGCGCCGAAGCCGGAGACTTCCAGGCCGGCTTCTTCAATCCGGACCCGCACTTCTCCCTGGGCGTCGGTTCCGCCGGTGATCGCGTTCACGCTGAAAAGCAGGAGTTTGCATCTGGCGCCGGTGAGCTTGGTGATGGTCTTGAAGGCCGCGTCCACCGGTCCGTCCCCGAACTCGGCATCGCGCACGAGCACTCCCTCAATCTCCAACTGGACCGAGGCCGTGGGCATTACTTCGGTGCCGGAAGTGATGTTGATGTATTTGAGTTTATATTTGCGCGGAATCTTGATGATCTCGTCCATCACCAGACTCTCCAGGTCTTCGTCAAAAACCTCTTTCTTCTTGTCCGCCAGCTCCTTGAATTTCTTGAACGCCTGGTCCAGCTCCTCGTCCGAGAGCTCAAATCCGAGCTCCTGGAGGCGGTTTCGGAACGCGTGCCTTCCCGAATGCTTTCCCATCACCAGTTTATTGGAGGGGATGCCGACTTTTTCCGGGGTCATTATTTCATAGGTGAGCCGATGCTTGAGCACACCGTCCTGATGAATGCCGGCCTCGTGGCTGAAGGCGTTGGCGCCCACGATGGCTTTGTTGGGCGGGATCGGGTATCCGGTGATCTTGCGGATCAATCTGCTCGCGGGATAAATCTGCTCGGTGTTGATTTTGGTGGAAAAGTTGAGCAAATCCTTGCGGGTGTGAATCGCCATCACGATCTCTTCCATAGACGCGTTTCCGGCGCGCTCGCCGATGCCGTTGATGGTGCATTCTATCTGGCGCGCGCCGGCCCTGATCCCGGCCAGGCTGTTGGCCACGGCGAGTCCCAGGTCATCGTGGCAATGAACGCTGATGACGGCGCGATCAATCCCCGGGGTGTTTTCTTCCAGGTATTTGATCAATTTTTCAAACTCAAACGGAAGCGCATACCCGACCGTGTCCGGGATGTTGATCACGGTTGCGCCGGCTTTGATCGCCTCAGCAATCACTTCGGTCAGATATTCGGGATCTGAGCGGCTGGCGTCTTCGCAGGAGAATTCAATCTGGTCCAGATATTTTTTGGCAAACTGAATCGCGTCCCGGGCGGATTCAATGACCTGCTCGCGGGTCATTTTCAGTTTATATTCCAGGTGAATATCGGAGGTTGCGATGAAGATATGGATCAGCGGATTTTTTGCCGGCTCCAGGGCCTTGAGGGTTTTTTCAAGATCTTCTTTCCGGGTGCGGGACAGGCCGCAGACCTGGCTGAGTTCTATCTCCTCGGAGATTCTGCGCACGGAATCGTAGTCGCCCTGGCTCGCGGCCGGAAACCCGGCTTCCATCACATCCACGCCCAGTTTTTCCAGCTGCCGCGCCACGATCAGCTTTTCTTCAATATTCATACTGGCTCCAGGGGCCTGCTCCCCGTCCCGGAGCGTGGTGTCAAAAATGTAAACTCTTTCAGCCATTTTGCCGATCCTCTTTCTGGTCTTTGTTTCCTGCAATCAATTTCATCCGCGCTTCTTTTTCAGCCTGTCTCCCGGCTCTCCGCGCTTCCCTTCTCTTGCGCCGGGTCTCTCTTCTCTTCGCTCTCAGCTCCTTTTCTTTGGGCCGGAGCATCAGGACCTCCTCTAAAAAGGCCCATCCCAGGTATGCGAACAGTCCCCCGAAGAGGGTTGCCTGGGGCCTTACGAACAGGCAGGTCAGGATGATCACGAACCCGAACAAGGGCCAGCGGACCCCGTATTTGGTGAACTTGATGTCCTTGAAGGTGCGGAACCGGATCGGGCTGAGCATCAGCACTCCGGCCAACGCCACGGCGATCAAATAGATCAGGGCCAGATAATAATTTCCCGCCTGTTCCGGGCTGACATACTTGTTATAAACCATCACGGTCACCACCGGGATTCCCGCGGCGCAGGGGCTGGGCATGCCTTTGAAATAGGATTTGGACTGCTCGTCGCCGATCAGGACATTGAAGCGGGCGAGCCGGATCGCGGCTGCGGCCAGATATACGAACCCGATCGCCCATCCCAGGTCTCCGAAATATTTTGCCATTCCCCAGCGGACCGCGAGGATGGCCGGGGCGAGTCCGAAGCTGATCAAGTCCGCGAGCGAGTCATACTCTTCTCCGAATTCGGAGGTTCCCTTGACCAGCCGGGCGATCCTTCCGTCCAGGGAGTCCAGGATGGCGGCGATTAAAAGCGCCCAGGTGGCGTGGATGAAATTTCCCTCAAAGGACTGCTGGATGGAATAGAATCCGAAGAGCATGCTGGCGGTGGTAACGGCGTTGGGGATAAAAACCGTGGGCCTGATTCTTTTTTCCTCGGTCATAGTAATCTCCCGATAATGGTTTGTCCGGCTTTGACCCGGTCTCCGGGTTTGATATTTATTTCCGCTTCCAGGGGCAAATACAAATCCACCCTGCTCCCGAATTTGATCAATCCCACGCGCTGTCCGATCAGGATTTCCTTGCCGGCGCGCGCATAGCAGACGATTCTTCGGGCAATGAAGCCGGCGATCTGGACGAACATATAGACCCGGTCTTTTTCGTCCCGGGCAATGACGGCGTTTTGCTCGTTGTCCAGGCTGGCTTTTTCTAAGTTGGCCGAGAAGAATTTGCCGTGGTTGTAAATCACCTCCACCGCGGTTCCTGAGCGGGGCACGCGGTTGATGTGGACATTAAAGGGCGACATAAAAATGCAGACCCGCTTCATTTTCCGATGAAGGTATCTGCTCTCTTCAACCTGATCCTCAACCTTCAACACCTTGCCATCCGCGGGGCTGACATAAATGCCATCCTCTTTGGGAGGCTCGCGCTCCGGGTTCCGGAAAAACCACATTGCGAAGAGGCTGAAGAGAAAAGCCGGGGCCGTGAGCCACCATCGTCCAAAAGGCAGGGTGACCATAAAGAAGATCCAAGAGCCGAACACCCAGAGGTGTCCTTCCTTGGCGAATATGTATCCCTGGTTTTGCATCAGTCTTCCCTGGGGTCCTCCTGGGCGTCTATCCAGCTCATCATTTTCCGGAGTTTTTTGCCCACATTTTCAATCAGATGATTTCTCTGCTCCCGGGCCAAAGCCTGGAACATCGGTCTTCCGGCCTGATTCTCCAGGATCCATTCTTTGGCGAATTGTCCGGATTGAATCTCAGCCAGGATCTTCTTCATCTCCGCCCGGGTCTGCTCGGTGATGATTCTTTTTCCGCGGGTCAGGTCTCCGTATTCCGCGGTATTGGAAATGGCAAAGCGCATATATGAGATGCCGCCCTGATAAACCAGATCCACAATCAGCTTCATCTCGTGCAGGCATTCAAAATAAGCGATCTCGGGCTGATACCCGGCATTGACCAGGGTCTCAAATCCGGCTCTCAGCAGTTCGGTCAATCCTCCGCAGAGCACGCATTGCTCTCCGAACAAATCGGTCTCGGTTTCTTCGCGGAAAGTGGTTGCAATCACTCCGGCCCGGGTGGCGCCGATTCCTTTGGCATACGCGAGCGCGAGCTTGAGCGCCTTTTTGCTCTCATCCTTTTCCACTGCCACCAGCGCCGGCACTCCCCGGCCCTCTTGATATTCTCTCCGAACCAGGCGCCCCGGTCCTTTGGGAGCGACCATAAACACATCCACGCCTTTGGGCGCAAGGATCTGCCGGAAGTGAATGTTGAACCCGTGAGAAAATCCGAGCGCGGAACCGGGTTTCAGGTTGGGGCCGATTTCCTTGCGATAGACTCCGGCCTGAAGCTCGTCCGGAATCAGGATCTGGACCAGATCCGCCTGTTTGACCGCCTCTACCACGCTCATCACCTTGAACCCGTGTTTTTTCGCCTGGTCCGCGGTCTTATCCGGGATGATGCCGATAATCACCTTCAATCCGCTGTCCTTCAGGTTCTGCGCCTGGGCGTGTCCCTGGGAGCCGTACCCGATCACGGCGATGGTCTGGTTCTTGAGCAATTTCAAATCCGCGTCTTTGTCGTAATAAATTTTGGCCATCTTTGCCTCCAATTTTTTTATTGCAATTTATTATAATCCTTTATTTCGGCTTTTGCCAGAATATCATTCCTCAATCGCATGTAGGGGCGCGATTCATCGCGCCCCTGCGCTCTTGCCATTGGTCGGGGTTTGATTCATCAAACCCGACTCTCCGGGCGCAATAAATTGCGCCCCTACGCGCTTGCCATTGGTAGGGGTTTGATTCATCAAACCCGATTCTCCGGGCGCAATAAATTGCGCCCCCGCGCGCTTGCCATCGGCAGGGGTTTGATTTATCAAACCCGAATTGTCGGACGCGATAAATCGCGCCCCTACATTGGCCCCGGCTTCTCCGGGCGCAATAAATGGCACCCCTACCTTATTATTGATCCGGTCGTTTCTTAAAGGTTGCCAGCCAGGAATCAAATTCATCTTCTCCTTTCCGATCCGGATTTTCCCGGTCTAAAAACCAACGCTCTGGATTGTTAATAATATATTCCCGGATTTTATTAAGCGATTCCTCGTTCCGGACGATATGCTCATAATAATTGCGCTGCCAGGAAAATTTAATAGATATATTTTTGTGGATTTGATAGGCGCAAACAGCCTTGAAAGCGCGTATTATTTCGCCTAGGGCCGGGCTTTTGCATGTAGGGGTTTGATTCATCAAACCCGATTCTCCGGGCGCAATAAATTGCGCCCCTACGATACAAATTATTCCGTGAATATGATTGGGCATTATGGTGAAGGCATCTAATGCAATATCCTGAAACCGTGCCTCTAAATCGTACCAACAATTCTGAACCGTTTTTCCAATCTCATTCAAATGCATGTCCCCATCAATTATTTCGCCAAAAACTTGTTTCATGCCTTTAGCGCAGATGGTCACAAAATAGGCTCCCTCCGTAGAATAATCGTATTCCTTTAACCGAAGGGATTTGCGCTGAGCTATTTTTATATTTGAATTATTCATCTCCTTCCAAATCAGCCGATTCTCCGGGCGCAATGAATTGCGCCCCTACGCGCTTGCCATCGGTAGGGGTTTGATTCATCAAACCCGATTCTCCGGGCGCAATAAATTGCGCCCCTACGCGCTTGCCATCGGTAGGGGGTTGATTCATCAAACCCGATTCTCCGGGCGCTATGAATTGCGCCCCTGCGCGCTTGCCATTGGTAGGGGTTTGATTCATCAAACCCGATTCTCCGGGCGCAATAAATTGCGCCCCTACGCGCTTGCCATTGGTAGGGGGTTGATTCATCAAACCCGACTCTCCGGGCGCAATGAATTGCGCCCCTACGCGCAATAAATGGCGCCCCTACGCGCTTGCCATCGGTAGGGGGTTGATTCATCAAACCCGATTTTCCGGGCGCAATAAATTGCGCCCCTACGCGCTATGAATTGCGCCCCTACGCGCTTGCCATCGGCAGGGGGTTGATTCATCAAACCCGCTTCTCCGGGCGCTATGAATTGCGCCGCTACTTTCCTTCCTTAAGCATTGCCAGGGTTCCGGAGCGGATCAGCTCCTTGATCCCGAAACTTTTGAGCAGATTCAGGAAATTTTCCACCTCCTGCTCATCGCCCATCATCTCAAAAGCCAGACTTTTTTCCGCGACATCCACCACCTTGGCTCCGAAGGCCTGACCGGCCCGGATGATTTCATCCTGGGAATGATCAACGGTTGAGACCCGGACCAGGATCAGCTCGCGGCCGATGTAATCATAGTCGGACACATTCCAGACTTTGATCACATCAATCTGCTTGTTGAGCTGTTTCCCGATCTGCTCAATCACCCGGTCATCTCCGCTGGTGACAATGGTCATCCGGCTGACGCTCGGGTCGGAGGTGGGAGCCACGGTCAGGCTTTCAATATTGTATCCGCGGGCGCTGAACAGGCCGCTGATCCGGCTCAGAGCGCCGAACCGGTTTTCCACTAATAATGAGATGGTATGCGGTTTCATTTTTTCTCCTATTCGTGGCGCAGGCACTCCTGCCTGCGCACAATTTGGGCGCACACCTGGGTGCGCCTGTACATTTATTCCTGTTTTTAATCGGGGGCGCACACCTGGGTGCGCCCGTACATTTATTTTCCTTTCTTTTTCTTCCTGGGCGGCGGGGCGAGGATGGTGTCATAGACTCCTTTTCCGGGCGGGATGATCGGGAGCACATTCTCCTCGCGGTCCACCTGGAAATCCATCAGGCAGGGCTGGTCATTGCTGAAGGCGTCTTTGAGCGCCGGCTCCACCTCCGCAGGGTCGGTGATGGTGTATCCTTTTGCGCCATAGGCCTCGGCGATCTTCTTGAAATCGGGCTGGCAGGCGATGCAGGTATGGGAATAGCGCTTCTGGTAAAAAAGCTCCTGCCACTGCCGGACCATTCCGAGAAAGCGGTTGTTCAGGATTGCAATCTTGACCGGAATTTTATATTGAACCGCTGTTGCCAGCTCCTGAATATTCATCTGGATACTGCCATCGCCGGCAATATCAACCACCAGCCGATCCGGTTTTCCGAGCTTGGCGCCGATGGCGGCCGGGAAGCCGAAGCCCATGGTTCCAAGCCCGCCGGAAGTGATCAGGGTGCGGGGTTTGGTAAATTTATAAAATTGCGCGGTCCACATCTGGTTCTGTCCCACCTCGGTGGTGATGATGGCATCGCCTTTGGTCAGCTCATAGATTTTCTCAACCACATACTGGGGCTTGATCACCTTCTTGCTCTTCTCATACCGGAGGGGATGCTCCATTTCCCATTCCTCAATCTCTTTGAGCCATTTCTCTCTGGCTTTGGCCGATGGCTTTGGCAATCCCTCCAGTTCCTTCAGGAGCTGATTGAGAACCGTTTTCACATCTCCCACGATCGGGATGTGCACCGGCACATTCTTGGCAATAGAGCTCGGGTCTATGTCAATATGAATGATATTCGCGTGCGGGGCGAACTCGTCCAGTTTTCCGGTGACCCGGTCATCAAAGCGGGCGCCGACGGCGATGAGGACATCGCAATCCTTGACTGCGCGGTTGGATGCCCAGGTGCCGTGCATTCCGAGCATTCCCATAAAATACGGATGGGTGCCGGGAAAAGCTCCCAGGCCCATCAGGGTCAGGGTGACCGGAATCTTCTGAGTCTCAGCCAGGTTTTGAAGCTCTCCGGAGCCGCCGGAGATGATGATTCCACCGCCGCCGTAAATCACGGGCCGGCTCGCTTTTGCAATCGCGTCTGCGGCCCGTCGGATCTGCTTGCGATTCCCTTCCAGGATCGGTTTGTAGCTCCGAAGCTCCACTTTATCAATTTTTTCCGGCCGGGCTTTGGAGCTGGAAACATCTTTGGGAACATCAATCAGGACCGGCCCGGGTCTGCCGGTGCCGGCAATATAAAACGCTTCCTTGACCACCCGGTGAATATCCTTGATGTCTTTGATCAGGTAATTGTATTTGGTGATGCTTCTGGTGATTCCGACGGCATCCGCTTCCTGGAAAGCGTCCCCGCCGATCAACCCGGTTGGAACCTGACCGGTGATGGCGACGATGGGCACGGAATCCATATAGGCATTGGCAATGCCGGTGGTCAGGTTGGTCGCGCCCGGGCCGGAAGTTGCCAGACAGACTCCGACCTTTCCGGTTGCGCGCGCAAAGCCGTCTGCGGCATGCGCCGCTCCTTGCTCGTGCCGGCAGAGGATGAATTTGATGGGCGAGTCATAGAGCACATCAAAGATATGGAGGAGCACCCCGCCCGGATATCCGAACATCACTTCCACACCCTCTTCTATCAGGGCATCCACCAATATTTCAGCGCCAAATTTTTCCATCAATTCCCCCTATAATCCTTCATATTCGTGCGAGCGACTTTAGTCGCGATTTTTCGGGCGCAATAAATTGCGCCCGTACGGGCAGACCCGCGTGTCTGCCCCTTTTTGGGCGTCTGCCCCTTTTTGGGCGTCTGCCCCTTTTTGGGCGTCTGCCCCTTTTTGGGCGTCTGCCCCTTTTTGGGCGTCTGCCCCTTTTTGGGCGTCTGCCCCTTTTTGGGCGCACACTCGGGTGCGCCCGTACGGGCAGGCCCGTGTGCCTGCCCTATTCCACAATCGCTCCTTTACTTGCCGAGCTTACCATTTTGGCATACCTTGCCAGATACCCGGTTTTGATCTTGGGCTCAAAAGCCGGCAAAGCCTTGAGTCTCTTCTTGATCTCGGCCGCGCTCAATTTTAGCTCAATCTTCCGCTTCCTTATGTCAATCAGGATTTTGTCTCCGTCCTTGATTGCGGCGATCGGTCCAAAAGCCGCGGCCTCGGGCGAGATATGGCCGATGCAGGGCCCGCGGGTGCCTCCTGAAAACCTGCCGTCGGTGATCAATGCCACGCTCTCTCCCAGGCCCATTCCCATAATGGCGCTAGTGGCTGAGAGCATTTCCCTCATCCCGGGTCCGCCTCTTGGTCCTTCATACCGGATCACCAAAACATCTCCGGGCTTGATCTTTCCGGTCATAATCGCCTTCATCGCATCCTCTTCCGCGTTAAAACACCTTGCCCGGCCTTCAAAATATTTCATCTTGTCGCTCACCGCGGCCTGCTTCACCACCGCCCCCTCCGGCGCCAGGTTCCCGAACAGGATCGCGATCCCGCCTTCTCTGGCATAAGGGTGATCCAAAGGCCGGATCACATTGTCGTCAATGTAATCCGGCTTGGAGTTCACAAGTTGTTTCATATTTTCGCCGGAGACCGTGGGATTATCCTTGATCAATTTCCTCAGCCGATACAGCACCGCGGGGATTCCACCGGCCCATTCCAAATCCTCCATCATATAGTCCCCGGACGGACGGATCCGGGTTATGTTCGGAGTTTCCCGGCTCAGCCGATCAAACAATTCCAACGGCAGTTTTACCCCGGCTTCTTTGGCAAGGGCGGTGAGATGAAGCACGGTATTGGTTGAGCCGCCCAGGGCCAGGTCCACCCGGACGGCGTTTTCCAGAGAGCGCTGATTGATGATCTTTCGCGCGCTCAAATTCTTTTTAATCAGGCTCACGATCCGACTGCCGCTTTCAAAGGCGATCCTTCGCTTCCTGCTCATTCCTGCGAGCGCAGTGGCGCATCCGGGCAGGCTCATCCCCATTGCCTCGGTCAGGCAGGACATAGTATTGGCAGTGAACAATCCCTGGCAGGCGCCCGGGCCGGGACAGGCTTGCATCTCCAGCGCCGCGAGCTCGCGCCCGGTCAGCTTTCCGGCCTGAAAAAGCCCGACCGCTTCAAAGGTATCGTGGACCAGGTCCAGCCTTCGGCCCTGGTATCTGCCGGAATGCATTGGCCCGGCAGTGACCACGATTGCAGGGAGGTCCAGCCTGGCCGACGCCATCAGCATTCCGGGTGTGATCTTGTCGCAATTGGTCAGAAGAATAATCCCGTCCAGGGCATTTGCTTTGGCGATGGTCTCAACCGAATCCGCAATCAGCTCCCGGCTGGCGAGAGAATATTTCATACCCTGGTGGCCCATTGCAATCCCGTCGCAAATTCCCGGAATCCCGATCAGGAATGGGACTCCTCCGCCGGAGTGAACGCCGTTTTCAATGGCTCGCTCCAGATCGCGCATTCCGATGTGGCCGGGAATCAGGTCGGTGAAGCTGGTGAAAACGCCGATGAAAGGCTTTTGCAACTGACTGCGGGTCACTCCTGTGGCATAAAGCAAAGCCCGATTGGGCATCCGCTGAATGCCTTTTTTCACTTGATCGCTCTTCATTTCTCCTCCTCATTTGAGGGCAGACACTTGGGTCTGCCCCTACGATATTGTGCGAGCGCCTTCAGGCGCGATTTCTTAGAAAAACAAAACCCCGATGTCTTCCACCGGGGTTAAAAGCGAAAAGATAGCCCTGTCCCCCTAGGCAGGGAGGACGATATTTCTGTGATTTCTAAGGGTTTCCTCAATCCGGTCCCGTAAATGCAATTTCTCCCGCTTCAGCATCCGTTCCTCTGTCTCTTCCTCTGCGCTCAAATGGCTCTTGCCGGACAGGTCATCCAGCCGCTTATCCAGGAACTTATGCCTCTCAAGCATCTTGGCAAAATCCTGATCCTGGCTCTTCAGCTTGTCCATCACTTCCAACTCCCACTTATACCAGTTGCTCATTATCTTCAAATGATATTGGAAAAATCTGGAAAGTCAATTATCTTTCAGCCGTCCAGATGAATGGGGCATTTATTGTTTCGGGTTTCGCGTTTCGCGTTTCGGGAGCAAATTTCAATCTCAGACCATCCTAGCGCCTGCTATCTCCCGCCTCCGGTTTTAATAATACTTCCAATTTTTGTATCGGGAATCAAGTTCGCCGGCTTTTTTGAAGTCGGCGTCGGATTTCTTTGTGTCGCCCTTTTTGAAGTAAGCCCAACCGCGGTTGTAATAGCCGGCTGCGAATTTGGGGTCTATGGCCAGGGCCTTGTTATACTCGGCGATGGCTTGATCATACTCTTTTTTATACCAGTAGGCGTTGGCGCGATTGTTATAAGCCGCGGTTGAATCGGGGTCAAGCTCCAGGACCTTGGCATAATCCGCGATGGCGCGGTCAAAATCTTTTTTCCGGGCATAGCTGATGCCCCGGCTCATATAAATCTCCGCGTTTTTGGGCTCCAGCTTGATAGCCGAGCTATAATCAAGGATCGCTTTCTCATAATCTCCTTTGGCGTTATAGGCCGCTCCCCGGTCAACATAGGCCGGGGCCAATTTCGGGTTCAATTCCAGGGCCATATTAAAATCTTTCATTGCCTCGTCCGGCTTTCCGTTTTTATAATAGGTTTTTCCGCGCGAATAATAGGCTTGGGTGTATCTGGGATTGGACTGGATCGCTTTGGTAAATTCCTCCAGGGCAAGGCTAAATTCATCTTTCGCCAGATGCTCATTGCCTTTTTGGAAATGGGCCGCTGCGCTCTGTATTTCCGCGGGCGGAGAAGATTGAACCTGATTTACCGGCCAAAAAACCGTTCCCAGACAAAATAAAATGATCAGCCGGCTTTTAAAAATTCTTTGCGCCATCATCGGGATACCTCCCTTTCAAATTATTCTTGCATACTTAGGCGGTTTTTTCAAAAGAAAAGCCTTTTTTGACTCCTGCCCGCGCTCGCGCTTGCCCATGCCCGCGGGCTGTTTATCAACCGCAATTCTCCGCGATCATTTGCCATAATAGACATAAACCTCCAGCAGGGAATTGCTCAGATAGAGCTGATAATTTTCCCGGACAAAGGATTCCAGCTCTGGAAACTGTTCGTGCATCGCCTGCTTGAGACCGGGACTTTTGAGATTGAAAACATCCCAGTCCGGCACATAATCCGCGACCAGGAAAAATTTCGGGCGGTCTTTAATCACCGCCTCCGTGTATTCCCGGATCCATTGTTTTTGCAAAGAGCTGAGCTCGCCGTCTGTTCCCCGGATCAAGAGATGATAAACATTGCAGAATCGGGAGGGTAGTTTTTTCTTGAGCAGATAGGGCAAAAGCGGATGCCAGCCGAAGTATCCGATTTCTTTCTCTTTCCGGAGCAGAGGCTCCAGGGATTTGGCGGTCCGGAAATATTGGGCGTCAAAACTGTCGCCTGAGGAATAAACTTGCGCCCAGGGTCGGAAATAATCAAAGGCGAAATAATCAATCAACTGCGGGTTAATCCCGGCAATCATTATCACCAATACGCCCGGGTAAAAGACCGCGCTTATAATCCGATCGCGCCAGGCAGAGCCGGAGCCTTTTAAAAAATTGGCGATCCCGGCCAGGCCCAGGCCGGAGAAAATGGTCATCAATCCGATGAAGGGGGTTAGATGATCGGGGAAATATTTTGCCTGCATGCGATAGGAGATGAGGCTGACGGCGATCAGGGCTAGTAAAATCCGGAACAATTTTTTATCCCGGACAGATGCTTGATTGAGGAGCAGGAAAACAATTATGAGCAGGGCGGGGAAAAGGATCAGGGGTTGTTGAATATAATCCTTATGCAGGATATGAAAGATTAAATTGAGACTGCTCAAATGAGACAGATTGGGAGCGGCGGACCCGCGGTAAACTTCAAAATTATAGAGGATGGTTGCCTGGTAGAGTTCTTTAACAGAGCCGAGCTGCCAGTAATAAAGGATGACCAGCGCAGCAGGAACCAGACAGAAAAAAGCATAAACCGGCAATTCCAGGAAAACCTTCCTGGGCCGGGTCTTGATCCCTTCAGCCAGAAACCAGATTCCAAAGACCGGCCAGGACAGACCATAGAAGGGCTTGAGCAAGAAAGCAAACCCGAGCAAAAGACCAACCAGGCTTGCCCGAAGCCAGAGCCGTTCCTTCCATCGCAATCCCGCGATCAGGGCGATCAGCAGAAGCCAGAAAATATACCCTTCCCGCTCTCCGGTTTCCCGGCTTCCCAGCCCCGCATAATAAATGGCATAAAAAACACCGGCGAGAAAGCCCGCGGGCCTGGACCCGGAAAGCCTTTTGGTCAGGTGATAAATCATTGCGCAGACACTCAGTTGAACGAGAAAATCAAACAGCCGGAACCCGAAAATGCTTTCGCCAAAAACCGCGGACATTGCCCGGCGCAAAAGAAAAATGCCCGGAAAACTCTGATCCCAGACCCCGAGATAGGGCGGAAGATGATAGGTTTTCCAGACCCAGACGCTGTAATTGCACAACGCCTGATCCATGGTAAATTTGAACCATAAGGCGGGCGAGAGAAAAAAAACCGCGGCCGCCAGCGCGAGCATAAAAATTTTGTCCTGATAAATTTTTTCCTCTTCCATCGTCATTGACCTTTTTCCGGGGATGCTTTTTTAAGCTCATACACCTCAATCACGCCTTGTTGAAAAATCAATTGATAATTCTGCTCCAGGAATTTTTGCAGTTCCGGGAATTTTTCTCTCAGGGCCTGCTTCAGGCTCCGGCTGGCCAGGCGGAAAAATTTATGGGTATGCCCGGGGAAATCATCAGAGACCAGGAAAAATCTGGGCCGGGTCCGGATCACGGCCTCGGTATATTCATTGATCCATTGTTTTTGCAGAGAGAGCATGGGGCCGGATTCGGGCAGGAACAAAAGATGCTGGACGCAGCCGAAGCGGGACGGCAATTTCTTTTTGAGCAGAAAGGGAATCAGCGGATAGGGCCCGAAAAATTCCATTTCATCCTCCGGCTGAATCATCTCTTTCAGCTTCTTCGCCGCCAGATAATTGTTGGAGCTGAAATGGGTGTCAACCGACTTATTCAACCCGCCCAGATATGCCCGATCCAGATTCCGGAAAGTATGGCGGCAAGAAAAATCCACCAAATCCGGGCTGATGCTGATGAGGTTCAGGAAAATCAGCCCGCCATAAAAAATCAAAGTAAAAACCGGTCTACGCCCCGGGCGGATTTGCTCTTGAAATTTGCCGCCGAGCCGGCAAAAGACCATTCCGGAAAAAATCATCATTAAAGCCATCAACGGAATCTGTTGATAGGGGAAAAATTTGCCCTGAAGCCAGTAGGAGATCAAGCCGGCAAGACTCAGAAAAAATATCGCCCAGAACAGCTTGTGATCCTTTATCTCCCGGGGATTTCCGAGCTTGAGTAAAAGCGCAAACATCCCGGAAAAGATGATGATCGGATTGGGCCAGGAGATGCTATAAACAACGATCACCGGCTTTTCCCACCAGGGACTGGAGGGACTGACCGGCAGGTCCAGGCCATAAGCTCCGAAATTATACAAAATCACGGCCTGATACATTTCCCGGAGATACCCCGATTTCCAATAATAAGAAATGATCAGCGCGGAAGGAAGCAGACAGCCAAAAGCAAATAAGCATAATTCCGGAAAAAACTTCGCCCATTTCCGGCCGGCCTTTTGAGATTCAGCCGGGATTCCTTCCATCAGAAACCAGGCTATGAAAACCGGCCAGCTCAGCCCGTAAAAAGGCTTGACCAGAAAAGCAAAGCCCAGAATCAACCCGACCAGGATCGCCCTCAGCCGGCTTTGATTTTTTAAAGTCAAGCTCAAAATCAGAGCCATCAGCAAGAGCCATAAGACATATCCTTCTCTCTGGCCGGTATCAAAGCTGCCCAGGCCATAGTAATAAATTCCATAAAAAACCCCGGCCAAAAAGCCGGCCCGGCCTGAGCCGGACAGCCTTTTGGTCAGGTAAAAAATCATTAGCAGGGAACTCAATTGGACCAGGAAATCAAAAAGCCGGAATCCGAAAATGCTTTCCCCGAAGAGCGCCAATGCCAATCGGTGAATGATGAAAATGCCGGGAAAATTCTGGTCAAAGGCGCCGATATAGGGCGGCAAACCATAATGCTTCCAGACCCAGGCGCCATAAGCATAAGCCGACTGATCCATCCCGAAGGAATACCAGAGGGTCAGAAGAAGAAAAAAACCGCCGATGAAAAAGGCCAGCCAGAAAAACCGGTCGCGGAAAATGCTGATTCTCCGCGGAACCGGATTCCCTTGCTCGGTCAATGAAATTTATTCTCCCAGGATGACCAGGGCATCCACCGCCATGGGCTTGCCCTCCCTGGTCAGAATCAACGGATTGACATCAACTTCCTTCACCAGATCGTTCTCCATCCCCAGCCGGCCCAGACCGACCAGGGCTTTTGCCAGCGCCTTCCGGTCCGCAGGCGCCATTCCCCGGAACGGCTCCAGAATCTTCCTGCCCTTGATCTCATTCATCATCTGATTCGCGTCATCCTCCGTAATCGGCGCCACCCGGAAACAGACATCGCGGAGAATCTCCAAATAAATTCCTCCCAGACCGAACATCACGCACGGCCCGAACTGCGGATCCCGAACCAGACCGATCACCAGCTCCCTCTGCCCCTTCACCAGCTCCTGCACCAGAACCCCTTTGAGCTTATCTCCGGCATTGGCCTTGATCTCCTTGAACGCCCGACGGACTTCTCCGGCATTTTTCAGATTCAGCCGGATAATGTCCAGCTCGGTCTTGTGCAACAACTCCGGCCCCGAGCCTTTCAGCGCCACCGGATAGCCGATCTTCTCCGCTTTTGCCGCCGCGGCATCCGCATCCTTGACCAGGAATTCCCTGGTCACCGGAACTCCATACCTGGCCAGCAGCTTCTTGGACTCATACTCCGTAAGATTCCTTCGCTTTTCCTTTACCGCCTTTTTCATCACTTCCATCTCCTTACTCCTCCTCTATCAAATTAAGCAAAAGCGCCCAGTTTGTCAAAAATGAAAAAGGCTTCAGCCCGAAACTTTTCTTCAACTTGAACTCAACCCGATAAATGATACCTTTAATCTAAATCCAAAGAGAGGATGGGATGAAATGAAAATCTGGGAAACGCTGGTCTGCCTTCTGGTTCCATGCCTTCTGCTCGCGCAAACTCCCTCGCATTTCCGCTTGCATCAACTCAAGGTCCGGGGGGAGATTCAAGAGGCGCTGGCAGAGGATCTGGATCAGGACGGCATTAAAGAAATCAGCGTGATCAGTTATATAGATTCCGCGCAGGCGCCTCGCCGGTTCCTCTCAATCTTCTGGGCGGGCGCGGACGGCAAATATCTTCCGGCCAATTTTTTTGAATTGGAGATTCCGAGCCGCTTCAGCAATTACGATTTCGGCTCTCTGCCCGGGGACAAGGAACCGGCGGCGGTTTTTCTGAGCAAGAACTCCGCGGAGTATTATCTATGGAAGAATCATCGGCTGGAGGGTCCGACCCGCCTGCTCGGCTTTACCAATCAACTGATCCAGGTTCCGGATTCGGACCGGATCCTTTATTATGATTTCTTCTATGACTGGAATCAGGATCGCGTCAATGAGCTGTTAACTTTTCAGATCGGGGAGGCGGAGATTTTTTATTTCCGGAACGGCAAGTGGATCAGTTCCAGCCTGGGCATTCCATTTGAGGTCAGTTATAATTCCTCGCCGCTCCTGCGCAAGCTCTATCCGCATCTGGAGTTCCGGGTGTCTTATCTGACGCCATCCTTTTTTCCCGGAGACCTGGAGGGAGATGGCAAGCAGGAGTTGTTTGTTCTTTCCCGCAACAAAATCTGGATTTACCAATTGAACCCGGAGGGCGCTTTTGGTTCAAAACCGTATTTGAAGCTCGCTCCCCAACTGACAAAACCGGACGCGACTCCCGCGGCCATGGACCGGTCCGGGGTTCAGATGAATCTTCAGATTGCGGACCTGGACGGAGATAAAAAAGCCGACCTGATCGCCAACCACCAACAGGGAAGCGCCTTTAATCCGAAAAGCGACCTGCAGATTTTTTTCGGGAAAAATAACTGGGCCGATCCCGGCAAAAAGAACTTGCAACCCGGCAGAGCCTGGAATTTCAGCCGCTGGACCCTGGGGCCGCTGGTCAAGGATGTTAATGCGGACCATTATCCGGACCTGGTCGTGCCGATTATGGAGTTCGGGATTGTTGAGACGGTCAAGGCTTTGACCACGCGCGGCCTGCCCATAGATTTCAACTATTACCTGTCCGCGCAAGGCGCCGTCCCGGAGACGGCATCCAACTCTGACTCCCTGAATTTCTATTTTGACTTCCAGCGCAACCGGCTGACGGGAGGGATCCTCCCCAATGTCCTGGGAGATTTTAACGGCGACGGCATTGACGATCTGGTTTATGGCGCCTCGGAAAAGGAATTAGTGGTCTTGATTAAAGACCGGAAAACCTTCAAGACCACTTTTAAGGAAAGCATTCCGGTTCAATCTTCTTTAAATATTTATATTGACGATCTTAATTCCGATCAAAAAGACGACCTGATCCTGATCTATCCGCGCCAGGAATCGGTTCCCAAAGGACAATTTAATGTCCTGGTCAATCAGGGGAAATGGTAAATCTGGTTAAGCTGGTAAAGTTGGTCAAATTGGTTGAATGTGCGAGTGCCTTCAGGCGCGATTCCTTTCTGTGCGGGCGACTTTAGTCGCAACACCCGTTTCACCAATTTTACCCCTCTCGGATTGCCTTTGCAGGAAACTGAAAATAGAATAGTCCCTGATGCCCAGAGTCAGCGCCATAATCTGCGTTTATAATCAGCCTTTGGTCAAGGACGCGATTGAGAGCGTTCTGGCCCAGACCTATCCGGATTATGAGCTGATTATCATTGATGACGGCTCTGATGACCAGACCCGGAAAATCCTGTCGTCCTTCCGGGACCGCGCCCGGATTTTTCAGCAGGAAAATCAGGGAATCGCCCAAGCCCGGAATCAAGGCTTGAGTCTGGCCCAGGGCGATTTGATCGCTTATCTGGACGCGGATGACCTCTGGCTTCCGGAATACCTCAGCCGGCAGAAGGAATTCCTGGACGCCAATCCTCAATTTCCCCTTTGCTTTACCGACGGCTGGTTCATCCGGCAGGAAACGATTCCGGATCAAATTCATTCCCTGAAAACTTACTTTTCTCTCTACCCGGTACCCGCGGGAGAGAAATCCGCGGAAAATTTTTTTGAGACCCCGATCATTACTTCTCTGATGATGTTCCGGCGAAGTTTTTTTGCGCAGGCGGGTTTTTTTTCCAGGGAGCTGAGAATCAATGAGGATGCGGACCTTTTGCTCAGAGGGTTGGAGCAGGGAATGGAATTCGGATTCCTGAATCAGCCGCTCGGGATCAAGCGCCAGCTCAGCGCCGGCCTTTCCCAGAATGAGCTTGAGCTTTATCTTTACGCCCGAGCCATCAATAAAATGAGCTGGGAGAGAAGCCCCCGCCTCAAGCCCTATCTCCGGAAAGGACTGCCGGAACTGAATCGCACCCTGGCCCGGATTTATTTTGAAAAAGGCGAGATCAAAAACGGCCGGAGCTCTTTGCGGGAAGCCCTGAGATTCAAGCCCTGGGCGCTCCGGACTTTTTTGCTCTGGCTGATTTCGTTCCTGCCCTTCCCGCTCTCCGGCCCCCTGCTCCACCGCAGCCTGCCGGTATATAAAAAATGGAAATCAACCGGCTCGGAAAAGGCTGAAAGCTGAGAGCAGTCCGGCCAGGATCAAAAGCGCAAAAAACCAGAGGGCAAATTCCAATCCGAAAAGCGGGATCAAAAATACCGAGGTGACGAATGCCCCGAGACTGCTCCCGAGATGATCCCAGGCATTGATCCAGCCGGCGGCAAATCCGATTCCGGGTCGGCTGTGTTTCATCAACAGATGCGCGGAAAGCGGAAAACAGATTCCGGAAAATACCGCCACCAGAATTAACAAAAGCAGAATCGCGGCCAGAGTGAGCCACCCGGCCATCGGATAATTATTCAGAATCCTTAAACCCGCGACGCAAACGAGCATTGCCAGGGCTTCCGCGAAAACCATCAGGATCAATCCCGAAATCGGCCGGCAATTGAATTGATCCTGGAGCCTCTGATACAGGTATGCCCCCAGGCTCAAGCCGGCCATAAATCCTGAGATCAGGATGCCGATCAGATGATAGACATATCCGTACCGGACCTGGAATCCGAGCATTAAAACCAGCTCGGCGCTGATTCCGGCAAAGCCGATGGAGAAGATGCTAATCCCGGCCAAAGCCCTTGGCCCTCGCCGGCGGACCAGGGCCAGAGCGAGGATCAGATAGCCGCTCAGGCCGAGCCATAGAGGCAATTTACCGATCTCAAAAATCTTCCGGACATAGCCGCGCCAGGCTGGATTCGCCTGCTCCAGCCAGAGCAAAGCCGAGAGATAATAGCCGCGCGGCCTCAGATCCGTGTTTGCCGGCTGATCCCGGAAGCGCTTGACCGAGGCCTTGATGAAGCTCACCCGCTCCGCGCTTAAATTGTCCTTGAGATAATATTCCCGCACAAATCTGGTTTCCACTCCCCGCTGTTTCAACACCGCCACGATCTGATCGGGATCTTCCGTGAGCCAGCGGCTGTCTTCACCGGCAACCAGATAATTCCTGCCCAGCGGGAGCAAGGCGATCTTCGGAAAAACCGCTTCCAGGCTCACTAGGCTGTTCGCCAGAAGCGATCCTTCCGCATCGGAAAGATAATTTCCCGAAATCCCGATTCCGAACCCAAGGACACCTGCGGGATTTAATCTCTGCCTGGCCAGCTCAAAAAAATCAAGGGTGTAATACCGATTTAAATTGGCGGTCTCCGGGTCCGGCAGATTCAGGATAATCGCGTCAAATTGCTCCTCAGTCCGGCTTAAAAAAAATCGGGCGTCCTGATGAATGATCCGGAGCCGCGGATCCTTTTCTATCCGCTCATAGCCGGGAAGATATTTTGCCTCCAGCCCGGTCAGGACCGGATCAATCTGCAGATAAACGATTTCCTTTACCGGATGCTTGAAAATTTCATTTAGAGCCGGCAATAAGCCTCCGCCGATGAGCAGAACTTTTTCCGGTTTCTCGCACATCGCGAGCGGAATCTGGATCATCTGCTCAAACAATTCCGGGTTGGGATAACTGAACGCAGGCAAGCCATCCAGCCAGAAATTGATCTGGCCTTCGGACCTGGTGATGCTGATGACGGCGTATTTGCTCTCCTGCTCCAGCACCACTTCCTGGCCCTTCCAGCGCGCCTGGATCAGAGTTGTTTCTATCCGGGCCGAAAAAATCAAGAGCCCGCCGAAAATGATTGCGCTTAATCCCAGAGCCAGGTATCTCCGCCTGCCCTCCAGCGCCAGCGCGCCGCAGGCGCTGATCAGGAAACCGCAGAGCGCGATCTGGGTAAAAGCCGATACCCGGCCGGCCATCCCGAAACTGAAGACCATCCCGATGATTGCCGACCCGAGCGCCTCCCACAAATAAAGCCGGACCAGGCTCTTCTCGCCGGCTCCAAACATCCGGGCCGAATAATTAAATCCCGCGCCGAGCAAGATACAGGACGGGCCGGAAATCAGGAATCCGGCCGGAAGGATGATTCCCAGACCCGGCATCATTGCCGGGTTGAATCGGAAAATATATCTCAAGAGCCAGGTGGCGCCGGCGCTCAGAATAAAGAGCAGGGCGCCAAGAAAAATCAGCAGCGCGAAAGCTGATCGGGGCCGGAGGCTCCGATCGGAAAGCCGGCTGAAGAGAAAACCTCCGATCCCGGTCCAGAACATCCAGCCGGAAAAAAGCGCGCCGATGGTAAGTTCATTTCCGCAAAAGACGCTGAGCAGGCGCCGGATCAAGATCACCTGCGCCAGAAGCGAGACCGCCCCGAATAAAAAGTAAATCAACCTGGCTCTGATCCCGTCTCTTCCCATCCGGCTTTGATATAGCTGACAAAAACCGCTCCTGTCAAATCCGCAAGTATCTTTCAGGGAAAAATCCCCGGCCCCGGCTTGCCAGCCGGTTGTTTCTGAGCTATATTTAATCCGGATTTGTTTGACAGAATTTTTCAACTCAGCTATAAGAGATTGGTCAACCCAAAGGGAGGAACTGAAAAATGGTGGATAAAAACAGTCCCTGGTATGTGCCGGAAGACCGGCCCTGGTTTAAGAAGGAATCCGCCTGGCCGGCTGAAGTTCCCAAGAATATAGATTTCCCGAAGATCAGCCTGGCCGAGATGCTCCGGGAATCGGTGAAGAAAAATCCGGACCTGAACGCGATCTGGTTTCTGGGCGGGTATATGAAATACCGGGAACTGCTCGCTTACGCGGGCTCGCTGGCCGCGGCCTTGAACCGGCTCGGCCTGAAAAAGGGGGAGGTGGTGGCGTTTCTTCTCCCCAACAGTTTCCAATATGTAATCTGTTATTACGCCTGCCAGATGCTGGGCATAACCTGCACCGGGATCAATCCCACCTACAAGCCCGGAGAGGTTCAGCATCAGATTAAAGCCACGGGCGCCCGCGCCCTGATCACGCTGGACGCGCTTTATCAGCCCTGCATTGAGCCGATCATCGGCAATACCGGAATCGGAATCGTGATCTTCACCAATATTGCGGATCATCTTCCCTGGCTCAAACGCACTTTCGGAAAAGCCCTGAAAAAAATCCCGGTCGGCGAAGTTCCCAGGGAGGCGCTTAGCTACCGGAAACTGCTGGAAACGCCGGCCAATGTTCCGGAGGTGAAGATTGATCCCGAGGAGGATATTGCCACCTTGATTATGACCGGGGGCACCACCGGGATTCCCAAATCGGCCATGCTCACCCATTTCAACCTGGTCAGCAATGTTCTTCAAAGCGCGGCCTGGCTCTATAAAATTCAAGCCGGGTCCTGCACCGTCGGCGTGTTGCCCCTGTTCCATAGTTTCGCCATGACCTGCGTGATGAATATCTCCCTCAAGGTCGGGGCCTGGATGATGCTTTTCCCGAGACCGCCCGAGACCGAGGAGCTGGTGAGGACCATCGCCGGGATTGCTCCGGACGGCGCCACCCTTTATCCGGGCGCGGAAGTTCTCTTCAAGCACCTGACCGAATTTCCCGACCTGGAAAAATATAAGGTCTCGGGCAAATTCTCGCTCTGCGTATCCGGCGCCGGGCCGCTTCATCGCCCGGTTCAGGAAGCCTTTGAAAGAAGGACCGGGGGCCGGTTGACCGAGGGGTACGGCCTGACCGAATCCAGCCCGGTGGTGAGCGCCGGACCGTTCTGGGGCAAGCGCAAAATCGGCGCCATCGGCCTTCCCTTCCCGGGCACGGACTGGAAAATCCTGGAGAGCGAGGGCACCAAGGAACTGGCTAATGGAGAGATGGGAGAAATTTGTGTGCGGGGACCGCAGGTGATGAAAGGGTATCTGAATCAACCGGAGGAAACCAAAGATGTGCTGGCCGAGATTGACGGCAAAACTTGGCTTAGAACCGGCGACATCGGGTATATGGACGAGGAAGGCTGGATTTTTATCCGGGACCGCAAGAAACAATTGATTAAATACAAGGGCTACAGCATCTTCCCGAAGGAGGTTGAGGAGCTGGTGGGTCAGCATCCCGCGGTCAGCGAGGTTGCGGCTGCGGGGATTCCGGATCCGGACACGGGGGAGATCATCAAGGTCTGGGTCGTGCTCCGGTCCGAATATAAAGGCAGAATCTCGGAACAAGAGTTAATCAACTGGTCAAGGGATAATATAACCCATTACAAGGTTCCGAGACTGGTGGAGTTTAAGGAGGATCTGCCCAAGAGTATGGTGGGCAAGGTGATGAGACGGGAGCTTCAGGAGGCCGACCCCCTGTATCAGGAGAGAAGAAAGCAATTAAAGAAATAATCTTTGGTCCCGGCAATCAATCCTTCCGGAGAAGATGATGACGAAGGGATGTTTAAAATTTTTCCTGGCCGTGGTTTTGTTCTTCCTGCTCGCCATCGCGCTGGCAGGAATGGCCGGATTTTTCTGGACGGAGCGGCATTTCTATCTGGAGCAGGCGCTCCCGCTTCCGGCTCCGGAGCTGGATCTGCCTCATCAGGCCAAGCTGCTCAAGCTCCTGCCTCTGCGGGATTTTGTCAAAGGGGAAGCGCCCGGGTCTTCCCTTAAAATCAGCCTGACCGAACCGGAGGCCAACTGGCTTTTGAACTACTATTTGTCAACGGAGAAGCCGGGCGCCCGCGCCGAGCTCCAGCTGGAGGAAAATAGAATTACGGGCAAATATTCCCGGGAGCTGAATAAGCGGAAGTATCAGAATATTATGTTTGACGCTTCCCTGGATTATCAGAATTGCGAGATTCAGGTTGAGTTGGAGCGGCTTCAAATCGGCGACTTTCTGGTCCCCGCCACTTTCCTCGGCCAGCTCGGCTACTTGCTGGAGTCTTATCTGGAAAGAGAATTTTGCTCGGCTCAGGACCGGGGATTTGCGATCAATGAGATCAAAGTCAAGCCGGATTCAGTTCAATTGCTTCTGCTCAAGCCTTAGTATTTCGACCGCGTTATTTTGTCGGTTTTGTCGGGGCGCAATTTATTGCGCCCTCAAACAAGGGCGTGATAAATCACGCCCCTACGGTTGGGCTTATGAAACCATCTCCAGGAATTAAACCGTCATCTTGTTGCGGTCAAAATATTAGCGGATAATTTTACTCTCCAGTAATCCAGCACATCCCGCAAAGATTGATCCAGGGAAATCCGCGGCCGGAATCCGAGCTTTTTGATCCTGGCAATTGAGATTCTCTGCTCGATTTCCGGCTCCGGCCGAAACCTGGCCCGGGAGACAGAGATTTTCAGCCGGGTCCGCTCCAGTCTGGAAAGCGCGAGCATTCGGTCCAGAAGCTCGGCAATCGAGATATTTTTCCCGCCGGCAAGATTGCAGGTTTCCCCGGATTTGGCCTTTTGCATCAGCAGGACATAGCCTTGCACCGAGTCGCGCACATCCAGAAAATCCCGCCGGGCCTGGAGATTGCCCACTTCCAGTTTTGCCGGTCTCATGCCCAGTTCTATCTCCACGATCTGCTTGGCAAATCCGCTGGCAACATATTCCTGGCTCTGGCCCGGCCCGAGCTGGTTTCCCGGCCGCGCCACAATCAGGTCCAGGCCGAAATTCCGCTGATAATACCTTGCCGCCTCTTCCATCATCACCTTGCTCGCGGCATAAGGGCTTTTGGGATTAAGCCGGCTCTCTTCCCGGATAATCCCCCGGGCATCTCCATAAACCTGGATGGTGCTCATCATCAGGATTCGGCAGGAGGATTTCAATCTTCGCGCCGCCTCCAGAAGATTGATGGTAATGGCGAGATTCTCGGTGATGGCCCGGGCCGGCTCCTGAAAGGACCTGGCGCTATTGGTGTATCCGGCAAGATGATAAATCCGGCGCGGCTTAAGTTTGCGGATGATTTTCTCTGTGTCGCGGGCGTCGGTCAAGTCAACCTGGAAAAAGGGGATCAAGAGATCGGGGACGGATTCCAGACAGTCTATTGCGACGATGCGGGAACGAGGCCCGTCTCGCTCCTGGAGCAGGGCTGGAATCAAGTGCTGACCAATGAAGCCTTTGGCTCCGGTGATCAGGACGGTCATTACGCTCTCGGGGAAGGGGGGTTTCCAGCCTGGATCTGCCGCTTGAGCAGAGCCAGATCCGCATCCACCATCATCCGCACCAGCTCCTCAAATTTGACCTCCGGCTCCCAGCCCAGGATCCGTTTGGCCTTGCTATAATCTCCCACCAGATGCTCAACCTCCGCGGGCCGGAACAGCTTCGGGTCAACCTTGACATAATCCTTCCAGTCCAGTCCCTGGCAGGAAAATGCCAGTTCCACGAATTCCCGGACCGAATGACTCTCGCCGGTGGCAATCACGAAATCCTCGGGTTGCGGGAGCTGAAGCATCATCCACATTGCCCGAACATAGTCGCCGGCAAATCCCCAGTCCCGGTGCGCGTCCAGGTTTCCCAGCTTAAGCTCATTGGCCAGGCCGAGCTTGATCCAGGCCGCCCCATAGCTGATCTTTCGGCTCACGAATTCCAGGCCCCGCCGCGGAGACTCGTGGTTAAAAAGTATGCCCGAGCAGGCGAACAGGTTATAACTCTCCCGGTAATTGACCGTAATAAAATGGGCATAGGCCTTGGCGACCCCGTAAGGACTACGCGGATAAAAGGGCGTGGCTTCATTCTGGGGCGTTTTGCTCACCTTGCCAAACATCTCACTGGAACTCGCCTGATAAAGCCTTAAATCCGGTTTAATTTGACGAATCGCCTCCAATACCCGGGTTACGCCCAGACCGGTAAACTCCCCGGTCAATACCGGCTGGTTCCAGCTCGTGGGCACAAAGCTCATTGCGGCCAGATTATAGACCTCATCCGGCTGAATCTGGCTAATGGCGCTATTTAAGGAATTCTGGTCTAAAAGGTCCCCCTGAATCAGCTCCAGGTCCTTCTCTATATGCGCAATCCGATCCAGCTTCTCATAACTGGATCGCCGGATCATCCCAAAAACCCGATACCCTTTTTGCAGAAGAAATTCCGCAAGATAAGAGCCGTCCTGACCGGTAATGCCGGTGATTAACGCGGTTTTTGTCACTTTCGTCAATTCTTTTTACAAAGATTAGCGGCAAATCGCCTGAAATTGGCGGCCTCAGAATAGAAAAAAGGAAAGCAGGTTTTTTAAACCCGCCTTCCTTTTTTATCTATCTAATCGGACGATATCTCAGCAAACACTGCCGGGCGATCCCGGGGTACAAGGGACTGATGGCGCGGACATAAAGGTCACATTGACCAGATGCTTATTCTTCTTGATTTCCGGCTTCACATATTTCTTCTTATTCTTCTTCATCTCTCCCTGCTCCTTTCTAAATTTTTTTTAAAATGGGGGGAGTATTCACTCCCCCCATTCATTTTAAACTATTGCACGCAAACTACGCCGACCACCATCTGCCTGCCTCCGCAGATTTGTCCCTGGGTCGGGTTCCCTGTCGGCGCATTTGGACAACCATTCGTCCAGGCCGGCGGGTTGTTCCGAAGTCCAGGAGACAGATAGGGGTTCCCAACCTCCTTCCGGTTGTAGATAACCCAATCCGTAGCATCCATAGTTGCCGGACAATTCTCCGGGTCCGTGCTGCCGGTTCTCCAGCAGAAGCACCCGGTGCTGGGGCAAGGAGGGGTTCCGGAATACAAATCACTCCAGTTATAGGCAGCAGTATGATACGAGATCGTCGCAAACCAATAGTCAAACCCCTTGGCGCAATCAGCATCACTATTTGTAAACATCATATCCATTGAGTTCATTTCAGCTCCGGTTTTGCCAACCATACCGGGTAACGCCACCGAGGTGGTAGTAGCGGTATGATACTGGACCGACAAAAACCAATAGTCAAACTTAATGGGGCAATCAGCATCACCATTTGTAAACCGCATATCCATTGCGTTCATTTGAAGTCCGGTTTTGCCTACCATATTGGTTAACGCCACCGAGGTGGTGAACCTGACATGACCTCGATCCGACGGTTGAAAGGCGTTGTAAGTAGTAACCCATTCATCATGACTATATTGAACCTGGTTACCAGTGGTGTAAAGACAGTCGGCGCCGCCATTGTCCTCCCAATATTCAACCGTTAAGGTAGCGCCATCTATAATCGCAGCGTCTGGAACATTGCTATTCCAGGAATCCATCCAGGCACGGCTGGTCGCACCAAAATTAGCAACATAATCAATATTATCATTGGTCTGAATATCGGATAAAGTATCTCCGGTATTATCAGAACCGTCTTTCACAGCCGGAACCTTATTTAATTGGACCGGGTTGTTGCTATTCGGCGGGCACAAGGTTGAAGTATACTGAGTAATGCCTTCATCAGGAGAATACTTAATACACTCAGTAGAACTGTAATTGCAAGCATTATCCCAATATTCAACCGTTAAGGTGGCGCCATCTACCACGCCATCAACTGGAAGCGTGCTACTCCAGGTATCCATCCAGGCCCGTTTCGTAGCACCAACACTATAACCCACATTATTATCGCTCTGAATATTGGCGAGAGTGCTTCCGCTATTATCTTCAGTGCCAGAGCCTTTCGCGGACGGATTCTTATTGGATTCAGTCACAGTGCTCCCGGTTTCAGTAGTAAGCATATTATCCGGGCTCTTCTTGTTCCAGTTGACATCCAGGAAATTATCTCCGGTCTGGTCAAATCTGATATAAGCCCAATCTTCGGGTTGCGCGCCGCCGTTTACCTGGAATATCATCATTCCAAACCAGAAATCCATTTCCGCGTCTGCGCCTTCGGTAATCATCTGGCAGGCAGCCCCTACGCCTTCATAATGAGCAACTCCCCACTGACCTCCGAATCTGGGCAGACCCAGGATGGGATTGTCAGCGGCGCTTACTCCGCAATAGTTGCTCTCGGTTACCTCAAGGTAGGTCCGATACGGAGATGTAGTTTTAAAGAAGCTGAAAGCTCCATCAGCGCCCATCTTAATATTTTGAATTGAATACATAAAGCCTGCGGCATTAACAGATTGTGAGATTTCAAACTTGTTACTGGCATGCTTTTGGGGTAGAGACACCTGATTGCTAATGACTGCTGCGCTCGAAGGGCGAACAAATGAGCCGGGGAAATAAGTCCCGGCCGGGGTCCAATTATCACCGGTTGAAAATGTATTCAGCACAACAGGATCCCAGACTAATTGAAAGTCATAGAAGTTTATATAAGGAGCGCCTTTAGTAAGAGGGGTTTGGGGCTTTCTGCTGGCTGGAGCAATAGCTATATACTCATCCCAGAAGTCTTTGTTGTAAGTCTCTATCCAGTCGGCATACTCCAGGCCGACATTGAGGGCAAAAAAGGTGCCCGGAGCCAGATGCGGATCCGTGATCAGGGTTCCGCACCTCCTGGTCTCCCCGGTATTCAGGCTTACCGTCCCTAAATATCCATAATTAAATGATTTAGTAAGATCATTGCCATTATCAAAATTACATTCACCACCTGGAGCATCCAAATAAGCCTGATTCGGCTCAAGATAAGCCAATGACGCATAATAAGTGGTGAACCATTTAGAATTGCCGCTCGTGCCGGCGCCCTCCTGGGTCCAGCGGGAATCCCGATCTCCGGCCGCGGTCCAATCCGGAATCCAGGGATAAGCATCGCCGGTTAATTGCATATAGAACCCATATTGCTCCTGGCTCCCGGAAAATGTCCAGGTATTGGTTATCTTTCCACAAACCGGGTCCAGCCACTGGGTCATATAAGCTTGACCATCTTTTGGGTGCACGCTGGTTGAGCATCCCTGAACCGCGGGGGCAGAAAAGTCAGCCCAGTTTCCATGAGTGGCATAGCAAATCCCTGAAACCCAGCCATCAACCAGGTCATTAGCAGGAGTTGCATCAGGGGTATCCCCCTCAGACAGCGGATAATCGGAATTACTCAGAGTGGGATTGTTTGCCGCGCCAGCACCGGCTATCTGACCGGTTAAGCTCCGGATCTCCTCAATGGTGTAATTGCCGATATTCTGGATGGTAATGTCCGCGGTCGTAACCAAGCTGTCATAAGAAACATTAGCATCCGTCACGGTAAAGCCGATATCCATTGCGTCGCAATCCGTGCATTTAAAGTATTTATAACTCACATAAACCGTGGCGTCATCAGGAATACATTCTGGAGCCTCGGCACCACAGGCCACTGCTTTTCTCACGATGGCGCTGGGAACTGGCGTCTTTTCCGTGTGAAGATTCATAATATAAGCTGTATTAAGGGCGTATTTGGTGCCGCCTTGGCTCGCCGCGCTATAAACCTCACCGCTTCCAGAAACCATCCGCGGATGCCCCAGCGGGACTTCCACCGTGGTCGCAGGAATAACATGCGCCTCATCGGTAACTATGCCCACCGGATAGCCGGTTGCGCCCAAAGTCACCGGTTCAATTGTTATATCCTCTCCTCTTGGATTCACCGTTACCTTCCAGGTGCCTCTGATCGGATTATCCGTGGCAGGAATCGGAGGCTCATCCGAGGATGAAGACGAAAGACCGCCTCCGCCTCCTCCGCCTCCGCCTCCTGAGCAACCCACCAGGATAGCCATCAGGATTAGTAACACCGCCCATTTACCCATTTCTTTCATTATTTTCCTCCCTTCTTTAACTTTTTTTTCTTCCTTAATTTTTTGTTCCAAAATTTTCACCTCCTCACTGAACCTTGATCAATCCTTCTTTATTTAAATCCTCTATAAATTCCTCTAAATCCTGCTTCGCCTCTTTTTCCTCAACCTCAAAATTCTCGATCACCGACTCCAATAAACTCTCCTCGCTTGATTCCTCATTCTCCTCCAACAGCCTCCAGATAAAGCTCCCGGTCGCATTCAGCGAATAATAAAACTTGTTCTCCAGATGTAAAAGAACCCCGCTTCCATCGTCCAAATCCGTAAAAACCACTGCTTCCTGCCGTCTAACCTTTTTAGACAATATCCATACTCCTTAAAATGCAAAAATCAAGCCATTCAATTTATTAAATAAATTCATAATAAAATCAACAATTTCTAAATTAAAAGCCTGCCTTGCCTCTGGCTTTCTATGCAATCTTTGCATACCAGATGCGCAAGCAAAAGCAAATTTTTCACTTGCTATAAATAAAAAAACCCTTCCCATCAAGGTTTCCAGATTTTGCCATATTTTTAAACCTTTGTCAAGTAAAAAATGGATTAAAGGTAATTTTTTCAATTTTGCCCTTCAACTCCGGTTTCGGTTCCGCTTGATAGCATATCCGCGCTCCGCTGTCAAGTCGGAAGATTTTTTAGGAAGGAAGAGAAAATATTTTCCTGAAATCTCCCCGGCTGATAAATATTCGGATGAAATTTTCCCGCGGCAGACGCGGGGAATTTTGAGCCCGGATAAAAAGCATCTGCCCGCGGAATTGATCGGCCGGAAAACTTCCCTTATACTATGGGCGTACCAAGCAACGCCCCTGGGGGCGGTAAAACGAGATAAGGAGAAGGAATGGAGATTTCAGCGGTGATCATTCTTGCCGCGGGCAAGAGTAAACGGATGAAGACCAAAAAGAGCAAACTGCTTCATCATCTTTTAGGCCAGCCGATGATCTTTTATCCGCTGGAGCTGGCCCGAAAGCTAAAGCCGAAAAAGATCGTCCTGGTGGCGGGCAAAGAAAGCAATGATCTGAGAGCCGGCCTGTCCGGAGAAAAGATTGAATTGGCGGTTCAGAGGGAGCCGAAGGGAACCGCGGATGCGGTCAAAGCCGCGCTTCCCAATCTGAAAAGTCTCCAAGGATCGGTTCTGATCCTTTACGGAGACGACCCTCTGCTCACCCTCAAGACCATCCGCAGACTGCTCCGAATTCATCGTCAGACCGGAGCGACTCTTTCCCTGCTCACGGCCGAGTTCCCGGAGCCGTCGGCATTGGGGAGAATTGTGCGGGATGAAAAAGGCCGGCTCCGGGCGATTGTGGAAAAAGCAGACGCGACTCCGGAGCAAAAACAGATCAAAGAAGTTAACGCCGGGGTTTACTGCGTTAAAATGGATTTCCTCAAGCGCGCGCTCCAAGAGATCCAGACCGACAACCAACAGAAGGAATATTACCTGACCGATCTGGTGGAAGTTGCGGTCAGGAAAAATCTTCCCCTCTCAACCTTCACCGCCCCGGATTTCAGCGAGACCCTGGGAGTGAACAGCCGGGCCGAGTTGATCCGCGCCTCCGCGGTTCTGCAGGAGAAGATCAATCAGGAATGGATGGCCCGGGGGGTCACGATTGAGAACCCCTCCCAGGTCTTCATCGGCCCGGAAGTAAGAATCGGAATTGACACCGAGATTGAAACCGGCGCCCGGCTGATGGGAAAAACCCGGGTCGGGAAAAATTGCCGCCTCCAGGCGGGCGTGAGAATCATTGACTCCATCATTGAGGATGCGGTTGAGGTCCGGCAGAACTCGGTGATTGAGCAAAGCCATATCAAAGCCGGGGCGAGCATCGGGCCGATGGCGAGGATCCGGCCCGGGTCCATTGTCGGCAGAAAAGCCCGGATCGGAAATTTCGTGGAGCTGAAAAAAACCAGCGTCGGCGCCAAAAGCGCGGCCTCTCATCTCTCCTATCTGGGAGACGCCGTCATCGGCAGGAAGGTGAATATCGGCGCCGGGACCATCACCTGCAATTACGACGGGTTCAAGAAATACCAGACCATTATTGAAGATGAAGTTTTTATCGGCTCGGATTCCCAGTTGATCGCGCCGGTGAAAGTGGGGAAGCGGGCCTATATCGCCTCCGGGTCAACGGTTACGGACAATGTGCCCAAAGACGCCCTGGTGATCTCGCGAAGCCGGCAGGTGGTCAAGCCGGGATGGGTGAAAAAACGCAAAAGAAAAAAGTAGCGGCAGGCCTTGTGCCTGCCCTGGGAGAAAAGAGGAATGAGGAAAGAGGAAAGTGTACGGGCAGACCCGTGTGTCTGCCCTAAATCATAAACGAAAAAAATGTGCGGAATCATCGGATATATCGGAGAGAAACAAGCCTGCCCCATCCTGATTGAGGGCTTGAAGCGGCTGGAATACCGCGGCTACGATTCCGCCGGGATCGCCCTGATCACCAAAAAAGGGCTGAGCCTGGCGCGCAAGGAGGGCAAGATCAAAGACCTGGAACAGGCGATCCAGGGCCTGAACCTTGCCGGAAAAATCGGCGTCGGCCATACCCGCTGGGCCACGCACGGAAGACCCTCGGAACGGAACGCGCATCCGCATCATTCCGGAAAAGTGGCCGCGGTGCATAACGGCATCATTGAAAATTATCTGGAGCTGAAGCGCTCGCTGGAAGAGCAGGGAAGAAAATTTTCCTCCGATACCGACTCCGAGGTGATCGCTCAGCTTCTGGACCAGGAACTTTCCCGCGGACATTCCCCGGAAAAAGCCATCCAGGCCGCGATGACCCGGATGCGCGGATCCTTCGCCGTGGTCTTTCTGATTGAGGACCAGCCGGATTGGCTTTTTGCCTTCAAGCGCTCCAGTCCCTTGATCATCGGCCTGGGAGATGGCGAGAACCTGGTGGCCTCGGACATCCCGGCCTTGCTCAGCCATACCCGAAGGATGATGCCGCTGGAGGATGAGGAATACGCCTTGATCCGGAAAGGCTCGCTCGCAATCAGGGAGGCAACCGGGAAAAAGGTTAGCCGGGAGCCGATGGAAGTTAGCTGGAGCCTGGCAATGGCGGAAAAGGCCGGGTTCAAACATTTTATGCTCAAGGAAATCTTTGAGCAGCCAAGAGTCCTGACCGAGACCTTGACCGGAAGAATTAATCCCGAGCAAGGTCTGGTCAATTTTGACGAGCTTTCCCCCGAGTGGGTCAAATTCCTCTCCCGGATCAACAAGATTCAACTCAGCGCCTGCGGGACCGCATATCACGCGGCCCTGGTCGCGAAATACTGGATTGAAAAATTGGCCCGCATCCCCTGCTCCACCGAGATCGCCAGCGAATTCAGATACCGCGACCCGCTGGTGGACGAGAACACGCTTTCGGTTTTCATCAGCCAGAGCGGAGAGACCGCGGACACTTTGGCCGCGTTGCAGGAAGCGAAAAAGTTGGGATCAAGGACGATGGCGGTCTGCAATGCGCTCGGGTCAACATTGTCCCGTAAGGCCGACTCGGTGATTTACACCCGGGCCGGCCCGGAGATCGGAGTGGCGTCCACCAAAGCCTTCATCACCCAGCTCGCCGTGCTTTACCTGTTAAGTATTTTTCTGGCGCAGACCAGAAACACCCTCAAGAAAAACGAGCGGGTGAAGATGCTGTCCGATTTGGTCCGCCTGCCGGCGCTGGTGGGAGAGTGCCTGGAATATGATCCGGTCATTGAAGAGATCGCCCGGAAATATTACCAGTCCCGGATCTTCTTCTACATCGCCCGCGGGATCAATTCCCCCATCGCCCTGGAAGGCGCGCTCAAGCTCAAGGAGATTTCATACATCCACGCCGAGGGATACCCGGCCGGGGAACTCAAGCACGGGCCCATCGCCCTGATTGACAAGAACGCCACCATCGTCGGCCTGATCCCATCCAACCGCCTGTTTGAAAAAACCTTCTCCAACCTGGAAGAAGTTTCGGCGCGGGAGGGAAAAGTGATCGCAATCGGGAACAAGGACCAGGAACAGACCCTCCGGAAAAAAGCCCAGGAGATCATCCTCACCCCAAAAGTCGCCGAAGACCTGGAACCCTTTGTCCTCACCCCTGCCCTCCAGCTCCTCGCCTACCATATCGCGGTCTTCAACGGAACCGATGTTGACCAGCCCAGGAACCTCGCCAAGAGCGTAACCGTGGAATGAATCGCTTCATCAAGACTATTCTATTTCAGGATCGGAGCGCGGTTCCGTTTTTTTGACAAGGGGAGCGGCTTGATGCTAAACTTGTTATCGGATGCGTATTATGCGAAAAGAATTAGAACAGGCGAAAACTATTTTTCAGGAAGAGCTGGGGAAAGCCGGCCTGGAACTGATCAATCTTCTCCTGTTCGGAAGCAGGGCCACGGAAGATTTTAAGGGGGACAGCGATTGGGACTTTTTGGTCATTATTGCTCAGGACCTGAACCGGGAGCGAAAATGGGAACTGATCCTGAAAATAAAAAGACGACTGGCCAAACTCAAAATTCCCAACGATATTATTATTGAATCGGAAAGGCGCCTCGCGCAAAAAGCCCGGGATCCCGGGCAGATTGTCCATTATGCCCTTAAACAAGCGGCTAAAATATGAATCAAAACACGGTCAAAAACTGGATGACCAAAGCCCAGGGCGATCTTAAAACCGGCAAGGATGAACTTAAAACCAGGAAGCCGGTGGTTGATGCGGTCTGTTTCCATATGCAACAATGTGTTGAAAAATACTTGAAAGCCTTTCTCGTTTTCCACAACCGCGAGTTCCGAAAAACCCATGACTTGACCGAACTGATTGAACAATGCTCGGAGTTGGACCCGGAATTTTCAAAACTCTTTGAACTTAACGCCGACCGCTTAACTGAATACGCCATTGAATTAAGATATCCCGGGGATATGATCCCCCCGTCTTTTCACGATGCCAAAAAAGCCGTTCAAATCGCCGAACTGGTTAAAAAATTAGTTTCCCGCAAATTGCCAAGACTTGGCTCTAAAATCAGCAAGACAGAATCTCAGAAAAAAAGAAGCTGATGAATTGGTTCTGATTCCGGGAGTTGCCAAGAATCTCAAGCCATTGATTCTAACCCCGCCCCTCCAGTTTCTCGCCTACCATATCGCGGTCTTCAACGGAACCGATGTGGACCAGCCCCGCAACCTCGCCAAGAGCGTGACCGTGGAATGATTTAGCCGCGGATAAAATCAATTCAAATCTGTTCTCACCACAGAAATACGGAGCGCTCAGAGAATTGCCTGGTTATGCTTAAACTCGGAACCCTGCTTCGTTCTGCTCGAACTTCGCAGGGCAGGCCCGAAACTCGGAACTTTTCCGCCCGGCTTAATGAAAATATCTGGCCCCGGTATTGAGCTTGCCCCCGTTGTATTCTCCGCCCCAGATAATCATCTGAGTGCCGGTCCAAACCGCGATATGATTACCCCGCGGCGTGGGCGCGCCCACGGTTGTGGTGGCAGTCCAGGAATCCAGCGTGGGATTATATCTCCCTCCGCTGAACACATAATCGCCGGTTCCAAAACCACCCCAGACAATCATCTCATTCCAGTCCCAGACCGCGCTGTGCTCGGTCCTCTGCTCCGGCGCGTTGGTCATTGAGGTTGCGGTCCAGCTATTGCTGGTCGGGTTATACCTGGCGCCGGTGTTGGTAGTGGGGCCGCCCTCCCCTCCCCAGATAATCATCTCCGTATCAGTCCAGACCGCGCTATGCCGATGCCGGCCAGAGGGAGCGCCGATGCTAGCGGTTGGCGTCCACGAGTTGCCACTAACATTATAAATACCCCCGCTGTCCAGGGCGCCTCCGCCATAGCCGCCCCAGATAATCATCTGAGTGCCGGTGTAAACCACAGTATGAAAAAACCTGCCGACCGGGGCATTGTCCGTGCTGGTCGCTGCGGTCCAGGTATTGTTCGCGGGATTATACCTGCCCCCGGTGTTATAACCGTTATTCAAGCCGTCATTCCCGCCCCACACGATCATCTCGGTCCCGGTATAGATTGCCGTATGCAAAGACCTGCCGGTTGGAGCATTATCCGTGGAGGTTACGATCCAGGAATTGGTGGAAGGATCATAGATCCCGCCGGTGTTGAGCTGGGAACCATTGTCGCCTCCCCAGATAATTATGTCGCCGTCATTGGTCCGGACAAGGCTATATCGCATCCGGGCCGAAGGCGCGTTGGCGGTTGAGGTGGAGGTCCAACTGTCCGTGGCAGGATTATATCTGGCGCCGTCATTATGATAGCTTCCGGAAAACCCTCCCCATACGATCATCTCAGTCCCGGTCCAGACCGCCCGAAGTTCGCTCCTGGCTGAAAGCCCGCTCGCCGAAGCCGCCTCCCAGTATTCAATGATCCAGCTATATTTCGCCGGACTGGGATCGCTCTTGCCGTTGGAGATGCCTTTAACCTTGAAGGTGTGCGCTCCGGAGGAAAGGCTCTGATAGCTTTTTGGGGAGGAACATTTTTTCCAGGCGCTTCCGTCCAGTTGGCATTTAAAGGTGCAGGGCGCGGCCGTGCATTTGAAGCTGAACTTGGCAGTGGTGGAGTTGGAGGGATTGGCCGGCTTTTTCACAATCTTGGTGTTGACCGAAGTTTGCGCGCTTTGGCTGAAATCAAATTTAGCTTCCGGGGAAAGCTTGCCCTCACCTGGATTATGAAGGTCTCCACAGCTTAAAAAAATCAGGCACGCTAAAAAAGCCGGGATTGCCGGATAGTTCTTCATTTCATCTACTCCTTCTTTGCCGATATTTTGGACAACTATATAATAAGGCTTCTGAGTCGGAGTTTAGCCAATCCCTGCCGGGGTTTCAACTTCTTGTGTTAGAATAGCCGGGCAACACGCTGACGCGTGCGAGCGACTGTAGGGCAGACCTATGTGTCTGCCCTGTGGCGCACACATTCTGATCTGTGGGTACAGGCTTTCCGGCTTGTCCTGCGTAGCCTTTGCGAAGTAGGATGGAAAGCCCTCGGATTTGACACCTTTTTCAAATTATGCCATAATTCCTTCCAGCAGTTAATTTAGAAAGCAGTAAATTTAAAAACCCCCTGAAATGGGGGAGGATAGCGGAAACAATGGAAAGAGGAGGAGATTGGTGGCGTTCAAAGCTCTCAGCGAAAAAATTGAGGGAATTGTCTAATTCCTAAGTCTGACCCCTATGGCCAAAAAGCTTGACTAGTTTGGCATATCCATTAAAGTTTTGAAACTTGGGTGAAAGGGGGTCAAGATGAATAAAAAGATTATAATTTTGGCAGTTGTCGCAATTATAGCATTGAGTATTTTTTCTGAATTATACCAAATGATTGATGTTAAGATCGCAATTGATAGCAAACCTAATGATAAGTTCATTCAATTCAATGAAAACGGAAAAACTATTGAAATATCTGAACGAGACTACTGGCGTGAGTATGTTGCCAAAGAACAACTCAATTGTATTCAATTCTATTTGCTAGAGAAACCATATTTTATTCTAAATTCTCTATTGTATATGATGATGGGGCTTTTCGGCGGTGGGGCATTCCATTTTATCTGTTTTATCTACCCGAAAGTTTTCGGCTTGGACGCCAATAAACTGGAACATTTATATGACGCCCAAAAAATATTTGCCAGATGCTTTCTGGCAATGCTGTCCGGCGTCATTATGTTTTTTCTTATAGTTTCCATAAATGGAACTGATCTCAGGGAACATATTTATCAAAAACTGGTGATTCTTCCTGTTTTTGCGGGACTTTTCACAGATACATTTTATCGTTATATTCGTAAATTATTCCCAACTATAATGGATAAAATTTTCAAAAAAGGAGGAAATTCAAAATGAAAAAATTTTTTGCCATTTGTGGATTAATTGTTTTTGTCCCGATAATTTGCTGGTCCCGAGATGCTGAGAAAATTTTATTGCGAGAACTTCTCTACCTTAAATGCTATAGCTGCCTCGAACCTTTATCTAATCCGCCCTGTGCGTCTCTTGATAGCGATACATCGGATTGCCCCGGATGCAAAAAATGGCGGGAAATCTATCTGGGAGCCAGCGCTTATGGAAAAACCATGAGTTATACCATTTTGCAATCGCAGCCATCTATAGATAATAAGTCAGACGCCAAAAATAATCTTTCGCTTGGGTCGAAGACCGAGATTTTGGAATTTTCCAATATTGATACAAACACAAGTGCAGCTGAGGGAGGCAGCACTACATTTGAATCGGTCGGGGAGTCCGCGTCCGGCCCCGCCCCGGCTCCCGTGTCTTGCCAAAAAACCATTGTCGTTGACATCAGCAATGATTCCTTGGATAACCCTGATAAGTATGGCCTGACAGTGTTGCAGCAAGACGAATTCAAAAAGGGTTCTATCTTGGTCGGGCCTGATGGGATCTTCGGCTTGGTTGTCAAGGAGCATATATTATTTCCATTCATAAAATCGAAACAGAAATTTTTATTGGTAATTGCCGAACCTGGTGCAAAAGCAAAACCTACTAAGAAAGTTATAATACTTGATAAATCCTATGATCCTAACCAATATAGGTTCATTAGCACCATCTGGACCAATACCAACATCAAAAATAACGATGACTGCCGATAAAATATGCGAGAATACACATTGGCGGTTTCAGGGCTTGACTTTGGACTTGGAAATTCTTGGTTTCTGAGTTTCTGGGTTTTTGGTTTGTAAAAAATAAATTTTCTTTGCGTTCTTCGCGACTTTGCGCTGAAGATTGATTTGAAGGGCTTTCCGCCGGAAAGCCTGTACACGCAGACAAGAGCGCCTGCGCCCCTAGAATCGCGGCTTCCGCCTTCGCCGACAGATTGTCCGAGCAGGAAGAGGCTTCCGGCCTTGGCTAAAGCTTCGGCGGACAAGACGGCGGACAGGAAAGGCGCTCGCATGAAAAGGAATTTAAACATCCCGCGGATACGCGGGACGCGACGGACGCGCCGCAATCTGTGAGTTGACCGGGGATTCAATTTTGCGCTGGTCCAAACTTGACAGCCAATTTTGGTATGATAAATTATCATACTGGAGGTGGGGAATGGTTGCAAAAGTGGCGATCACCATTGACGAAAAAGTTCTGCGCACGGTGGATCGTTGGGTGAAGCAGGGGCGATACCCGAACCGGAGCCAGGCGATCCAGGCCTGCCTGCGCGAGAAGATGGAACGCTGGAAACGGACGCGGCTGATAGAGGAACTTTCCAAACTTGACGCGAAAGAGGAACGGGCAATGGCTGAGGAGAAGTTTGCGGGAGAGACATGGCCCGAATAGAGAGAGGGGACCTGTTTTGGGCCGATCTTGAGCCTGCGCGTGGGCGGGAGCAGGCCGGCCGGAGGCCGGTGCTGATTCTCAGCCACGAGATTTTCAACGAGCGCTCCGGAACGGTCATCGCGCTGGCGGTTACCAGCCGGTTTCAGCGCGCCGGCTTTCCGCTTACTTACTCCCTGCCCGACGGTCTCCTTGCCCAGCCCTCCTGGGTCAAGATCAGTCAGATCCGGACTCTTTCCACTGAGCGGCTCGGCAAGAAGCTGGGCCGCCTGCCCAAGGAGGACCTGGACCGCATCATTGAGGGTCTGATGGACATTATCGGTCCGTAGCAGAAACGGTCCAGGTGGAAACCGGCGTGGTCAGACCTTGAGTGCCTTTGGGGTCAGGCCGTATTTGTTACAAGAATTCGCCCGCGCATTTTCTTATCAACTGATCATCTTATCCACTGATCAACATTTTCCGGCCGGCATTTACAAGGTCTTTGCGGCGGGAAAATATTCCTCTATCATATTCAATGAAGAAATCCGGAACCAGAAATGACGCTAAAAGACGATTACCTTTCGGAGTTGAACCCGGTCCAGGCAGAGGCGGTGCTGGCGGCTGACGGCCCGGTGTTGATTGTGGCCGGGGCCGGGTCCGGAAAAACCCGCGTGCTCATTTACCGGATGATTCATCTGGTCAAAGGCCGGGGGATTGATCCGGCGAATATCTTGGGCGTGACCTTTACCAACCGGGCCGCGGAAGAGATGAAAATCCGGATCCGGAAAAGCCTGGGCCCGATCGCGGACCGGATCTGGATCGCGACCTTCCATTCCACCTGCGCCCAGATTTTGCGGCAGGAAATACATCGGCTGGGCTATTCCCGCAATTTTGTGATCTATGACGATGACGACAGTTTGAGGCTGATCAAGCAGGTGATGAAGGAGAAGGATGTGGACGAGCGGGAGCTGAGTCCGAAATGGATGCGGGCCAAGATTGAACAGATCAAGCGGGACCTGGAAAAGTTTGATTATGAGGCCGGGCTCAGCCAGGGCGGGAAGTCGGCCTTGTTCGCCAAGGTTTATCAGGCTTTCCAGGAGCGGCTCCGTCTGGCCAATGCGGTTGATTTCACGGACCTGCTGATCCTGGCCTTGCATCTGTTTGAACAATACCCGGAGGTGCTGTCCCGCTACCAGGAGCGCTTCATATATATTATGGTGGACGAATACCAGGACACCAACCTTCCGCAATACCTGCTGGTCCGGCATCTGGCGAGCAGGTATAAAAATATCTGCGTGGTGGGGGACGAGGACCAGAGCATTTACCGCTGGCGCGGGGCGAATATTGAAAACATCCTTAATTTCAACCAGGATTTTCCCGAGGCAAAAGTGATCAAGCTGGAGCAGAACTACCGCTCTACCAGCCGGATCATTGACGCGGCCAGCTATGTGATCAGCCATAACCAAAAGCGGATTCCGAAAACCTTGTGGACGGAAAATCCAGAGGGGGAAAAAATCCGGCTGGTGGAAGTGGAGGACGACCGGGAAGAGGCTCAGAATGTAGTGGAAACCATACTCAGACTCGGGTCGGAAAAATTTACATACAGCGACTGCGCGGTGTTTTACCGGACCCACAGCCAGAGCCGACCGATTGAAGACGAGCTATTGATGCGCGGCCTGCCCTATCAGATTTTCGGCGGCTTGAAGTTTTACGACCGGAAAGAGGTGAAGGACCTTTTGGCTTATCTCCGCCTGCTGATCAATCCCGATGACGATGTCGCGTTCTTACGGATCATCAACACCCCTCCGCGCGGGATCGGAGCCGCAACCGTTGATGCCCTCAACCAAATCTGCCAATCCCAAAACCTCTCCCGGTCCAAGGCGCTCCCGCTTGCGATCCGGTCCGATCAACTTTCCGAGCGCGCCAGAAAATCCCTCAAGGAATTCCAAACCCTGATGGCCGGGATTTATCAGGAATGGAAAAAGAAAGGCCCGCTGCACGAGCTGGTGAGTTTTGCGCTGGAGAAAACCGGCTATTTGAAACACCTGGAGCAGGAGGCAACTGCGGAGGCCGAGGCCAGGCTGGAAAATCTGGAAGAATTGATCAATGCGGTTGCCGAGTATGAGGACGCTCAACCGGAGCCGACCCTGGAGGGGTTCCTGGAAAAAACCGCGCTCTTTCAGGACACGGAAAAATTCTCGGAGCAAGGATTGGTCACCCTGATGACGATGCACAGCGCCAAGGGGCTGGAATTCCCGGTGGTGCTGATCGTGGGCCTGGAAGAGGGGATGTTCCCGCATTACCGCAGTATTGAGGACGATGACCCGGACGAGATGGAAGAGGAGAGGAGATTGTGCTATGTGGGAATGACCCGGGCAAAGCAGAGGCTCTATCTCTTCTGCGCGGGCAGAAGGCTGATCCGGGGAGCGATTATGGATACTGAGCCGAGCCGGTTCCTTGATGAAATCCCGGTTGAGCATCTCCAGATTCAGCGCAAGCGCCGGGCAAAATTGATTAAAAAATTCCGCGGCCGGAAGGGGAAGGAGCCGGAGGCGGAATCCGGCTATGACGATTCGGATATGGATTCGCCGGAAATCTGGGACCCGGAATTGGAAGTGGCCTGGAAACGGGGACTGAAGGTTACCCATCCAACCTTTGGCCAGGGCGTGATTGAGAAGGTGGAAGGCACTGAGGAAAAAATTAAATTAGTGGTAAAATTCAAGAGCGGGGAGAGGAAAAAATTGATCGCAAAATTCGCCAAGCTGGAGATCTCGTAAATTGGGGTCAACGCTTCACTTTAAACTTAACGACGCGGGCCGATGAAAAGATATTTAATTCAATATTCGGTTATGGAAAATGGAAGAAGATAAAAAATCGCCGATAGAGCCGGTGCCGGAAAAAGGCGAGGAAAGAGGAACGAGAAATGAGGAACGGGAAACGGGAGACGGGAAAGGCAAAGGCCCTGGACAAAGCATAATTGAGCCGATCCCGGAAACTGAGCATAGCAAGAAACGCAGGAAGGAAGAGGAATATTTTCGCAAAGAGGATGCGGAAAAAATCAAGCGGCTTCACGAAAAACTCACCGCTCAGATCCAGACGCAGGCAGAGCCAAAACCCGTTGGGAATCTCGCAAGAAAAAACCGGATGAAATTGGCAGAAGCGATCCTGGCTTTGCTGATCGCGCTGGGCTTGACCAGGTTAATCCTTCTGATCAAATCCGGCCCGGTGGCAGGATATGTGGACTTGATCCTGGCTGGAATCTGGCTCTATCTGCCGGCAATTTTTATCTGGGTGCGCAAGGAAAGCCTTATAGATTTTGCCATCACCCGGCTCAATCTCGGCAAGGGACTTTTATGGCTCATCCTCGCCTCGCTCCTGATTTTCCCGACTTTCTATCTCATCTCCTATCTCGGCGCGACCAAATTTCTGGACTACCAATTTGTGCTGACCATTCCGAAAAATTTTCTCAGCCTCGCCATCAGCCAACTGCTCCTGATCTCGCTCCCCGAAGAATGGTTCTTCCGGGGATATTTGCAGGGAAGATTCAACCAGGTCTTCGGGAAGAAATGGAAATTTTTATCCGCTCAAATCGGTCCCGGCCTGTTCCTCGCCACCATCCTGTTCGCGCTCGCCCATTTCACCTTCCGGCCCTTTCCGGACCGGCTCCTGGTTTTCTTTCCCGCCCTCGCCTTTGGCTGGCTCCGCGAAAAAACCGATTCCCTGCTCGCGCCCGTGCTATTTCACTTTCTGGCGAATTTGAGCTTTATTATTTTCCAGGTGAGCTTAATTAAATGAGCGGAGAGAAGGTATTTGATGGGATATATCTGGTCGGGTCGGCGGACTTGACCGATGAAAAGGACTGCTGCGTTTATCTCATTGAGTTCAAGTCCGAGCTGGTTTTGATTGATTCCGGCGCCGGAGATTCGGTCTCAGAAATCATCCATAACATCATTGAACTCGGCCTGGACCAGAACCAGATTAAAAAATTGATCCTGACTCATTGCCATATTGACCATATCGGCGGCGCCAACCAGCTCAAAAATAAGCTCGGCCTGGAAATCATCGCTCATAAAAATTGCGCCGAGATTTTGCTCCGGCAAAACCCGATCCTGACCGCGGCAAAATGGTATGGGCTCACACCCGAAGTCATCATCGTTGACCGCACCTTCAGCGAGCCGGAAATGATTCTGGAAATTGACCGGGAAAAATTACACCTGATCTTCATCCCGGGCCATTCCCCGGATTCTATCGCCGCATATCTGGACCGAACCGGAAAACGGGTTCTGTTCGGCCAGGACATCCACGGCCCCATTCATCCCGCGCTCGGCTCCGACCGATCCCAATACCAGGAAAGCCTCAACTTAATCCTCTCCCTCAAACCCGACCTTCTCTGCGAAGGTCATTTCGGCGTCTTTCAGCCGAATTCACAAATCGCCAAATACATCAAAAGCTTCATATAACGGCAATCTGTCAAACGGTTTTGAAGGCTCATCAGAATCGGCGAATAACCGCCTTTTATGCCCCACACCCTCCAGGGCCTGATCGCTTGACAAAAAAGGCTTTTAAATTAAAATCAAACTGGCGCGGGCTGGTGTAGCTCAGACGGCAGAGCGGCTGACTTGTAATCAGCAGGTCGGGGGTTCAATTCCCTCCGCCAGCTCCAGAGTAGAGGCGCGGGCAGGAAGAAGGAGCAAGTTTAAAAGTTTAAAGATAAAGGAATCGCGATCCCGCCTTGGCGGGATCGCTCGCAAATTGTTGATATTTGAAATCTGAGATTTGAAATCAAATCGCGCGCGCGATTTGGAGGGGTACCCGAGTGGCCAAAGGGAGCAGACTGTAAATCTGCCGGCGATACGCCTACGAGGGTTCGAATCCTTCCCCCTCCACCATTATCAGGAGTGCGAGCAGGATGTTCGCGCTGGTTTAAAAGTTGAAAGGTTTAAAAGTCTAAAGGTCAAAAGGAAGAAAGGTCTGACCACTGGTCACTAACCACTGACCACTAGATACCAAAAGCGCCTGAAATTTGCTTTTGGAGAGAAAAGTCGTAAAATAAAAAATTACCGAAAGCAAAGAAAATTATGAGCGGGAATAGCTCAATTGGTAGAGCACTAGCCTTCCAAGCTAGTCGTTGCGGGTTCAATCCCCGTTTCCCGCTCCAGTAATTTGACTTATTTTCTATATTCAGTATAATTGTTAGTTTTAGGGGAAAGCTAAAAGGAGAAAGGAAGGGTATTTTTAACTTTTAACTTGCCCATGTAGCTCAGTCGGTAGAGCACCTCCTTGGTAAGGAGGTGGTCGCCGGTTCAATTCCGGCCGTGGGCTCCATAGAAGATTGAAAGGTTACAAGGTTGAAAGGTCAAAGGGACGAAAGGAAAAACGGAATCGGGACTGATCCGGGCATGCTCACAGGAGCGTGAGAGGATGCTTGCCCAGAGAGGAGGAAGATAAAAGATGGCCAAGCCTAAATTTGAGCGGAAGAAGCCGCATGTGAATGTGGGCACCATCGGCCACATTGACCACGGCAAAACCTTGCTCAC
>Ga0315277_10000410_pt1 | contig 68816 bp, 58 predicted proteins | sample YL17G05_15_MG_FD_203695 | JGI IMG/M metagenome (GOLD analysis project Ga0315277, IMG submission 203695) | Sediment microbial communities from Yellowstone Lake, YNP, Wyoming, USA - YL17G05_15 | ecosystem: Environmental > Aquatic > Freshwater > Lake > Sediment | place: USA: Wyoming | collected...
TAAACCACTTATTCAGCCGATTATGGAAAATATTCCTCCGCAATTTGCAATGGGCACATTTGACAACATGAACTCAGCGATAGCCGACTTTTTCAACACCCCCGCTGTCCCTTGTCCCTACTCCTTGTCCCTGCTCTGTTGGCCCATAAAGCGGACAGCGTTCAAGGATTAATATGGCCTATCCCGGCAATTGTCAATCAACTCATTAAAATAATTCGGCACTTTGGTTTCAAAAGCCATCTGCTCGCCGCTTACGGGGTGTTTGAAGGAAATCGATTTGGAATGAAGCGCTAAACGCCTTACACAATCCCTGGCTTTTCCGTATTTACGGTCACCTGCGACCGGGTGACCCTTATCAGCCATATGCACGCGTATCTGGTTCTTCCTGCCGGTCAAAAGATTAATCTCCAGCAAACTAAACTGCCTGCTCTCTTTAAGCACCTTATAAGCGGTATGTGCCAGTTTGCCTTTTGTGGTATCCTTTGTGGAATAGACGACGTATGCCTTGTTCTCAGCCAGATATGAGCTGATAACCCCGTCTTTTTTAGCCAGTTGGCCATAGACCACCGCGATATATATCTTTTCCGTGTCTTTCCACTGCGATTGCAGCCGGAACTTCGCCTCTTCGTTTTTCGCGAATACCAGCACGCCGGAGGTGTACTGGTCCAGCCGATGAACAATGAAAATCCGGTTTCGCGATTTAGAATAGCCCTTGCGGACATAATCGGTCAGTACGTAGTAAGCCGTCCTCGTTTTATTGTTCGCCGTCCCCACGGTCAATAGGCCCGACGGCTTATCTACCACCAGGATATCCTTGTCTTCGTAGAGTATTTCAAGCCCTCTTGGCAGATATTTACTGGCTGAATGTCTTTTCTTTGGCATAGTTCTGCTTATTCTCTGTTAAACTCTGATTCCCAGTCCCATTCGATCCATTTTTTTGTTTCCTTACCGTATTCTTCCCAAAAGATGTGAAGATTATTGACCGTTTCTTCCGTCGCCCAAGGCTTTTCAAAGTGCTCAAATTGATCAAACTGTGGGATTGCAAGAAAACCGCCACAATTGCGGTAAAGTATCCTCAGGCCGACAAATCCCGCAGTCTGACATATAATTTTGTGAGCATCCAATATTGCACCTAAGGTTATGCTGATTTCGTCAGCATTTATGATTGCTCTGCTTTCAGGTGTCGCTGAATGAGCGACGAACTTATTGACATAATCGTAAATGCTTTCACAAGAATTGAGTCTTTTCTTGAGCCAAGCAAAGACCTCTTTTCTTGCACAGTCTTGCGGTCTTCTCTCTTTCGGATTTACACAAACCAGTTTGTCAATATACTCGTGCATATGTCGGGAAAAAACTGACCTTTTAAGATTATCGTCTCCCCAAGTTATACCCGTTCCCAAATGCTCTTCGTGCCATTTTGTTTCCGCTTCCGCATAATCGTATGGATAACCGTGTGCTTCAAGAATATTAACACGTGTTAATAAGTGGCAGTGTTTTTCCACATCGTCAACCAGACGATAAAGCGATACAACAGAGCGATTCCCATTAGAAGTCTTCTTATCGAGGAGACGTCTGATTGCAAGAAGCTGCGTCTGAAAGAAGCATGTGTTGATGAAACCTTGAACGGTTCCATTGAGTTGTGTCTCACCTTCTTTATCCTTTGGTACATACTTGCGTGCCTCATTTATCGACTGGAAGACAGCAGAATCCCAAATCATACTATGAATTTGATTATTTATAGAATGAATATCACCGCCGAAAAGCCACTCTTCCCATTCCTTGAACTTTTGTTTAAGCTCACACATTACATTTTAACCTGACTTTTTTTATCGGATACTGATAAAATCGGAGGCGAAAGGTGTTCACCGTTTTTCATCCTGCCATAATTTCTTGTAGTAATCATAAAAATAGAAATCCTATCAGCATGAAAACGCTTAAAAATAATGTCCCTATCAACCAAAACCAGAAATAATACTTTTTAGAATGAACAGGGTTTATCTGGTTTGTTGAAACTTTGTCTGTTATCAAAATTCCAAGGTCAGGATCAGAATATGATTCAGGGGATCTTCCCCCCATTATCCTGAGCATAAAAAGAGCTGTCGCTAAGCCGCTGGCCAAAAACATTAAGATGAAAATAAAAACTATCTTTGCCATAAATTTTTGTTTCGCCGCCTTCGGCGATACCGCAATTTTACATTTTGCTCTTTTATTTTTGCATTACTTATCGATTCTACCGACATTCGGGGTGAGTTTTCAATAAGATTTACCCGCCAAAAAGCCGGCGGGCAAGCCACGCCAAACTGACTGGCGGGTAAACTCCAGCGGGTAAAGCCCGGCCTGCGGGTGGAGGGCGAGAGGACCCGGCTTCGCCCTAAACCAGAAGCGGTTCAGGGCTTCGCCGGGGCAAGCGGGGAATGGGACTGGTTGGAGCAGTTGGACCTGTTGGTTTGAAAAGGTTCATCAGATGCGATTGCCGCGGGTCATTTATTGAGTTTTTGGCGTTCTGAGTATAGAATGGGAATTTTTGGAGTCCGTCATTATCCAAAATTCCTGACCATCAGCGTAAAAATGGCCGAGTTCAAGTTAAATAGTGCGTTAAGGCCCGCGGGGGACCAGCCGGAGGCAATAGACCGGCTGGCAGAGGGTCTGCGCGCAGGCAAGACATACCAGACCCTGATGGGCGTCACCGGGTCAGGCAAGACGTTTACAATGGCCAATGTCATCGCGATGTACAATCGGCCGACGCTGGTTATATCACACAATAAAACATTGGCTGCGCAGTTGTACGAGGAGTTCAAGGAGCTTTTCCCGGAAAATGCGGTCGAGTATTTCGTCAGCTATTATGATTACTATCAGCCCGAGGCGTATATCCCGCAGCGGGACATTTACATCGAAAAGGACGCATCGAAGAACGCCGACCTTGACCGGCTGCGGCTATCGACCACAACAAGCTTGTCGTCAAGAGACGACTGCATAATCGTCGCATCGGTCTCTTGCATATTCGGGCTTGGCTCGCCCGAGGACTACAAGGCAAGCGTCGTCGCGGTGCGAACGGGAGACGCCGTTGAGAGAAATGAGTTATTGGGCCGGCTCGCAGATATCCAATATACAAGAAACGATATCGAGTTCCAGAGAGGGACATTCAGGGTCAGAGGCGATGTCATTGAACTGCACCCATCTTATGAATCGTTTGCAATTCGCTTTGAATTGTTCGGCGACCGCGTGGAAAAGATAAGCTACATAAATCCGGTTTCAGGCGAGATTCTCGCGGTCGAAGAGCAGGTCTTCATATATCCCGCGCAGCACTACATTATGCCCGCCGAGAGAATCGCATCGGCGGTCGAAGGCATCAGGGAGGAACTGGCCGGCCGGCTTGCCGAGCTGAAAGGGCAGGGCAAACTCCTCGAAGCGCAGCGTCTCCAGGCAAGGACAATGTACGATATCGAAATGCTTCAGGAGGTGGGCTTTTGCAGCGGAATCGAAAACTACTCGCGTCACCTGGCGGGTCTGCCGCCCGGAGCAAGGCCATATACGCTGATTGATTATTTCCCTAAGGATTTCATCCTAATCATTGATGAATCGCACGCTACCATACCGCAACTGCGGGCGATGTGGGCGGGCGACAGGAGCAGAAAAGAAGTGCTGGTCGAGCACGGATTCCGTCTGCCGAGCGCACTCGACAACAGGCCCCTGCGATTCGAGGAATTCCAGGAGAGCTGGAACAAGGTTGTGTTCGTCTCGGCGACACCGGGGCCTTTTGAAATGGAAAAATGCAACAATGAGGTCGTCGAGCAAATCATAAGACCAACGGGACTGATTGACCCCGAAATCTTTGTGCATCCCGCCCGCGACCAGGTGCCGCACCTGTTAGGCGAGATAGAAAGAAGAGTCCAGGCCAAAGAGCGGGTGCTCGTCACTACCCTTACGAAAAAGATGGCGGAAGACCTGGCGGACTACATTGCGAAAAAGGGCTTCAAATGCCGGTATCTGCACAGTGAGATTGATACGCTCGAAAGAGTGGAGATTCTCCGCGAGTTAAGGGGCGGCAAGTTCGACGTGCTGGTCGGCATAAACCTGCTGAGGGAAGGCCTTGACCTGCCCGAGGTCTCGATGGTGGCAATACTCGATGCCGACAAAGAGGGATTCCTGCGAAGCGAGACCTCGCTGATACAAACCATCGGAAGAACGGCGCGAAACGTCAATGCAGCGGTGTTTTTGTACGCCGATACTGTCACCAAATCAATGCAGAAAGCTATTGACGAAACGAACAGACGTCGTAAAATTCAACTCCAATACAACAAGGACCACAATATAACTCCTGAGACGATAAAGAAGGAAATTCGCACGGGCCTTACCCTTGAGCTGAAAGCAAGGCAAACCGCGCGCGAGGCAGTACGCTTTGAGACCGACGAATTCGAGAAGGTTGAGCTGGCCAGCCAGATTGAAAAGGAGATGCTCGAAGCCGCCCAGTCGCTTGATTTTGAAAGGGCGGCCTTTTTACGCGACCAGTTGCGACAGTTGAAAGAGCTGCCTGAACTGGTGCTTCTGGATTCCAAGAAAAAGAAGAGCGACTTTTTAGCTGCAAAAAAACAAAAAATATACAAGAGTAAAGGCGGAAAACAGGAATGAAAAAACTTGATATGGATAAGGTGCGGCCGCTGATAAAGCTGGCTATCGAAGAGGACCTCGGCCAGGGGGACATAACCAGCGAGCTATTGTTCGACGACAACATTATCGAAAAAGCAAATATCGTCTCACGCGAGGAGATTGTCGTATGCGGGATGGAGATTGTCAGAGAGATACTCCGGCTTTATGACAAACGGCTCAAACTTAAGGTTCTCGTGAGGGACGGCCAGCACGCTTACGTCGGGTGCCGGCTGGGGATAATCGAAGGGCCGCTTCGTTCGATGCTGACATCCGAGAGAGTCATCCTCAATTTCCTCCAGCGTCTTAGCGGCATCGCGACGACAACGAAAAAATACGTCCGCGCAGTCCAGGGGACAAATGCCAAAATTTATGATACCCGAAAAACCCTGCCCGGCTGGCGGCAACTGGAAAAATACGCCGTGCGGTGCGGCGGCGGCCACAACCATCGGCTGGGTCTGTATGACGGTATCCTGATTAAAGACAACCACATCGCACAGTTAGGCAGAAACTTCCAGCCGAAACTAAAAAAGGTAGTAGAAAAGGCCAGAAAAATCAAACACGCCAAATTCATCGCCGTTGAGGTTGACCACGTCGATGACCAGCTTAACTATGTCCTCGAAGTACACGGTATCGATATCGTGCTGCTGGATAATATGGGCCAGTGGCAATTGAAGCACGCGGTGGAAATGAGGGACAAGATGTGCGGCAAAGGCAGGAAACCGCTGCTTGAGGCGTCGGGAAACATCACCCTGAACAACGTCTCGGCCATTGCCCAGTGCGGCGTTGACAGAATCGCAGTCGGCGCAATCACTCACTCGGCCACCGCTGTTGATATCGCGGTTGACAGGTAGTCGATTTTATGCGCGGCAGCGACCGGCTCAATCAGGACATAATTAAAGCCAACCTCGGGACAAAACGCATAGGCAGAAAAATCATTGTCTTCAGCAGCACGTCAAGCACAAACGACGTCGCCGCTGAGTATGCAAAAAATAAAATAAATGACGGCCTTGTCGTGCTCGCAGAAGAGCAGACAAAAGGTCGAGGCAGGGCCGGCAACAAATGGATAACCGCACGGGCCGACAGCATCATTTGCTCAATCGGGCTATCAGACTGTAATCTCAATCCCGAACTATTGTCACTTGCCTGCGCGGTCGCCGTCGCAGAAGCAATCGGCAGGTGCGCAAAAAGCCGCGCCAAAATCAAATGGCCAAACGACATTATCCTAAACGGCAAAAAAATTGCCGGCATCCTCGCGGAATCAAAGTCGTCCAAGAAACGCATCGCCTGTATCATCGGCATCGGGATAAACTGTCATCAAAGCATAGAGTCGTTCCCCCCCGAACTGCGGCAGACAGCAACGAGCATCGACATCGAGAGCGGAACAATTTGCGACAGGAATTCTCTTACAAAACGGCTGCTCACTTCATTCGACCATTGGCTGGAAAAAGCCGGTGATGACCCGGGTATTGTGATTGACCACTGGAAGAAGTTGAGCACGCAATTGGGACACCGGCTATCGGTTATTTACAATAAGAGGAAGTTCACCGGCCACTGCATCGGCATCGACCCCGAAAAGGGCCTGATTCTCCACCTTGACTCCGGCGCCATTCGCTTCTTCCCGGCTGCACAAACATCCATTCAGAAATAGTCACGACGTCAGTGAATACCAAGTGCTCTGAAGATATCTTCTTTCCAGCCGGGCCAGAGAATCTCCGCCTCGATGCTCTGGCCATATACAAGACCCCATTTTGACCTGCCCCAAAGCTCCCCATAATGGTCGCCTGGCTCGATTTCACCCTGGCCTCCGTCAAGGATAACCGCCAATGAGATTGAAACCCCCGGACCCTTTTGCGACCACCTGCCGAACAACCCGACAAGGAGAATCTGATTCTCAACGTTCTGGTCCGGACCTTTGTGGGAGGTCATGGTTCTGGTAAGCTGCCAGTCAAATGGCAGTATTGCGGCAGGTGCCTCGACGATATTCTCTCGCGGCGAGAGCTCCCCTCCCTCAATATCCGCCTCTACGATGTTCGAGCGTTCCCCGAAGTGGCCGTGCCTTAATTGGAAGGCATACCTGCCTGGCTTTGCGATATGATATTGACTGGTGACATCATAGTTATCGGAAATCAGAAGCGTTTCACCCGGTTGTAGCTTAACCTCACGACTCATCGTCTGACAAGAAGAGTCGATAAATGGAATCACCTCGCCTTGTGGCCCCGTTACTATCATCGGGCCATTGAGGAGAATCTGGGACGTCTCGTACTCAATCGGAGATTGCCCTTTGTTTTTCAGTTCAACACGGAACGGCATCGGCTTACCCAGCACGGATCGGTTGCCGACAGGCGAGATGATTATCTCAAGCCCCTCGCGAACCTGTTTTGCCCTCGCCTGGCCTTGCTGCCTTTCTTGCTGCAAGCGTTCTTTTTCTTGTGCCGTCCACATGTCGAGCGGAACCAGTTCGAAGTCAATAGACCAGGTAGCGTTTTCCTTTACAATGCTCCACGGCCAGCTTATGGACTCATTGCTGTCGGGCTGGTCGAAACGAACAAAAGAGAATATCGCAGAAGGCCCGCCTTTTGGTGATGATATCCCTCCCGATATAGGAATCCACGATAGACCGACCATTTCTTGAATTGGGACGAATTCCCGGAAGAATTCGGCGAGGTTGGGATACGTTGCGGTTTTTTCTTTCACAGCCGGCGAACAAAAAGATAATGCTCCCTTCCAGTCGCCATCTTCCAATTCGTTCAGAAATTGCACCATCAAGGTTCTTGCCTCTTTCGGAATTTCCCCTCTATTGGCGCGAGCATCCTTTCCCTCGTCTCTTCGAGCAGACGCGATAAGAAGCTCAAGTGTCCCCGTGTCAAGCGTTTCCCCGCCGGAAAATACGAGGCGATAACGAACGTGGTAGCGGCCAGGTGCCAGAACGGCCCAATGGCCGACCGGATAAGCAAATTGATTCGCCTCATTTGCATCGCCCGCAATCGCCAGCGAGGGGGCTTCTACGATGATATTCCTCCCGGGCGCAAGCGTCTTTCGAACCTGCCGCGCCAGTCCCGGGTAATGAATCGACGCGCAGGAAATCTCAATGCCGTTGGAGTCCTCGATTGTGCATATTGCGTTCTCCTGCCAGGCGGTAGTGGTGAACGTGATATCGCTCTTGCCGACGTTCTCAATGTGAAATTGCACGCTGAACATCTCTCCGTGGCGCAGCGGTGCTTTGTGAGGCAGGAACTCCACCGCTGCCCGCAATCCATTCGACGGCTCACCCCACGCTACCGGCGCCGCACTCGCGCCTGGGGCGGGAACCGCACTAACAAGACCGATGCCCAGACAGGCCGCTAAAGCAAATCTCACCCTGACTTCGGTAATTTGTCTTGTCTTATCCTGGTACATACTTTGTCCTCCTAACGCAGCCGGTTCTTTGGCTCCCGACCTGCTAATCGCAAGCATAACGCCCAGTCAACCGCAGAATCCGCAGCCCTTCTTCAAAAAATCCTTTCTGTTAATTTGCCCAGATTCCTCTCATTTCACAAATGCGTCTTACGAAATTCCCCGGGGGTGCAACCAGTGTGTTTGCCGAACACAGTCGCAAAATACCGGCTCGACCCGAATCCGCACCCAAGCGTAATATCAGTTATACTCATATTCGACTGCTCGAGCAATGATTTCGATGCCACAAAGGCAGGGCAGCTACGAACCACCGAATCGACGACCGCCTACAATCAGAGCGCGGCATATTCTGAACTAAAACATATTTTCCCGAGGCGCAGTTTTGTTTAATTTCGTTTAATTTTACATCAGGTTTTTAGTATCACATAAGGCGAATTTCGATTACAATTCGGGCCGAATAGGAGATGTAAATGAAAGGCATAGTGACAATATTCATTTCAGCGATAGTCCTCTCAGCCGCGTCTTTTCTTGCTATTGGATGCACTTGTCCGGCTGGTGCTCAAAGAAATGGTTACGCCTGGGCCAGTACCGACTCATCACTGGCGCTAATGAAAGATGGGCAGGTCGTATGGCAGTTGAACTACGACAAAAAACAGGACAAGCCGTTTTTCCATCCCGTGTCACTTGCCGATGGGACGGTGCTGACGGAGCAGCGCCCGCCGGACCATCCCTGGCACAGGGGGCTATGGTGGTCGTGGAAGCTCATCAACCGCGTCAACTACTGGGAGGATGACCCCAACACCTTTCTTGCCCCCGGGCGAAACGAGATAATCGCCGTCAAGGCCAGGACCAACAGGGACAATAGCGCGGACATCGAGATGACCGTCAGCTATCATCCGCCCGACAGGCCGGCGGTCTTGACTGAAAAGCGCGCGCTCAAAATCTCACCGCCAGATGAGCAGGGCGGATACACAATCGACTGGAAGAGCATCTTTACCGCGGGCGACAAAGACGTTGTGCTTGACCGCACGCCTGTCCTTGGCCAACCCAACGGCGTGGCCTGGGGCGGCTATGCGGGTCTTTCCATCCGGCTTGCAAACGCCGCGACCAACTGGCAGGTCATTGACAGTGAAGGTCACAAATACGAAACGGAATTCAACAACGCAAAGGCACGCTGGCTCGACTACACCGTCGAAGCAGCAGGCAGACCGGCAGGGGTAGCCGTCCTCGACCATCCCGCCAATCCGCGACATCCGACGCCCTGGTACGTCATTCTCGGCAAGGATATGCGATATTTCAGCCCGGCGATTCTTTTTTACGAACCTTATACCCTTCCTGCCGGCAAAACGCTCACACTGCAATACCGAATTCTTATACACCCCGGTCGAACCGACAAAGAACACTTGGAAAAAGAATGGCAGAGTTTCAGCAAGGTGAAATGATGAGAGAAACGAGGAAAGTGATTTTGAACAGGCGTGATTTTCTGAAAACCGCCGCCGGCGTCGCGGCTTTCCCCTGCATAGTCAGGTCATCTGCGCTCGGCGATGATGCAACGCCGGCCGCAAGCGAACGTGTCACGCTCGGCCACATCGGCGTCGGCGGACAGGGCAGCGCACTACTGGAGAATTTCCTCCAGGTTAAGGAAGCGAAATGTGTCGCCGTCGCTGACCCGATAAAAGAAAGGCGCGAGAAGTGGGCTGCCCAGATTGGCTGCGCTGCATATAATGATTTTCGAGAGCTCCTCGCCCGCAATGACATTGACGCTGTCGTAGTCGCGACCCAGGACCACTGGCATGTCCCCATAGCGATAATGGCAGCCAAAGCGGGCAAGGATATGTACGTCGAAAAGCCCCTCGGAATCAGCATCGAACACAACCAAAAGGTCCGCGAGGCGGTCCGAAAGTACCATCGCATTTTCCAGTATGGAACTCAGCAGCGTTCTGACAGGAACTTTCGGTTTGCGTGTGAGCTGACAAGAAATAAATACATCGGCGAGCTCAAAGAGATTCACGCCTGGTGCTCCGGCGGAGCTCGCGGCGGCTCGACAAAGCCCGAACCAGTGCCCGACGGTTTCGACTATGATATGTGGCTTGGCCCGGCGCCGTTCAAACCATTCAATACTGACCGCTGTCTGCGGACGGACGGCTTGAAGGGCACCTACCATATCTATGATTACGCCATCGGTTTTATCGCCGGCTGGGGGGCGCATCCGCTTGATATCGCCCAGTGGGGCAACAATACCGACAGCACCGTGCCGATTTTATACCAGGGCAAAGGCGAATTGCCGACCGAAGGGCTGTTTGATACTACTCTCGAATGGGACATTAACTGCTCTTATGAAAACAACGTCACAATGCGCTTTATGAGCACAAAGGTTGCAGGCCCCATTGTCGGTAAGTACAGGCCGACGCACGACCACGGCACGACCTTTATCGGCGACAAGGGCTGGGTGAGCGTTGACCGCGCAGGTATATACGCCGAGCCAAAGGAACTACTCAACATAAAGCTCAAAGCCGGCGATATTCATCTCTACGAAAGCAACAACCACTATGCAGATTTCGTCCGTTGCGTCCTGAGCAGGAAAGACCCGGTCAGCCCCATAGAATCAGCCGCACAATCCGATTTTATAAGCCACCTCAGCGACATAGTGGTGCGCAGCGGCCATACCATCAAATGGGACGCAAAGAACGAAAAGATTATCGGCGACGGCGAGGCCGAGCGATATACCACCCGCGCGATGCGAAGCCCCTGGACGCTGTAACAAAACGACAACCGAGCAAGTTGTAAGAAAAGGAGAAACACAAATGGGAAAAGTCAGTGCAGGCGTTAACCTTGAATTCGTAAGACACGCGGACAAGCCATTCGACTGGGGCGTCGAAAAGGCGGCAGATCTGGGTTACGAATATGTCGAGCCGTGGGTGCACCTGGGCAGGGAGCTGATGAGCGAGGCGGGATACTATGCGACGATTTCGATGTATGAAGACCCTATTAGAATAAGGCGGCTCTGCGAAAAGGCGGGAGTAAAACTTTCGGGTTACTCCTGCCATACGCCGCTTTGCAGGCCCGACGTCAGCGGCAATTACCTCAAGCAGGCGATTCGGTTCGCGGGCGAATCCGGCGCAGCCGTTGTCAATACCGACGAAGGACCAAAGCCAAAGTGGACGACCGAGGCGGAGGACTTTGTGCTTATGAAGTACACGCTCACGGAAGCCGCCGCATTCGCTGAGGCAAGAGGCGTGATGATTGGCCTGGAGTGTCATCAGCAATACAGTAAAACGCCCGCGGGATTAGACAAGATGTATAAATTAGTCAAGTCGCCGGCCATCGGCATCAACTTTGACACGGGTAATGCGTACCTTGCCGGCGAGGACCCGCTGAAGTGGCTCGAAAGCATAAAGGACCGGCTTGTGCACATCCACGCAAAGGACATTTCGATTCAGCACTCAAAGGCCGAACGCGGCAAAGTCACGGGTACTCCCGCCGGCTGTGCCTGCGGCGACGGCGTCATCGACTGGAAAAAGGTCATCGAGATATGCAAAAAAGCGCCGCGAGATTTAGTGCTCAGCGTTGAGTGCGGCACAGTTGAACAGGCGGAAAAAAGCATCAAGCATTTGAGTAAACTGCTGAAGTAAAGCGATAGTTAAAGGAGAAGATTATGTCCGACAAAATACTCAACCGAAGACAATTTATGCACAAAGCGTCTGCTGCCGCGGCGGCCTTTGCGGTCGCGGGGACATCGACACGGCGCAGTTTCGGCGCAAACGACCGGCTGGGGGTCGGCCTCATCGGCTGCGGCGGGCGAGGCAACAGTCACCTGCAAACCGTTCACTGGCTGGCGACCGACGGCAAGGAAGCCATCGATATCGTCGCCGTGAGCGACACGTTCAAGCCGAGGATGACAAAGGCAGCCGAGGGTTATAAGGCAAAACCATACAGCGATTACCGCGATTTGCTTAAAGACCCCAACGTCGATGTCGTCTGCATCGCGACGTGCGACCACCAACACGGCTACCAGGCCATCGACGCCGTCAAGGCGGGTAAAGACGTATATTGCGAAAAGCCCATCACCCACTGGCGGCAGTTTGAATTGACAAAACGCTTAGCCGAGGAAGTGAAGAAGAGCGGCAGGGTGTTCCAGGCCGGCACACAGGGGATGTCCGACTCGGCCTGGCACCAGATGAAAAAACTCATTCAGGATGGTCTCATCGGCAAGCCCATCCAGGCCGAGTGCGGCTACTTCCGAGTAGGCGACTGGGGCGAACGCGGTATGCAAATCGATGACCCCAACGCAAAGCCGGGCGAGGATTTGAACTGGGAGGCGTTCCTTGGCGACTCGCCCAAAAAGGACTTTGACGTCAGCAGATACTTTCGCTGGCGTATGTATGAGGACTATGCGGGCGGCCCCTGCACGGACCTCTATCCCCACTCGCTCACCCCCGTCGCATATATGTTAGGCGTAAAGTTCCCCTCTATGGTCGCTGCAACCGGCGGGAAATTCCGCTACAAGGAACGCGAGGTCCCCGATACGTTCAGTATGCTCATCGACTATCCTGAAAAGATTACCATTACCGTTTTGGGCACGCAGGGAAACAATTACAAATCGCCCCTCGGCGGTCGCGGCGCCGGCTGCAATATACCCGTCATCCGCGGCTGGGAAGGGACACTTACCATTATCAACAAGGAAATTGCCTTTATTCCCCAGGAGCAGGATTATCTCGTGGATGCGTCCAAGGCAAAACCGCAGCGATTCAAAATCGAGCACGACGAGGACCAGGTCGAATTCTGGCGTACATTCCTCAACCGATGCCGGGAAAAAAATCCCGAGACGCTCAGCCCGATGGACCTCGCTTATCACGTCCAGACGGCCTGTCAAATGGCGATGCTGGGTTTCAGGGCCGGCAAGACGGCAAAATTCGACGCAGAAAAAGAGCAAATCATAATCTGAGGCAGCGCCTCATTATGCTGGTAAATGTGTTTTGCCAATGTCGGTGAAGAGTGCTCATTGAGGTAACCAGATGCAGCCCGAAAGGAGTGAACCAATGAAATGCGTTTCTTATGCCGCAAGTATATTGTTCCTCTGCTGTATTGTTCTCAACGGCAGTTCTATTTTGTGCCGGGGCGCCGCTGAAGCGAAACAGGAGCAGGGCGCTATCGCCCGCAACAGCGCTTCCGTTGACGTTCTGCGCAGCACCGAAGTCCTCAAAGAGCTCGAAAACGACTATATGAAAGTTGTCATTTACAGCGACGCCACGGCAGATTTATTGGACAAAAAGACCAATACGAAATGGCAGATGGACCCGGTGATGTTTCAGGACGAAGGCGCTATCGATGCCGGGCACGTCTGGCAGCGGACGGAAAGGATGAAGCCCGAACAATATCCTGGGCGGTTCAGAGGGACACGTCTCGGTGATGCCATCAGGTTCACGCTCCTGGGCTATCATCTCAAGGAGATGGGGACATTCAAGTGCGATGTGAAGCTGGATGGTCCCTGGCTTGAGTTTGAGGTCAGCCAGATTGATGAAAAGTTACCGAGTTTGGTTTTTCCGCCGCCCATTGAATCGGAGAGCTTGGTTTTTCCGCGAGGCGTTGGGCAGTGGCTCCGCAAGCCGATGCCCGACAGGCGATTCTGGCCGTTTGTCAGTCAGCTTAATATGCGATGGTTCGGCGGACTAAAGGGCGATTCGGGCTGGATAGCGATTTTTCATAAAGAGTACGCTGACGCGGGCGTGATGGCTGCGGAGATGTCCGCGTCGCCGGCCTGGCTCAAGTCGCTTGGCAAGTGGTCTTATCCGAGAAGGATTCGTTATCGGTTTACGACCGGCGGCTATGTGGGATTGGCCAAGGCGTATCGCGCCTGGGCAATTGAAAACGGGCTTTACAAGACACTGAAGGAAAAAATGAAAGAGAAACCTGCATTGCAGAATCTGTTAGGCGGCAGGCGGCTCTCGATGATGCAGGCAGACCCGGCATACACGAGAAGATATTTCCAGGATGTGCTGAGGCCTTTTGATGAGAAGTTGATTGACGGCAAGGTGAGGGTGGAAATTACGCACGCTCAGGCGAAGGAAATAATCGCTCAGGCAGGGGCGCTGGGTATGAAGAAGGGCTTTGCCATGCTTCGCGGCTGGGTACAGGGCGGATATGACTGGTCGCATCCGGATATATGGCCGCCCGCAGAGGAGCTTGGAACAATTGAGCAGTTGAAGGCATTGTGCTCGGCTCGCGGGCCGATTATCGTGGGGCTGCACGATAACTATCAGGATATATATGAGCAGTGTCCGAGCTTTCCGAATGGCGTGGTGCGTTTAGCCAACGGCGACCTGTTGGCGGGCGGTTACTGGATGGGCGGCCAGGCCTACATATTGAATTCGCGAGAGGGGCTTGAATACGCCCGGCGAAACTGGCCGCAGCTTGCGATACTTAATCCGGCCCTGTTGTATATAGATACTACGACGGCCGTACAGAACTATGAATCGTTTGACCCGGGCAACTTGCAGACAAGGGCGCAGGATGCTGAGTGCAAGGCCCAGTTGCTGAAATTTTTCTCCGATAAGGGGGTAGCCATGGGCAGCGAATGGGGTGCGGATTTTGCCATTGCGTATCTGGATTATGCCTCGACCCGGCACAGCCGGGTGGCGGGTGAATCGATTCCGCTCTGGCCGCTGGTATTTCACGATGCCGTGTTTTCCACGCGGGGGCGCTCACGCAGTGAGCCGGGCAAGCCAAACTGGCTTGAAGATATGCTTTGGGGTTACTTCATTTCGTTTGGCGTGCAGGGATTCGACGGCTGGAAGAAACAGGCGGAGGATTTCAAGTCAACACTTCGCGTGGACCAGTGGCACGAGCGAATCGGAGCCGAGGAAATGACAGACCATAAGTTCCTCACGGACGACTACGCCGTCGAGCAGACGACATTCAGTAACGGCTTGTCTATAACTGTCAATTTCTCCTCTGCCGACAAAACCGTCGGCGGCATAAAGCTGCCGGCTTATGGATATGTAATTAAGGAATAATACGCATTCTGATTATTTCTCGTGCAATCGTAATTGTAGGGCGGGGCGATTCTGGCTGGAAAGCCTCATGCGAACCTGCCAAAGTATGGTAAATGAATCAATTAAACGCCGGGCGCCCGGTGTAACCTGTTTTTCTTGAAAGGATATTGTGATGAACATTTATGTAGGCAATTTGTCCTCTGACGTTACCGGCGACGATTTACGTCAGGCATTTGAGGCATTTGGCAAGGTCGAATCCGCCAATGTCATAATGGACAAGTTTAGCGGTGAATCGAAAGGGTTCGCTTTTATCGAGATGCCTTCAAAGGAAGAGGCCGCGGCGGCTATTACCGGCATGAACGGCAAAGACCTCAAAGGCAAAGCTCTTAACGTCAACGAGGCTCGGCCTCGCGTTGACCGTCCTCGCGGTGGCGGTTACGGTGGCGGTGGCGGCGGTGATAGAGGCCCAAGAGGCGGCGGCGGCGGCGGTTATGGTGGCGGCGGCGGAAGACGCTACTAATAAATCGTCAAATTCAACTATTGCTTAAGCATGCAAAACCGGGTTCCAAAACTTTGGGGTCCGGTTTTATTATTATTAGAGTATATTTTGGGCTTTTCGCGGTTTTGCCAACAACACTTCACATTATGGCCTTGCCGTCTTAACGATTGTAATGCGAGGAAGATTTGGGTATTGTCGTGGCGTTGAAAATGGGCAAATGCTACTCTGCGAAGTAGCTTCCGGCCTTCGCAGCCGCTTCGGCGGAGTATGCTTGCTATGAAGCACGAGAAGGCGGATAAGTCGTTAATTTTAAGGCAGTTAGGCGAAAAACAGCAAAATTAGAATTAACCACAATATTTAATAGGATTTACTTTTTAGAAAAGTCAGAGGAAACAAATGGAACAGAATGACCCGTACAAGGACTTCACCAGCAGGCTAAAATTGCTGGTCAGCAAGTATCCAGTCATCATTACAATGACGCTGAGCAACATCTTTACCATGCGGCTGATCGGGAATAAAACACATGGTGATCTGGCGGAAATCGCAATTGCCGAGTTTATCAATCAGTACATGTACGACTTTCACTCAATCCATGTCGGCAAAGACCTTTACAGAGCTAAGTCCCGCGAGGAGGACATCACCATCATCAATGAGGTCACAAAAGCCGAATTCCCCGTGAGTCTGAAAGCCTACGGCGATGGCCCGCTGCAACTCTCAACAGACAAGCATATGCGAATGTTTCCAAGACTCGAGAAAGAGTCTGCCGAGGTTACCGGGAAGGAAAACATTGCGAAGATATTCAATGACCCCGCGTTTGAGGAATTCAGCCACATAAATGTTCTCCCGCTGATTTACAACGAAAAGAAACAGCGTTGCAATATTCTCGTGTTTGACTATGAACGAGCAAAACGGCAAACAGCCCGCATCGTCCGAGAGGATGAAGGACGGGGCAGAACACACCCTGTATATAGATTCTACGATGGCGACGACAAATACATATGCGAAGTGAGATACGGTGGTGCGTCGGCAAATGCGCTACAGCGCGGACTATGGACAAACACCAAAAACGGGCTGAATTATTTTGACAGCGTGACGAATGGATGGATCGATTACTCGCACAACAAGATTCTTGTTCAACTGTTTTCTCACGCACTTGTTTCGTCCAGTGCTGGACATGAATCAGCTCTTGAGAAGATCAAAGAAGACATCGTACGACTTAAGCAGATTGCCGGAATCAGGAAATGATGGAAGAACTAGCACTATTTCCCGACATTGTTGCGGATGCTCCAGACACAGAGGGCATCAAGTATGCTGGCTCCAAACTCAAATTGTTGCCGCATATCTTGCATCTTGCCAAAAAGGTTCCAGCGCGCAGCGTGTTTGATGGATTCTCTGGCACAACCAGGGTGTCGCAGGCGTTCGCCAAGCGTGGCTATCGGGTGATCGCTAATGATTGTGCCGTATGGTCGCAGGTGTTCGGCACCTGTTACCTACTGAATCACAAAAGTCCCTCGGAGTACCGAGATTTGATCAAACACCTGAACGCTGTGACTCCTGTGGATGGCTGGTTTACGCAGCATTACGGGGGCCTTCCAAACGGGGGATTAGCCGCTCAAGTGGATGGGCTGAAAAGGCCATGGCAAGTGAAGAATACAAGAAAACTTGATGCCATACGCGATGAGATAGAGCGTCTTTCTCTGCCTCCCATAGACAAAGCCGTCGCATTGACAAGCCTTATTCTTGCGCTTGATCAAGTTGACAGTACGATGGGCCACTATGTGTCATATCTTCACGATTGGTCGCCACGCTCATATAACGACCTTCTGCTGAATGTGCCCGCCGTTTTCGCCACGACAGAGGATCATCAGGTTCTACGGGGCGACATCTTCAACATATTGCCCTCAGTTCAGACGGATTTAGCGTATTTTGACCCTCCTTACGGATCGAGCAACGAGAAGATGCCTCCGTCCCGTGTTCGATATGCGTCCTATTACCATCCGTGGACTACGATATGCCTCCACGACAAGCCACAACTCTTTGGCAAGGCGAATAGAAGAGTCGACACTTCAGACACGGTGGCTGGCTCGGTCTTCGAGGAATTTCGGCGAAACTCATCGGGCAGGTTTATTGCCGTCGAATCTATTGAGCAACTACTCAGGAGCGCGAATTCCCAGTGGCTTATTCTTTCATACAGTTCCGGTGGCAGGGCAACTGCGGAAGAACTAAATGATGTCATTGCTGCGAGCGGCAGAGTTCTTGTCGTTGAAGAAATTGACTACAAGAAGAATGTCATGGCGGGGATGAAATGGACAAATGATTGGATTCGTGACGCCGAAGAGCCACACCGTGAATTCCTCTTCTTGATTGAGAAGAAATAGATCCCCAACAAGGCGGTGGAACTGGTGATAGAAAAATATGAAAAGGCCTCTATGCAATGGTTTCAGGACTTACAGGCAACGCCACTCTTCGAGTATCCACAGGAATAATAAGGTAACCAACCACTTATACGGGTTATGAAAAAACTTCGCGCGGTAGTTTTGTAAGGTGGGTTTTCCCCACCGGCCAGAATCGGCTGGGCAATCCGCCTGCGGCGGATAAAGCCCCGCCCTACAATTACGATTGCACGAGAAATAATCAGAATGCGTATAATCCCCGGCGGATTTAACGTTTAGGCGCCTGTTCTTTGGCCTTGTCGCGGAGCTGCTTCATAAATTCCAGCGCCAGGCGCGTCTGCTTATGCACGTATTCAATCCCTGTGCGCTCGCCATTTTCCATCGCCGGGTGACAGAACTCCCAGTCCATAAAACCCTCGTAGCCCGACTTGACAAGCGCATCGACGAACTCGGCATAAGCGACTTTGCGTGTTCCGGCTAATTCAATCTGCCCGTCCGCGCTCATCTGGAACTCCCCGTTATAGTGTGAATGAACCATAAGCGGCCCCGTCTCTCGCACCACTTTTCTTGCCCACTCGGCTGAGCCGGCGTTATCGCCCTCGCAGGGTATATCCATACACGCCTTGAGGGCGGGATTATCCACTTCCTTAATAAATGCGAGCACGTCCCTGTAGTCGCACGTGACCGGCGTGTGGTTCTGCAGCGCAAGGGCGACGCCCAGGTCCTGCGCAAACTTCGCCAGCTCTTTTAATGAATCCCGCACAAAACCCCGGCGCTGGCCGCTCCAGTCGGGAAATGGGTCGGGGATATTGCGGGTATATCTGTAATCCGCTAATCCATCGCGCAGCGCCACACCCGGCCAGGCCGCGAATATCTTGCATATAGGCGAGCCGAGGTCGCGCGTCAGCTTGATGCACTCTCGCACATAACAGACCATCGCTTCACGCTGCTCAGGCACCGGACTCGACAAATCGCAGTTGGGCGATACTGCGCTGATTGGCAATTCCAGCTCACCGGCCAGGTCTCGCAGCTCTTTCCTGTCGTCCGCCGACAAATCCATTGGGGCTGCGTGAGGCCGCTTCGTATCGAACTCTACGCCCTCCCATCCATCGGCTTTGGCTAAGCGCATAAACTCCTTCAATTCAATCGCCTTGCCCCTGTACCAGACACCCAGGTACGTGATACTGTATAATCCAATCTTCATCGTATTCGCACTCCTGTTCACTGTATTTCCGGTCGGCTGTATTTCGCTGCCGGGGCGATTTGCCCCGGCTTGTGCCCCTGCCGCTGCTGCCAGCCCGGCGCCCGCCGTCGCTGCCAGAAAACCTCTGCGTGACATTTCCTGCTGCATAAGACGTCCTTTTAGTTTGGCGTAATAACGTTTCAGAGATTCATTTCTTTCAGGATTCCGCTGATATCGTTTTCAAGCTGTGCCGCCCTGAATTCGATGATTTTGCGGCCTTTATCGAAATCAATCTTGTCTGCGTTCTCATGCAGGAGTTTGACTTTTCTGTCCCGCTCAATCACGCCGAACCTGCTCTTGTCAACCAGGTTGGGGTCAACGCCGCCGAGCACGCTTGCCTCGTCAAAATCCGCATGCTGGCCTGCACCATCGAATCGCAGCTCCGCCGGCGGCTCGCCGTGTCCCCACGCATTACACATTACGGCCCTCATTGACGACTTGTCGTATCTGCTGCAGACGTCCTTTATTATGTTGAGGTGTTCTGCGGTGCCGTGGCCGCTGACAACCACGCACAGCTTGAACCCTTCGCGCTGGAGAAAATAAAGGTAATCCCGCAGCATCAGCTCGAGCGTCAGCGGTCGAGCGTATATGGAGCCGGGGTTGAGCTCTTTGGTGCCAAGCTCCATTCCCCAGTAGGCCACGCGTTTGCTGCCTTCCCATATTTCGTAGTCGATTTCGACTCCCATATACATCGTTGGAAGGCGGACGCCGCCTATTTTCTCCCAGGCAATATCCACAGTTGTTTGTGCAACAAACGGGTCGCACCCGAAGGACAGGGCCTCGCCGTGCCATTCGAGAGGACTGACCACCAGCCAGGCAATGGGGCGTTCTTTAATTGCTGTTGCAAGGTCAGACGGACGCATAAGCTCATAGCGCCATCGCTTTGGCGGCGATTTGGCGCTCTCATCTGAGGTTGCCTGAACGGCTGCAAAACATATTGCACAAATGACCGTACCGCACAATGCAACTAACGCAGCAATCCCAAAAATACGTGAGCACAATGTTTTTCCTGTTTCTTTCTTTCTCATAGCATCTCCTGAAAAAAAAGGGCCGGCGTCCGCCGCCGCTGCCGGTACCCCACCGCGTGATATTTCGGACATCCTTCAGTTTGGTGTAATACGTATCTATGCGACTGACCATTGCGGTTTACTCGAAAACCGCAAAACAGTCAATAGTCAACGTTGCGCCTGGCACAAATCGGGCGCAGAAGCGGATGAGCCGGAATTTCTTCATTTTGGCAGGAGCTTGCATAGATTAGTGCTTAATCTGCAAGAGGTTATGGCGCATAAGCCCTTTGGGAAAATTGGAGCGGTCGAGATAGGCCAACTGCGAAAGTCCGAAAAAAACCTTGACAACTGGGTATAAACCTGTGTAGATTAGTTGCTGAAGAAGGTGGTGAGAAGGGTTTATACGTTTCCCTCCGCTCCTCAGTGTATATCCCTTGTTGCCGTCTGTATTTGAATTTTTTGTACTCAGCACGAAACCCGACGGCTTAAAGCCGCAAGAAGAGGAGGTATGTGTATGAGAAAATGGTTAATTATTGTCTTGTTTCTTGTATTGTTTGTCTCACCTGTTAGTGCCGACCTTGTGGCATACGACAATCTGAACACAGCACCGGGGAAACTGGATGGTGTCAGCACGGGCTGGAACTTGTTACCGTGGTTTGTTCAGAACAACAACACCACTGCCTATACCGTCGCTTCGCCGGGCCTTACCTACTTGAATCTCAATGTGGCGGGCAACTGCGCAATCGGCGACGGCCAGTGGCTGTCCGCAGGTATCGGCATCTCAATGCCCAATCCCTGGGACGCCGTCCAGAACGAATGGTCGCCGTATCGCAAGCAGGATGGTGACGGCCGCTACAAAGCCGGTGCCGAAGGCACTACGCTGTGGGCAAGTTTCCTTGCACGCCAGGACCTCAGTAACAACGACTACAAGGTCAACTTCCACCAGAGCCACATCGCGTGGAATCCGGGCTCTGAGGGAGGCAGCGTGGGTCTCTCAAACGGTGTCTGGGCGATATCTGAGATTGGCGGCGGCCCATCGGCCTCCAGCGGCGTTGCTCGTGTTGTCGGCCAGACGTACCTGATGGTCCTCAAGATTGATTTCCTTACTGAGGGTTCTGACCAGATGACGCTCTACGTCAATCCGACGCCCGGCCTGGGCGCTCCGAATGTGACCGGTGCGAGCATTACCACGACAAAGGATTTCTCCCTCTATGGCGTGATGTTCTATCCCAGCAGCAGCACCAACGCCGGTGCACTCGATGAGCTGCGGTTCGGCAACACCTTTGCCGATGTAACGCCCATTCCTGAGCCGGCGACAATTGCATTGCTTGTCCTCGGCGGACTGGGTCTTCTTGGCCGCAAGCGGAACTAAATGGTGATGACAACAAAGTAGTTTGACAAATGGGCGGGTCTTGGGGTACCCGCCCAATCTATAATCTGAATTGGGGATGTATTTATGATTCGTTCTCGTATCTTTTGTGTCGGTTTATTCGCCTTATCTTTGCTGGTTGGCTCGGTGCAGGCAGGACTTGTCGCTTATGACGACGTCGATGCAAACGTTGGCCCGCTTCACGCCGTCACCACCGGCTGGAATTTTTCCGCCTGGGACGTCCAGAACGCCAACAACGTCAGCTATGCCGTCCGCTCACCCGGCCTGGGCTTGGGGTATCTGCAGGTCGCAGGCAACTGCGCCGCAGGCGGAGGCGATTATCTCTCCTCCGGTATAGGAATCTCTATGCCCGCTCCCTGGAGCCCCTCCAACGAGTGGGTCCCCTGGCGATACGACGCCTCCGGCCAATATATGGCTGGCGCGGACGGCACTACTCTATGGGGCAGTATGCTCATCAGCCAATGGGCTGAATCAGGCGACTTTACCGTCAGCTTCCACGATAGCGGTATCAGATGGGCCGAAGGAAGCGTCGCCCTGCGGATAAAACCCGCAAGCGGCGTCTGGAAAATGGAGCAAAAAAATGGCCCGACCGTCTCCACCGGCATTGCACGAATCCCAGGTCAAAACTACCTGATGGTCTTGAAAATGGAATTTATCAATACCTCTACCGACCGGGTAACGCTCTACATCAATCCCACGCCGGGGCTTTCCGCTCCGGATGTTAATGGCACCGTCATTGATACCAACAGCAATTTTTATTTCCGCTCCCTTATGTTCTATCCTGGGCAGAATCGGTATGTCGGATTCATTGACGAGATGCGTTTCGCTTCATCCTACGCTGATGTTGCACCGGCAGGTCCCAATTATGCTCCGCTGCCGCCCGACCCATTCCGCGCTTATCTCATCGGCAACAGCGTCACCGACCAAATCAATTATGACGGGTTGCGCCTTATGGCGGTAGGGCGAGGCCACGTCCACTGCTGGGGAAGACACGTCATCCTTGGCTCTCCCTTGGATAACATCTGGAGCAATCCCGCCAGCGGTTTTAATACCGACCCTTACGGCTACTACCCCAATGCCCTGCCTAATTACCACTGGAGCGCGGTCTCGCTGCAACCCTTTGACAGGCAGTTGGCCAACGACACCAACTATTGCAGCAGGTTCATCGACCTGACCAGAACAAATCCTGCCAATGCCGATACGCAATTCTATATCTATTCCCGCTGGCCTCGCAAAGACCCCAACGGCGCGCTCAACTACGATGCCAAATGGCTGCGGGCATACACCGGCGGAGGACAGACCGAAGAATCACGCGACTACTTCCAGCAATTAGTCAACGCCCTGCGAGGTGTCTATCCGACAATCGAAAAACCGATTCGTATGGTGCCTGTGGGCGATACCCTCTATGAATTGAATCAGCGTATGAAGGCAGGCCAGGTCCTCGGCTTCACCGATGTCTGCCAGGTCTATGACGACGGCATACACTTTAACAGCACAGGCCAGTTCATCGTCGGCACTACCTACCTTGCAACGTTATACAAAGAAGACCCGCGAGGGACATCGGTGCCGGGCAGCTACGGCTCAATCGACCCCAACGTTGTTTGGCAGATTCAGGATGCTGCCTGGAAGGTCGTCAGTACCCACCAGTACTCCGGCGTCGGCAGGGCGGGCGACTTCGAGCCGGATGGCGACGTCGATTGGGTTGACGTGGCATCGTTCTTCGACGTATGGCTTGAAATTGATTGTGATGAATCCAACGGCTACTGCGACAGCGCAGATATAAATAAGAACGGCACGGTTGACTTCGCCGACTTCGCCGCCCTCGCCGCCAACTACGGCGCCAAACCCTGGTCACCGTAACAAGTACGGCGTCAGCGATTTGCTCCGCTACTGATGACCTTCTTCGGTGTATCCTGATATATCTTCTTCAGAATGGGGTCGGCCAAGCCGAAACCGGAAAGATTCCAGTGATACTTGTAAAGCTCCGCGACGTAGAAGTGCTCGTCAAGGGTCTCAAGGACACGAAAAGAACTCCGATACATTTTGGGGTCGCGCCCCTGGTCGGTGCCATAGACAACACGGTCGGCGTACTTGTTCAAGAACGCGATGCTGGCGCGCGGCGCCGAGGCCAGTTCCCCGAAGCGGGCTGATGTGTCGGCGTACAGATTTGGGTACGTGTCCAGCATTTTGCCCAGACGATTCAAATCGAAATCCAGGTTGGCCATGTGGCAGGCGACGAAGGTTGTCCTGGGATGACGCTTGAGCGTACGTTCGAGAATCTCTATCATCCCGTCGAACTTGACGGTGTCCGGCTTGTTATCCAGCCGCCAGGTAAATGCGTTCATCAGCCCGTCATTGGTCTTGTCTATCGGCTGATATGCCCAGACGGGGTCGGCCACATGGAGTGAAACCGGCATTCCCAGCTCGGCGCATTTCTGCCATATTGGGTCCATCCGCGGGTCGTCAGCGTGCAGACGGAGACGCCCTATACCGCTGCCTTTATCGACACACTCGCCAACGCCGCGAGCGCCTTTACGAAAACAACGCTCGATTTCAGCAGCCGCCAGGAGCCCGAAGTTGGGGCTGTTTATGTCGTTTGAGTCGATGCCGCACCAAAGCTCGAAACGCCCAAGGTACTTCGCATACATTTCCTGGATTTTGTCAAACCGCTCGCCGGCGGCGCCAGTCAGGACGATGCTTTTCTCTATGCCGACCTCGTCCATCGTCTTGACCCACTCGGCGACTCCCTCCGGTGTCCGGCCATAGTCGTGCGCGTGCATATCTATCGCAGGGTACTTGGCCTTAAGGACCTCGGTGACCGGAATCTTGTGGATGGGCTGCGGACGGTAATCCTTCAATAACAGCGCATCAGGCAGGACCTGGGTTTGGGCAAAGCCGACCTGGCTGAGCGCCATCAAAGTCAGCACTATCGCCGCCGCAACTTCTCGATTTCTGTTTCGTAACATCGCCGTTTCCTCGCACAATCTGTTCATTGAGAATAAAGTTTACACTAAATTAGTCGAACGGAACTTCTGACAATCGTCACTTGACGATTGTCATTCCCGCGCAGGCGGGAATCTAAGTTTTTTGTCTCGCTTATTTAATCCTGCGAAAGTCCGGCAATCAACCACTTTTTCTTAAAACCAATGCACCAAAGCCAAATAGTAAGAGCGTGGCGGGTTAGTTGCCTTTCGGACTCTTGTCTTTTTCCTCTACAGGTACGGGTTGTTCCTTCGGGTTCGCTGCGAGGTAAGCGTTGATAAAGTTGTCAACCTTTTCTGCAACTGATTCCCTGATACTTTTGAAATTGTCCAGTCCACCAGTACCTAACCATCCTTCTTCCCAAGTAGTGGCCCAACATAACATTTTTGGGCTTCTCGCCAGCAACACGGGTTGTATAAGTTCGAATGAAATGGCGTATGCAAAAAGGCCTACTTCCTCACGCAATGAAACATCCACGTTCAGATATAGTTTCCCGCACTCGAGTAGTTCCTGAAAGGACGACGCCATCCACTGGTCTTCGGACACCACTTTGATGCCGTATTTGCGTAATCGTAATTCTATATCAGTCTGCAATGATTTCTTTGTCAAGCCATGTCTTTCGGCTTCTGGTTTAAGGTTTTCAACCGCAACGTAGATGCTTTTTATCCCTTTCAAGGTGCCTTCTTGCGTGATACTAGTCAATTCTGGAATATCTTTGTTCTTCTGGGTGGACTCAGTAGTCGTAACAGCTCCCTGAACAACGGGCCACACAATCGCAATAACAGCTACTGAGACGAAGGACAAAATCCAACATTTCTTGGTTTTCATAACGCTCCTTTCTCTAAAATGCCGCTTGGCTTAGCTTTACGTTACTATAGTGCACCAAAAAGACGCCGTTACGTCGTTTCCGCCTGAGGCATCCCAAATCCTGCAAGCAAAGACACTATCCTTTGTGGGTCTCCTTGTCCATTGAAACTCGTGGTTTCGGCTGGTCGCCCAAAATATGGTACGAGATACTATTTAATTGTTAAAACAAGTACATCTGTTTATTTGCTCAAAATCAGGGATTTTTTGCACAAATCGCTGTTTACAGATGCCCAGCGGTGACGTTAGCGAAGCCAAAACCATGAAAAACCCGAGAAAAATCTATCTGTTTACGCTGTCGGTCTGTCTTTATATTTATATAGGGTAGTGTTACTACTCTCGATGTAAATTTTGCTTTTTGGAGATAATTTATGAAGCCAAGAAAAGAGCAAATCAAAGCAATCGAGAAAACCGCTGATTTGCTGCAACAATGGCGAGAGGGTGCTATACCTTCGGAATTGAAAATGGTTGGCCGTCACGGTCAGCTCGTTGTAATGGTTCAGAAACCGATAGACATGGTTGTGGTGGATTTATTATCGCAGATGCCAGAGGTAGGAAAATTGATTCAAGACAAATTTCAAGACCTTCTAAAACAGGCGAGACTAGTGGATAGATTAGATGCTGAAGCAGCTTCCTTTGAAGACGCCAGACTTCACGGGTTTGCACGACAACTAGCCGAAACACTAAAGCAAGTCGCTGAGGAGGCCGGAAAAGAAAGAAACCGACGCATATTCAAGCTAATTTTCTATGTTACGAGTGCCGTTGTTATTTTCCTTTCATCACTGCTTACGTGTTTATTTTACTTGGGGTGGCTTGAGCCAATTAGGGAATTCATTGTCAAAATGATATTGCCGAAGTGAAGTCCGGTTTGTTTGTTGGCGTAATGAGTAGATTGCTTCGCTTCGCTCGCAATGACGGAGAACGGTTCACTCGTGCTTCGGCCTGCCCCGCTGTCGGCGGGTAAACCCGCCAAAAAGACGGCGGGCAAGCCACGCCTCGCCACAGGCGAGCAAGCCCACCAAACGAAAGGCGGGTAAACTTCGTAGGGCAAATCCAAAATCCGCACACCAAAATCAATTAATCTCTCATTATCCATTGATAAAATGCTCATAGTCCTTTTGATTAATCAAAAGGACTATGAACCCTTTGCTCATTTCACTCTATGAAACGCTCCACTTCAGGCAAGAGTCCCGTAGCGCCAATGCTCTAAATCCTCGCTCTTTGCAGATTTTCGATGAATTCCAGGATAATACCTGCCTTGCCCTTAATCCCAACCTTGCGAAATATATTCCCAAGGTGAGCACGCACCGTGTTATACGCGATGCGCAGCTTCTTACCGATTTGCTCATTGTCCAGGCCGTCGCAGACCATCTTGGCAACTTCCACCTCTCTCGGCGTCAAATGCCATACCTTGCTCAAATACTCCCACTGCTTTGCTTTGAAAATCATATCTCACACCTCACGACCTAAAATGGCTCATAGTCCTTTCGATTAGTCAAAAGGACTATAAGCACGTTTCTCAACCACTATCCTATGCCTGCCATCTCGAACCCGCAATCTGTGACCGGCGCCGCCCCGCAACCGACCGCAACACCCATCATACCGCAGCCGTGTTATTTACTGCACAAATTGGCTCGTAGTCCTTTTGATTAGCCAAAAGGACTACGAGCATAATACAATACCTCACCGTTGGAACACACACTTATTTTCAGAAAAATAACTGTGCCGAACAGAACAATTTGGCAGTTGTGGTGCAAAGACAGACGACAGCCAAAATTTGCTTGCAGGCGATGCCAAATGGCTTGCCTGATAGCTGACGTTATTCGTTGAATCGGCCTCGACTTATCCGCCGGCAGCGGAACACTAAAGCCGACCAATTTTTCCACATATATTATTAAAATGCTCATAGTCCTATTGATTAGTCAAAAGGACTATGGCCCTACCTGCTCTTGAGGCGAGCTTTCTTAAATTTCCAAACGAAGGTTTAACGATACGCTGGCTGACTAAACCGTGTCCATCCGTGTGTATTTGTATCTAATACGCATTCTGATTATTTCTCGTGCAATCGTAATTGTAGAAAATATGGAACGACCGGCACCGTGATTGTAAAGGTCGTTATATCCTGATAAACAGGCGAATGCGACAAGGCGGCGCGTGGCCGCCATCGATCGCGGATTATTACCTTGCGGTAACAGAGCCGCATACAATCGAAAGGAGCCGGTCGTGGAAACAAGTATAACATACGTTGCGATGGACACGCACAAGAAAGAGCACGTGGTGGCCCTGCACTATCCTGGCCAGGAAGAAGTTATCAGGTTTTCTGTTAAGAATACCGTGTCAGAAATTGCAAGGATGGTCAAGCGGATAACCAAACAGGCCCGCGGGGATGTTGCATTTTGTTACGAGGCGGGCATCTGCGGTTTTGCGCTCAAGCGCAGGATTGAATCGCTCGGCTGCAAGTGCGTCGTTATCGCCCCATCGCTGACTCCCATCAAGCCGGGCGAACGCATAAAGACGGACCACAGAGACGCCGTCAGATTACTTGGGATGTTCAAGTCGGGTCTTCTGACGGAAGTGTATCCTCCCGACCAGCAGCAGGAGGCTGCCAGAGAGCTGACTCGCTGCCGTGATGTGGTCAGGCAGAATCTCAACAGGGTACGCCACCAACTGGGCAAACTTCTTATTCGTCACGGGTATATCTACACCGACGGCGACCACTGGACGCACAAGCATCTCAACTGGATGCGCCATCTTGAATTCGACCAGCCGATGTTGCGAGACGTCTTTGACGACTACTTCACCGAAATGCTGCACTGCCTTGAGCGTCTTGCTTCTCTCGATAAACAACTGGAGCGACTGGCCCAAAGCGAGCCGTATAAGGATGTCGTGGGCCTGCTGCGGTGCTTCTACGGCATAGACACCCTTGCCGCGATAACGATAGTAACGGAGATATTCGACTTCGGAAGGTTCGCTGGTCCGCGAGAGCTGATGAGTTATTTGGGACTTACGCCATCCGAATCATCAAGCGGAGAAAAAGAAAAGAAGGGCCCCATCACCAAGGCGGGTAACAAACGCGTCAGGCGTATCCTGGCGGAGATATCCTGGCATTATCGACATCCTGCCGGCATAAGCAAGACCCTGCGCCGTCGCAGAAAAGGTCAGCCGCAATGGGCCATTGATATCGCCGACAGAGCCGGACAACGCCTGCGACGCCGTTACTGGCATCTTGTCAACGCCGGCAAAATACCCTGCAAGGCAGTCATTGCAGTAGCCAGAGAGCTGGCTGATTTTATCTGGGTGTTGTTCAGAGAGTACATAACCAGAAATATGGAGCAGCCGGCTTGATGAAAAGATTTTCTTTTATCACCCAACCTCCGAAGCCGGTATTTATGAAACTTGAATGGGAATAATTATGACTCTGCCGGGTGCGGGCACGATATGGAGTAATTTGCGGCCGCCCTATGCGACAGGCCTCCGGCTTGCCGGGACCGGATTCGCGACTGTAGAACGCAATACTCACGACGCAGAATATCAATGTCGGCTCTGGCCCGCTTTAAGCGGACTAATCCACGAATATCAGACTGATTCATCGTCGAAGCCGCCTGCACCTGGTAAAGTTATTGTGAAAAAAAAGAGGAAATTTAAGAATACTATGACTTGACACAGGTCGTTCCATATCAGGGCGGGGCTTGCCCCGCCGATTCTGGCACTACAAAACTATCGCGCAAAAATTTTTCATAACTTGTATTATCCGCCGGCAGCGGAACACTAAAGACGACTAATCTTTCCACATACATTATTAAAATGCACATAGTCCTTTTGATTAGTCAAAAGGACTATGGCACTGCTTTCTCTTGAGGTGAGCTTTCTTAAATTTCCAAACGAAGGTTTAACGATACGCTGGCTGACTAAAACCGAGTCCATCCGTGTATATTTGTATCTAATATCTCTGTGAACTATGTCCTGCCTCGGCTCGACCCCGAGACGAGACGGGTCGAGAGACGGCGAGGCGGGCTCGGCCCGGCTCGCCGGGAAGACGGGTATGCTCTGTCCGCCTTTGGCGGATGGCAAGAAAATCTGCGGCCTCTACGGCCAAAACCAATTCACATAAGCCCAAGGCGCTGCGCCTCGGCGTAAAGGCCGAACTTCTTCATTTTCTTGAACAGGGTCGTGCGGTTTATTGAAAGCGCCTTGGCCGTCTCCTGTCTGTTCCAGTGATGAACCTCAAGCGCCTGCCTGATGATATTCTTCTCCGGCTCGGCGATTGCCTCTTTCAAACTTATCTGCTTGTATTCCTTCTGCTGCCCCGCCTGGTCCTGCCTGACCGACAGCGGCAAATCATCAATCCCTATAAAGCTGTTCTTGCTCAGCAGGACCGCCCGCTCAATCACGTTCTCAAGCTCCCTTACGTTGCCCGGCCAGGAATATCGCTCAAGATACGCTATCGCCTCATCCGTTATGCCGGGCTTCTTCTTGTTATGCTGTGAACAGTATGTCCGCAGAAAATGTTCCGCTAACAAAGGCACGTCGCCTACCCTCTCGCAAAGCGCAGGCAGATTTATCGTCACCACGTTTATCCGATAGTACAAGTCATCCCGGAATCTGCCCTGTTTTATCTCCTCAATCAGATTCCTGTTCGTCGCAAGTATAATCCTCGTATCCACCGTGATTGTCTTGTTGCTGCCGACCGGCTCAAACTGCCTGTCCTCCAGCACTCGCAAAAGCTTTACCTGAAACGCGGGCGAGGCATTCCCGACTTCATCCAGAAAGATTGTCCCCTTATCTGCGGCAAGGAACTTACCCTCCTTGTTGGCGACCGCTCCCGTAAACGCCCCCCTGACGTGACCAAATAACTCGCTCTCAAGCAGCGTCTCAGGCAGAGCGCCGCAACTGACCTCCACAAACGGCTTGTTACGCCTGCTCGAACGATGATGTATCGCCCTTGCCAGCATCGTCTTGCCGCTGCCCGATGGCCCCGTCATCAGCACCGTTGTCTTGCTGTCCGCTACGGCCTCGACAAGGTCGAAAATCTTCGCCATTTTGTAATCATGACTGAAGATATTCTCCAAACTGTACTTCTGCTCCAATTGCAGGCGCAAGCTGATGTTTTCGGTAATCAGTGATTGCTGTTTTACTGCCCGCTCCACCGCCATACGGAGGTCATCGTCGTTTATTGGCTTTGTAAGGTAATCATAAGCACCTTCCTTGATTGCCTTGACCGCGCTTTCAATCGTCCCGTAGCCGGTTATCACGATTACCACCGTCTGCGGCTGGTATTTCCGAACCAGCTCGAGCAGCATAAAACCATCGCCGTCCGGCAAACTTATTTCCGTTATGACAAGGCAGTAGTTCTGCCTCTCCAGTTCCGCTGTCGCCCCCTTTAGCGTCTCCGCTCCTTTTGTTTCAAATCCTTCCTGGGACAAAAAAACCGTCAGCGAGTCCCGGATTATCTGGTCGTCATCCACGATAAGAATATTCTTGTCTCTCATTTTCACTCGCTTTACCGCACTTTTCGTGTTTTTGTCGGTGCTTTTCTTAACTTTTCCTCATATTTTCAAGCATTTCGCAATAGTTTTGCCGTTTCTGATGGTGTCTGCCACCGCTCATTTCTCCAAATATCGAGTCCGATACCTCAATAATATGTTCGCCGGGCGGGCTGTCAATCGCCAATGTTGAAAAAAATCAACATATTTCGCCTTTCAATTCCAATGTCCGATAATTTCGCCCCTGTCATAGCTGATAGCAAAAAAAATCTAAATTTCCGCGATTTCCGCGATTTTTCATATTGACAAACTTTGCGCAATCAATATAATGTGTTCTGTGTGTGGGTCTGTTTTTTGCTCGTACTAATGGGCAAAAGCGGTCTCTAAGGGTGAATTCGGCTACTCGTGTGTGCCGTAAGAGCAGGAGGAAGTGGCAACACGAAGCTGGTAGTGGTAAAAAGGAGGAAACGGGTGGTGAAGAAGCTGTTTGTCGTGTGTCCGGCACTTCTGTTAATTATTCTCAACACGCCATCATTTGCTGATTTAACATCTCCTACGCTTGTTTTCAAAATGACCGCTGACAAGACAACTCTGTTGCCGGACGAAACGACAACTATGCACGTCTGGGCCTGGGTTTACGACCCATTGGGTATAGAAAAACCTGATAACGGCATCGACGCCTGGCAATTGGACCTCAGCGTTGACAATACGGGCGTCATTAGTATCGTCAGCCTGGATATATTAACGCCCGACCGTGACCATGGCTTTCCGTCTTACAGGGAATCTTCGCTCAATAATCCTTTTACCGGCGAAGTCAGGGAGGTTGGAGCAGCTCGGCAAAATCCGTTAGGACCCTCGCTGGTCGGCGTCGGCGTTGATAATGATATAGATAATCCAGCCAACTACTACGAGATGTGTAACTTCACGATTAAAGCAAGTTCAAGCCCTCTGGCATCGTCAGCCGCCTATACCATAAGTAACGACGGCGGGGGCGGCTGGTTTGGTATTCTTACTGACGGGACTGAATTAGACAGCGATTCACCCATCGCATACGGCGACACCTATTTCTATGCTGACGGTTCTGACAACGTTATTACCATAGTGCCCGAGCCGGGTACTCTGGTATTGCTCGGGTCAATGGCAGTCGTGGCTCTGCACCGCAGGCGCAAAACGTAAGTGGCAACTGTAGATTGTTTGTGGAGAGGAGAGGGGCTGACTTAAACATTTGCTCTTTGATTTATCTGCTGCCCCGGCCAACTTTTGAACGTGCGAACTATAGAGAAAACGGGACGGAGGAGGACAGAGGATGATTTATTGGAGAAAACTCAGCCGTGGGGGGTTTTCCACACAACGAGTAATCACTGCGCTCTTTTTTCTGTTTTTCCTATATTGCCACTCGGCCCTTGCCCAGCTTGAACCTCAGGATGTCCTTATTCTCGTCAACCAAAACAGCCCTACAAGCTGCTATGTCGCAAAGATGTATCGCCAGTATTATCCGCAAATCGCCGAATCACAGGTGCTTTATCTTAATGGTCTGGCCGATTGCAGCGGGCCTTACAGCACACCAGCCGATGAGATTATCACCAGACAGCAATACAACCAGCTAATCGCAAACCCTGTCCGAAGTTATTTAACAGAACCCAACTTCCCAGGCCGTATCACCCAGGTCAAAGCAATCATCACCACTGCCGGCATGCCTTATCGCATTGAAGATACAGTTTATGGAGACGTCATATATCCTGCCGGCTCAAACTATAATACCGTTATCAATCAGGAATCTTCCATTGACGCCGCTTCGGTCGAGTCGGAACTGACCTGCCTGTGGTACTGCGATTATGACGCCAATGGCTTCGGCCGAACCAATCGAATGGTAAATCCCTATCAGGGCTATCGCAGCAGTGTATCGGCCTTTCCGCGTCAGATTCCAGGCGCCAAAGGGATGCTATGGACAAGTGCAATATCCTTGCTTGCCCCGCTGGTTGAAAATCCGATGATGGAAGGAGTCCTGCGTCCGCCTGACCCACCCAAGCCGCCGGATTTCATAACGAAATACTATTACGGCACGGTTGACCGCAATTTCCACGTTGGGGATATGTATCTGACCTGCCGGCTTGACGGCCCGAAAAACCAGGGCCAAAGCGCCGTTTTTGCCGTTCGCGCTATGCTTGAAAGGTCCCGCAGGGCATCCAGTCCCTTGGTTGGCGTCAATCCCGCACAGGCAGTTGCTGTCCTTGATGATGCACCGACTATCCACGACAATTTCGATTATAACCGCACATATAACCTCACTTTTGGCGTGGAATTCTGGGAATATAACAACCTGAGCCGCCAGCCCCCCAATGCCGACCAATGCCGCATCAAAGAGGACTACATCAATGCCTATATCAAGGCCACTGCCAGCGACCCTGAAAACGGCATTCTCAATATCGGGGATTTTGCCCTTCCGGGCGGCCCGCTGCTGGTCGCGCTCGACCGCCGAAACTACACCAGAACCTCACAGGCCGACCTCGACCAGTACGCCGCAGCCGACCCGACACGCATCGTTCCACAGGGGATTATATTCCTCGCAACTTTTGGCAAGAACGGCGACGAGGGCAATCCGGCTAACTATCTTCTAACCACAGGTCCTGGCGGCGGCGTTCTGTTTAACGTAGTTAACGGCGCCGTATTCACATCTTTGGAGAGTTTCAATGCCCTGACGATGTTCGCGGATGTCAACACAGTGCCTGTCGCCCAGGGCAAACTGGTGAATTTCATCGCTATTGGGGGTACAGGCGCCATCGGCCACTCGTTTGAACCCCAGCCGGATGCTGCCATCGATAATGAATTTCTGCTCTATAACCTTCTGGCCGACAAGGATGGCGACAATAAGGCCGATTTGACGTTTGTTGAGGCCGCCTTTACCGCCTTACCCTATATCAGTTGGTCGGAAGTCGTTGTGGGCGACCCACTTATGAGAATTGCCTATGGCCCCGGCGGCCTTGCCTGGTCACGCCGAGCCGGTGATGCTAACTACGATGGTTTTATCAATTTCAAGGATGTCCGGGCATTAAACCTTGCATTCGGCAGCCAGTTGAACACCTCCGACCCCCAGCTTTTTGCCATTTATAACGATTTGTGTGATTTTAACCAGGATGGTGTCGTTAACTTCAAGGATGTACGGATACTTAGGGAAAATATGTTATGACGTTTCCCAAGGTCCTAAAAAAAATTTGGAAAAATACGGATTTTTTACTTGACAAAGGGAAATCGCTATTGTAGTTTGATATTCGGCGTGTAGGTGCGTATATTCGCACTGCGTAAGAAGAGAAGAGTGTGAAAAGAAGAAGTGAGGAGGTAGAGAATGAGCAGCAGGAGGATTTTAGCAAGTGCAGCGGTACTTGTCATTTTAGTATGTGCCAACTGCGCTTTGGCAGTTCTCATCGATGATATCCAGGGGACTCTAAACCAGACCAAATGGTATTACGGCGTCGGGGATACCTTCCAGACAAATTACATAAGTGGTTCGGGTCCCGCATCCATCAACGTGCTGGCCTTCAGTACAACAAACTCATCCAACACCGAATACTGGATGTTCGGCGGGACGTTCAGCATCGAGCCGGTTTCTCTTGTAGATGACTTGACCGTCGAAAACGGCGGCCGGGCCAAAGGTGTATTCGCCGCGGGCGCAACCTTGACCATAAGCGGCGAACTGTACCGTGACAGCGACTTTGAGATAGTTGCCGATGGCGACCTGATTGTTGCCGACATTATGTTTGAGTGGGAGCTTGAAGAGCTGATTAGCCCACCGGCTCCTGCAAACACAGTTCGCGGTCACGTCCTTTTCAACATCACAGGCGGAGCCCTTTCCAACGGCTCATTGAACCTTGACAACCTGCTATTGAACGATTTTTGGCTCAACTATACATTTGAGTTGTCTTCGCCTGCTGTAACCGACTTCATAACAACTACTGCGACGTACACCTGCAGCACACCAAAAGTGCAAATGGGGCCGATTCCTGAACCCACAACTATTCTGCTTATGGGTTTGGGAACTTTGGCCATACTTAGAAAGAGGAGGAACTAAAAAACAAACTGCCTCTGATTCGGGTCAAGGGTTATTGGAATACATTGTTGAAGCTCTATGTTAATGGAGGAGAGCGTGAGATGAGAGTACGCAAGGTTGTTGTTTTATTAATGTTTTTTGCTTTGGCGGTCCCGGCGTCGGCGGAGATAATTGAAAAGATTGTCTTTGAAATAGACAGTATCTCTGTCAATTCAGATTTCTCTGCTGGTCCGGGACAACTGGTTTGGTCGAACGGAGGTATCGCCATATTAAAGTACGACAGCGGCGATAAGAAGTACCGTGTCAATGTCGATGCTACGTGGTCTGATATGACGGACCTTACCCTGCCGGGCGGTCCGGCAAACGCTTCATTCGCCGTCGGGAGTTTTTTGGCTCAGTTTTACAATCTGACCGATACGGGCAAGACCACTCCAATTGCCAGCGTGACTGGTTCGCTATATCCCGGCTGGACCTATGACGAAGGCGAAACACAGGAAAATCCCAGTGAGCTTTACGGTTCTGCGATTATAAAGCTCGACACCTGGGATGTCACCGGCTATGACTGGGCTGAGCCGCTTGGGTCGATGACCGGTTTGACCGCAACGACATCTAATACCCATCCGTCGGATATTATCAGCTACCAGTTCAACTGGGATTCCGACAATACGATTGTTACAATACTGGCGGATGAGAGTGGTATTCCCGAGCCGGCAACGGTTACGCTGCTTGCTCTGGGCGGTCTGGGTCTGCTGTCAAGAAAACGTTCTTAATCAAACTCGGTAATTGATTTGGCGTTAATCGCTATAGCCCCTGTGCTATAGGCGCTATATGTTTTGTACATTAACGGAGCGTTGGGTTACTCCGCCCGACGCTCCTGTGTTTTTATGTGTATCCTCGGCTTATTTGCCGGTCATCGGTTAAACCAGATACCCTCAAACACTTCGACCGCAGGCCCGGTCATATAAACGCAGTTGTCTTCCTCGCACCAGTTCAATTCCAAATCGCCGCCCGGCAAATGAACGGTACAGGCCCGTCCGCAGCGGCCGGTTAGCACAGCCGCTACGCAGCACGCGCAGGCCCCTGTCCCGCACGCCAGCGTAATACCACTGCCCCGCTCCCAGGTTCGCATCGTAAACTCGTTTCGGCCGTCAATATGAACAAAGTGCACGTTTGTCTGTCTGGGGAATATCCTGTGATTTTCGATGACAGGCCCAATTTTTTCAAGTTTGACCTTTTCGACATTTTTACAGAAAAATACCGCGTGGGGATTACCCATCGAGACACATGTCATAAGCATTTTTTCACCGAGTATGTTTATTGGATATTCGATGGCCCTTTCGCCGCTTAACTTTACTGGTATCTCTTTTGGTCGAAATTTCGGGTCACCCATATTTACGCAGACCTTCTGCACTATCCTATTTCGCACCGCAAGCCCAACCGTCAAGACACCTGCCTTTGTCTCAATTTTTAGCGACGCCGGATATTTGGTCTGATTATTCATTACAACCGGCCCGCCCGACTTTGCTAATTTATGCTCATAAACGTATTTGGCGACGCATCTGATACCGTTGCCGCACATCTCCGCTTCAGACCCGTCGGCGTTGAATATTCTCATTTTCGCATCTGCTTTTCGGGATGGACTAATCAGAATCAATCCGTCTGAGCCGATGCCGAAATGGCGGTCGCTGATGCGTCGTGCCAAATCGGCTGGTCTGCCGACTTGTTCCTCGAAGCAGTTGACATAGACATAGTCGTTGCCGATGCCTTGCATTTTTGTAAATCGCATCTGTGTTCTCCTTTAAAACCTGTATCAATATACGCACAAGCGATATCAAAATCAAACATCTTGCCCGCAGCAATTGTCTATGCCATAATGCACGTGAGTCGCAGGACAATCTTTGGAGCAGATATGAAACGTATGCTTTTTGTTGCGGTATATCTATTACCGACGGCGGTATTTGCAGCAGCCGGCGCATCAGTCGAGCTGCAAATGAACAAATATTTCATTGCGGAGCCGCAGAACGGGCAAGACCGCCAATTGTGGCTGCAGGAACTCCACAAATATCGGGACAATTCCCGCAGCTCGCAAGTCCGTCTTGACCGCGGTATTTACGACCGGCCTGACCTCGCCTGGGCCGCACACGCTTTCTCCTGCCATTTCACTTTTATGTACGACCGCTCATTTTATGACCCGAATACAGGAAGATACACTATTGATGCGTTTCTCGATGAAGGCATCCACGAGTTCGGCGGATTCGATGCAATCCTGCTCTGGCAGGGCTATCCCCGGCTGGGCGTTGACCAGCGAAATCAGTTTGATTTCTATAAGGATATGCCGGGGGGATTGCCTGCAGTACGCGACATTGTAAGACAGGCCCACCAGCGAGGCGTCAAGGTGTTCATCGACTATAATCCCTGGGACAGCGGCACACGCCGCGAGGGCAAACCCGACGAAGCAGCTTTGGCTGAACTGGTTGCCGCAATTGAGGCCGACGGGCTTTTCCTCGATACAATGCCAGGCGGTACATCGGTCCTGCGAGAGACAATTGACCTTGCCCGCCCGGGTGTTGTTTTTGTCCCCGAAGGTCATCCTCCAACCAGTCAGCTTGGAATCTGTAACGGCTCCTGGGCGCAAGGGCTCGAAGAAATGCACACACCGGGGCTGCTTCGCCTAAAATGGATTGAGCCGCGGCACATCCAGTATCAGATACGCCGATGGGAGCACAGCCATAAGGCCGAAATCGAGACCGCATTCTTCAACGGCAGCGGTATTATGATTTGGGAGAATGTCTTTGGCACATACAATCCCTGGCCAATTGAAGATAGACAAAACTGGCGACGAGCCGTTGTCATCCTGCGGCATTTTGCCGGCAATTTCACAAGTGAAGATTGGGACCCATTTTATCCTACACTGGTTGACAACCTCTTTGCGCACCGCTGGCCCGGCGACAAGGCCATGGTCTTTACGCTCCTTAATCGCGGCGCATCGCACACAAATTCCGGGCTGCTGGAGGTCCCTTACAGTAAGGGGCTGGTCTATTACGATTTGTGGAACGGCTGCGAAGTATCAACACAGAGAGCCGGCCGAAATGTCACGATTATTGGTTCGATTGACCGCCTGGGCTGTATCCTTGCCATCCGAAAATCCGATGTCGATAAGTCGCTGAAGGATTTGCTCGATGCCCAGCGACAACTCAGCCGCAAGGAGTTTTCAGACGCCGTTGACTCCAGAAATCTTGCCGGTTCTGTTATTGAGCCGCAGTCCGTTGGAAAGACAACGCCGGTTCCGCGCAATCAACCACCCGAAGGTATGGTCTATGTTCCCGGCAGCGTTGTGCACATACAAATCAAGCACAGGCCTCGCGAGGCCGGCTGTTACCCCGACCCCGGAACGCCGCCGGATAAATGGCCCGAATTCCTGCTCGGTTCTGTTAAGGAAATCACACACGACTATATGGCTGACGTAAATGGTTTCTTCATTGACGAAACTGAGGTCACAAATGCACAGTTCAAACAGTTTCTTGATGCCGGCGGTTACCGTCCCAGACACCCGGAAAACTTTCTGAAGCACTGGCCGGACGGCCAAATGCCATTCGAGCTTGCCGACCATCCGGTCGTCTATGTAGATATTGATGATGCTCGCGCGTATGCCAAATGGGCCGGCAAACGCCTGCCGACCGAGCCGGAATGGCACCTGGCTGCCCAGGGTACCGATGGCAGAACCTGGCCCTGGGGCAACGACTTTGACCCTAATAAATGCAATATCACCGGCGACAGAATCCTGCAGGTCCGTTCCTGCCCCGATGGCAGAAGTCCATACGGCTGCTATAATATGGCGGGCAACGTCTGGGAATGGACCGAAAGTTGCAGGGACGATGGTCACACAAGATTTGTTATTATTCGTGGCGGAAGCTACTTCAGACCCCGGGGCAGCGACTGGTATCTTGAAGGCGGCCCGCAATCCTGCAAACACCACGCAAAGTTCATCCGTATGTGGCCGGGCCTTGACCGATGCGCAACAATCGGCTTTCGCTGCGTTGTTAACGCAGAATCACTTGATAAAAAATGATTGGCAGGTGGATTTATGAATAAGCTTATGTCCGGATTGTTGATTGTCGTCTTCGCGTCGGTTCTCCAGGGCAGTTTTATGGTCCCGATGGCTTATGTGAGGAAGTGGAAATGGGAGAATTCCTGGGCCGTCTTTTCGCTTCTCGCTATGATAATCTTTAACTGGGCGCTTGCCTGGTTGTCGATTCCGTCTCTGTTTCAAATATACAAGTCGGCTACTGCTTCGATACTTGGCATCCCCGCTGCATTCGGCCTATGCTGGGGTATCGGCGCCATCTGTTTCGGACTGGGAATGGCCGCTGCCGGTTTCGCTCTCGGATATGCCGTCATTATGGGAATTGTACTCAGCTTCGGCGCCTTTATTCCTATGGTCGTTCTTCATCCCAATGATATCTTCACGCCTAAGGGATTTCTGGTCCTCGTCGGTCTCGCTGTTATGGTCGTTGGAATCGCTGTCTTTGGTATCGCCGGTATTCGAAAGGAAAAAGAACAGAAGCAAAAGTCCGGCGCTATTACAAAAACATCCGCCTTGTCCTTCAGGGTCGGCCTTGTTATATGTATCGCCGCCGGTGTCCTCTCCTGCCTCACCAACGTGGGATTTTCAATGAGCAAGCCCCTTATTAATCTGGCCCTCGAGCAAAACGCCTCCGAAAAATGGGTCGGTAACGCCGTTTGGGCGGTTCTTTTCACCTTCGGCGGTCTGGTAAACCTCGCCTATTGCGCTTACCTTTTTGGAAAAAACAAATCCTTCGGTATATATCGTCAGGCCGGCTCGCTTAGAAACCTGATGCTGCTGGCGTTTATGTCGCTGATGTGGATAGGCAGTTTCGTTCTCTACGGCCTCGGCGCAGCGATGCTGGGCGACTGGGGAACCGTTATCGGCTGGTCGGTGTTCATCGCCCTTTCGATTACCATTGCCAATATCTGGGGTTTTGCACAGGGCGAGTGGTTAAATACTTCTCCGGCGACGCGAAAACTTATGGCGGCGGGCCTTGTAATCCTTGTTCTGGTGATTTTAATCTTTGCCTTTGGAAACATCGCATAGCAAATTCTCATTGGAGCGCACTAATGGATAAAATTCTCGTCATCGGAAGCTATAACGTCGGCCTGACCGTATTTGGCCCGACGATACCAAAAGCAGGCCAGACAATTCTTGGTGACCATTTCGATATGGGACCGGGAGGTAAGGGTTCCAACCAGGCGATTTGTATCGCCCGTCTCGGAGGAAATGTAACTTTTCTCGCAAAAATCGGGGACGATATTTTCGGCAAAGACGCCTTAGCGCTTTTCAAAAAAGAGGGCATAAATACAGATTACATCAGTGTCGATAAGTCCTCCCATACTGGTGCCGGAATAATCTTCGTCGATAAGGATTGTCACAACGCCATCGGCGTTGCGCCCGGTGCAAATTACAAACTCTCCGTCGATGACCTCGATAACGACAACGTGCTTTTTGAGCAATCGAGGTATCTCTTGATGCAAATGGAAATACCCGTGCCGACGCTGTATCACGCGATAGAGAAAGCCAGGAACTGCTCCTGCAAAGTCATTCTCAATCCCGCTCCTGCACAGAAGCTCGACCCGCGGTATCTTGCTATGATCGATATCCTCACGCCAAATGAGTCCGAAGCGCAGATTCTGACCGACATTCCCGTCGATAACACTCAGGACGCTGTAAAAGCCGCCCGTTCCCTCGTCTCGCAGGGCGCCGCCGCAGTCATCGTAACGCTCGGAGCAAAAGGATGTGTACTTGTCTCGGCGGACACGGAGAAACAGTTCCCCGCTTATAATGTCCGGCCCGTTGATACCACCGGCGCAGGCGACGCCTTTAATGGCGCTCTGGTCCACGCCCTGGCCAATGGTTCCACCATCGACGATGCAATCGACTTTGCCTCTAAAGTCGCCGCCATTTCGGTTACCAGTATCGGTTGCGTCCCCGGCTTGCCTTCACTGAAAATTGTTGAACAGTTTCGCGGAAGTAAAAAAACTTAATACCCCTTTCATATTTTTCAGGCCAATGCCCACACATCGAGAAAGAGTCAATACCGCAATAGCTCATAAATCGCCCGACCGCGTCCCAATGGATTTCGCCGCCGAACCCGAGGTCTGGCGCCGCCTGCTTGACCATTTTAATACAGATATCCGCGAAGACGTCCTGCGAATCCTCGACGTTGATTGCCGTGTAATCTCGTACGATTCACAAATCTTTTGTAATGTGCCCGCCAAAGCCCCTCCCTCGACCGCGACAACCACACGCGATGGGCTCAAAATTGACGTCTGGGGCGCTCGAAGAAAAGCAGCCGGGAACGTTTTTGCCGCCTATGACGAGTTATGCGACTACCCCCTGGCCGACGCTAAATCAATCGATGATTTGAAACAATACCCCTGGCCCTCGCCTGATTGCTGGGATTTTAGCGAACTGAACAACGTCATTGACAGGGTAAATCCCCAAAGCCGGTATCATCTCAGGTTTCGAATCGGCTCCATCTTCGAAACCGCCTGGTCGCTGTGCGGTATCGACAAAATTCTCGAAAACCTTGTCCTGCAGCCCGAAATCCCCTGCTATATGATGGACCGGATTACTGACGTCCACCTGCAAAACCTTAAACGGGTTATTGAAATCGCAGGCGACAAAATCGATATGCTCTATTCCTATGACGACCTCGCCGGCCAGCAGAACTTGCTTATCTCTCCGCAACTGTGGCGTAAAACCGTAAAACTCAGGCAGGAAAAACTCTTCGCCCTGGCCAAAAATTACGAAAAACCTTTGATGTATCATTGCTGCGGCAATATATGCCCGCTCATCGATGACCTGATTGATATTGGCGTTGATGTGTTGAACCCGATTCAGCCCCTCGCGTTGAAAATGGATTTTGAAACACTTAAGCGAACTTATGGCGACCGCCTGACCTTCCATGGCGGCATCGATATTCAAGAGTTGCTTCCCAAAGGTTCGCCTCGGCAGATTATCGAAGAGGCGCAAAGGGCTGCGAGAATCCTCGGCGCCGACGGCGGCTACATCCTGGCGCCCGCTCACCATATCCAGGCAGATACCCCTCTCGAAAATATCCTCGCTCTATATGGTCGTCTTTAGAAAAAAGGGGTCAGTGGTATTTTCCCCATGGCAATCATTTACGACGAAAATTCCCGTTTGCGGCTGTTCAGTCAGGCAAGTTTACAGGATGCCGACGGGTATGGCGGATATGTTTCTTTCGAGAGGGATTATGCTTTTGGTCAGGCAGATTACGGAGTCGAATATGTCATTTTATTGACTCCCGGCTATTTTGCAGACCGACTGCAAAATAGCCGAATATGTGCTTAAAGTCAAGCTGCAAAATCAGTTATGGCATGACAGATTAGCACAAGGCAGGTGGATTCTTCTTTATGCCTGTAGCGGCAACTTCTTAACTCATACACTCATAAACCTTTGGCGAGCATCGAGAATCGAGTATCGAGCAATATCTAAACTGCAAATTCCCTCTTTCGGCTGTTCAACTGTGCTTTTAGTCGTGCCAAAATCGATGAGTGCATCTGCGAAACGCGGGACTCAGATAAATCCAGCGTTGCGCCTATTTCCTTCATTGTCATTTCCTCGTAGTAATACAGAACCAGTATTAGTCGCTCCGCACGAGTCAGTCCTTTTGTGAGCAGGTTCTTCAGGTCGCGTTTTTGTGCCTCGATGGGGGGTGCCTCCGATTTTTTGTCTTTGATTACGTCTATCTCGCGGATATCTTTTTCGGTCTCGTCATCGCCGTACTGGCTGTTCAGCGACACCATACCTATCGCATCCGCATCCTGCTGAAGCCGGCTGAAATCCGACAGATTCATATCAAGCTCTTCTGCCAGCTCCTCTTTTCTGGGTTTTCGCCCCAGGTGTGCCTCAAGCGACTGTGTTGCCCTGGTAAGCTGATGCGCCCTTGCCCGCACCAGCCGAGGCACCCAGTCCATACTGCGAAGCTCATCGAGAATCGAGCCGCGAATCCGAGGCGAACAGTAGGTCTCAAACTTGACGCCTCGCCGCGGGTCGAACGCATCAATCGCATCCATCAGCCCGAAATTGCCCGCGCTAATCAAATCGTCCAGCTCAACCTTGTCAGGCAGTTTAGTGTGCACTCGCTCCGCGGTATATCGAACCAGGTATCGGTATCGCTCCATCAGAAGATTGCGATACTCTTCGCCTCGTGTCTTATGAAACAGCTCCCATACCTGCTCGATATCGAGTTGTTGGTTGGTCTTCACAACGTTCCTCCGTGAAAAACAATTCCTTTTTCCAGCAGCCCCAATTTATGATTGCCGTAACCTTCTATTATTCTTTTCTTAAGTCCCATAAAATCGGGCTTCCATTGGCTGCGTTTTTTACCCGGCGGGACAAAATATCCCACATCAGAATTTCTTATCGGCCTTTCCAGCCGCAACTTTAGTCAAACTCATCAATCGTTCGTTTTTTTCCTTGTTATTTGCCTGTCTTGTGCTAATTCGGATTCGGTTGAAAGCCAAAATTCTCTCCTTCTTTTTCCTTCAGCAGTGCAACCGCAATCCGCTGGTTGAGCGAATTCTCAAGAAGCTTGTCAATCTGCAGTCGCAAGTACTCATCGCGGTTTTTCTCAAGGATTTCTCTGGCGTATCTGTCGATAATCGGCAAGGCCAGGAAGCTGCCGCCGGCGCAGAACTTGACGTTAGCGCTATCGCGAAGCAAGAGCCGCTGACTTCGCATGTGTTCCTCTATTGCCTCGATCACCAGGCCGGAAAACTCCTCTACCGCCAGGTCTTTCGGAACAAAGTCCGGCTTTTTTATGTTGTTTATGTTCTGGATAAGCACCTTTTGACGGGTTTGTGTGAACTCGACTATTTTGACAAGCAGCTCGGTGATATTGTCTATGGCAACTGCCGGCAGGTTCATACACCCTCCTTTTGCTCAAATACGCTTGTCTCAAATCTGTGGAAATCACACGGGCGGGATACGTGACCTGAAAAAATCCGGCTTGTGATGCTCATCCTTGTTCCTTTCGTTTCTTCCCTGATTCCCCGCGGTACGCGAAGTGCAGACCTGATTGAACCGACTTTATTCTATGCTGGTCAAATCCGCGTCTTCACACACCTTCAATCTTTTCTACTATCCTTAATCAAGGCCAATCCCGGTCTGCCGACAGCCAGCCCATTAGTTGTCACTGAGCTGACGGCGCCTCTTACCGGTATCCTCCTTGCATAAAATCCGTCTTATTTGCCAAAGCGTCTTTGTCTTCTTAAGCTCGATAATCTTTGATAATCTCCCGAACACCGATTCGTCATAAAGCCGATGTCCGCCGTTTGTCCATTCCGCCTCTCGGATTAGCCCCATAATCGTGTAGTTGTGAATCGTCTGCCGGGAAAAAGGTGTGTACCGCACCAGCTCGCCGATTCGATAAAGCTTCACCGGCGCCCGCAATGCTGCTTGTTTTCCTTCCAGCCACATCAACAATGCTTCCTTCTGTCACGGGCAGACGCCGGGAACCGAAAATTTGTGCGAGATTGTCCCATTGAACCCGATAACATCAAATCCTGCTGCCTTTCCCGAGTCCTTGTCACGATTGCCTCTCCACACTCAATGTTTAGCGTCCACCTGCTGTTGCCTGACGTCCGTGTGTCTTGACTTTGTTGTCCAAGCTTAGCTGCCTTCCAAAGTGCGTAAATTGTTAAAATAAGTTTTACGTTTTGCAAAACGTAAAGCGCATTGGTTACGGTGTCAACTCTTTTTTGGAATTTTTTTAAGAATTTGGTCATTTTCATCATTTGCCTTGTGACCTTTTAGAAAAACCCTGTGCCCAAATGTCCGATAGACAGAAGAAGGTGTGTTTTGGAGATTCGAGCGGCTGTTGCAACAGCCGCGATGTTGATTTGAGGGCGGCAAAGCCGCAGTTTTCGGACTATGCAAAAGAGTCGCAAAAGTTCCGATAATAGCAGCAGAGGTTCGTCGGGCAGCGTTTCACTGCTTCAGCAGATAACGCCCCTGGCTCGGCAGATAAACTGCCTCGATATCCAGCGTATCGCCGGTATCTGCGTCAAAAAGATTCCCAGGATAGTCAACGCGAGTGTCGCCTCGCTGTATGTACTTGACGAGACGACAAATATGCTCCACCTGCAGAAGTGCAACCATCCGTATCTGATAAACAAGATTGTCTCGCTCAATCAGAGCCCGCCTTCGCCGATGGTTATGGCCGTCTGCAGCAAACAACTGCTGAAGGTATCGGACATCGACAGCTTCAATACGCCGGTTATCAGACGTTCGCAAAGGCCCTACGCAGGCAATTACAGAACCAAGAATTGCGTCATTGCTCCTCTGGTCTGTCAGGACAGGGTTGTCGGCGTGTTGAACCTTGCGGACAAGACCACCGACGAGGATTTTACCGACGAAGATATCGCACTAATTGAATTAGTCAGTCAGCTTGTCGGGGCGTCAATCGGCAATATCAAACTCTTTGAACGGATGCAGCGGCAGGCGACAACCGACGGGCTTACCGGCCTGGCAAACCACAAAACCTTCTACGAAATACTCGAGCGCGAGCTTTGGCGGTCTCGGCGGTATGGGGGACTGATATCTTTAATTATGGTCGATATTGACAATCTTAAAACTATCAACGACACCTACGGCCATCGTGCAGGCGACAAGATAATTAAGGAAATCAGTAAGCGGATAAAGCAGTCGATTCGACAAATTGATACTGCTGCCCGCTACGGCGGTGATGAGTTTGCCGTGATTTTGCCGAACACATCTCTTACGGATGCAACAATTGTGGCGGAGCGTATGGTAAACACCGTCGGTGGGGCTGCGGTCACGTGGAAGAAAGACGAGATTCCGATTTCCATCAGCGTTGGTCTTGGCCAATACGACTCCGAGAACACGCCGGATGATATTACCAGCAGGTCCGACCAGGCATTATATTCAGCCAAGCAGGCCGGCAAAAATACCTTCAAAATCTTCCAGCCAAAAGATTAAGCAAAAACGCCTGCGCATAGACGCCCCTCCTCGACGAAAAACGTTCAAAATAAACTTACACCCCGTACACTTGGGGCCAAAATGAAAACAATGTAATCTCTCTGCACGGGTGCGAATCGAGTTTGTAGGTATTCTGGGCTGGTTGTGTTGCACGGCTGCGGTCGCGATGTTCGTTTCGTCCTGCCTCGGCTCGGCGCCTCGTCGAGACGGGTCAATCGTCTCACGGTTGCGTCTAAACAACCGGTTGACGTTCGACGCAGCCGACCCGGCTTCGCCTTCGGCCACGCCGAGGCGAGTTCGAGCTGCGCAACCGCAACCGTTGGACGTAACCATGTGGTACTTACCTACAAAGATGAATCGCACCCTCTCTGCCCGATGCCTCATAATTCGCCTTGACCAAACCTCGATTTTGTCGTATATCCCAACGTGACAGCAAATTCGCCATTGGGTTAAGGAGAAACATAATATGCCGACTTGTCCCAAGCAACCTGTGGTGCCCGTCCTGAGCATCGTCGAAGGAAGAAGGGCCGAGCCAGGCCGTGGGAACGGAAACGGCGTTCTCTATTCAGCGGAGTTGCGACAGCGAGAGTTAAGGGGAAAAATTGATTTATAGTTTTAAATATTAAGGTGAAGTATGTTTGTTCCAAGTAAACCTTATAATCAACTACCGTTTCTGCCGCCAAGGGCAACCCTTGAAACTATGAAGGTGATGGAACAATTAATCAAAAGTCATAGAGCATTGGCAGAGCTTAAAGGATGTGCCCGGACGTTGCCGGATCAGGAAATTTTGATTAACTCCGTAATTCTTCAGGAAGCCAAAGACAGTTCCGAAATCGAGAATATTGTTACTACTCATGATGAGTTGTTTAAAGGTTTGGCGCTTCCGCAGAACATGTCTCCGCAGGTTAAAGAGGTAATAAATTACCGTTCGGCTTTATGGGAAGGATTCGCGTTTGTTCGCAAAAAAGGATTTCTTTCGGTTAATGGTATTCTGACTATCCAGGAACGATTGGAGTGTAACCGTTCGGGTGTTCGAAAACTTCCTGGAACCGCTCTTCAAAATGACCGTACCGGGAAAATTATCTACATGCCTCCGGACCAGCCGGACGTTATCCAGAGATTGCTGAAAAATTTTGAGGAGTATTTAAATACTGATATTGGTAAAACCGACCCCCTTATTAAAATGGCAATAGCACATTATCAATTTGAGTCAATTCATCCTTTTTACGATGGTAACGGCAGGACTGGTCGAATAATTAATGTGCTTTATCTCGTCCTCGAAAAATTACTTTCGTCTCCGTTTTTGTATCTGAGCCGATATATCATCCATAACAAAGCAGATTATTATCGACTTCTGCAGGAAGTAAAAACTAAGAATAAATGGACCGAATGGATTTTGTATATGCTCTGCGCGGTCGAGGAAACAAGTCGTGGCACGCTGCATCTGATCGGTGAAATCCGGGATGCGATGGAGGATGTGGCCGGTCTTATGAAAAAGCAGGCCGGCAAAATCTATTCAAAGGACCTCTTGGAGCTTCTATTCGAAAAACCTTACGTCCGTGTTGGCAATCTTGTTGAAAAAGGGATTGCCTCGCGAAATATAGCTGCGAAATATCTGCGAAAACTCGAAGATGCCGGTATTGTCCGTTCGGAGAAAAAAGGCAGAGATATATTGTTCGTTAATATCCGCCTTTTTAATATCTTGAAAAAATAGATGTGCACTATTTTAGTGCATATCTGGAATTTATGCACTGTAAACAGAAAATTTAGTGCACATTTTCTTGGCTTCCTGTTCGATTGTTCGTCTGACAAAATCCGCGTCCTCCGATCCCTTGTGCTTCTGCCGGCCCTGCCTGTCTCGAGCGCATCTGAGGGAAGCACAGTCGAAGGGTGCTCTTACTAACATCCAAAATTGAATTCCTTTGTGTCTTAGGGGCTTCGTGGTGAAGATTTCACTTGACACAAAACATTTCATATAGTATAATACCCACCTAACATATAGAAAGTGAATACTTTATGGCAAACTCGGAGAAATTGGTAATGGCTACCGAAGAAAAAATCGTCATCGACCGACATAATCCCAATCCTCCTGTAGTTCACCGAGCTACTCCCATCTTGCCCTGCTTGCCCAAACCGCCTCAAGCTCGCCCGTGTTCTTGCAGTATATGGACTTTTACCCTTTTGACTTTTAACTTTTGCCTTGTGCACCTGTGCTCTTGTGCACGGCCTTTCCGTGGAGTCCGTTCTACACTTGTCGAGGATTCTCTACAAATTGACCTCTTTTTTACAAAACGAACCCAATTTGCAAAAATGCAAAAACGAACCTAAACCTCTGTCTAAAAATGAGTTACGAAAAAACCACCCCCTCCGACGACCCGAAAAACAAAGCCAAAACAAACCCAATTCAAACTCAAAAAAGAGCGGATTACCTGCGCCATTCGGGTTTGCGGACCATAAGAGGCGGCATTTGATTAGAGGACAGCCGATGTGCTTTTGTGCGGCTGCAAAATCGTGAAGTGGGATACCAGCGAATGGTGAAAAGCTGGGGCGTCAAAGACACCTTGTTTATCCGTAATTTGTGGGACAATCGTAACATAAAATCGTTTATCGGTTTTCGTAACCCCCAGGATAAACCTGGGGGCTTTTTGGGTATTCGTAATATTCTGGATTCCCGCCTGCGCGGGAATGACAGGGAACACCGGCGCAGGTGTGTTATCGGCGAAAAAGAGGGGGGACTTGAGATACGAGATGGTCGTTTGTAACCCCCAGGATAGACCCGTGGGTCAGCCGATAAGGTCGGAAAGGGAAACAAGACGGTCACAGGTTGACGGGGATGCCTTTGTCGCGGAGGTACTCCTTCATTTGACGAATGGTGAATTTTCCGAAGTGAGCGATAGAGGCGACGAGGACGGCGTCGGCGTGGGCATCGGCAATGGCATGGTAGAGGTGTTCGAGAGAGCCGGCGCCGCCAGAGGCGATGACGGGGATGGAGACGGCGTCAGCGATGGCGCGAGTCATCGGGATGTCGTAGCCGGCCTGTGTGCCGTCGGCGTCCATACTGGTGGGGAGGATGGCGCCTGCGCCCATATCGGCGACTTGTTTGGCCCATTCGACGGCGTCTTTATTAGTGGGCGAGGAGCCGCCTCTAACCATAACTTCGAAGCCGCAGGGCTGGTCGGAATTTTTTCGGGTGTCGATAGCGATAGTGATTTTTTCGGAGCCGAATTCGTTGACGGCCTCTTTGACGAATTTGGGTTTTTTGACGGCGGCGGTGTTGACGGATATTTTTGAAGCGCCGAGGTTGAGAATTTCTTCGATTTGCCGGCAGGTGCCGATACCGCCTCCAACGGTGAGGGGTATTTTGATACGTTGAGCGGTTTTACGGACGGCGTCGATAAGGGTTTTGCGGTTTTCGACGGTAGCGGTGATGTCGAGGAAGACAAGCTCATCGGCGCCGGCCTTGTCGTAGGCGGCGGCGTTTTCTGCGGGGTCGCCGACGTCTTTGAGGTCAACGAAGTTTACGCCTTTTACGAGACGGCCGTTTTTGACATCGAGGCACGGAATAATCCTTCTGTAATCCATAACAACTGACTCCTATAAGTAAAGCTTTGGGAATAAAGTGCAAGTACGATAGGGGGGAGTATAACAGATGGGGCAATGATTTTCAATTTGCGATTTATTATTTTCGGTTTACAATTTATAACAGATTAGAATTGATGGGCAGAAGGAGCAGATATGCGATTAGGTCTAATTGGAATGTATCTGGTTTTGTTGACTGGGTCAGCATTGGCTGGGGCGGTTAAGGTTGAGGTTCGGCAGGAAGGTGACGATTTTCGGCTTTATCGGGGCGGTGAGCCGTATTTTATCAAGGGAGCGGTTTATGGGGGCGAGCCGAACGGTAAATATCCGCTTAGCGCATTGAAAGAATCCGGGGCAAATTCGGTGCGGAGCGGAGGACGACGAATGAGCGAGATTCTGGATGCGGCGGAAAAACTGGGGATGACAGTAACGGCTGGGCTTTATATCGGGCACGAATATACGGGGGGATTTAATTACGACGACGAAGAGGCGGTGAAGAAGCAGCACGAGCGGATAATTGAGACGGTGAAGAAATACAAGGACCATCCGGCGCTACTTATGTGGGGAGTGGGCAATGAATGGTCATACGGGTACAAGGATGAAAAGGTGTTTGACGCGGTGGAGAAGGCGTGCAGGGCGATTAAGGAAATAGACGGCAATCACCCGACTATGACGGCTGTGGGCGATAGTCCGTTTGATGCGAATTTCATCGGGCTGCTGAAGAAGAAATGTCCCCATTTGGATATTCTTGGGGTGAATATGTATGGAGAGCTGACAGAGTTGCCTGCAAAGGTTCGGAAAATCGGGTGGGAAAAGGCATACATAGTGACGGAGTGGGGGCCGAATGGGTATTGGCAGGTGGAGGAGACGGCGTGGAAGAGCGAGATTGAAGAGACCAGCAGCGAGAAGGCGGCAGTTTATAAGAAGAGTTATGAGCAGGCGATACTGAAAGACAAGGGGCGGTGCCTGGGTTCGTACGTTTTTTTATGGGGACAGAAGCAGGAGCATACGCATACGTGGTTCGGGCTTTTTTTGGAGACGGGGGAGAGGACGCAGGCGTGTTGTTTGATGCAATATCTGTGGACGGGGAAATGGCCTGGGAATCGAGCGCCGGAGATTGGGTCATTGAGGATTGACGGCAAGGTAGCGAAAGAGAGCGTGTATTTGCAGCCGGGGACAGTGCACAGGGCAGCGGTTGAGGTCAATGAGCCGGATGGGGACACGGCCAGATTGGACTGGGTGGTGCTGCCAGAGCCGAAGAAGTATGGGTATGCGGGGATGGGCGAGAAGAAGCCGGCGGCGGTCGAAGGGCTGATTGAAGAGAAGACGGAGCGGGCGGTACGTTTCAAATCGCCGAAGGAAGAGGGGGCGTATCGGTTATTCGTAACGGTGTATGACGGCAAGGGCAACGCGGGGACGGCGAACATTCCGTTTTATGTGCGCGGCGAGTGAATCTAAGATACTCGATACTCGGTAAGATTGCTTCGTCGTCCCGCCCAGCGCTGGGCGGGACTCCTCGCAATGACAAGGAGGGGGGTTACTGGATTTGGCGCCAGTCGGCGGGCTGGAGGTCGATTTGGGTGATTTCGATTTTGGTGAAGAGCCAGGTGCCCTGCTGTTTTTCGAGGTTGGCTTCGACTCTTACGAAAAGCTCCTTTTTTAATTCATAGACGTAGCCCCGTGGGTCGGCGAGGACGCGGACGGTGAAGACGACGGATGCGAGGGGCGAGTTGATGTTAATGGAGACAATTCTTGGTATGTTTTTTTCGATAAGCGGGTCAGTGAGGACGATTTTGCAGCGGTTGATGAGGTGTTTTTTGGATTTATGAAATGAGTCGGAGTAGTTTTCGGAGATGAGGGGTTCGACGGCATCGGGATTTTCCTGTTCGGCGGCCTTGGCGATTTTGGCGACAGCGGTTTGGATTTTTTCGCGGTCGGTTTCGACAAGGCGGTCAAGGCCGAAGGCGAGTGCGGCGATGAGGAAGGGGATTAGCCAGGGCCAGTAGATACGTTTGTAGAAGAGGTAGCCGTGGAAGGCGAGAAGGGTGAGCAGGGCGAGGGCTGCGACGGCGAGCAGGGTCCAGGGTTGTTCGAAGATATTGAGCATTATTGTACTCCGTCAGTCGATTTTAACGCCGAGGTTGTCGGGAATGAGAGAAAAATCGGCGAGGTGTTTCTGGAGATGGCGGTTTTTTTTGTAGTCGGTCATATCTGGAGCGAGGGCGGTAACGGAGATGAAGCCCTCGATAAGGGCGGCGGTGTCTGTAGGAGAGACGTCGTTGAGGTCCGGGCCGCCGGCGAGCTGAAAGACGGTTTGGCCAAGCTCGTTTGTCTGGGGGATGTAGTATTCATCGAAGCCCTTGTTTGACTGCGGGACGATTTTGATGCCTTTAGGTTTGCCCATAGAAAGAAGCGGGACATTGATGTTGACGACGCAGCCGGGGTCGATTGGCAGGAGTTTTGTAATGATTTGGAAGCAGTATTTGGCGGCGGTGTCGTAGTCCATTTGGTCTTCGGCGGCCAAGCTTGTGGCGACTGCGGGGATTTTGAGCAGTGCCCCTTCCATAGCAGCGGCGACTGTGCCGGAATAATAGACGTTGATGCCGGCGTTAGCGCCGTTGTTGACGCCGGCGACGAGCAGGTCGATAGGTTTTTCGCAGAGCTGCATAACGGCGAGTTTGACGCAGTCGGCGGGAGAGCCGGCGACGCTGAAGCCGGTGAAACCGGGGCCGCCGGGATTTATATCGACCTTGTTGCAGACGAGTGGGTGTTTGAAGGTGACGGAATGGCTTGCGCCGGAGCGGCTTTCAGCGGGGGCGACAACGGTGACGGAGCCGAGATTGACGAGCTGTTTATACATAGCCGCAAGGCCCGGAGCGAAAATGCCGTCATCGTTGGTGAGAAGGATGTTCATAAACTCGATACCCGATAATCAAAAACCGGACTAAACCGCAGCAAAAGTGGTGTGCACAGCACACCCTACAAAAACTGGACTAAACCGCAGTGAATGATTGTAGTGGGCGGTGGGACTGATGTCAATTGACAGGTTTTTGGGAGTGGTTATAATTCGCAGATATGAAGAAGTATTTAGCCGGAGAAAAATGTCTGGTAATGACGAGGGAGGAGGCAAGGACGTTTGATGCGTGGGCGATGCAGGAGTTAGGCGTGCCGGGAGTCGTGTTGATGGAGAATGCGGGCAGGGCCTGCGCGGAGCTAATAGAAGAAAAACTGGCGAGCATAAAGAAGCCGAAGGTCTGCATATTCTGCGGGACGGGCAACAACGGAGGGGACGGGTTTGTGGCAGCGAGGCATCTTCTGAACCTGGGGTTTGGCGTGGTTGTTGTGGTGTGCGGGGACCGCAATATGATAAAAGGGGATGCGAGGGTGAATCTCGATATTTTGGAGGGGCTTGGGGCAGGTATTGAGCAGATAGATATGAGCGAAGGCGCTGAGGTTGAGCAGCGGGTTTCGGATTTGGCGAAGGGAGCGGATATGATAGTTGACGGTCTTTTCGGGACGGGCCTGCGTGGCGGCCTTCGTGATGAGCATAAGCGGCTGATAGAGGGCATAAACGAGCAGGGGGCAGCGATTTTGGCGATAGACATACCTTCTGGCCTGGATAGCGATACTGGCAGGCCGATGGGGGCGGCGATAAAAGCGAGGTGGACGGTGACATTTGTTGCGGTGAAAAGGGGATTTGTGGTCGAAGGGGCGAGCGAGTACACGGGGGAGGTATATGTTGCTTCGATAGGGGTCGAGCCGGGCTATAAGCGGAAAACTTGAATAAACCCAAATTTCCCAAATAAAGGCAATGCATATTGCGGGCTGGATGAGCAAAAAACGTAACAATTTGAGGCCTGAAAAAGCCGCATAAATTTTTGAGACGGTTACGAAAACACTTGTGTCTTTAAGACAAATACGATAACTTATGGCCAACGGAAGGCACAATAAGTTATTAATGCGTGCATACGGGAAATGCAATTAAATTTAGGAGGAGAAGTCATGAAAAAGGCCCTCATTTACTTCCTCTGCTTTTTGCTTTTTCTAGGGGATGCAAACCTTTTTGCGGGCTTAGGAAGCCAGACACCGCCAGCAATAAATTCTTCATCGGGAGGGAATACGGGGTACGAACCATGGTACCATTATATCGGAAATATGGTGAACACGGCGAACGGTAACCTTTACCTCTCGGTCAAAGACATCTCGATAAAAGCCAAGGGGTTTGGTATGGAAATAGTTAGAGCATATAACACCCTCAATAGCTCTAACGATGGGTCCTTCGGCTATGGGTGGACATTCAACTACAATGTTTATCTCACAGAAGGAGTTGGAAACATAGACCTATCCGAAGGGGACGGCTCAAAACATATTTTCACATCTACCGGGGGTGGAAACTATTCCTCGCCGCCGGGGATTCATTCGAAGCTAACAGAAGATGCGAATGGTTTTTCACTCAAATACAAAGATGGGACCAGTTGCCGGTTCGACCTCAATGGGAAACTATTAAATACGGTTGACGAAAATGGAAATAGGTTAACTTTCAGCTATGTGGGTGGGAAACTTACGAGCGTAGCAGATGATTCCGGTCTGCAAATTACCTTTAGCTACAATGGAAAAGGAAAGATCACCAGCATAAAGGACCCATTAAATAGAACCATCAGTTATGAATACGACGGCAACGGCAACTTAATCAAGGTAACAGATGCGATGGGTAACACCATCCTGTATTTTTATTATGGCAATCACTATCTGCTTAGCACCGTGGACCGGGTTGGCGCGATGCTCCGGTTTTCATATTACGACGAAAACGATAAAGCTAAAGAGATTGGGACTTCCCTATATAATTTCTCAACAGGAACATACCTTAAGCCCCTAAGGTTGTATTCGATTGAGTACTATGGTCTTGATGTCAATGCGACCGATGCTCTGGGGTATACAACATCTATCAATCTCAACGAGTCCGGCAATCCTATTCAAATCACCGACGCCTTAGGCGGTATCTGGAGCACCGGCTGGGACAGCAACACAATGAGTATTACCAGCTCTACGGATCCGAACGGCCATACATACTACTATGCTTATGATACATACGGCAATCAAACCAGTGTGACGGACCCGTGCGGCAATCCAACTCTATATGAATGGGATAACAATGATATTGGCGCCAAGTATATTTCTTTGCTCAAGAGCACTACAAATACCTTAGGTTATAAGACATCTTATGACTATGACCCAAACGGGAATCTAATCGAAACAACAGACGCCAACGGAAATAGCTCCTATAACTATTACAACACTTACGGATACGTAAACCGAGAGGTGGATTTCCGAGGCAATGAAACCCTGTATTCTTATGACACGCACTGCAATATGGCCGATTCCAACGACGCGATTGGAAATGTCAGGACCTACGCTTACGATTCAGCAGGCAGATTACTAAGCGAAACCGACCCGCTGAATCATACGACCACGTATCAGTACAACGCCAACGACAAAGTTATTGAAGTGAACGATGCGCTGGGTAACCGGACTATATACACCTACAATGCGGTCGGCAGTTTAGTAAGCACAACAGACCCTAATGGAAATGTAACGGGTTATCGGCACAACATAATTGGCAAGCTGGATAAGGTTACAGACGCATTAAACAACGAAACGTCCTTCACCTTTGATAGAAACGGGAATCTCGTCGAAACTAAAGATGCCAGGGGCAATAAGACAACCACAGTGTACGACACATTAGGCAGGGTGATTTCAGTTACAGATGCGATGGGTAACACCGAGAGCCAGACCTACGACGCAACAGGTAACATAATTAGTAAAACAGACCCAAATGGCAACACTACTGTCTATGAATATGACTCATTAGACAGATTAACAAAAATGACTGACGCTTTAAGTTATGAAACTCGTTATGAATACGACGCCCTGGGGAATCTAATCAACCTTACAGATGCAAATAATCATTCAACAATTTATGAGTATGACCGGTTAAGCCGATTGATTCGCGTTGCGGGAGCCGGATGCGGCTGTGGCGAACGACTATTCTCGTATGATGAAAATGGAAATCGCACAGGTCTTACAGACGGCAACGGGAATATCACTACCTACCAGTATGACCCGTTAAATCGCCTGATAAAAGTCATCGACCCGCTCGGAAATGAAACTACGCGAAACTACGACGGTGCAGGCAACCTGGCGTCCCTCACGGACGGAAACGGTAATATCACTTCATACACCTACGATGCCTTAAATCGATTGCAAAAAGTAACCGACCCTCTAATTAATGAGATTTCGTATGCCTATGACAACGTAGGGAATTTGCTCAGCATTACGGATGCAAACAGCCAGGTAACCCGATACGAGTATGACAAATTAAACAGAATTACGAAAACGATTTCACCGTTGGGATTCGAAACACAATACACCTACGACGCAGTTGGAAATCTTGCGAGCAAAACTAATGCGAAGGGCGAGCTTATCATCTACGGATATGATGCATTGGACCGTCCTATATCAACTTCGCATCCGGATGGGAATAGTGTTTCAATCCAATATGACGATGTAGGAAACGTTACTCGGGTAACAAATACCGGCGAACCGGGAGAAATTACTTCCTATTCGTATGATAAACTCAATCGTCTGGTCTCTGCGACGGTAAACTATGGTTTATTCAGCAAGACCATTAGTTACACTTACGACCCCGTCGGCAATCGCAAGACAATGACCGACCCAAACGGAGGCGTTACAACTTACGGTTATGACTCCCTCAATCGGCTTACAAGTATTACAAACCCGTCGAGTGATACTACAACATACGAATATGACAATGCCGGCAGAAGGATTAAGGTTAATTATCCCACTGATGCGAATGCTACTTATGCCTACGATGCCGCCGACCGGCTGCTTGAGCTTAAAAATGCCAAATCAACAGGAGAGGTAATTTCCAGATATTCGTATTCATACGATGATGTAGGAAACAGGTTGAGTGTAACCGATGCAAATGGAGGCGTAACATCCTACGGGTATGACGCGATATATCAACTGACCAGCGTAGCTTATCCCGATGGGAATAGCACATACACTTATGACGGAACAGGTAATCGATTGACCCAGACAATGAATGGAGCTTCAACATCGTATGCTTACGATGCTGATAACAGGTTATTATTGGCTGGAACGACAAGCTATTCTTACGATGATAACGGCAATCTAATCAGCAAAACAGACGGCAGCGGCACTACAACCTATCAGTACGACTACGAAAATCGGCTGACAAAAGTCACACTTCCAGACGCAAATCAAGTCGCATACCGGTATTCCGCCTCTGGGGACCGGCTGAGCAAAACCACAGCGGCTGGAACAACATATTATCTTTACGATGGAGAAGATATCCTGATGGAATTAGATGCAGCCGGCGTACAGAAAGCAAGGTTCACTTATGGCCCCGGCATAGACGAACCCATCAGTGTCAATAGAAGCGGGGTTGTTTCATATTATCATCTTGATGGCCTGGGTAGTGTAACGTCATTAACGAATACTGCCCAAAATGTTGTGGCCACTTACAAATATGATGTATTTGGAAGTCTTAAGGGAGAAACTGAAACTATCGAAAACCCGTATAAGTTCACCAGCAGGGAATATGATAAAGAAAACGGCCTGTATTACTACAGGGCGAGGTCCTACGACGGTGTAACGGGGAGGTTTTTACAGAGAGACCCAATTTCCTCATTAAATTTATATGCTTATGTGGGGAATAATCCAGTGAATTGGGTGGATCCAGTGGGGCCTCTTAAAGCAGAAGCGCCACCGCGACAACCAGAGCTGGCACGGGCAGTAGGGGCAGCGGCGGCACAGGCAGGAAGAGCAGCAGCAGCGGAGGCAGCGGCGGTGCCAGCAGGAGCAAGGGCAGCAGCGGCAGAGGCAGAAAGAGCAGGAGCGGCACGGGTAGCAAGAGCAGCAGCGGCAGAGGCAGCGGCGGTGCCAGCAGGAGCAGGGGTAGCGGCAGCACAGGCAGAAAGAGCAGGAGCGGCACGGGTAGCAAGAGCAGCGGCGGCAGAGGCAGCGGCGGTGCCAGCAGGAGCAGGGGTAGCGGCAGCACAGGCAGAAAGAGCAGGAGCGGCACGGGTAGCAAGAGCAGCAGCGGCAGAGGCAGCGGCGGTGCCAGCAGGAGCAGGGGCAGCGGCGGCACAGGCAGAAAGAGCAGGAGCGGCACGGGCAGCAAGGGCAGCAGCGGCAGAGGCAGCGGCGCCACGAGCAGCAGGGGCAGCAGCACGAGCACCAGGAGCACTGGCAGCAGGAGCAGAAGCGGCACGGGTAATAGGGGCAGGAGCACGAGCAGCAGGGGCAGTAGGACGAGCACCAGGAGCACTAGCAGCAGGAGCAGAAGCGGCACGGGCAATAGGGGCAGCAGCGGCACGAGCAGCAGGGGCGTCAGCGGCACAGTTAGCACCGCCACGGTTCTGGGTAAATCCAGCACCACCATGGTTCTGGGTAAATCCAGCACCGCATGGGGCACGACCTTGGTGGCCAGAAGCAGGGCCAGGGTTCTGGGTAGATCCAAGACCACCTGGAGCGCCACCTTGGTGGCCGGAACCGGGGCCAGGGTTCTGGAAAAAACCAGAACCATGGGAACTACGGCCATGGCTGCCACGGACTTGGCCAATGTCAACAGGCGGAGGCAATTCGACCGGCAGCATTTATAATCACAACTGGTATGCTGAACCAAATTTCAACGACTGTGATTTTGATCACAGTGGGAGTATTGACATTTATGACCTTGATATATTTGCAGATGGCTGGCTTCTTACCGGGTATGCCGCCTATACCGCTGACCTGGCGCGGCACAATAATGTTAACTCTTGGGACTATGCTATCTGGGCAGGCTATTGGCTCGCGGGGGGATGTGTTAATCTGGCTTCTTCCTGCGTCGGCCATTGGAAGATGAATGACAATGCAGCCAGTCAAATGGTCATAGACAGTTCCGGCAACGGCAGAGATGGAACTGCACAGCAGAACACCAACGTCTTGCACACCACAGGCAAGATTGAGGGAGCATTAACCTTTAACGGGAGTTCCGATTATATAAATGTCGGAAGCGTCATAGGCACAGACGCCTATACTAAGGTTGCCTGGGTTAAAAGAGACGCAGGAAACTACTATAATAATATTGTTTCCTCCGGAGACGTCTGGTCTCACGTCATTTACGCCCCGTATACACAATCGTTCAAACTTTCAGCAGGGCACGTGGACCCATACAACCAGGTGCAGGACCCCAACCCGATAGACGTTAATGTCTGGTATTTCGTTGCCGTTACTTTCGACCCCAATGTAAGTTCTGGTCGAATGGTTTTGTACAAGAACGACGTTAAGGTCAGTGAAGCCAACAACGTTCCGACGCAGCATGCCAGCATGATGACTTACATTGGAAGATTTGTTAGCGGTTACGGCACGAAGGGGGCCATTGACAACGTTATGATATTTAACAGGGCGTTGACGGCGGAAGAGATAGCGACCTTGTATAATGGAGGGAGTGGGACGGAAATCATTCCTAGTGGTGGAGACCCGTGAGCTTCCTATACCGCCAACAGCATAAGTGTCGGGGGTGATACTAATTACGTCGCCCCGTCAGCCAGTTTAGAAGGCGCCGGGTTTGGCGGCCTGGGTTTTGTAGCCGATGAAGTACAGGAATCTTTCGGTATTCAGGATGGGGATTGAAAGCGCCTGTGCCTGGCCTTGAATCCGGTTGTAGTTATCAAGTTTGACGACAATTCGCTCGTACTTTTCCATAGCATCGGGAAAGGTTTCAAGCTCATCGGCGGTGGGCTTTTTTGGGACATCAGGCGCTGAGCCGAGGACGACGAAATCGGTATCGATGGAGACGGCGTCGGCGACTTTGCCGCCCCATTTTTGGATGAGGGATTTGATTCTATCGGCGGCGTCGGTGTCGGGCAGGCCATCGCCATTTATGTCGAAGTCGCCTGCGATGACGAAGGTATTGGTTTTGGCGCTGTCCCAAATCAGGTTGGCGATGACGTCATCGACGACGATTGGGTTTTTGGTTTCTGAGCGAATGATTCTTGCGGATGAGACGTTTTTCTCGACGTTGAAAACTTCAATTTCAGCTTTTCCTTTGCCGTCCCTGGGGATGGGGATGGATTTTTCATAAACGGAGAAGGTCAGGCCTCGATAGACGCGGTCGTCGCTGCCGACGTTGAGCTGGACGATTTTACTCTGGCTGTCAACGAGGATGATTTTGCCGTCGGGAACAAAGGCGGCGGCTTCGGCATCCGGTGGCGGCTTAACGGGCCAGACGTTTTCTTTGAGGATGTGCTGGATTCTGTCCTGGGCGGTATTCAGCTCGGCCTGTGTTTTGAGGAGGTCCTTGTTGGTCTGCTCTTTTGTGGCTCTTTCCTGGTCAAGTTTAGCCATAAGGTCTTTGACCTGGTCGTCTGCCTTTTTTTCGAGCAGAGCGCGAAGCTCGGTATAGTCGGCCTGGACTTTGGAAACCTGCTGTTCAAACTTTTCTTTTTCCGCGAGGAGAGTTTTTCTTTCTTCAGCGTTTACCGCCTGAGCGTCACCGAAACGTTTTTGGAGGTCTTCCAACTGCTGCTGTGCGGCGAGTTTTGCATCTGCGGTTTCATCGAGCAGAGCTTTGAGTTTCTGTATGATAGTAACAAGCCCGACGGAATTGGGGTCGATTGGGCCGAAGTCAACGGCGGTTTTTGCAGAATCGCCCTGCGGTTTGGGCTGGTAGGTTTTTAGGACGTCCTCCGGTGTGGGGACAAAGAACAGGCCGGCGACCTGGTTCTGGTCGTTGTACACCAGTTTTATGTCGAGCGGGCCTTTTTCGAATTCGGAAGTGACGAGCGTAACATTGAACTGCTGGACTTTTTCAGTTCTGGAGCCCATTTGTCGTTTGAAGGTTCCGGCTTGCTGAGTGACGGCTTTCCAGGTCTCGCTAAGCTTGTCGGTGGGCAGAGCGGTTTTCATATTCGGGTCGAAGGACGCAACGACGGTATCAAACTGCTCTTTTACAAGGAGGTCAACAAGCTGATTAGTCGGTGCAGGGACAGCGGCAGCGGCGGCGAGCTGTTCGGGTGAGAGCATAGCGAGGGTATCTTTGAATTTTCGTTTTGCAGAATCGGCCTTGACCTCTGCGGAGGTGTCGGGTGCGGGGCCCGGGGTGATGAGAGATATGGTCTGGTCGAGGTAGTCGAGAGTTTTTCCGAGGTAGGTTTCGCGGGTTTGTTTGGTGCCGACGAGATTACCGATTTTCTGGTATTCCGAGGGGCTAACAACGTCGTTGAGCTGTTTTTTAGCGGTTTCGGCGGCAGTTCTCTGGTCTTCAAATTTGACGTAAAGGATGACCGCTGCGGTGGTTGCGATGATGAAAAGAGCGACAAAGGCGATGAGTGTAACAAGCATCGTGTCGGTTTGGCGTCTTGTGCCCGCTGGCATAAAATGACTCCTGAGAAAACATAAAAAACGTGTTTTTAAGGTTTACAGACGCTATATTATCGTCTGAAAGTTGCCCAAAGTCAACAAAAAAAAGGACGCAGAGTGAATTTAGGGAGGGTAAAAGGGGCGGAATTAGTGCTTTGCGGTGCGGATTTGTGATTTTTTTGCATCAGAAGGGGTGCTGAATATGGTAACAGAGCGGTTACAAAAAATATTGGCGGGGGCTGGGATAGCGTCCCGCAGGCGGTGCGAAGAGCTGATACTGGAGGGGGTGATTAGGGTGAACGGGCAGGTGGTGGATACGCTGCCAGCATTTGCCGACGCCGAGAAGGATAAAATAATAGTTGACGGCAGAGAGCTGCGTGCGGAGCGGAAGGTTTATTATCTTTTGAACAAGCCCAAGGGGGTCATCTGCACGAACTACGACCCGCAAGGCAGGGTCAAGGCGACGGATATTGTCAATTGTCGAGAGAGGGTTTTTTGCGCGGGGCGGTTAGATGTGGATACGACTGGTCTGATTATTTTGACCAACGACAACGAGCTTGTGAACAGGATAACGCACCCGCGGTACGGTGTGCGGAAGACATACGTAGCGAGAGTGAAGGGGCGAATGGACGGGGAGGCGGCGGAAAAATTGAAAAGCGGTGTGTGGCTTGCTGAGGGTAAGACCGGGCGGACGGCGGTGAAGATACTCAAGCGGGGCAGGGACGAGTCGCTGGTTGAGATAACAATCAGCGAGGGGCTTAACCGGGAGGTACGCAGGATACTGGCGAGGGTGGGGCTGGGAGTAAAATCGCTGAAGCGGATAAAAATCGGCAAGATTGACGACAGGGGCCTGGGCGTGGGCAGGTTCAGGGCGCTGACGAGAGCTGAGGTGGAGCATCTGAAGAGAATTTAGAATTCAGAATGTAGAATTTAGAACGTAGAATGAAGAAAGACGAACCGAAGGGACAGGACAGGGGCAAGGCACGGCAGATAAGTCGGCGGGAACTAATCAGGCGGGCGATTTGCGGGGGCGCCAGCGCGCTGGCTTCGGGCTTGTGGGTGAGCGGATGCAGGGGGGGCAAAAAAGGAAAAAGAACCAATGTTATTTTCGTTATCGTTGATACTATGAGGGCAGACCACGTCGGATGCTGTGGGTATCAAAGGAAAACCACGGCGAACATTGACGGTCTGGCGCGAGGGTCGATACTGTTCGATAACGCGATTGTTCCTGCGCCGTGGACACTGCCTTCGGTAGGCGCAATATGGACTTCACAGTATCCATCGGTTTTTGGAATCCGGGACAAAATCGCTGTCATAGACCCGAAATTTACAACGCTGGCGGAGATGCTCAAGGCCCAGGGCTATAAGACGAAAGGGATTGTGTCGCATATACTGCTTTCGGCGCGACTGGGAATGGGAAAAGGATTCGACAGCTATGACGAGAGCGCATCGTTCGGGCACGAGGGGGTCAGCTCGCCGCAAGTGACGGAAAAGGCGATGAGCTTCCTCAATGAAAGTCACGACCAGCCCTTCTTTTTATTTCTGCATTATTTTGACCCGCATTACAACTTTATCCTGCACGAGAGGTACAACTACTATCCATCTTATAAAGGCCGCATAAAGAGCAACCACCCGATACTCGATTTGTGGCGGCTGCGAGACACTTTATCCGAGGACGACATTCGGTTTCTCATTGCGCTTTACGATTCGGAGATTGCGTTTGTCGATGAGCACATTGGGAAGGTGCTTGATGAGGTCAAGAGGCGAGGGCTGTATGACAACAGCATAATTGTTGTAACCAGCGACCATGGGGAGGAGTTTATGGAGAGGGGCTGGATTGGGCATACCACAACGCTGTATCAGGAGCTGATACGAGTACCATTGATTATGAGAATTCCCGGACACAGGCCGAGTGTAACCAAAAGGCCGGTTGGTCTTATCAATCTTGTGCCGACGTTGTGCAAGTGTCTGGGATTTGAGATACCTGAAGGGCTTGAAGGTCGTCCGTTGATTTTCGAGCCGGGGGATTCGGGTACAGGGGAGGCGATTTTCAGCGAGACATTTAATTCGCAGACGCAGAGGCCCGTACCAAAAAAGCCGATAGCATTTCGGTCGGTATTGATGGGCAGCAGGAAACTTATTTATGACCAGATAAACGACTCAAAACAGATTTTTGACCTCTCTGCGGACCCGTCGGAAAAAAATAATCTGTCTGCACAGACGGGCGAGGAAGATAAGGCACTTGTGCTGGCGCTGAAGGAGTGGATGGAGGATGTCGAGGCGAAGAAGAACCGTGCGCTAATCGAGCGCGACAGCAAAGTGCTGACGCCGGAGCAGAGAGACCAGTTAGAGTCACTTGGGTATCTCTAAGAGCAATTAACAAAATGGGGACATTGCAATCGCAGCGAAGAAGGAAAATTCGAAAGGTGCGGGCAAGGCGATTTGGCTTGCGCTGGCAGTGTTTTTGTTAGCGGCGTCAGTGAGAGGGGCGTATCTTGTTGACAGCAGATACAATCCCACGTTCTATGCGCCGATTGTTGATTCGCTGAGGTATGACCAGATTGCACGTGGATTAGTAGAGGGCAGGGGGATGTCGGAGGAATTTTTCTGGCAGCCGGTTTTCTATCCGCTGTTTTTGTCATTTGTTTATTTGCTGAGCGGGTCATCTATTCTGGCGGTGAAGGTGGTGCAGGTTGTGGTAGGGGGATTAACGGCAGTGTTAGCTTACCGAACAGGGGAACGAATTTTCGGGCGCGTGGCGGGCGTAATAGCCGGTGTGGTCGTTTCGTTCTATATGCCTTTGGTTTTTCTTGAGGGGGAGTTACTTGCGGCAGGGTGGGCGGCGTTTTGGTCAGTCGCGCTGATACTGCTTTTCCTGAAGGTCAAAGAGGAGCCGAAGATATGGGTTTGTGTATTGCTGGGATTGTGCGGGGCATTGAGCATAATGACGCGGCCTGAGTTTTTGCCATTTTTTGCAGCCGGGTGCGTGTGGCTGTTGTTTTCGGGACTACGCAACAAAATCCCTGCGGGTAAGGCGGCTTTGACAATGTTAATGGTTGCGGGGGGATTTTTGCTGGCGGCTTGGCCTGTTGCGAGAATTTGTTATCGGGTGACGGGCAGGGCGGCGATATTGCCTCTGACGGGGGGAATAAATCTGTATATCGGGAACAATCCGAACTATGAGCAGACGATTATGATTCGGCCTGGCGCGGGGTGGAGGAAACTATCGGAGCTACCCATCAGAAACGGTGTGCGGGATTTTTATAAGCAGGACGAGTGGTTTCTCAGCAGGACCAGAGATTACATTTTCAATAATCCAGCGGGTTTTATCAAAGGGCTGTGCCACAAGGCCGTTCAATTCATCAGCTCGCGCGAGATACCGCGTAACCTTGACATATACCTGTTCAGGAAATGGTCGAACTTGCTGGCTGTCGGCGTTTGGAAAACAGGTACCTTCGGATTTCCGTTCGGTGTTTTGCTGCCGATGGCGGTGTGCGGCGCAGTGTATTGGCGTAAAATTCCTACGCCTGTATGGTTGTTCATACTGTTATATCCGGCGGCGGTTATACTGGTATTTGTGGCGAGCAGATATCGAGTACCGGCGATACCAGTAATCAGTATTTTGGCGGCAGGGGGATGCGCGGGTGCAGTGGCGTTGCTGAGGGGACGAGAGTGGAAGCGATTGACGGTATTTGTAATTGCAGGAGTAGCGGCGACGGCGGTTGGAATGGCTGGAGAGTTCCCCGAGGAGAAGTTTGATTATGAGCCAGAGTTGTATTTCAGTGTGGCGCAGTCATTAGACAGACATGGTCGAACGGAGGAAGCGATAGGGGCATATCGCAAGGCAATCGAGCTGAAGGGTGATTATGCTGAGGCGTACAATAATCTGGGGAATGTATATTTGCGTCAGGAGCGGTATGAGCAGGCCGAGGAGCAGTACGTTAGTGCCATAAAGGCCGACCCGAAAAACGCGGTGTCGCAGCTCAATCTTGGCGCTTGCCGAGAGAAGCAGGGGCGAATAAATGAAGCGGTGGAGTGCTACAGAAAGGCGATAGCGATAGACCCGCAATATGGCCTGGCGCACAAGGCGTTAGAGGATGCGATGCGGGGGAAGTCAAAGCCGTGATAGTTTTAATATTTCTGGAACAGCCGGCCCCAATCGGTTTGCAGGAAGCTGCGGATTCTGGTTTTGCCGATTAGCGGATACCAGAAGAAGTCGTGATAGAGGTTTGAGGCGAAGGGCGCCCAGCAAACGAGGGGCGAATGCAGGAGGGGCTTTTCGAGGAAGCGCAGCGGGCCTAATCTGAGCATCTGGTCGCCCCATATAACAAAGCTTTTTTTGGTTGTGAAGTGAAAGTTAACACTCGATATGTCCTCGCCGAGAATTTTGATATGTTCGGGATTACCGACGCCGAGGCCCATCTGGTGACATATACGAATATACGGAATATCCATCGGGTTATATCCCATCAATTTGGCGGCTATGGCGTCGAGGGCGACGCAATCGGCGCTTGCGAGGATGAAGTTTTGTATTTTTGGCAGCATAGTGCGTGGGCCTGCGCCGTCGCCGCAGACGGTTGCGTCCATAACGGCGAAGATTCCGGGGTGGAGCTCTTTTTGCATAATCATCAAATCGACGAGGACCTCGTGGATGTATTTGTGGGCGTAATGACGGACTTCTTTGAGGAGGCCGCCAAAGGCATTTTTGATTGCGCCCGTGGTGATGGAATGGCCGTGGGTTTTCAGGGTGGGCAGGTGAATTATGTTTTTACCTATAAACAATTCTGGAATTTCGATGCCTTCAGGAAAGATTTGGTCGAGTTTCAGAAGCTTGTTTTTGAAATTGTATTTGACCCATTTGACGACGGGAAGCGGCGTGAAGGATAGTTCGTATTTCCTGAAGATGGGCGTCCATTTATTGTTTTGAGCGCCTTGTATTGGATTGGTGACAACGGTCTTGTTTTCGACCGGCAGGAGTTTGGAGTTTGGGAAGCCGTCGGCGAGCAGGGTTTTTACTACGCCTTCGAGCTGCCAGGGCTGGGAAGAGCAGGCAGGGAAGTATTTTGTCCAGGAGAGGTTTAGTTTTATGAGGGTGTCGCGGTCGGGTGAGAGAAAATCGCGATATTGCGCGAGGTGCATCAGCTTGGCGTAATCATCCAGGACCGTATCGGGGCTGGTTTTCAATACCGCAACAGTGACAGTATGGTTTTGCATAAGAATAATACCGCCTTGGCTACAAACTGGTTCTATACAAAACGCTGCGCTGTGATATATAATGCGAGGTCGGCGAAGGGATGTCAACGCTGTGTTTTGAATTGGTAAGTGGGGACAGAAATGAAGGAATACATTTCGATACTGCGGCCAAGTCACTGGGTGAAGAACGTATTTATTTTTGTAGGGCTTATATTCGGGGGTAAGCTAATCGGCCCGGCTGATGAGGTGCTGGTTGCGATGGGCAGGGCGGCGGGTGGTTTTTTGTGTTTTTGTTTAGCGGCATCTGCGATTTACATATTTAACGACATAATCGACCGGCCAAACGACAGGGTGCATCCTACGAAGCGCTACAGGCCGATTGCATCGGGCAAGGTTAGCGTCGGTTCGGCAGCGGTGGTGTCTATCCTGTGCGGGGCGGCGGGGATAGCCGGGAGCATCCTGCTTGGCGAGTGGTTTGCGGTTGTGACGGTGGCGTATATTGTGCTGATGATTCTATATTCGGTTTTGCTCAAGCGGCTAATGATATGGGACTGCATAGTGATAGCGGCGGGATTCTGTCTGCGGGCGGTCGCTGGGGCGGTTGTCGTGGCGGTGCCTATATCGCCGTGGCTTGTCGTGTGCACGTTTGCTCTGTGTCTTTTCTTAGGTTTCGGGAAACGGCGAAGCGAGATAGCACAAATGGGCGCAGAGGGGGCAAATTTTCGCCAGACGCTTGAGGGTTATACGCCGGAACTTCTGGCGCATATACTCGATGTTACGAGCGGGCTTGCGATTATATGCTTTGTGCTTTATGCAATGGACGAAAGAACGGTGCGGGTTTTTGGCAGCAATCATCTTGTCTATACGACGGCGTTTGTTTTGTACTGCGTATTTCGGTTCAGTATGCTGATACAGCAGGGCAAATACGCTGACCCGGTGGAATTGATTTTACGGGATTTGCCGTTTCAGGTGGGATTTTGCCTGTGGGTCTTATCGTGCATTGCGATAATCTACGCCGGGAGGGCAGGGGTTTGCCCGCTGTAAGGCGAGGGTTCTCGTGGGTCGTGTTAATTTAGCCACCGAGAAAAGAAATTTTTTAGCCACAGAGGACCTGGCGCGGCCAAAGGCCGCAACCCAAATTCCAAGTACCAAATCCGAAATCCCAAACAAATTCAAATCACCAATAATCAAAATTCAAAACAGACAGCAACGTCTTATTATCATGGCGGTTATGATAACTCCATTCCAAAATCAAGCAGAAAATACAAGAAGTTGATTGATAGTAGTACAGAGAGCACAGAGATTTTAAATAATTTTTATCACCCGCCAAAGGCGGACAGAGGACACCCCGCTTCGCTAAAGCTACGCAGGGCAGGCAGGGAGAGCTCAGAGAAAAAAGATAATATAGACACTGATTCACACTGATTAACACTGTCTTTTTTATTTTCAAAAATTAGTGCCTTAGGGGCTTGCCTGCCCCTGTAAGCCGTAGACATGGGGTGGTGAAAAAAATGCCGTTGAAACTTATCTGCCGTAGCCCTTAACGAAGGCGGATTGGGTGGCAAGTAAAAAGTTAGAAATAAAAAACGGTAGCTGTGGGGCTGTTGAAAAACCTACTTTCTTTGGATTGAGATTGCTTTGCTTCGCTCGCAATGACACAGAAACGCGCTTTTTGTCATTGCGAGGAGCGCAGTGACGAAGCAATCTCGACTTTTTCAACAGCCCCGCTGTCCCCGGTTTGGCCTCGGTTTGGCCTTACGCCGACAGACCACGACTTAGGCATCGGCAAATTCCGCCTTCTCACCCACGCCGAAGTCGCCTACCTCATAAAAGCAACCGCTCCATAGAAAACACTACAAGTCGCTTCACTGACACGCCTCAACAGCCAACCACTCCTCCGCGAGCGCATCTAAATCGAGGATATTCACAATGCCGTCGCCTCCGTGCGGCGCAATATCAAACGATGGTTCGTCATCAAGCCAGTAACCGGCAAGCTCGGCATAGTCGAGAAAGTTCAGAACTCCGTCACAGTTGAAATCTGCGCGGGCGGTTTCAAACCACCAGGTCGAGCCGGGAACATCGCCTCCCGCGGTATGGGCTATAACATGCCAGTAGTGAATCTGCCCACTTTGTGTTTCTGGCTTGTTGGTGAACGCAGTCGGGATATTGTCGGCAATCTTCTCCAACGGCTCGATAACGTTCCTGCCAAAATATACGTCATACCCTGTCGCACCATTAACCGCATCCCACCGCAACATTGCTGTTCCGCAGGCGCTTGCCAAGCCGCCGTTAGACGGGCAGGGATTATACGGGTAAAGCCCGGACGGATTCGAAGGAGGCATCAACACTAACGACAGACCATAATCACCTGTCTCCACAACTGTATCCCCATCGGATGCCACTATGGTATAGACGCCCGTTTTTTGAAGTTGATAATTCTCTATCCTCGCTCGGTAGGAGCTATAATCCTCAGCCACCTTAGCACCGTTCGGCTCGTAAAGCTGTATAAATGGCTCAATCGCAGTCGAAATCTCCCCCATCTCTATAACCACTCCCTGACCCGCCTGTCCATAAAAGGCACAGATGTCGGTATCCCCGGCGGGCGAGATAGTCCCGCTCT
>Ga0315277_10000411_pt1 | contig 68649 bp, 60 predicted proteins | sample YL17G05_15_MG_FD_203695 | JGI IMG/M metagenome (GOLD analysis project Ga0315277, IMG submission 203695) | Sediment microbial communities from Yellowstone Lake, YNP, Wyoming, USA - YL17G05_15 | ecosystem: Environmental > Aquatic > Freshwater > Lake > Sediment | place: USA: Wyoming | collected...
AAGGGACGCCCCGCCCACGGGATCAGGAGCAAGGCGTCGCCGCCTTCCCCACCGGTCGACGAGGCGTCCGCCACCGATGCTACTCGCGTCCTCGTGAGGGGTTGACCTGCCTTAGGGATTCACGGCCGGGCGGCGGTTCGCCCGGAAGCTCAGGGCAGCGGGACGACGACCGAGGCCTCGGTACCGCGGCCGCGGCCTTTCAGCTCGATCTTGAGCGAGGTGTGCGAGCGAAGCAGCGGGTACGCCGTGACCTTCACGCGCCCCGACGCTTCGTCTACCTCGGACGTGAGGATCTCCAGCCGGTCGCCGTCGGCCGACAGCTTCGCCGTCAACTGCCCCGGCGGGCTCGCGGACAGGTGGAGCTTGATCGAATCGCCGCCGAGCTCCACCTGCTCGATCAGCACCGTCGTCCCCTTGCCGAGCCGCAGCTCTTTGTCGACACGGACCTGGCCCCGGCGCACCGTCGCCCGCGGCCAGGCCACCGCGAAACGCTTGCCCCCGGGGAAGCTCCCCGGCATGCCGTCGACGTCGAGGTCGCATACGAACTCGTACCAGCCGGCAGCGAGATCCGACACACCAACCTCGAACGGCACGAACACGTCCTGGTGCGGCGCGACATCGAGCGTCGCCAGGGCCATCGGCAGCGGGCGTGCCGTGCGCCCGTCCACCGCGACCACCCGCGCCTCGCGGAGCACCACCTGATGCGGGTCGCGGTCCTCGCCGCGGATGATGAACGCGCCCTTCACGGTCGCCGGGAACCGCTCGAACCGCGCCCGGACCGAGATGTGCTCGGGCGCCGTCACGCCGATCGCCTCCCGGAGAAGAGCTCACGCAGCGCCGCCCCCGACGGGCGCCGGATCACACCACGCTCGGTGACGATCGCCGTCACCAGCGAGGAGGGCGTCACGTCGAACGCCGGGTTCGCCGCAGGCGCCCCCGGCGCGGCCACCTGGAACCCCATCGGCGCCGTGATCTCCGACGGGTCTCGCTCCTCGATCGCGATATCGGCGCCCGAGGGGGTCGAGAGATCGATCGTCGACACCGGCGCGACCACGTAGAAGGGCACGTGGTGATGGTGCGCGAGCACCGCGAGCGGGTACGTCCCGATCTTGTTCGCGACGTCGCCGTTCGCCGCGATCCGGTCGGCGCCGACGACGACGAGGTCCACCGCGCCTCTCGCCATCAGCGAGCCGGCCGCGTTGTCGGAGATGAGCGTCATCGGGATGCCGAGGCGCATCAGCTCCCATGCCGTCAGCCGCGCGCCCTGCAGCACCGGACGCGTCTCGTCGACCCAGACGTGGATCCCCTTCCCCGCACGGTGCGCCGCGATGACGACCCCGAGGGCCGTACCGATGCCTGCGGTGCAGAGCATCCCGGTGTTGCAGTGGGTGAGGACGTTCGCGCCCTCGGGGACGAGCTCCGAGCCGAACGCGCCCATCGACGCGCAGGCCTCGCGGTCCTCTTCCTCGATACGCAGCGCCTCGGCGACCATCTCCTCCCGCACACGCCGGAGCGTGCCGCCCACCGTGCGGCACCGCTCGGCGGCCACCGTCATCATGCGGTCGACGGCCCAGGCGATGTTCACCGCCGTCGGCCTCGTGGCCTTCAGGGTCCGCCCAGCGGGCTCGAGCTCCCTCAGCAGCGCCCGCGTCGTCGGCGCCGTCGACACCGTGGCCGCGAGCGCCAAACCGTACGCCGCCGTGATGCCGAGCACCGGCGCCCCGCGGACGGCGAGGGTCCGGATCGCCTCGGCGACCTGGTCCACCGTGCGGCAGTCCAGGTACTCCTCGCGGAACGGCAGCGCGCGCTGGTCGAGGATCGCGACCGAGTCGCTCCGCCACTCCACCGGCCGGATCACGGCCTCGCTCACGGCTCCCCCCGGACCTCGTCGACGAGCATCTCCACGGCCCGTTGGAGCGACTCCGCGAACGCGTAGCTCCCGTGCGGGTCGCCCTCGACCCAGCCCTCCGGGACCGAGCCCCGCGGATGGTCGTGCGCGATCGCGCCCGGCCCGCGCTCTCGGTACATCCCGACGTGGATCGCGAGGTCCGAGGACGAGCCCTCCGGCGGCTCGTCGAGCGTGCCCGCCAGCACGTCGTCGGGGCCGAGATCCGACAGGCGCGAACCGGTGCGCGTGATCCGCAGCCACTCGCCGTTCCAGGTCGACAGGTTCCCCTCGCTCTCCTTCACGAGACCGAGGGAGAACAGCGTCCTCCCCGCCACCTGAAAGTCGGTCAGGTCCCCTGCTCCCACGACCGCAGGTACTCCTCCTGCTCGGCGGTGAGCTCATCGATCTCCACGCCCATCGCGCGGAGCTTGAGCCGGGCGATCCCGGCGTCGATCTCGGGGGGCACCGGGTAGACGCCCGGCTCAAGCGCTACCCGCTGCTTCACGATCCACTCGACCGACAGCGCCTGGTTCGCGAACGACATGTCCATGACCGCCGCCGGGTGGCCCTCCGCCACGGCGAGGTTCACGAGACGGCCCTCGCCGAGCAGGTGGAGCCGCCGTCCGTCGGCCAGACGGTACTCGTCGACGAACTCGCGGATCCGCCGCTTGCCTCCGACCGCGAGCTCGTCGAGCGCCGACTTGTCGACCTCCACGTCGAAGTGTCCCGAGTTCGCGAGCACCGCGCCGTCCTTCATCAGCTCCATGTGCTCGCGCCGGATCACGGCCTTGTCGCCGGTCACCGTCACGAACACGTCGCCGATCCGCGCGGCCTCGCGGAGCGACATGACCCGGTAGCCCTCCATCGCGGCCTCGAGCGCCGGCAACGGGTCGACCTCGGTCACGACCACCTGCGCGCCCATCCCCCGCGCCCGGGATGCGACGCCGCGGCCGCACATCCCGTAGCCGCACACGACGATCGTGCGCCCGGCGAGCAGCAGGTTCGTCGCGCGCATGATCGCGTCGATCGTCGACTGACCGGTCCCGAAACGGTTGTCGAAAAGGTGCTTCGTGTTCGCGTCGTTCACCGACACGATCGGGTAGCGCAGCGCGCCGTCCTCGTGCATCGCGCGCAGACGTATCACGCCGGTCGTGGTCTCCTCGGTCCCGCCGAGGACCTCGGCGATCTGATCGGGGCGCTCCTTGTGAAGCACGCTCACCATGTCGCAGCCGTCGTCCATGGTGATCTGGGGGCGCGTGTCGAGGACGGCGTTGATGTGCCGGAAGTAGGTCTCGTTGTCCTCGCCCTTGACCGCCTGGGTGGGGATACCCTCCTCGCAGAGCGCGGCCGCGACGTCGTCCTGCGTCGACAGCGGGTTCGACGCGCAGAGCGCGACCTCGGCGCCGCCGGCTTTCAGCGTTTCCATCAGGTTCGCCGTCTCGGTCGTCACATGCAGGCACGCGCCGATGCGGACTCCGTCCAGGGGCTTCTCCTTCTGGAACCGCTCGCGGATCTGCGTGAGCACCCGCATCTCGCCGGCCGCCCACTCGATCCGCTCCCGCCCCTTCGCGGCGAGTCCGAGGTCCTTCACGTCGTTGTCCATGCGTCACACCCTTCTCAGATCAGCTCCAACACACCGGCGAGCACATGTCCGATCGCCTCGGCCGCCGTGTCCGAGGCCCGTAGGACCTCATCGTGGGACACCGATGCACCGGCGGCGTTGGTCACGAAACCCAGCCCCAGCACCCGCATGCCGAGCGCCCGCGCCGCGACCGCCTCGGGCACCATTGACATGCCGACGACGGTGCCGCCGGCCCGGCGCAGGTACTCCGATTCGGCCGGCGTCTCGTACGTGGGGCCCGACACCGCCGCGTAAACGCCCTCCACGACCCGGACCGGAACGATACCGCCCTCGTTCGCGACCCGCGTCTCGAGCGCGGCGCGCGCCCTCCTAACCGCCGCGGCGGCAAGGTCGTCGTCGTAGACGTGCGACAGATCGACGAACGGCGGCGAACCGTCCGGCATCCGCCAGCCGCGGAGTGGGTTCTCCCCCATCGCGTTGATGTGATCGCGCAGGACGACGAGAGTCCCGGCGCCGAGGGTCTCGTCGAGCGCACCGACCGCCGCCGTCAGCACCATCGCGCGGGCGCCGAGCAGCGCCGAGACACGCGAGGTGAGCGAGGCGAGCGCCATCGGGTGGGCCTCGTAGTAGTGGATCCGCCCCTGGAAGACCGCGACCGGTCGCCCACCGAGCTCGCCGATCCACAGCTGCCCGGCGTGCCCGGGGACCGACGGTGGAGGAAAGCCGGGCAGCTCCGCGAACGGGAACCCGACACCCTTGGTCCGCCCGCCGATCTCACCGGCGATCTCAGCCGCACGGCCGAGACCGGAGCCGAGCACGATGCCCGCGACCGGCGACACGGCGGTTCGCTCTCGGATCGCCTCGACGATCTCCTCAGCGACGCCGTCACGCGGCGAGGGGAACCGAGCCGCCATGCTCAGCCCCCCGCCAGCGCCCGCTTGAGGCGCTCGACCACCTCGACCGGCGTCGGGTCCACCCCGCGGGCGAGCGCGAGGTAGACGCTCGCGAAGTCGCCGATCATGACGAGCGTGAGCAGCCGCGCGAGCGGCGAGCGGCCGTGCGCCCACACCTCCTCAACGTGAGCCCCGGCCTTGCGTGCGATGTCCTCCGACAGCGGGAACCGCGGCACGACCTCGGACTGCTCGCCCTCGTGCCTGAGCGCGACGAGCAGGAACCGCTCACCGGTCTCCGCCGACCAGCCGACGACCTCGTTGTGGTCGAGCTCCGGCATCGACGAGAAGAACGCCGGCACCTTCGCGTTCTCGTTGAACTGCGTCTTCCACCGCATCGCGGCGACCGCGGCGAACCCCTCGGCGCCCCAGACGACCGGCGTGCGGGAGGTTGCGGCGAGCGCGACCCGTTTCGCGAGGTTCTGCTCCACCGGGACCTCGGGCGCGAGCGACGCCGCGAGCGAGGCGAGCTCGGCGGCCGCCTCGTCGAGGTTGGTGCCGAGCGGCGGGATCACGCCCATCGCGTCGAGCGCGCCGAGCGTCCCGAGCGCAAGCCACCCGAGGGCCGCGCGCGGCTGGAACCCCGTCGGGATCGCGACCCGCGCAAGTCCGAGCTCCGCGGCCCGGTCCGCGAGTCGGCCCCCCGAGGCGACGACGACGACGCGGCACCCCCGACGCACGGCCTCCTCGAAGCACGCGAGGGTCTCGGCCGTGTTCCCCGAGTACGAGCACCCGATCACCAGGGTGTGCGGGCCGCAGAACTCCGGGAGCGAGGGACTGCGCACGACCTGCACCGGCACGCCGAGCCGGTCCACGTACAGGGCGCGGAACACGTCGCCCGCGACGGCCGACCCGCCCATACCACAGACCGCGATCGCGGTGACGCCGTCAGCCGACGGGAAGCCCTCCGGCGCGCGCCCTGCCTCGTAGCCCTGCCGACAGTGGTCGGACAGGCCACCCACCGCGGCGAGCATGCCCCCCGGATCCGCGACCCGGAGGGCGTTCGGGTCGTCGAGACTCATCACCGGCGCTTCTTGCCGGCGGGCGGCTTCTCCGCTTCGTCGATCAGCATCACGGGGATACCATCACGGACGGGGTACCGGTAGCCGCACTTCAGACAGACGATGACCTGCTCGGCCTCGTGGTACTCGATCTCGCCCCGGTCGTTCGGGCACACGAGGATGTCGAGCAGTTCCTTGTCGAGCGTCACGCTCCTCCCCCTTCCCTCTGGATGAGGCCCAGGACCGCTGCGGTCTTCTCCCGCAGCAGCTCCTCGGTCCTGGCCTCCACGTTCAGCCGCACCAGCGGCTCGGTGTTCGAGGGCCGCACGTTGAACCACCAGTCCTCGAACTCTACCGTCAGGCCGTCTGTTCGGTCCTGCCGGCCGTCGGCGAAGGCGGCCGCGATCTGCTCGATCGTGCCCTGCTGGTCCGCGACGCGGGAGTTGATCTCGCCGGACGCGTGGTAGCGCCGGAACGGCGCAAGCAGCTGCGAGAGCGGCACGCCCGCGGTCGACAGCTCCTCGAGCACCACGACCGCAGCGATCAGCCCGGAGTCGGCGCGGTAGTTCTCGCGGAAGTAGTAGTGGCCGGAATGCTCGCCGCCGAACACCGCACCCGTATCGGCCATCACCTGCTTGATGAACGAGTGGCCGACGCGGGTACGCACGGGCGTTCCGCCGTTCTCCCGAATCACCTCCGGCACCGTCCACGAGCAGATCAGGTTGTGGACGATCTTCGCGCCCGGATGGCGCCGCAGCATCGCCTTCGCGACGAGCGCGGTGACCTCGGACCCGCTCACACCCTCCGCCCGCTCGTCCACCAGGAAGACGCGGTCGGCATCGCCGTCGAACGCGAGCCCTATGTCGGCGTTCTGCTCGAGCACCGTGCGCTTCAGGTCTCGCTGGTTCTCCGGGTCAATCGGGTCGGCTGGATGGTTCGGGAACGTACCGTCGAGCTCCGGGTACAGGTGGACCAGCCGCACCGGCAGGCGCTCCATCACGGCCGGCACGATGAGGCCGCCCATCCCGTTCGCGGTGTCGGCGACGACCGTCAGGGGCGCCATCTTCGCGACGTCCACGAACGACAGGACGTGGTCGGCATAGGCGTCGAGGGGGTTGCGCTCCTCGACGCCGCCCGTCGACGCAGACGACGTGTACTCGTCGCGCTCGGCGAGCGCACGGATGTCGGCGAGGCCGGTGTCCTGCCCCACGGGTTTCGCCCCTGCGAGACAGAACTTCATGCCGTTCCACTGCGGAGGGTTGTGGCTCGCGGTGAGCATCACCCCGGGGACGTCCAGCGACCCCGAGGCGAAGTACAGGAGATCGGTGGAGGCGAGGCCGACGTCCACAACGCCGACACCGCGGACGACGGCGCCCTCACGCACCGCGGCGGCGAGCGCGGGCGAAGAGATCCTGCAATCGTGGCCGACGGCGATCTTCGGCGCGGCGGCCCACTCGGCGAACGCGGAGCCGATCCGGCGCGCGACGTCCTCGTCCAGGTCATCCGGAACGATGCCACGGACGTCGTAGGCCTTGAAGATCGAACCGAGGTCGCGATGCGGTGACACCGTCACCGCATCCTACTGAACGAGGCGCCGGGGCTAGGCCTTCGGAGAGAGGACGGTGCCGATCACCGACTGGAGCGGCACGGGCTCCCCGTCCTGGTGCCACCACTTCGCCTCGCAGAGGTGGCAGGTCGTGAAGGACAGGTCGCTCCCGCTCACGTTCATCGAGATCGAGATCAGGTCCCCCTGATGGCAGACCGGGCAGGTGCCTTCCGTCTTGCCGTCCATACCCCATATGGTCCCTGCGGGCCCGTCGTTCGACCATAGCACGCCGACCTCATTTCCCCAGTCCGTGCGGGCCGTACGGTCCGTGGGGCGGTCGCCTTCCGGACGCCCCCGATGGTGGGATGGGGACGGCCGAATGGGGGAAGGCCGAACGGCCACCCCCGAGCGTCGGACGCGGGACCTACCGGAGGTCGGCCGGGACCGGGAACCGCTCGTCCCGCAGGCTCCAGCCGATCGGCGGTGTGAGCCGGTCCACGTGCTCGATGCACAGGTCCAGCAGGTAGGGGCTCCACTCCGAGGCGAGATCCTCGATGACGACCAGCCGGGCGTCGTACGACAGCCGGACCGTGGCGACGGCGGGCTGGCGGCAGTCGATGCGCGCGCAGACGAACACGTGAGGATGCTAGATGACACGCTTGTGATTTCCAAGCGCATCCCGGGATGCTTGGGCGCGGCGGGCCGAACGAGCGCGGGAGAGCGTGGCTACGGCTTGATGATGGCCGTCGCCCCGACCGGGACGAGCGGGTACAGCTCCTCGGAGTCGGCGATGTACATGCGGATGCAGCCGTGGGAGGCGTACGTCCCGATCGAGGAGGAGCTGTACGTCCCGTGGATCCGGATGCCGGGCGCGCTGAGGTAGAGCGCGCGGGTGCCGAGCGGGTTGCCGGGACCCGGCGGGATGACGAGCGGCTCCCCCGCCCCCCAACCGTCCGGCTCCGGGTTGTGCCAGGTCGGGTTCTCCACCTTGCCCACGACCTCCCACGTGCCGACCGGCGTCGTGTAGCCAGGCGCCGCCGTCGCGACCGGGTACTCCCTGATGATCTTGAACCCGTCGTACAGGTACAGCCGGTTCTCCGACAGATCGACGACGAGGGTCTTGCCGAGCGTCGCGGCCGTGACCTTCGGCTCGACGGTCTCCACCGGGATCGTGACCGAGACGCGCCGGCGCTCGAGGGCGGCGCGGATCCTAGTCGTCGCGGCCTGTGTCTTCAGGGCCTCGCCGGTCTTCGACTGCCGCATCACGAGCTGCCCGTCGACCAGGCTGATGGAGGCGTCGACCGCCGGCCTGAAGGTCTCCTCGGACGCTTGCTGCACGAAGGCCTCGATCGCGCCGTGGTCGTAGGCGTACCGGAGCTCGATCGACGTTGGGACCGGGTCGTGGGACAGACGGTGGTAGACGCGTGAGAAGAACGACATCGAGTCGGCGACGGAGAACGCTCGGTCGACCGCCCTCTCGATCTCCGCATGCGTGCCGAGGCCCTCCCGCGTCACGGTCCAGGTCGAGCCGGCCGCCTCGATCGCCAGGCTGGCGCTGAGCGAGGCGTCGGCCCTCTCGGTCACGGCCCGGATCGCCTCGTCGCGCGTCATGCCGCCGACGTCGACGCCGTCGATCGACACGCCGGGCAGGACGCGGGTCGAGGCGGCACGGTCGTAGTGGTACGTCGCGTACGCCGTCCCGCCTCCGAGAATGGCGAGCGCGACGAGCGCGACCACCGCGACGATCCAGCCGCGGCTGATCCGGCGCCTGGAGTGTCTGCCCCGTGCCACTGCCGCTACCGTTCCTCCCGCCACGTCGTCCAATCGTGAGAACCGTTGCTCAGCTGCACATCATAGGACGCCCGGCGCGCTTCCTCACGCTGGAACCCACGCATCGGGGATCGGGACTCCGAGCGAGACCGCGTACGCCCCATAGCCATCGCGTCCCAGCGAGTACGACGCCGCAGCTGGGACGAACGTTCCGGACGATGCTACGGCGAGGACGGCCGCGAGCGGTTCGGACTCGACCCACTCTTTCGGGACCGCCACCGTTCGGCGGGGAGGAACCGTCACGGTGATGGGTGCCGTCGACGGCTCGGTGCCTGACGGCAGGAACGACAGCCTCACCTCCGCGGGCTCATCGCCCGGATCCGCGAGTACGAGGCCGGTGTGCGACGGCGCGCCAGCGACGGCCGGCAGGATCACCCAGGCGAAGGCGGGGGCGGTCGCCCCGGCCGTCGATCCCGAGTCCGACACCACGCCGTAGGTCCGACGTGCGACCGCGACCGGGGCATCAGGCTGCAGGTCGATCGTCGACGGGCCGTCGGTCATGACGGGATATGTCTGCGCAGAATCCGCGCCCGGGCTCGACTCGGCGAGCGAGCCGAGGGACTGGTCGCCGTCGCGTTGCAGGAGTGAGCCGCCGAGCGTGACGCGCCCGGAGGTCCTGTTCATGACGACGAGATCGGTCCGGCCCTGGTCGAATCCCCCGGGGAGGACCGTGCGCGCCGGTGGATCGCCGAGGACGCCGTCGGTGCTTCGTACTCCGCCGACGTCCGAGACGCCGAGCGTCGCGGCGGCGACTCGGCCGACCTTCACGTCGAGCTGGGTCGAGACCGTCGTGCGGTCGAGGAGCGTCTCGTTCAGGTGAAACGCGACGCTCCGGTAGGGCTTCAGCGTCACATTGGTCAACTCGGCGGTCGAGACCATGGGCTTCTCGCTGAAGAGCCTGAGTGAGAACACGGCGTCGGCCGCGAACGGGTTCATCACGACGACGTAGGAGTCCTCGTGCTCGACCGTGGTCGCGTCGGGGAGGAGCCACTTCGTCCCGGCGTCGGGCATGCAGGGCTCGGCGCCGACCCCACCCTCTCCCCCGCCGGCGTGCGCCACCCAGCCAGCCGCGACCCAGCCGCCGAAGTACTCCACGATCGAGGAGCGCTCGCGCGAGTCGGCCGGAACCGGGAGGAGCAGTCCGGCGCCGGCCTCGACGACGTAGCTCTTCGCGGGCGTCGGCTTGTCCTCGCCCAAGGTCCGGACGCGGATCGGGACCGGCTCGGCACCGGGGTTCGCCACCTCGAGCGAGACCGTCCAATCGGTGCCGCCGCCGTGGGGGCAGAACCACGCGCCGGAGGGTGCCGAGCCGGGCGGCCCGGCGGCCGCGGTCTTCGGGCCGACCTCGTGCTGCAGGTACACGCCGCCCGCCGCGACGAGCGCCACGGCGAGCACCGCGGCCATCGCCTGTCCCCGGCCCTTCATCGCGACACCGGCTTCCTCGTGATCCACAGGGCCGCGAGCCACAGCAGCCCGAGCACCCACATCTCGGCCGTACGTATCCACTGCCGTCCGTAGGTGATGGCGGTGTCGGTCACGTCCGGGTAACCCATCGCCCAGCCGAACGCCTCCTCTCCGTCGAACGCCGGACCCGAAACGCGATCGGGCCCCCCCGCCGCCCACCCGTCCGCGTACTGATCGGCGATGTACGCGTATCCGACTGTGCCGGCCCCCACCTCCCAGCCCCCTTCGATCGCGGGAAGCGCCTGCGCCTCGACCGGCGGCATCTCCGAGATCGACCCGAGCTCGGTGCCACGTGCTGCCTGCTGGAACGGCTTCGACGAGACGAGCGCTGCGGGCGGCACGAACTCCGCGTTGCGGTAGATCACGAGGCCGCCTGCCGGCACGAGGTCGAGGTCGATCTGCTCGTCGAGGCGCGCCGTCACCGCGCCGGGGAGGTCGCCCTCGCCGGCAACGAGGTAGCGGACGCCGAGCACCGACAGCAGAGCGCCGGCGTGGCGCGTGTCCCCGGATACGAGCTCCTGCAAGGCTCGTACGGTGTACGCGTAGCCGGGGCCGTCCTCGCCCCTGCCGGTGTCGAGCGCGGTCGCGCCGTCCCCGCACGTGATCGAGTAGCGGACCGACGCACCGCCGGCCTCGACGATCCCCGTCGGGTCGCCGCCCGGCGCCGGGAAGGGATCGCCGGACGGGTCTCCGAGCCACAGGACGCGGAAGTCCGATCCGTCCGAGGCCACCACCGGCCAGGCCGGCTCGTTGCGGTTCGGCCCTATCCCCCAATCTCCGAACGCAGCGCCGAGCGCCTGGGCGGCGAACCCGACGCCGAGGACCGCCGCCAAGGCGAAGGCCGCGACCTGTCGCAGCCCGAAGGCCTCCCTCCCCAGCCGTTCGGCGATCGTCGCCAGCCCGTAGGCGACGATCGCGGCCTCGGCGGCGGCAGCGGCCGCGAGGTACGCCGGCGCGTTCGTAAACGCGGTCGGCAGCCAGCCGGCGGAGGAGGCCCACGCGAGGAAGACGCCCGCCACCGCGACGAGCGCCGCGCGCCACGCGCGGCCACGATGCTCGGATCCCACCACCGCGAACGCGATGGCCGCCGCGGCCGGGAGGAACCAGGCCGCCGGCCAGGCGCCGGGCGCGTCACCCGGCGCGAGGCGCGCGAGCATCGAGAAGTCGGTGGTCCCGATCGTCGAGGAGAGCTCCGCCCCTGGGTGCCGGAGGATGCTCGGCAGGATCGGGAACACGAGCGCAGCGCCGGCGGTGGTGGCCGCCACCGCCAGGAGGAGGCCGCGGCCCCGGCGGCGGCCGAGCAGGAGGGATACGACGGCGAGCAGCCCGAGCGCCGGGAGCACGCCGGGCAGGAAGACCACACCGGCCGCGAGGGCCGCGCCGAACCCGACGACGAGCCGGAGCCGCCTCGTGGGCGCTTCCGCGGCGAAGGAGGAGTCGAGCCGGTCGAGGACGACCGGCACGACCGCAAGGGCGGCCAGCAGTCCGAGCCTCCCCTGGGAGAACGCCCAGAGCACGACCGCCGAGAACGTATACGCGACGCCCGCCACGACGGCCGCGACGCGTTGGCCCGTCTGCCGCCACGCGGCCCGGTACATCGTCACAGCGGCGATCGCCGGCAGGAGCGCGAGGATCGCCTTCTGAGCCACCGAGGGGCTCCCGAACCCGAGCCACGACGCCGCACCGAGAACACCGAGCGCGGGACTCGCCGACTGCGCACCGCCGAGCGCCGTCGTCCGCACGCCGGAGACGAGCTCTCCGAACAAGTCCTTCGCGTGTGCCGGGAACGCGGTGAGCGCGCCGCCGGTGAGCGGCTCCGGCCCGACGAGGTTCCGATACGCGAGCACCGCGACGAGGGCGGCAAGCGCCCACGCAACGAGCACGGGGTGCTCCCCGGCGAGCGAGGCTGCGCGCGTCCGCAATCGGACGCGCTCACGATCCTCCTCGATCTGCTCCTCGAAGATCTGCTCGGCCTGCTCCACCCACTTCGGGATGCGGAACGCGCCGCGCATGAATCGGTGGAGCGAGCCGTCGCGCACCGAGCGGACCGACTGCGCCCGCACGCGGCGCCGTAGCGTCCCCGGCAGGTGCACGAGGTTCCACGTCCATGCGGAGAGCAGCTCGTACGCGTCCTCGAAGCGGCGCGACAGAGCGAGGCCGATGAGGCGCGTGACGCCGAGGACGAGGTGGAGCGGGAGCAGCCAAAGCAGCGTGAGGAATCCATAGTCCTTCAGCATCGAGCCGAGCGCCGCGCGCTCGGCGTAGTAACGCGAGCTCCGCTCGCGATGCCCGTCCTCCCGCCGCTCCCCGCGGCTCGCGGCGCCCCGGTGGCGAGCCTGCGCGAGCGGGGTCATGAGGACGCGGAAGCCGGCGATGCGGGCCCGCCAACAGAAGTCCAGGTCGTCGCCGTGAGAGCGGTACCGCTCGTCGAACGCCCCCGTCCGCTGCCAGGCCTCCCGCGAGAGGAGCATCACGCACGAGGAGACGAAGAAGACCTCGAGCACCCGGTCGAACTGCCCCTGGTCCATCTCGTCTTCCTGCAGGGGCGAGTACGGGTGACCGAACCGGTCGGCGGAGCGGCCCACCTCCCGTAGGATCCGTGGGTCGTCCCAGTCGACGACCTTCGGACCGACGACGCCCACCCGCTCGACGCCCGGGATGCTGATGGCAGCCTCGACCATGCGTGCGACGGCGTCTGGTGCGAGGGCGGCGTCGTCGTGGAGGATCAGGAGGTGGTCGGCCGCCTGCGCTACCGGCAGGTCGAGCGCCGCGCGCACCGCCCCGGCGAAACCCCGATTGCCGTCCAACAGGAGCACGCGGCCGGCCCCGAGCGCGTGCTCGAGCGCCTCTTGAGAACCGTCCATCGACCCGTTGTCAACGGCGAGGACGGCCAGGCGTGGGTAGGTCTGGGCCGCGAGCGACTGGAGGCACTCGCGCAGCCGCGGAAGGCCGTTCCTGACGACGAGCACCACGAGGACGCTCGGCGTCTGGGCGGCGTCGGTGACGGAGGTGGGATCCGCTGTCGTGCTGACCATGGGGTGCGCTCGTGCGCGGCGCGCAGCCTAGCACGCCGGAGGCCGTGGACAGCGGAAGGGGGACCGGTCGGCCCCCCTTCCGAGAAGTCCCGCGAAGCTACTTCTTCTTCTTCGCGGCTGCACGCTTCTTCGCCGCGGGCTTGCGCGCCGCGGTCCGCTTCTTGGCCGCCGGCTTCCTCGCCACCGCCTTCTTGGCGGTCCGCTTCTTGGCCGGCTTCCTCTTCGCCGCCTTCTTCGCCGCGGGCTTGCGCGCCGCGGTCCGCTTCTTGGCCGCCGGCTTCCTCGCCACCGCCTTCTTGGCGGTCCGCTTCTTGGCCGGCTTCCTCTTCGCGGTCGACTTCTTCTTAGCGGGAGACATCGGTCACCCCCTTTCCACCCATCTCAGGACGCCATGCGCTTCAGGCGTCGTCGTTCCCGCTCGCTCATGCCCCCCCACACCCCGTAGCGCTCGTCGCGACGGAGGGCGTAGTTGAGGCACTCGATGCGCACGGGGCAGTCCGCGCAGATCCTCTTCGCCTCCCTTGATGAGCCCCCCTTCTCGGGGAAGAAGACCTCCGGGTCGTGTTCTCGGCACCGAGACCGTTCCTGCCACGGGATGTAGTGATGCACCGCCCTCTCCCCCTAGAATCACACACGTGTGATTCTGGAACATCTCTCCCCTCTTTGGCAAGAGGGAATCTCGCGATCCGCTGCATCTCCACATGCGTCCCCACCGAGAATCGTCTACAGGGAGTTGGCGTTGTGCAAGAGCATTCACGCAGAAAAGGCCCAGTCAAGTAAGTGGACCACTCTCGTCAAGATAGTTGACGGAATCAGCTCATACGCGGTCGTCAGCCCCGCGCGTCGGCAACGAGCGTACAGGGCGCGACGATCGTTGGCACTCCGGAATCATTGCGCCGCACGCGTTCGTACGTAGTAGCGCGCTCAGCGGGGATACGGCCGATCGCGCGGATCGCATCCTCGAACTGCGGCGGCTCCACGCAGACCCCCCACTCCGCACCGGCCATGCGACTGATCGTCTCCTCCATCAGCGTGCCGCCGAAATCGTTCGCGCCACCGTTCAGGATCGCCTGGCACGCCTCGATGCCCATCTTCACCCACGACACCTGGACGTTGGAGATCAACCCGTCGAGGAGGATCCGGCCGACCGCGTGCATCCGACGGTTTTCCACAGACGTCGGACCGGGGCGGGCCTTCCCGGCTAGATAGATCGGCGCGTTCTGGTGGACGAAGGACAGCGGCACGAACTCCGTGAACCCGCCGGTCTCGCTCTGGATCCGGGCCAACCGGCGCATGTGGAAAACCCAGTGCGGGGGCGCGTCGACGTGCCCGAACATGATCGTGGAGGACGACCGGATGCCGAGCGTGTGGGCGGTCTTCACGATCTCCTCCCACGTGTCGGCGGGGAGCTTGCCCTTGGTAAGGACCCACCGGACGTCGTCGTCGAGGATCTCGGCGGCGGTCCCGGGGATCGTTCCGAGGCCGTGTGCCTTGCACTCCTGCAGGAACTCTCGGTAGGAGACCCCGAGCTTCGTCGCGCCGTTCAGGATCTCCATCGGGCTGTAGGCGTGGATGTGGATGTCCGGTGCTAGGGCCTTCACCGCGTCGAGGAGGTCGAAGTAGTGGGTACCGGGCAGATCGGGGTGGATCCCGCCCTGCATGCAGACCTCCGTGGCGCCCCGCGCCCAAGCCTCCTGAGCTCGGTCGGCGACCTCCTGCAGGGTGAGCGTGTACGACTCGGGGTCGACCTCCCGCTGCGCGAAGGCGCAGAAGCGGCACCCCACGTAGCACACGTTGCTGAAGTTGATGTTCCGGTTCACCACGTAGGTGATCTCGTCGCCGACGGCCTCGCGACGAAGGCCGTCGGCGACCCGGCAGAGCGCCTCGAGCGCCGGCCCCTCCGCCTGGAACAGAGCGAGCGCCTCTTCGTCGGTGATGGGTCGGTGCGCCTCGGCCTTGGCGAGCGCGCGCTTGACGTCGGCGTCGAGCCGCTCCGGGAGGATCTCTCGCGTGGTCCACGCCCGAGTGACCTCGTTCTCCAGGCCGGAGAGGTCGCCGTAGACGACCGCGGCGTCCTCACGCAGGCCGGCGCACCGCCCCTCGCCGGATGTGAGTCGGGTCGCCCGTGGCTTCCACAGGACGTCGCGGTCCTGCCAGGCGATTGGCTCGGGTGCCTGTCCCACAAGCGCCATACCGTCGTCGGCCATCAGCGCTGCCACCGGCCGTTGCATCTTCCCGGCAAGGTACGGGTCGGGCCGGAGCGCGAACTCGGGGTAGATCGTCAACCGCTCGCGGAGCTCGAGGCCGCGCTCCGCGGCGCGCGCCGCGAGCGTCTCGATCTGCGGCCAGGGCCGCTCGGGGTTCACGTGGTCGGGCGTCAGCGGTGACACACCGCCCCAGTCGTTGATGCCGGCGTCGAGCAGCCGCAGCTGCTGCTCGGGGGCGGAGAGGTTCGGCGGTGCCTGCACGTTCATCCGCGGGCCCAGGACGACGCGCGCCGTCGCGACAGCGGCGAGGTACTCCTCCTCCCCCGGCTCCGGCGCGTCGCGCATCACGGTGCCGGGCTTCGCGCGGAAGTTCTGGATGATGACCTCCTGCACGTGCCGGTACCTCCGGTGGAGCTCGCGGATCTCGAACAGCGACTCGGCGCGCTCGTGGGGCGTCTCGCCGATGCCGACGAGGATGCCGGTGGTGAAGGGGACCGCGAGGCGCCCGGCGTCCTCGATCGTGCGCAGGCGCACGGAGGGAACCTTGTCCGGCGAGCCGGAGTGCGGGCCGCCCTTCTCCGACAGCCGGTTCGAGGAGGTCTCGAGCATGAGACCCATCGAGGCGGCCACGTGCTTCAGTCGTGCGATCTCTTCGTAGGACATGACGCCGGGATTGAGGTGCGGCAGCAGGCCGGTCTCCTCGATGACCCGGACGGCGACGGCGCGGACGTAGTCGAGCGTCGAGCCGTAGCCGCGCTCTTCGAGCCACTCACGCGCGACCTCGTAGCGGTCCTCGGGCCGGTCGCCGAGGCTGAACAGAGCCTCCTTGCATCCGAGCTTCCGCCCCGCCTCGGCGATCGCGACGACCTCCTCCGGCGTGAGGAACGGCGCGCCGAGCTTCTCCGGGGGCTTGGCGAACGTGCAGTAATAGCAGTGATCGCGGCACAGCATCGTCAGCGGGATGAAAACCTTGCGGGAGTAGGTGAGGACTTCGCCGTGACCGAGATCTCGGAGGCGCGCGGCCACCGACATCAGGCGCTCCAGGGCCTCGCCCCGGGCCGCGAGTAGCGCCTCGGCCTCCTCGATAGACAGCGCCTTGCCGCCTTCGGCGCGAGCCAGGGCCCTCCGGATGCTTTGGGGGGTCGGGTCCGCCATCGGGTGCGAGCCTACTACGCTATCCGTGATGCGAGTGACGACGCTCGCCGGCGGCATCGGGGCCGGCAGATTCCTCCGCGGGCTGGTGCGCGCTGTGCCGCCGCACGACGTGACCGTCGTCGCGAACACGGCCGACGACGCCGTGATGCACGGCCTTCACGTCTCCCCCGACCTCGACTCGGTCACGTACTGGCTGGGCGATGCCTTCGACAGGGAGCGCGGCTGGGGCCGGCGCGGCGAGACCTTTCGCGCGACCGAGGAGCTGCGCGCGTTCGGGGCGCAGGACGCCTGGTTCAAGCTCGGCGACCTGGACCTCGCGACGCACCTCTTCCGCACGCGGCTGCTCGCGGGGGGCACGACCCTTACGCAGGTCACGGCGCGTGTCGCGGCGAGGTTCGGCGTGGCGTCGCGGCTCCTGCCCATGTCCGACGACCCCGTGACCACGCGCGTCGCCGTCGTGGTGAACGGCGAGGAGCTCGACCTGCATTTCCAGGAATACTGGGTGAAGCGGCGCGCGCGAGATGATGTGAAGGGTATCCGGTACGAGGGAGCCGAGCACGCACGGCCGGCGCCCGGAGTGATGGAGGCGATCACCGGCGCCGACGCGGTCATCATCTGCCCGTCGAACCCCGTCGCATCGATCGGCCCGATCCTCGCGGTGCCGGGGATCCGTCAGGCGGTCGCGGCGCGCCGCGACCGCGTCGTGGGCGTCTCTGGCATCGTGGGCGGCGCGCCGCTCGCCGGGATGGCCGACAAGCTGATGCCCGTCGCCGGCGTCGAGGTGAGCGCGGCCGGCGCCGCCGACTGCTACCGCGGACTGCTCGCCGCGTGGGTGATCGACGAGGCAGACCACGGGCTCGCCGCGCGGATCGAGGCGACCGGCCTCCGGGTCGCGGTGACCGACACGATCATGGCCGACGACGCGAAGGCCGAGGCCCTGGCGCGCGTCGCGCTCGGCCTGCTCGCGTGAGCGTCGAGCTCATCCCCGTCGAGGGCCTCCCGGAGGTCCGCCCCGGCGACGACCTCGGCGCGTTGCTCGCGGCCGCGCTCCACGAGGCGGGGATCCGTGACGGCGACGTCGTCGCCGTCACGCAGAAGATCGTCTCGAAGGCCGAGGGGTGCATCGTGCCCGAGGAGGGCAAGGGGCGGGCGGCGTGGGTCGAGCGCGAGACCACCCGCGCAGTCGCACGCCGCGGCGCCCTCGTGATCGCCGAGACGCGCCACGGGTTCGTCTGCGCGAACGCCGGCGTCGACGCGTCGAACGTCGAGGCCGGGTTCCTCACGCTCCTGCCGGATGACCCCGACGGCTCGGCCGAACGGATCCGCGTGCGCCTCTCCGACGAGCTCGGTGTGTCGGTCGGGGTCGTGATCACCGATACGTTCGGCCGCGCGTGGCGTCGCGGGGTCGTGAACGTGGCGATCGGCTGCGCGGGGCTCCCCGCGCTGATCGACCTGCGCGGCACGCTCGACCACACCGGCCGGGTGCTCGAGGCGACCGTGATCGCGTTCGCGGACGAGGTGGCCTCGGCGAGCGGCCTCGTGATGGCGAAGGCCTCGCGGGTGCCGGTCGCGATCGTGCGCGGCATCGTCGCCGAGGCGCCGCCGACCCCCGCGAGCGAGCTCGTGCGCCCGCCCGAGGAGGACCTGTTCCGCGAGTCGCCGCTGCTGTCGATCTCGGCGCGACGCACGATCCGGTCGTTCGGCGTGGGAGGGGTACCGCGCGAGACCGTCGAAGAGGCCGTGCGCGCGGCGTGCACCGCACCGGCGCCGCATCACACGAGACCGTGGCTCTTCGTCGCCGTCGAGTCGACCGCCGCGAAGCGACGGCTGCTCGGCGCGATGGCCGAGGCGTGGCGCGCCGACCTGCTCGCCGACGGCACCCCCGAGCCGGCGATCGAACGCCGCCTCTCGGAGAGCGACGCGCTGCTGGGCGTTGCACCGCTCCTCATCGTGCCGTTCGTGCGGCTTCGCGGCGCGCACGCGTTCCCGGACGAGGAGCGCCGGCGGGCAGAGCGAGACATGTTCGTACTCTCGGCTGGCGCGGCGATCCAGAACCTGCTGCTCGCGCTCCACGCGCAGGGTCTCGCCTCCGCCTGGATGGCCTCGACGCTCCTGTGCCCGGAAGAGACGCGCGAGGCGCTCGGCCTCCCCGACGAGTGGCTGCCGATAGGCGCGGTCGCGGTCGGCCCGATGCCGGCGGACCGTCCGCCGCCGCGGCCCTCGATCGACCTCGCGGAGCACCTGCGCTTCGAGTGAAACGCGTGAGCCCGGGCGCGTGGCCCGGGCTCACGGATACAGCGTCACCGGCCGCTCAGACCGTGCCGTGGATGAAGTACCAGAGGAAGATCGCGGCGACCGCACACAGGAGCGGGTGGACCTCCTTCCACCTGCCCCGCAGCACGGCCACGATGACGTAGGACACGAACCCGGCGCCGACGCCGTTCGTGATGCTGTAGGTGAACGGCATCACGATCATCGTGAGGAGGGCGGGGATCCCGATCCCCGGATCGCTCCAGTTGATCTCCTTGACGATCGTCATCATGAAGTAGCCGACGATCACCAGCACCGGCCCCGTGGCCTCCGGCGGCACGATACCGGCGATGGGCGAGAAGAACAGCGCCAGCAGGAACAACAACCCGACGACCACCGACGTCAGCCCGGTTCGGCCGCCTTCCGACACGCCGGCCGCGCTCTCGATGTACGTCGTGTTTGAGGAGGACGAGGCCGCGCCGCCGGCCACCGCGGCGAGCGAGTCGACCAGCAGCACGCGGTTCATGCCCGGCAGCTTGCCGTTCTCGTCGAGCAGCTTCGCCTCGCCAGCGATGCCGATCACCGTTCCCATCGTGTCGAAGAAGTCCGACAGCATCACCGAGATCACGATCGCGATGGCCGTCCAGAACCCGAGCGCCGAGAAGAAGTCGAAGGAGAACTTTCCGACGAGGTGGAAGTCGGGCGCCTCCACGAGCTTCGACGGCCACGCGGCGATGCCGCCCCCCCAGACCGTGAGGTCCTTCGCCTCGTTGATGATCGTGGCCAGGATCGTCGTGCCGATGATCCCGATCAGCAAGGCGCCTTTGATCCTCCTCGCCACGAGGGCCGAGGTGAGCACGAGCCCGAAGGCGAAGACGAGGATCGACCAGTGCTGGAGATCCGGGTTCAGCGTCACGATCGTGCCCTCGCCGGGCACGACGATGCCACCGCTCACGAGGCCGATGATCGCGATGAACAGGCCGATGCCGATCCCGATCGCGCGTTTCAGGTCCATCGGGATCGCGTTCAGCACCATCTCCCGCAGCCCGGTGACCACGAAGAGCGTGATGAGGATCCCCTCGGTCACGATCACGCCCATCGCCTGCGGGTACGAGAGCTTGTCGGCGACCACGAGCGTGAACGCGACGAACGCGTTCAGGCCTAGCCCTGCGGCGAGCGCGAACGGGTAGTTCGCGAACAGGCCCATCGCAAGCGTCATGACGCCGGCCGTGAGAGCCGTCACCGTCAGGACCTGCTTGAAGGGCAGACCCAGCGGTTCGAGGTCCTTGATCCCGACGAACCCGAGGATCTGCGGGTTCACGAACAGGATGTAGGCCATGGTCAGCCACGTTGCGAGCCCGGCGATGATCTCGGTGCGGACGGTCGATCCGCGCTCGGAGATCTTGAAGAATCGGTCCAGCCCCGTCGGGGCGACGGTCCTCGCCATTCGAACCCCCCTCTCCACCGACCCCGGTCCTCCTCCGGAGCCGAACCGGATGGGGAAGGCGCTCGAAGCATAGGGAGCGGCGGGCGGCGCTGCAACGCGACCCGCGGGGTCAGGAGACCGTGCACGACCCGGAGGCCGTGCACGTGATCGTGCCGTTCTCGAAGTGCGCCAGGGTGGCGCCGCTGTCGCGCTTGATCACGTCGGAGGTCGGGAACCCGAGGGACCCCGACGGCCCGCCCCGGTCTCGGTAGAAGCCGAGGACGTCGCCGGAGAGCATGTGAGCTCCGATGCCCTCCTTGAAGTAGATCGTCCCGCCCTCGAACTTCTGCCGCTGCCCGCCGGCGATACTGACCTGCTTCGACGTGGGCAGGCCCGGTGCGCAGTTGATCGCGTCGTACTTCGCGCGGATCTCGCCGGTGACCTGCCGGTCATTGTTGATCCAGACGCGGTCATCCCTCAGGCCGAGCGCGAAGCGGAACGCCAAACCGCCCAGCGTCGCGCTCCCACTCTCCCCCTTGACCGTCACGCTCACGATCCGGCCCGACACGCCGCGGTCGGTCACGGCGAACCCGGTCACGGTGCCGATACCGAGGCCCAGCGCGTCGGTGACCTGCTGGGCCGTGAGCGTCGTCTGCCACACCGCGTTCGGGTTCGCGGTCGTGTAGTCGCCCGGGTCGCACACACCCCGGATGTACGGGATCGGCGTTCCGCCCCACACGTTCTCGTTGTTCTCGGTCCAGCCGCCGCTCGAGGACGAGTAGAACGCCTGGATCGGTTCGCCCTTGTACTTCACGACCAGGTCGTCGGTGGCGTCGACGGCGCCGACCCAGCGGGTGCCATCGACGCCATTCTCCTTGTCCCAGCCGATGTAGACCTGGTCGAGGGAGCTCGCGTACAGCGCGCAGTTGCAGACCGCGCGGTGCTGGGATACGGCCGCCTTGGCGAACGCGTATGTTCGCGCGGCGATCGCCTGCACCTGCAGCGCGGGTCTCGGCCAGCTGCTCGGCACCTCGGCGATCCCGTACAGGTACGGCTGAGGCGCGATCACGTTGATCAGCCTCTCGACGCAACCCGTCTGGCAGTCGTAGAGGTTGAACTCGATCCGCCCGTGCGCGTAGGTGTGGCCGGCTTCGGGGATGCGCACGCGGGCACCGTTCCTCTCGTACACGGCGAGCAGGTTCGTGTTCGGCCCCCCGACGGGGTCACCGACCCGAGCGCCGCTCGCGTCGAGTATCCGGTAGTCCGAGTCGGCCACGCGCACGGTCCAGGTCTCGCCCTTCGGGATCGTCGCGACCGCGTCGCCGCTCCTCGTGCCGAGATACAGGTCGACCGGTCCGGCCTCCGCTCCGAGCCGTACCTTCATCTTGCCCTGCACGAGGCCGATCCGGAGCGTCCTCGGCGGCGAGTCGGCCGTCGCGATGCGCGTGTCCGAGTAGAAGTGCGTGAGGATCCGCTTCCGGTTCCAGCCCTCCATCGCGAGCCCGTAGGCGCCCCACTGCGACAGCCCGAGCCCGTTCCCCCAGCCGGAGCCGTAGAACGTGAACGAGCCAGCTGCCCTGCCCGGCGAGGCGGGCAGCGTCACCAACGTCGCGACCGCGATCACGACGACGAGGAAGGATGCGAGCGGTCTCCGCATGGCGCCGGATGATGTCCCAAACGGGTGCTGCAACGTAGCACATCGGTCACCCGCAGAGGCCGATCTAGGCAAGGCCGACCTCCCGACCTGCGGAGATACGAGCGTCCTCTAGGATCGTGCCGGCTGCGACCCGCTCGCCTTCGGCGAGCACGCTGCCGCTCACCCTCGCCCCGGCGCCCACGACCGAGCGCGCTCCGAGGATCGACCCGACGATCCGCGCCCCGGCCTCCACAACGGCGCCGGGGTGCAATACCGAGTCGTCCACCTCGGCGTCGGCGTCGATCCTCGCGCCGACGCCGACGACGACCCGCTTGCCGAGGTTCGAGCGCCGGTCGACCTCCGCCCCCTCGGCGACGAACGGCGCCGTGTAGGCCGGCTCCCCTTCCACGTTCCCCTCGAGGATGTCGAAGTGCGCCTGCAGGTACTTCGCCGGTGTCCCGAGGTCGAGCCAGTACGCGCGGGAGAGGAACCCGTAGACCCTCCGGCCGGAGGCGATCATCGCGGGGAAGATATCCCGCTCGATCGAGACGTTCTCGCCGCGCGGCCACTCGCGGAGCGGAACGGGGTCGAGCACGTAGGTCCCGGCGTTGATGTCGCCGGGGACGAGATCGGCCGGCTTCTCGCGGAACTCGAGCACGCGTCCGTCCGGCTCGGTCGGGACCAGGCCGAAGGGCCGGGCGTCCTCGACGTGATGGAGCGCGATCGTCGCAGCGGCGGAGCGCTCGCGGTGGAAGGCGAGCATCGCCGTGAGGTCCAGATCGGTGAGGATGTCCCCGTTCAGCGCGAAGAACGGCTCATCGCCCAGGTGCTCGAGGGCGTTCACGATCGCACCACCGGTACCGAGCGGCTCGTCTTCCGTGATCCACGTGATCCTCGGGTCGCCGTGGCGCGCCTCGATGAACGCGTGGAAGACCGACTCCAGGTACGAGGACGACAGCACGACCTCGTGGACGCCGTGGCGCGCGAGGTGGTCGAGGACGTGGTCGAGGCTCGGCCGGTCCATGAGTGGAACGAGCGGCTTCGGCATCGTCTCGGTGATCGGCCGCAGGCGCGTGCCCTCGCCCCCGACGAGCACGACGGCCCTCACGGGCGCACCCGTCCCCTCGTTCTGTCCCGGAGCGAGACGACTTCGGCGCGAACGCGGAGCGCGAGCCACGCGAACGGCAGCAGCGCCCGCCGCCAGCCGCGCGCGTGGTGCTTCTCGAAGTACCTGTACACGCTGCGGGAGTGTTCGAGGTGCATCCGTCGCGAGCGCCCCGTGGACACGCCGCCCTCGTGGATCACCTCGAGCTCGGGCGTGAACAGGACCGACCACCCTGCCTGCCGCAGTCGCGTGAACAGGTCGACGTCCTCGGCGTAGAGGAAGAAGCGCTCGTCGAGCAGGCCGATCTGGTCGAGCGCCTGGCGCCGGAGCAGCATCGCGGAGCCGCTGATCCAGTCGACCTCGCGCTCGGAGACCCGGTCCCAGCCCTCCATCCGGTACGCGCGCGACCAGCGGTTCTCCGGCAGGAACGGCCCGAGGAACGCGTGGCCGACGGCCGTGCCGAGCGAGGGCACGGATCGGCCGGTCGCGTAGACCGTGCCGTCGGGGTTGCGCACGAGCGGGCCGACCGCGCCGGCCCGCGGGCGCTCGGCGGCGAGCTTCGCGAAGCCTGCGAGCGTGCCCTTCGAGATGTAGGCGTCGGGGTTCAGCACGAAGATGAACGGCGCGGCCGTGGCGCGGATGCCGACGTTCGCGCCGGCCGCGAACCCGCGGTTCTCCCGGGTCTCGATCAGGCGGATCTCCGGATGCGCGGCCTTCGCGGCGTGTGCGCTGCCGTCGGTCGAGTCGTTGTCCACCACGACGACATCGAGGGTCATCCCCCCGGCGGTGGCGAGCACCGAGCCCACGCACCGCGTGAGGTACTCCCCCGCGTTGTAGTCGACGATGACGGCGGCGAGATCCGCCGCGGGCGGGGCGTCCTTCGCCATCGCTAGCCGATGCCCGTGCGTGAGACGAGGAAGATGCCGACGACGATGAACGCGACGCCGGCCCAGCGCGGTGCCGGGATGTCCTCGTGCAGGATGAACAGGTCGAACACCACGATGAGGACGTAAGTCAGCGCGGCGAACGGGTACGCGAACGACAACGACGTCCGCGACAGCACGCCGAGCCAGACGACGGCCGAGAGCCCGAACAATGCGAGGCCGAGCCACACGAGCGGTGTCCCGGCGATCGCGCGCAGCGCCTCGCCGGAGAGGCTCACCTCGCCGATGCGATCGGTCACGCGGTTCATGCCGGCCTTCAGCGTCAGCTGTGCCACGGCGGCCAACGTCACCGAGACCAGGATCAGCGCGATCAGCATGCCCGAAGTTCCTTTCTGCGTTCCCGCCTGCGCGGTCGGCTCGCGGCTCACAGGTCCTCCACGTCGACGTCGACCGCCACGTCCATGCGGTCCTGAACCCGTGGGGCGTCGACCACCTCGAACGTGTACCGCTGGGTCTGCACGTGGTACAGGCGCCCGGTCCTGCGCGAGCCGAGTCCGATCGTCACCCAGTACTTGCCGGCCTTGTACGGGAACCCGCCGATGCGGAAGCGCACGCGCTTCCTCCCGTCGAACGGGCCGATCTCGATCCCGTTGGCCGACGTTCGCGCGTCGAGCACCGGGTAGTTGGTGGCGCCGTCGATGATCGCGAAGTCCACATCGAGGTCGTCGACCGGGACGCTCGCCCGCACATCGACCTGGATCGCGAGCGGGTCGCCGCGCAGCAAAGGCAGCTCGACAGGACCCGAGGCACCGATCAGCTCCACGGAGTCGATCTCGGCCTCGCGCGTGCCCTCCTCCGGGACGAAGTTCGGGTCGGTCACCCCGAGCAGCACGTAGCGCATCTCGCGGACGACGTCGTCGGGCTTGCCGATCGCGTGGACGCGGCCGCGGTGCAACATCACCGCCCGGTCGCAGATCGCGCGAACCGTGTCGAGCGCGTGGGTGACGAGCACGATCGTCCGCCCGTCGCGCTGGAACCGCCGCACGCGCTCGACGCACTTGGCCTGGAACGCCTCGTCGCCTACTGCGAGCACCTCGTCGATCAGCAGCACCTCGGGATCGACGTGCACGGCCACCGCGAACCCCAGGCGCACGAGCATGCCCGACGAGTAGAACTTCACCTGGTTGTCCATGAAGTCCTCGAGCTCCGCGAACGAGACGATGTCCTCGTAGACGCGGTCGGTGTCCTTTCGCGTCAGGCCGAGGAACGACGCGTTCAGGTACACGTTCTCGCGCCCGGTGAGCTCAGGATGGAAGCCAGCACCGAGCTCGAGCAGCGCCGCCAGGCGCCCGCGCTGCCGGACGGTCCCGGCGGTCGGCCGAAGGATCCCGGCGACGATCTTGAGGAGCGTCGTCTTCCCTGATCCGTTCTCGCCGATCAGCCCGATCGAGCCCCCCTCAGCCACGTCGAACGTGACGTCGCGCAGGGCCCAGAAGTCCTCGGCGCGCGAGCGCGAGGACAGCAGGCGCGCCTTCACCGAGGTCGGCCGGTCCCGGTAGAGCCGGAACTTCTTCGAGACGCCCCCGACCTCGATCGCCGCGGTCACAGCTCCTCCGCGAAGTCACCGGACCGCTCGAAGAACGCCCACCACGTGTACAGGAGGAACAGTACGGAGGCCGCGAGCACGACCGCGAGCACACCAGCGAGCCACCCGAGGCTCACCGGTGGGAGCACCGGGTTCGGCATCCCCGCCGGGTAGACCACCGCGTACAGCGCCCGCTGGAACCCGAGGACGATCGGCGCTAGCGGGTTCACCAGGTAGAGGTTCCACAGACCGACGCCGAGGAGGGACCGATCGCCGAACGCGTCCTGCACGAGGAACCCCGAGTAGACGATCGGCGTGAGCCAGAACCAGACGAGGAGCGCGATGCCCAGCAGGTGCTGCACGTCGCGGTACCGGACGTTCAGCGCCGAGAGCCAGAACGTGAGCGCCGTGGCGAACACGACGAGCGCCGCGAACGACAGCGGGTACAGCGCGAGCTCCGGCCAGTGGAAGCCGTACCCCGAGGCGAGGATGAACAGCAACAGCACGGAGGTCTGGAGCACGAAGTCCACCAGCGCCACGCCGATCGCCGAGAGCGGCAGGATCTCGCGGGGGAACGCGACCTTCTTCACGAGGTTCGAGTTGTCGATCACCGAGCGCGCGCCGGTCGAGAGCGAGACCTGGAAGAGGTTCCACGCAAGCAGGCCGGAGAGCAGGTAGACCGGGAACGACGGCATCGAGCTGTGCATGATCTTCGCCACGAACGTGAAGACCGCGAGGAACACGACCGGGTTCAGCAGTGACCAGATCGCGCCGAGCACCGAGGCCGTGTACTTGACCTTCAGCTCCTTGCGAACGAGGTTCAGCAGGATCTCGCGGTGCGCGTACAGCACGTGCAGGCGCTGGACCACCCGCAGGCGGGGCGGCTCAGACGTACGAACGGCGACGTCCGCATCCGCGACCATGGCTCCTCTCGTCCGGCGACGCGGTGCCAAGGGGACCGCGGGCAGTCTACCCTCGGCCCCCCACCGGGCCGGGAAGACCGCTCGTGAAGGTCTCGTGGAGACGCGCCGCCCGTCGGCGCCCCCGCTCGAGGTCAGGAGCGCGGAAAGCCGCGTGCAGCCGCTCGCGCTCTGCGTCTCGGCCCTCCTCCGTGCCCTGGGTCCGTCCGACCAGGGGGAGGCCGCGCCCGGTGCGACCCTCCCAGTACCCGCCGGCAGCTTCGCGCACCGCCGCGAGGCTCTCCTCGGTCGGCTCGAAGGCGGCGAAGCTCGTGCCGAACCGCTCGTTGGCGCGGCCGATCACCGCAGCGAGATCGGAGAGCACCTCGTCCGTGCGGGCCGCGACGAAGCGGTCGCGGAACGGAAGGAGCGGCTGGTAGAAGCGGACCCACCCGCGGAGGGCCTGCCCCACGGTGAGTGCGGGTTTCAGCAGGACGAACTCCACGACCGCGTCCTCGGGCTCGCGGATCAGCACCAGGGCGGGGATCCCGCGGCGGACCGCGGCGATCACGTTCGCCGGCGTGTGGGTGTGGTGAGCGATGCGCACGGACTCCGACTGTGCCACCGTGAACGCCGCCACGGCGAACGAGTTCGCCGAGCGCGGGTAGCCCTCGATCGCGATGTCCGTGTCCTCTCCGACCGGCACCCCGTGCCCGCGCCACCTGGCCACCGCCAGTGCGATGGCCGGCGAGCGCCCGACGAGGGTCCCGGCCTCGTAGACCGCCCGGGCGAGCGTCCGCCTAGCCGCCGTCACCGGCGAACACCTCGAACATGCGCTCGGCCCTGTCCCGGAGGCTCGCTGCGTCCGCGGACCGGTAGGTCGCGCGGAGTTCCTCCTTCGCGCGGTCCCTCCATGCGGAGGGACGGGCAACCTGTCGCTCGAGGGCTTCGCCCTCCGGTAGGCGCTTGCGGTAGTCCTCGTCGATCGCCTCGAAGCAGCGACGGACGTTCTCCTCTGTGTGCTCGAAAGGAGCGAAGCCGGTGCCGAACCGCTCGTTCACGCGGCCGATCACGGCACCGAAGTCCTTCGTCACCTGCGCGAAGGTTCCCACCACGAACCGGCCGCGGTAGGAGAGCAGCGGCTCGTGGAAGCGGAGGTACCCGCGGAGCGCCTGGCGGATCGACAGGTGCGGGTTGCGGATCACGAACGAGAGCGTCGTCTCCTCTGGCTCGCGGACGATCACGAGGTTCGGCAGGCCGCGTCGCGCCCCCTCGATCACCTGCGCCGGCGCGTGCACGTGGCAGGCGATCCTCACCTTGCCCTCCTGCGCGAGGTCGAACGCCGCGACCGCGAACGACGTCCCGGTCCTCGGGAACCCCTCGATCACGATCCCGGTGTCGCCTCCGACGGGGATCCCGTGGCGCCGACGCGCGACCGGGAGCGCGAGCGCCGGGTACCGCGCGATGATCGTCTTCGCCTCGAAGGCGCCGCGACGCGCCGTCCCCGAGACGGAGCGTCGTATCCCGCTCATCGGCCCTCAGCCCGGGTGAAGGCACGGTACAGCGACGCGGCCCGTGTCCGAAGCGCGGCCGGTGTGCCGAGGTAGGCGGCGCGCATCGAGTCCTTCCAGCGCTCCCGCTCCTGCGATGGCCTGCCGACGTAGGGCTCGATCGACTCGTCCTCACCGAGCCGACCGTGCCAGTACGCGTCCATCTGACGGAAGCACTCGCGGACGTTCTGCTCGGTGTGCTCGAACTCCTTGAAGTCCGACCCGAACAGCAGGTTCACGCGCCGGATCACCAGGCCGAAGTCCGAGGTGACCTCGGGGAAGGCACCTACGACGAACCGTCGGCGGCACGGCAGCAGCGCGGCGTGGAAGCGAACCCACCCGCGCAGGACCTGGCGGACGGTGAGGTTCGGCCGGACGAGGACGAACTCCAGCACCGATTCCTCGGGCTCGCGTATCAGCACGATCGTCGGGACCCCGAGCTTCAGGGCAGCGAGCACGTGGGCCGGCGCGTGCGTGTGATGCGCCACCTCCACCGGCCGCCCCTGCGCCAGCCGGAACGCGGCAACGGAGAACGAGTTCGCGGAGCGCGGGTAGCCCTCGATCAGGATGTCCGTGTCCGGCCGGATGAGCTCCCCGTGCCCGCGCAGCCGCGCCGCGGGGATCGCGAGCGAGGGGTGCGCGGCCACGATGCACTTGACCTCATACGCGGCACGTGCGGCCAGGTCCCGGCCGACCTCCCGCACGTCGGCCGGCACGCTCATCCTCCCTCACCGGCACCGGGGCGCGGAGAGAACTCCTCAAGGGACCTCGCGTAGGACACGCCGTGGCCGCGCTCGAGGTGCTCCGCGGTCACGCCGAGGTCGACGAGGGCGCCACCCCAGCGGGCGAGCGCGCGCCGCGCGGGGTCGGTGACGAGCGCGAGTGTCCCCTCGATCGCCTCGGCGTACGCGCGTGCGCTGCGGTCGCCACTCGCGAGCTCGGTCATGTGCGCGCGGGCGCGCTCCCCCATCCGCCCGCGCAGCCCGGCATCGTCGACGAGGCGGCCGAGGATCGCCGCCAGCTCCGCCGGCTCGGGTCGGCCGGCCGCGACGCGCGCGACGAGACCCTTGGGGATGTCGAGGTACGTGCCGGTCGCCGACACGACGGTCGGACGGCCGCACTGCATGGCCCGCGCGAGCGAGCCGGAGACCTCGCCCCGGTGCGGGAAGCGCAGGTCGACCGCGATGTCGACGGCGCAGAGCCAGCTGAGGAAGTCCTCGTCGGACACGTCGGGCAGGAGCGTCACGCGGCCTCCGAGGCCGCTCAAGCGCACGACCGTGTCGACGTCGTAGCCCTCGACCCGTCGGCCGACCAGCACGAGGTGCACCGACTCGGGAAGGTTCGCGACGGCGGCGAGCACGACGTCGATCAACTTCGCGGCGTTCAGGTCGCCGACGACGCCGACCAGGGTCCGCATGCCCTGAGCCTCGAGCGGTGCGCGGAGCACGGCGCGGTGTTGCTCGGCGCGGCGGACGTCCTCGTCGGTCTCGACGACCGGATGCGGAGCGACGTAGACCGGCGTCTTGCACCCGAAGTCGCGCAGGTATCGCTCACCGAACGGCGAGTGCACGATGATCCCGCGCGCGCGGCGCGCGACGTGCGCGACCCACGGCACGCGGAGCGGCTCGTTCACGAGCGCGTCCTCGCCGTGGAGCTTGTCGGCGTTCGCGAGGGCCTCGCGCGCCGCCTGGTGCCCGAGCGGGTCACCCGCGGAGATCATCCCGCGCACGAAGTCGTCGAGCGCGAGGTCGTGGATCACGACGAGCCCCGGCGTCCGGATCGCGTGGCGGTAGATGTCGCGGTGGAACTCGACGTTGTTGCCGAGGTGGTAGACGCCCATCGTGTACCAGGGCACCGTTCCCTCGTGCTTCGGCTTCAGGGGCCAGATCGGGTCGATCTCGTGCCGCTCCTCGAACCCGATCCGCCGCAAGCCGTCCAGGATGGCCTGCGAGTAGGTCGCGATACCCGTCTTCGCCGGAGGCAGCGGCGACAGGAACGCGATGCGCGGGTTCGTCTCGTGGTCTCGCTTGAAGACGCGCCGCGCCGCGCCGACGACCGGGCTGCCCATCGCCCTAGTCGAGGAGCCGGGCGATGACCTCGGGCCAGCCCGGCACGGTCGCGCGCAGCTTCTCGTGCCCCGCCGTCCCGAGCCGCTTCGCGAGCGCGCGATCCGCGTACAGATGGTCGAACGCGTCGGCGATCGCCTTCGGCTCGGGCGGCGTCACCAGGCCGGTCTCGCCGTCGGCGACGAACTCGAGCGGGCCACCGGAATCGGTGAGCGTCACGACCGGGCGGTGCGCGGCCATGCCCTCGAGCGTGACGTACCCGTAGTCCTCGTCGAACGGCCCGAAGTACACGCCGAGCGCGCCGAGGAACAGCTCGTAGAGCGGCTCGTCGGGGAGCCCCACCTGCAGCGAGACCTTCGACTCCAGGCCGAGCTTGCGGATCTGCTCGCGAATCGCCGGCTCGTCGGGGCCGGAGCCGACGAGCACCAGGCGCACGCCGGTCCGCACGTTCCGCATCGCCTCGACGACGAGCGACTGGCGCTTCAACGCCTCGAGACGACTCGGGAACAGGATGGAGTCGCCGTACGCACCGGGCTCGCACGCGAGCAGCGCCTCGGTGATCGGCGACGGATGGTACAGCACCTCCGAGGGGAGCCGCGTCGAGCTCCACAGCCGGTCCTGGACGTTCCTGGAGTTCGTGAAGATGCGCTTCGCCTCGCCGAGCGCGATGCGGTCGGACCGCCAGACCATGTCCCGGACGGCCCGACCCTCGTCCTGCTTCGACAGGTCGGCGAACTCCGGGTGGTCCCAGAGCTCATAGGCGGAGCGGTGCTGGTGGATCAGCCAGACGATCTTCCGCTCGTGCGGAACGAGGTACGCGGGGAACTTCAGCGCGACGACCGCGTCGATCTTCAAGCCGTTCGACTCCGAGAGGTCGAGGGCGCGCCACACGGCCATCTGGTGGACGAGCTCGGTGGCCGGGTACCACTTGCCGGCGACCGCCACCACCTCCGCCTCGTGGCCGGCGGCCTTCAGCGCGCGGACGAGCGCCTCGGTGTGGGTCTCGGCGCCGCCCCGCACGAAAGCGGTCTGCGGGTGGCAGACGGCGATCCGCACGCTACGCGCTCCCCTCGCGGTGGTCGCGTCCCTCGAGCTCCTTCCGCAGCCGCGCGACCTCGGCCTCGAGCACGACCACCCGGTCTGCGAGCGCGGCCGCGAGCTCTCCGACGTCGCCGAGCAGCCGGTCGTAACGCCAACTGATCGGCCGCATCAGCCGGAACAACCGGAGCTTGAGCTGCCGCTTCCAGCGCTTGCGCGCCGCGAGGTTCGGCTCGCCGCGCGGGACGGCCTGCTTCTCGTCTTCGCGCATCATCACGGCGAAGTCGTGGAGCGCGTCGCGAACCTCGGAGGTGTCCATCCGTGAGCGCGGCGTGGCCTCCTCGGCCCAGTACAGCTCGCGCTCGAGCGACGTGCGTGCGGACGTGCGTGCGTCCGTTCCCTGCGGGTCTCCCATCGTTCGGGCAGCGTAGCACCCGCGTCGGGACCCTCCGCGAGGCCCATCCGGACTCGGCAAGGCCGGAGGGGCCGGCCGTCGCGGTTCCTCGAGCTTCGCGCGCCCCCTGGCTTGCGGTGGCCCGCCGCCCCTGGTAACCAGGAGACGATGACCCATCCGAAGGACATCGTTCGGTCCGGGTACGACACGGCCTCCTGGGCGTACAGGCCGGACGACGCTCCCGATGGTCGGTACGGGGTCTGGCTGGCGGAGGCGACCGAGGGACTCCCTCCCGGAGCGGACGCGCTGGACCTCGGCTGCGGCTGCGGGATCCCGGCCGCACGCTGGCTCGTGGAGCGTGGCTTCAGCGTCACCGGCGCCGACATATCGCCCGTGCAGATCGAACGGGCCCGCAAGCTCGTCCCGGGCGCGACGTTCCTCTGTCAGGACATGACGGACCTGGAGCTTGCCCCTCGGTGCCTGGATGCGATCGTCTGTCTGTGGGCGATCATCCACGTCCCCCTGGAGGAACAGCCTGCCCTGATCGCGGCGATGCACCGCTGCCTCCGGCCCGGTGGAAGGCTCCTGATCACGGTCGGCGCCGGGCCTTGGACCGGCATCGAGGAGGACTGGTGCGACGTTCCCGGCGCGGTCATGTACTGGTCGCACGAGGGAACCGAGACCTACCTCGCGTGGCTGCGCGACGCCGGCTTCGAGATCGGATGGCATCGCTTCGTCCCCGAGGACGACGGGGGCCATACGCTCGTGCTGGCCAGGGCGTAGGACGCGAACGCTACGGAGCGGGTGGGTCGGGCGGCGGGGGCGACCAGATCGGGCCCTCGCAGTCGGTCCGAAGCGGCAGCGCGTCCGGCGGCCGCGGATCGTGCGTGAAGTCGAAGGCTTCCGAGAGGTTGCGCGCCCGCTGGTCGCGGTGCGTGAGCTTCGACAGACCCCAGTTGTCCTCGATGAACCGGAGGACGCTCGAGAACTCGCCCTCGGTGTGGTCGACGAACCCCCGTTTCGCGTACGGGCTGATGATCAGCATCGGGACACGGATCCCGAACCCGAACGGGTCGACCTCGATCGGGGGAACGTGGTCGTAGAACCCGCCGTAGTCGTCCCACGTGATGAAGATCGCGGTGTCCTTCCACATGGGGCTGTTCATGATCGCGTCGACCACCTGGGTGGTCCAGTTCTCACCGTGGCAGAAGTTGTACTCGGGATGCTCGGACAGCTGGAACCGCGGCGTCACCCACGTGACCGGAGGCAGGCGGTTCGCCTTGATGTCGCGGACGAGATCGTCGACCGGGCGGATGTAGCGGTTCCACATCTCCGGGTTGTTCCGGTAGCGGTCGACCGCCGCGTACGCCGACCAGATGTAGCCGAGCTGCGTGTTCGTGGCCGCGTAGTACGCCCACGGGATGCCGGCCTTCCGCAGCAGGTCGCCCTCGGTCGTGAAGTCGAAGCACGGGTCGACCTTCACGAGCTTGCCCTCCGGGTCGATGATCTCGACGTACGCGCCGGGCTGAGCGATGTCGCAGCCCCACGACTTCGCGAGCCCCTGCGCCTGCTGCACCTTGAGCGCCTGGAACGTCTGCACGGGGTTGTCCAGCGCTCCGCCCGACTGCGCCGCGATCGAGTAGAGGTGGTTCGGGAAGGACGGCCCGGTCGCCGAGGCGAAGAAGTTGTCCATCAGCACGTTCTGCGTTGCCCAATGCCAGTAGTTCGGGAGCTGGTTCGGGTGGAACTGCGTGAACGCGTACGTGTCGTCCGGCACGCTCTGGTTGAAGCCGTCCATCTTGCCGCCGTCGATCGCGGCGACCGCGCAGTTGTAGCAGTGCGTGAGGTCGTGGGCGCGCTGGTCGGTCGCGCGGGTGAGCGGGCGGATCGTGCCCCGGTCGTTCGCCTGGGTCGCGCCGTTCACGCCCGGGAACAGCCCGAACATGTTGTCGAAGCTGCGGTTCTCCTTGATCACGAACACGACGTGCTTGATCGGCCACCTGGTCGGGAACGCCAAGGCGTCCACCGCCGGTGGCAGGCCCGACGGCGTGGGCGCCACCGATGGCTCGGTGCCGCCGGGCGACGGCGTGCGCGGCGCCGCGCCGCTCGTCGTGCAGGCCGCGGCGAACAGGGCGAGCGCGGAGGCGCAGGCCAGGAGCGTCAGGGGGCGGGCGAAGGGTCGCGATCGCGTCATCCGAACGCGACCCAGTCTACCCGGCGAGCCGCCCAAGGCCGGACAGCGCTACAGGCACTCGAGCACTTCCTTCAGTGCGGCCTCGAGCGGCGGCATCGGCGGCAGACCCACCTCGGCCGCGAAGAGGCTGGTCAGCGAGGAGTCCCGCGGTCGCGGGGCTGGCAGGCCGAGCTCGTCGGCGCGCTGGGCCTCGACGTCGCCGGGTAGGCCCGCGAGGCGCTTCGCGCGCAGGAGCACATCGAACCACGTCGTCGGCTCGGGGCCGGCGACGTGGTACGTGCCGAAGCGCCCGCTGAGCAGCAGCGGCAGTACACGCTCGGCTAGGTGCCGGACGAACGTCGGAGAGCCGACCCGATCGGCGATGCCGCCGGCGTTCTCCCCCGCCGCGAGCCTCCTGAGTGCCCCGGTGCAGTAGTCGCCGCCGCCGCCGAACACGAACGCCGTCCGCATGACGAAGTGCTCGGCCACCAGGCGCCGCACGAACCCTTCGCCCGCGAGCTTGCTCCGCCCGTAGACCGAGAGCGGGTTCGGCGCGTCGAGCTCGTCGTAGGGCGCGCCTTTCTCGCCGTCGAAGACGAAGTCGGTCGAGACGTGAAAGAGCACCGCGCCGCACGCCCGGGCGGCGAGCGCGAGGTTCTGTGCCCCGAGCGCGTTGTCCCGGTACGCGCGCGCCGGGTCGAGCTCGCACCCGTCGACCTTCGTGAACGCCGCGAAGTTCAGGATCGCGTCGGGCTTCAAAGGGATGAGCGTCTGTATCACCGCGTGGTGGTCGCCGACGTCGAGTTCCGCGTGCGCGAAGGGGTGAACGTCGTGGTGCGGGGGAACGAGGTCGAGGAACGCCCGGCCGAGGCCGCCGCCGGCGCCGACCACCGCGAGCCTCAAGCCTGCGCTCCTTCCAGCACGGCGTCGACCCACGCTCGGTTCTCCCGGTACCAGGAGAGCGTGATCGCCAGGCCCTCATCGAAGGGCGTCGCCGGGCGCCATCCGAGGGCGGCGAGGCGTTCCCACACCATGCCGTAGCGGAAGTCGTGACCGGGACGGTCGGGGACGAAGCCGATCCGCGACTCCGGCGCGCCCAGGTACGCGCACACGCGCCTCGCGAGCTCGAGGTTCGACAGCTCGAACCCGCCGCCGATGTTGTAGACACCGGCGGGCTCGCCGGCCTCGAGCACGGTCGCGATCGCGCGGACGAAGTCGCGCACGTAGAGCCACTCTCGCCGGTTCGAGCCGTCGCCGTACACGGGCAGCTGCCGGCCTTCGAGCGCCGCGAGCGCGAACGTCGGCAGCGCCTTCTCTGGGTGCTGGCGCGGCCCGAACGCGTTCGTCCCGCGGACGACGGACACGTTCGCGCCGTAGGTGACGACGTACGCCCGGCACAGCAGGTCGGCGCCGGCCTTGCTTGCGGCGTACGGGCTGTTCGGCCGCATCGGGTCGGTCTCGACGAACCCGCCCTCGGTGCGCGAGCCGTACACCTCGTCGGTCGAGACGAACAGCATCGGTTTCCCCGCTTCGCGGCAGGCCTCGAGCATCACCTGCGTGCCGAGCACGTTCGACACGACGAACGCGCGAGAGTCCTCGATCGAGCGGTCGACGAACGACTCGGCCGCGGCGTGGACCACGCGGTCGGCTTCGGCGACGAGCGGCTCGACGACCGCGGGATCGGCGACGTCGCCGCGGACGAACCGGAACCGGGGGTCGCCCTCGTGCGCCCCAAGGTTGATCGTCGTGCCGGCGTAGGTGAGCTTGTCGAGCACGGTGACGCGCGTGTTCGGCCGCTCAAGGAGCAGGTCGACGAGGTGGGAGCCGATGAACCCGGCCCCACCGGTCACGAGGACGTGCAGGCGATCGGTCGCCATGGGACCGCCCGAGTCTATCGGTCGGCGTGCCGCGTCGGCGTGCCGCGTCAGCGTGCGGCGGCCTCGTGCAGGACGGCTGCGGTCCTCCGTGCGGTCTCCTGCCAGGTGAACGTCGCGGAGCGCGCCCGGCCGGCCTCGCGGAGGTGCTTGCGTAGCGCGTCGTCCTCGAGCAAGCGGCGCAGGCCGCCCGCGATCGCGGAGACGTCGGCCGGGTCGACGAGCACCGCCGCGTCGCCCGCCACCTCCGGCAGCGACGAGACGTTCGAGGTCAGCACCGGAACGCCGGCCGCCATCGCCTCGAGGACCGGGAAGCCGAAGCCCTCGTAGCGCGACGGGTACGCGACCGCGGTCGCGCCGGCGGTGAGCGCGGCCCGGTCCTCGTCGGAGACGTAGCCGGTCAGGACGACGCGCCGACGGACGTCCGGATCGAGCGCATCGACCTCGGCGCGCAGCCGCCCGGCCTCCCGGGGGATCCAGCGCACCGGCCCACCGGCGATCACCAGCATCGCATCGGGCCTCAGCTCCGCGAACGCGCGGACGAGCGCGACGAGATTCTTCCGCGGCTCGATGCCGCCGACGGACAGGACGTACGGCCCCTCGATCTCGTACCGCCGTCGAGCGGCGTAGAGCGTCTCGACCGGCACCGCAGCGAACGCCGCCGCGTCGACGCCGTGGTGGACGACGGCGACCTTCCCTCCGTCCACGCCCTCGAACCCGACGAGATCCTCTTTCGCCGCTTGCGACGGGACGATGACCCGTGCCGCGTCGAGCAGCCATCGCGCGAATCGCCGGTTCCACCGTTCGTCCATGTGCGGCGCCGTCTCGGGCATCACGCGGAACGCGAGGTCGTGCACGACCAGCACGACGCCGCCGCGCTCGGTAGGAGGCGGCAGGAAGTTGGTCGCGAGCAGTGCGTCGAAGCGCCCGGCGAGCCACTCCACCCGCGGCACCTGCAGACGGAACGACATCGGCTGGAACACCCGCGCCGGGAAGCGGCTGGCCTTCTCGGTGAGGTTCGGCGCGCCGGGATCCTCGAAGAACCGTCCGGGCCGGAAGAGCCCCCTCGCGTGCAGGTACCACGCGACGTACTCGGAGTCCGGGTCGGCGTGCGGCAGGTTGCGGATCAGCTGGGCGGCGTAGTGGCCGACCCCGGTCCGAAGGGGGTCGAGCGCCGGCCTCGCGTCGATGACGGCTCGCACGCCGTGAAGGCTAGTCGACCTCGACCTGGCTCTGGTCGCCTACCACGAGCCGGTGCGTGCCCGGCCTGGACGAGCGCCGGATCTCCACGTTCCTACCGAGGACGGAACCCGACACGCCGCGGGCGCCGTCGATCCGGCATCCCCCCATCACGATCGAGTCCTCGACGCTGCTTCCCGACACCGCGCAGCCGGCGGCGATCGAGGTGTTCGGTCCGATCCGGGAGTCCTCGATCGCGCTCCCCTCCCCGACGATCGCCGGTCCGTGGATCTCCGAGCGGATCACCTTCGCGCCCGGTTCCACCACGACGACGCCCTCAAGGGTCGACGCGGCGTCGACCTCGCCGTCGACGCGCGGTGCAAGCGTCGAGAGCATCATGCGGTTCGCCTCGAGGAGGTCCTCGGGTCGACCCGTGTCCTTCCACCAGCCGGTCACCATCGACGCGCGGACGGTACTGCCGTGGTCGATCAGCCACTGGATCGCGTCGGTGATCTCGAGCTCGCCGCGCCAGGACGGCGTGATCGCCGCAGCCGCTTCGAGGATCGTGTCGTCGAACAGGTACACGCCCACGAGCGCGAGATCCGACACGTGCTCCTTCGGCTTCTCGACGAGCTTCACGACGCGGTCGCCTTCCAGCACCGCCACGCCGAACCGCTCGGGCTCCGGCACGCGCGCGAGGAAGATCTGCGCGTTCGGCCGGTGGCGCTCGTACTCCTCGACGAAGCGCGAGATGCCCTCGAGCAGCACGTTGTCGCCGAGGTACATCACGAACGGCTCGCCCATCACGAAGTCTCTCGCCGTCAGCACCGCGTGAGCTAGGCCGAGCGGCGCCACCTGCGGTATGTACGAGACGGACAGGCCCCACGCCGAGCCGTCGCCCACGGCCGCCGTCACCTCGTCGGCGGTGGAGCCGACCACGATGCCGACCTCGGTGATGCCGGCGTCGCGGATGGCCCCAAGCGCGGTGAACAGGATCGGCGTGTTCGCGATCGGGATGAGCTGCTTCGCGTTCGTGTGGGTGATGGGGCGGAGCCGGGAGCCCTCCCCTCCTGACAGGACGAGCGCTCTCATCAGGGACACTCGGAGGTCGAGGTCGGCCCGGAGGTCGGCGGCGGCGGGAGCTCGTAGCCGGCCGTCACGACCACCGCGACGTCGACGCCGGCCGGAAGCAGGCCCTTCGGCGCCGGCATCTCCTTCATGTTCCTGAGGTAGCTGGCAACCACGTCGGCCATGGCCTGTCCGTCCAGGACCTTCGGATCGTAGAGGATGACCGAACCCCTGATGCCCTTCGGCAGATCGCCGAGCACCGACAACGGCTGGAGCGGGATCGACGCGTCGAATCCAGCCATCGTCAGCGTGTCGAACACACGGGCCGCGCTCGAGGCCGCCGACAGGGTCGCGCCGGGTAGGGGGACCGGGGTGGCCGAGGGGGTCGCGGTGGCCGAGGGGGTCGCGACGATCGACGCGGGCGGCGACGGTGAGCCGCTCGGGATCGGCAGGCCGACCGGGCTCGGAGGCGCACTCGGCCGCGCCGCCGCGCCGCGCTCGTACACGACGGTCTTGATGACGGCCGGCGAGGGCGGCGTCAGTTCCTGGGTGAGGCCGAGGCCGCCGAGCGCCTTGTTCTCGCGGATCCGCTGGAACAGCTCGCTGGCCTGCGGCTGGACGAGGTTCACGATCGCCAGGTACGTCCCGTTCACGTAGGTGCCGCCCGGCACAGACGGGACCACGCGGAAGTCGGCGTTGCCGGTGTTCACGCCGTTCAGCTGCCCCGCGAGGTACACGAGCTCGGCCGGGTTCAGGCCGGGGTCGACCCAGAGGTTGTGCAGCAGCGCCGGCACGAGCGACGGCAGGTGCAGGAGCTCTCGCGGTTGCAGGATCTTCGCCATGACGGCGCGCAGGAACTGCTGCTGGCGAGCGATCCGCGCGAAGTCCGGGATCCTGTCGCAGATCTGGTGCCGGGTCCGCACGTACGCGAGTGCCGTCTTGCCGTCGAAGTGCTGGCAGCCGGCCGGGATGTCGAGCGCGGTGAGCGGGTCTTGCATCGGGTAGGGCACGCACATCTGCACGCCGCCGAGCGCATTCACGAGCCCCTCGAACCCGGCGAGGTCGACGTACAGGCTGTGGTCGATCTGGATACCCGTGAGCGTCCGGATCGTCCGCGCGACCATCTGGGCGCCGCCACCGTTGATGCCGCCCTCGAAGGCGGCGTTGATCCTGTTGTACCCGACGCCGGGGATGTTCACCCACAGGTCACGAGGGAACGACAGGAAGGTCGCCTTCTGCTGGTCCGGCTGGGTGTGGACGACGATGATCGTGTCGGAGCGGCTGGATCCACCGATGTCCTTGTTCGTCCCGAACTGCACCTGCTGCTCCGGCGTCAGACCCGCCCGGCTGTCACTGCCGAGCAGGAGGTAGTTGCAGGAGGTCTGCCCGCACTTGCCGGTGAAGTCCGGTGTCGGCGGCGCGGTCTGCCCGCCCGAGGCGACGGGCGTGGTCGAGGGCTGCACGTCCGGGATCGTTTGCCTCTGGTGCCCGGTCCAGAAGTAGGTGCCCATCGCGACCCCGCTCACGAGCGTGACCAGGAGTGACAGGCTCGCGGTAACCGCGAGGAACGTCCGTCGGACGTGCGGATGCCGGCGCCGCTCCTTCCCGGGCTGCACAGAGGACTCGTCGGCCATACCGCGTTGAGGTTACCCGCGCGGCCGGAAGGGCGGAAGAAACCCCCGTGACGATCGTGTGGAGACCGGCGCCGCGCGGCGAGGGTGGCGGATTCGTTCGGGCGCCGCCCGACGCCTAAGCTATGCCGCGTGGACGAGAGCCTCGCACCGGCCGTGAGGGTGCTCGTGGCCGACGCCGACCCCGCGCGAGCCGACGCGGTGCGGGCGGCGCTCGTCGACGAGCCCGGGCGCGACGTCGAGACCGCGGCGGACCTCGCGACCGCCCTCGCGCGGCTCGCGGAGGGCGGCATCGACGTCGTGCTCCTCGACCCGTCGATCGGCGAAGGGGCGCTCGCCGCGGTCATGGAGCACGCGCCCGACGTGCCGGTCGTCGCGATCATCGGCTCGGGTGACGGCAACGCGGCGAGCGCGGCGCTCGCTGCAGGAGCGCGCGACTACCTGCTCGGCCCCGTGCTCGAGCCGGAGGTCGCGCGGCGCGCGGTCCGCTACGCGCTCGAGCGGAGCCGTCTCCAGGCCGAGCTGCACCGACACGCGGTCACCGACCAGCTCACCGGCCTGTACAACGCTCGCGGGCTCGAGCAGCTGGCACGGCACCACCTCTCGCTCGCCGACCGCTCCAAGGAACCCGTCGTCCTCATCTTCGTGCGGATCGAGAACCTCCAGCAGGTGAGCGAGACCCACGGCGCGACCGAGGGACCGCGCATGCTCGCCGACACCGCGACGGTGCTCCGGGCGGCCGTCCGCGAGTCCGACGTGCCCGCCCGCATCGGTTCCGACGCTTTCTGCGTGCTGCTCACCGGTAACGCGGTTGGCGCCGAGACGCTCGTGCTCTCCCGTCTCGTCGAGGCGGTTGCCACGCACAACGCCCGCAGCGGTCGCCCCAACCTCGCGCTGTCCGTGGGCTCAGCGACCTACGACCCCGAGCGGCCCATCCCGCTGGAGGAGCTCATCCGCTGCGCCGAAGAGCAGATGGACCGGCGCGGACGGGAGACGCCGGCCCTGTGACGGCGGCGCTCCCGGGTTCCCCCACCGCCGCGAGGTTGCCCCCGGGCGAGGCCTTCGAGGCGCGGATGATCGGGGACGGGAAGCCGATCCCCCGACCGACTCCGGCAGGGTCGCGAAGGGTTGCTCGTCCCGATGCAGAGCACGTTCAAGCCGGTCCCCGTCACGTTCGACATCGTCACGACGTACGTGACGCTGTTGGTGATCGTGACGCCGTGGGTGCGCGGCTGGCGGCGGGGTTCCGCCCCGAGCGCTCCCCGCGGGCGGCCTGCGCACGGCCCCACGCGCGGAGGTCGCGCCGGAGCCGATGGCGGTCGCTGCGGCGGGAGCGGTCGAAGCGGTCTAGGAGCTGGCGGTTCCGGACGCGCCGACCCCCAGGTCGGGCATCGGCTCGTCGTTCACGGGGCGGTCCGGGAGGAACACCTCGAAGGACGCGCCACCGCCCTGCCGGTCGCTGACGCGAGCCCAGCCGCCGTGCAGCCCGGCGAACCCGGACACGAGCGACAGGCCGATGCCGAGCCCCTGTCCGTTCCCGCCCTGGCGGAACGGCTCGAAGATCACCTCGCGCAGGTGCTCCGGGACGCCGCCCCCGGCGTCCTCGACGAGGATCGTCGTGCCGTCGCCGTCGCGGCATACGCGGACCCAGATCGGTGTGCCGGCCGGTGTGTGATTGACGGCGTTCAGCACGAGGTTCTCGACGATCCGCTCGACCTGCACGGGGTCAACCGCGGCGACGGCCCTGTCGGCGTCGACCTCGACGGGGTGCCCACCGACAGCGAGCTCCCCGACGACGTGCCGGGCAAGCTCGCCGACGTCGGTCGGGTGGCGGTCGGGCTCGACGATCCCGCGCTCGAGCCTGTCGAGGTCGAGCAGGTCGTTCACGAGGCGGTTCAGCTTGCGCGCGCTCGCGGCGATGCCGTGCACGAGCTCCTGCCGCTGCTCCTGATCGATGTCGCGGTCGGCGTCCTCCAAAACGAGCGCCGAGCCGAGTACCGCGGTGATCGGACCGCGGAGATCGTGCGAGACGGCATGCAGTTGGAGGTTCTTCATCTCGTCGAGCGCGCGCAGGTGTTCGACGGCCTGCCGCTCGCGCTGCCACGCGCGCTCGAGCTCTTCCTCCACGTGCTTGCGCTCCGTGACATCGATCATCACGCCCTGGACGGCCCACGGACGTCCGTCGGGGTCGTGCAGCACGACGGCGCGCTCACTCACCCACACAACGTGGCCGTCGGCATGGATCATGCGGTACTCATTCTCGTACGGCGCACCCGCGTCGCGCGCCCGAACGTACTCCTCCCACACGCGTTTCACGTCGTCGGGGTGCACATGCCTTCGCCAGAAGCTCGGGTCGGTCAGCCACTCCTCCTGCGGGCACCCGAGCAGCTCGGTGATCTGCGGGCTCACGTAGAGGCTGTCGCTCCACTCGTCGAGCGGGTCGACATAGGTCACGGCCGGCACGGTCTCGATGAGGCCCTGGTACTTCGCCTCGGTCTCGAACAGCGCGCCCTGCTCCCACATCCGCTCGGTCACGTCGAGCGCAACGCCGAGCGCACCGGTGATCTCACCGTGCGCGCTGCGGAGCGGCATCACGTGCGTCTCGAGCCGCCGGCCGTTCCAGTTCTGCTCGTAGGCAGTCGCCTCGCCCGCGAGCGCGCGCATGTGCGCGGCGATCGGTCCGGACTCGGGATCGTCGGTCCCGAAGCACTCCTGCAGGGTCACGCCCGAAAGGGCATCGGGCCTCAGCCCGAGCGCCACGAGACCGGCGCCGGCCGACGACGTGAACCGTAGATCGCGGTCGACGGCCCACAGCAGCGCCGGCATCTGGTCGACGAGCATGTGGATCGCCTCGTCCCGCTCTCGTACCGCGCCCTCCGCGAGCTCGCGCTCCTCGGACGCGCGCCTGAGCTCGGCGAGGTTGCGACGGAGCTCGAGCTCGGTGACGGTCTGGCGACAGAGTGCGAGCAGACCGGCGGCCTGGTCCGCCGAGAGAGCCCTCGGCCGGACATCCATCACGGTGAGTGTGCCGATCGCTCGGTCGTCCGGCGTGACGAGCGGCGCTCCGGCGAGGAAGCGCGCGAACGGCTCCCCCGCCACGAACGGCGCGTGCGCGAACCGCTCGTCCTCCACGACGTCCCGGACGGTCACGAGGCGGCGCGCCTCCACGACGTGCGCCGTGAAGCTCTGCTCCCTGGGCAGCTCATCGAAGGGGAAGCCGACGGCGGCTCTCACCCGCACGCGATCGGCATGGAGGAAGTCAACGACGGCTACCGGGGTACCGCACACGTGCGCCGCCAGCCGGGCGAGTTCCTCGAAGGCTTCGTCCGGGCCGCCTCCGAGCACGTCGTAGCCGGCGGGGCCCGCCGTCCGCGCGCCCTCGTCTGGGAGCAGTCGTCGTGCCATGGCTGATTCCCGTATCGGCCGGACGGGGGCTGCGCCTAACAGGCACGCGGAGCCATCCCCGCATAGTCATTCCGGACTACCGTGCGGGCCGTGCGGGCCGAGTGGGGACTCAGGTTGCACGCCGCGGATAGGATGCCGGGGTGATGGCCGAGTACCCCGAGTACCTGGCGTCGGACGTGGTCCTGCGGGACGGCTCGACCGTTCGCATCCGTCCCGCGCGATCCTCGGACGCGACCCGCGTCGAGGACTACCTCATCGGAATGTCGCCCGAGACGCGACGTCTACGTTTCTGGGGCACGGCGATCGACGTCCGCGGTGTCGCGGCGAAGGTCGTCGACGTCGACTACGTGGACCACCTCACGCTACTCGTGCTCCACGGCGGCGACGAGGGACGCATGATCGGTGGCGCGCAGTACGTGCGGATCGACGGCCGCCGCGCCGAGGTGAGCCTCTCGGTCACGGACGAGTTCCAGGGAAAGGGGATCGGCTCGATCCTGCTCGGACACCTTGCCCAGGCGGCCGCGGAGCACGGCATCACCACGTTCGTCGCGGAGGTGCTGCCCGAGAACCACACCATGATCAACGTGTTCCGCGCGAGCGGTTTCCCGGTCTCGATCCGAGCGACACCGGGAAGCATCGACGTCGAGTTCCCGATCTCGCTCACCGAGGAAGCGGTCGGGCACTTCGAGCGGCGCGAGACCGAGGCCGCCGTCGCGGCGATGCGGACCTTCCTCGCGCCCGAGTCGGTCGCGGTGATCGGTGCGTCGCGCGACTCGACGACGATCGGTGGGCACCTCTTCCACAACCTGCTGACGACCGAGTTCCGCGGCCCGGTCTTCCCCGTGAATCCGAAGGCCCCGGTCGTCCACGGCGTGCCGGCCTACGCGTCGATCAAGGACGTGCCCGGGGAGGTCGACGTCGCGTTCATCGTGGTACCGGCCGCGTCCGTCGCACAGGTCGCGCGCGAGTGCGGCGAGAAGGGCGTACGCGGTCTCGTCGTCATCTCCTCGGGCTTCGGCGAGGTCGGCGGCGATGGGCCGAAGCGGCAGCAGGAACTCATCGACATCGCCCGGGCCTACGGCATGCGGATCGTAGGGCCGAACTGCATGGGTATCGTCAACACGCACACCGACATCCGGCTGAACGGGACGTTCGCCACCGTGTACCCGCCGCCGGGTCGCGTCGCGTTCCTATCCCAGTCCGGCGCGCTCGGCCTCGCCGTCATGCAGTACGCCACCGAGCTCGGCCTGGGCCTGTCGACGTTCGTGTCGATCGGCAACAAGGCCGACATCTCGACGAGCGACCTGCTCGCCTACTGGGACCAGGACCCCGGCACCGACGTGATCCTCCTCTACATCGAGTCGGTCGGGAACGCGCGACGGTTCGCGCACCTCGCGCGCGAGGCCGGTCGGCGCAAGCCGGTCGTCGCGGTGAAGTCGGGGCGCAGCGCCGCGGGCGCGCGCGCCGCGGCGTCGCACACAGGCGCGCTGCTCGCCGCCTCGGACGTCACGGTCGACGCCCTATTCCGCCAGGCCGGCATCATCCGCACCGACACCCTCGAGGAGATGTTCGACGTCGCGACCGTCCTCGCGAACCAGCCGTGGCCGAAGGGCGACCGCATCGCGATCGTCACGAACGCCGGCGGTCTCGGGATCCTGTGCGTCGACACGTGCGAGGCCAACGGCCTGCACGTGCCGCCGCTCTCCAACGCGACCAAGGCCAAGCTCCGCGAGTTCCTGCCGGCCGAGGCCTCGGTCGGCAACCCGGTGGACATGGTCGCCTCGGCCACCGCGGAGGACTACGAACGGACCATCCGCACCGTCGCCGAGGACCCTGACGTCGACGCGATGATCGTGATCTACATCCCGCCGCAGGCCGCGAAAGCCCCCGAGATCGCGCGGAGCATCGTGCGGGGCATCCAGGAGGTCGGCGGCCGCATCCCGATCGCCACCACATACATGTCGTCGAAGGGCCTGCCGGCCGAGCTGCAGGCCGACGGTATGCGGATCCCCTCGTTCGCCTTCCCCGAGCAGGCGGCGATCGCGATGGCCCACGCCTGTGCCTACGGCCGCTGGCGGAGCCGCCCCCAGGGGTCGATCCCGCACTTCCACGACCTGCACAGCGACGAGGCCGCCGCGGTCATCGCGGCCGGCCTCGGGCACGAGTCGGGCTGGCTCACCCCGGAGGAGGTCGACCGGCTCCTCGGCTGCTACGGCCTGCCGGTCGTGCGGACAGAACGCGCGACGACCCCGGAGGAGGCCGGCGAGGCCGCCGCGAGCATCGGTGTCCCGGTCGCGCTGAAGGCCAAGGGCCCCGACATCATCCACAAGAGCGACGTGGGCGCCGTCGCCCTCGGGCTCTCCGGGTCGAGCCAGGTGACGGCCGCCGCGCGCGAGATGGCCGAGCGGATCGCCGCCGGAGGCCTCACTCTCGAGGGCTTCGTGGTGCAGGAGATGGTCGAGGGCGGCGTCGAGATGCTGGTCGGCGTCGCGCACGACCCCCTGTTCGGGCCGGTCGTGGCGTGCAGCGCCGGCGGCACGACGGTGGAGCTCGTGCGCGACGTCGCGGTTCGCGTGACGCCGATCACCGACCTCGACGCCCGGGAGATGGTCCGCTCGCTCAAGACCTTCCCGCTCCTCGACGGGTTCCGCGGCGCGACGAAGGCCGACGTCGCCGCCCTCGAGGATGTCATCCTCCGGATCAGCGCGCTCGTCGAGAGCCACACGGAGATCGCCGAGATGGACTGCAACCCGGTGATCGTGCTGCCTCATGGCGTGTTGGTCGTCGACGCCCGTGTCCGGGTGCAGGAGGCGCCGCCCCCGAAGCCCGTAGCGTCCGCGTTCGGCTAGTCAAGGACCTCGGTCTCGGTCTCGGCCTCGACGCCGTGGGCAAGGCCGGCCGCGCGTTTCACCCGATCACCCCTGCCCCCCGGGCCCGGGCATGATCGCCGTCCAGGGCAGTGGGAGATCCGAGGACGGCGACGTGTCGTCGATGAGGAACGAGAGATGCTCGTCCACGTCGACGACGCCCTCGACCGCGTCCGCGAGACCGACGAGCACCGGGACGAGGCTCCGCCGCTCGATCTGACCGCTCAGACCGACCACCCCATCCTTCACCACGACCCGGATCGTGGCCGGGTCGATCCACAGCGTGCGACGGATGATGTCCTCCGTGATCTCGTGGGCGATCTCAAGGTCCTCTCGCAGGAACACCCTCAACAGGTCGGCTCGGGAGACGATGCCCAGGACCTTCCCGTCGAGTCCGGTCACGACCAGGCGTTTCACCATGTTTCGGTGCATGAGCCTGGCTGCGTCGCCGACCGACGCCTCCGGGCCGATCGTCACCACCGGCGTCGTCATCAGCTCGGAGGCGATTAGCCCGGCAGCCCTTCGCCGGTCCATGCGGCGGTGCCGGCTCTCGAGGACCCGGGCCCCGCCTTCCACAACCGGGTCCTCCTTCAGGATGAGGTCACCCTCCGAGACGATCCCGACCATGTGCCCCTCGGCGTCGACCACGGGGAGCGCGCTCACCCGGTGCTCCTGCATCCGGCGGACGACCTCCTTGAACGGCGCCGCGTCCTCGACGACGACCACGGTGGAGGCCATCACGTCCCGCACCGTGCGCTTCATGGACCGGTCTCCTCCCACGTTCGCGTCCCGGGAGCTCCTCCCTCAACGTACGGCCGCGGCCGCGGGGTCCCTAGGGCCGGAGGACCCATTACGCCTACCGGGAGGTCCCAGGCGAGGAGGGGCCGAACGGTAGGAGGTGCGTGATCCGCCCCAGCGCCCTGCTCGAGCGACCTTCACCAGCTGCGCCGGCATCGGCGGTTCCTCCAACTACACCCAGGCCCCCGGAGCCTGTCGACCGCCGCGGAACGCGTAACGGCCGTCCGGACCCGTTCCGACGCGTCGGATGGCCCGCGCGGCAGGTACGCTCGACGGTGCATGGACCGAAGAGACAAGCTGATCGAAGCGGGCGTCGCGCTCTCGTCGCAGCTCCCTCTCACCGCCGTGCTGCAGCGGATCGTCGACCTCGCCGTCGAGATCGCCGACGCGCGCTACGGAGCGCTCGGGGTCCTCGGTCCCGACGGGCGGCTGACCGAGTTCGTCACGCGCGGTATCACGGAGGAGGAACGGGAGGCGATCGGCGACCGGCCGATCGGCCGGGGCATCCTCGGCATGCTGATGAACGAAGAGCGGCCGATCCGCGTCGCCGACATCTCCGCGCACCCGAGCTCGGTCGGCTTCCCGGAACACCACCCGAGGATGACGTCGTTCCTCGGCACGCCGATCGCGTCGCACGGCAAGGTGCACGGCGACCTGTACCTCACCGACAAGCGGGGGGCGACCGAGTTCACGGCCGAGGACGAGGAGGCGGTCGTCGCGCTCGCCGCACAGGCGAGTGTCGCGATCGAGAACGCCCGTCTGTACGAGGAGACGCGTCGGCGCGAAGCTTGGCTGGACGCCGTGGGCGAGATCGCGACGGCGATCCTCGCGGGCGCTTCGTCCGACGAGGCCCTGCGGCTGGTCGCGCGGCGCGCGCGGGAGCTCGTGGGCGCGGACCTCGCGACGATCGCGATCCCCGACGTGACGGGCGCGCAGCTGACGATGCAGGTCGCGGACGGCGCGCACGCCGATGAACTGCGCGGCTCCACGTTCCCGGTCTCCGGCTCGATCTCCGGCCAGGTGATCCGCGAGCGGCGGGCCGCCGTGCTAGAGGACATCGCGGCCGACGAACGCGCATACCAGCCGGTCGTCCGGCTCGGGGACCTCGGCCCCGCGATCCTCGTCCCGCTGCTCGGGAAGGAGGACGCTTTCGGCACTCTCCAGGCGGCGAACCTCCACGGGGGCCGGCCGTTCGGCCCCGACGACGTCCGTCTGCTCGAGACCTTCGCCGACCAGGCGGCGCTCGTGCTCGAGTACGCGCGATCACAGCAGGAGTTGCTGCGCGTCGCGGTGCTCGAGGACCGCGAGCGCATCGCGAAGGAGCTGCACGACGGCGTGATCCAGGCGCTGTTCGCCGTTGGCATGGGCCTCGAGGGCACGGCCCTGAAGAGCGGCGACGGGGACCTCGCGCAGCGGATCGAGAGCGCCGTTGCCGAGATCGATAGGGCGATCCGTGATCTGCGCAACTACATCTTCGGTCTGCGGCCGGGCATCCTGGCCGATCGCAAGCTCGACCAAGCCCTGCATGCCCTCGCGCAGGAGTTCCAGGACAGGACCGGCATCGTCACCGTGGTCGACGTCGACGAGAGCGTTGCAGCGGAGATCGGCTCGCGGGCCCCTGACGTCCTCCAGGCGGCGCGCGAGGCGCTGTCGAACGTCGGGCGCCACGCGCAGGCCACCACCTGCCGGCTATCGCTCCACCGCGACGGCGAGCGTGCGGCCCTCGAGATCGACGACGACGGGAAGGGGTTCGACCCGAGGGCCACGCGTCGTGGCGACGGCCTCACGAACCTCGAGAAGCGCGCGGAGGCCCTCGGCGGAGAGGCCTCCATCGAGAGCTCCCCCACCCAGGGCACCACGGTCAGGATCCACGCCCCCCTGTAGGAGCTCCGCAACCCCACCTAGGGACCCACGGCCCCCGCCCCGCCTTCGAGCAGACCGTCGGCCAGCGCACCGAGGGCATCGACCAGCTCTTCGCGGGAGGGGTGGCGACGCAAGCGCCGCAACTGCCCCCGGACCTCTTCCCCCGGGTGCGAGCCGAGGACCACGACGGGGCGCCCCGACATGAGGTACAGACCGAGGAGCTCCTCGGCGGCCGTCCCGACCATGACGGCCTCGCTGTCCAGGCTCATGTCCAGGACCACCAGATCGACCTCGGCGACGAGTGGACAGGAGCCGCCTCGCGCGCCGATGCACGTGTAGTCGGGTTCGGTGGGCCCCGGACACAGGAGGACCCGGAACCCGGATCCCTCCAACCATGCGCCGAAACGCTCGCGCTCGGGCTCGTCCGCCTCGACCACGAGGACGGCGTGCTGGCCCCCGGCCCCCTCGGCCATGACCGCAGTCTCACCGTCCTCCGGCCCGGCGAGGCCGTGCCGGAGGTCCCGGTTCACGCGGGACCATCGCCACTCAGGGCTCACCCTTGGCGCCCAAGGTTGTGGCTGACGAGCCGAGACCCGCCCCCGCTCCGAACGGCATCCAGCCGGTAGGATGTCCTGCGTGGGGGAGCCACCGCTTCGGGTCTTGCTCGTCGACGACCACGAGGTCGTTCGGAGTGGCGTGAGAGCCCTGCTCCAGACGACCGACGACATCGTCGTCTCCGGCGAGGCCGGTTCCGTTCGCGAGGCGGTCGACGAAGCCGATCGCACGCGTCCGGACGTCGTCGTGATGGACGTGCGCCTGATCGACGGCAGCGGCATCGAGGCCACCCGCGAGATCCGTGCCAAGCACCCGAAGGCCAAGGTCGTGATGCTCACGTCCTTCGCCGACGACGAAGCCCTGTTCGCGTCGATCATGGCCGGCGCCTCCGGCTACGTGCTGAAGCAGGTCAAGGGCGGCGAGCTCGTGCGGGCGATCCGCACGGTCGGCAGGGGCGAGAGCTTGCTCGACCCGGCCGTTACGAACGCCGTCCTGGACCGGCTCCGCAAGGGCAAACACCTGCTGAAGGACGAGAAGCTCGCCCGCCTCTCTCCTCAGGAGGAGCGGATCCTCTCGGCCGTCGCCAACGGCAAGACCAACAAGGAGATCGGCGACGAGCTCCACTTGGCCGAGAAGACCGTGAAGAACTACGTCTCGAGCATCCTGTCGAAGCTCGAGGTCGCCCGGCGCGCCGAGGCCGCCGCCTACCTCGCCCGGCACACCGCCACTCCCGGCGCCCAGGCCTAGCCGACGCCGGGACGCATCTGGACCGTCCGCCGTCGGGCACATCGGCCCGGACCGCTCGGTCCTTCCGGCGGTCGGGATACCTCGGGAGCCGGGTACCCTTTGCGGTAGAGACCTCTGCCCCAAGTCCAACCAGTAGCCAGGAGTGAGCCGATGGACGCAGAGCGCGTGCAGATGACGGTTGACGGGAACGAGGCGGCCGCGAGGATCGCTCACAAGCTCTCCGAGGTGATCGCGATCTACCCGATCACACCGTCCTCTCCGATGGGCGAGTTCGCCGACGCTTGGACCGTCGCCGGCAGGACGAACCTGTGGGGAGCGGTCCCCGAGGTCATCGAGATGCAGAGCGAGGGCGGAGCGGCCGGTGCGCTCCACGGTGCGCTGCAGGCGGGCGCGCTCTGCACGACCTTCACAGCGTCGCAGGGCCTCCTCCTCATGATCCCCAACATGTTCAAGATCGCGGGCGAGCTCACGCCCACGGTGATCCACGTCGCCGCCCGCACGCTCGCTACCCATGCGCTCTCGATCTTCGGCGACCAGGGCGACGTGATGGCCACTCGTGCGACCGGGTGGGCCATGTTGTGCTCCTCCGACGTGCAGGCCGCGCAGGACCTCGCGCTGGTCGCCCACGCGGCCACGCTGGAGGCCCGCGTCCCGTTCCTGCACTTCTTCGACGGCTTCCGCACCTCGCACGAGGTGAACGTGATCGATGCGGTGAGCGACGACGCGATCCGCGCGATGATCCGCGAAGACCTGATCCACGCGCACCGGCAGCGGGCCCTCTCCCCCGACCACCCGGTGCTCCGCGGCTCGGCGCAGAACCCGGACGTGTTCTTCCAGGCCCGCGAGGCCTGCAACCTCTTCTACCTCGCGACCCCAGAGATCGTGCAGCGCACGATGGACCGGTTCGCCGAGCTGACCGGCCGCTCCTACCACCTGTTCGACTACATCGGCGCGCCCGACGCCGAGCGCGTCGTCGTGCTGATGGGCTCGGGCAACGGCGCGGTGGCCGACACCGTCCAGGCGCTCGCCGCCCGCGACGAGAAGGTGGGCGCTGTGAACGTGCGCCTCTTCCGGCCGTTCTCGGCCGACGCGTTCACCGCGGCGCTGCCCGCGACCGTCACGTCGATCGCCGTGCTCGACCGGACGAAGGAGCCCGGCGCACCCGGCGAGCCCCTCTACCAGGACGTCGTCACCGCGTTCGCCGAGCAGCTCATGACCGGCCGACGCACCTCGATACCGCGCGTGATCGGCGGGCGCTACGGCCTCGCGTCGAAGGAGTTCGACCCGCCGATGGTGAAGGCCGTCTTCGACGAGCTCGCGAAGCCCGAGCCGAAGAACCACTTCACCGTCGGCATCTACGACGACGTGACGCGGACCTCGCTCGAGGTCGACCGGTCGTTCACGACCGAGTCGCCCGACGTCGTCCGCGCGCTGTTCTACGGCCTCGGCGCCGACGGCACCGTAAGCGCGAACAAGAGTTCCGTGAAGATCATCGGCGAGGAGACCGGCCTGCACGCGCAGGGCTACTTCGTGTACGACTCGAAGAAGTCGGGGGCCCTGACCACCTCGCACCTGCGGTTCGGACCGCAACCGATCGACTCCTCGTACCTGATCCGCAGCGCCGACTTCGTCGCCTGCCATCAGTTCAACTTCCTGGAGCGGATGGACGTGCTGGAGGCCGCGAAGCCCGGAGCGACGTTCCTGTTGAACAGCCCCTACGGTCCCGACGACGTCTGGGACCACCTGCCGATCGAAGCGCAGCGCGCGATCGTGGACAAGGACCTGAAGTTCTACGTGATCGACGCGCAGAAGATCGCCACCGAGGTCGGCCTCGGAACCCGGATCAACACCGTGCTCCAGACCTGCTTCTTCGCGCTATCTGGCGTACTCGAGCGCGAAGAAGCCATCGCGCAGATCAAGAAGGCGATCGAGAAGAACTACGGCAAACGCGGGCGCGCCGTGCTGGAGCAGAACTTCGCGGCCGTCGACCGCGCGCTCGAGGGCCTGCACGAGGTGACTGTCCCCGAGGAGGCGAAGAGCCAGCTGCACCGGCTCCCGCCCGTGCCCGAGGAGGCCCCCGACTTCGTGAAGCGCGTGACGGCGATGATGATCGCCGGCCAGGGCAACCTGCTGCCGGTCTCGGCGCTACCGGTGGACGGTACCTTCCCCACCGGGACCGCGCAGTACGAGAAGCGCTCGATCGCGATCGAGATCCCGATCTGGGACCCCGACATCTGCATCGACTGCGCGAAGTGCGCGATCGTGTGCCCTCACGCTTCGATCCGGATGAAGGTCTACGAGCCCTCCGCGCTCGAGGGCGCGCCGGCGACCTTCAAGCACAAGGAGTTCAAAGACCGCGAGCACCCAGGCATGCTGATGACGATTCAGGTCGCTCCCGACGACTGCACCGGCTGCGGGGTCTGCGTCGACATCTGCCCCGCGAGAAGCAAGGAGGTCGTCAAGCACAAGTCGATCGACATGGAGCTCAAGCTCGAGCACCTGGAGGAGGAGCGCGCGAACTATGAGTTCTTCCGGAGCATCCCGCCGCTCGACCGTCGGGAGGCGAAGATCGGGACGATCAAGGGCTCGCAGATGCTCGAGCCGCTGTTCGAGTTCTCCGGCGCGTGCGCCGGGTGCGGTGAGACACCGTACCTGAAGCTGCTCACGCAGCTCTACGGGGACCGGATCCTCGTCGCCAACGCCACCGGCTGCTCCTCGATCTACGGTGGGAACCTGCCCACCACGCCGTGGAGCCAGAACCTCGAAGGACGCGGCCCCGCGTGGTCGAACTCGCTGTTCGAGGACAACGCGGAGTTCGGGCTCGGCATGCGCCTCGCGCTCGACCACAACACCGCGTTCGCGAAGGACCTGCTAGTGCGACTCGGTGCGCAGGTCGGTGACGACCTCGTGGCGGCGATCCTCGCCGCCGACCAGAGCAATGAGGCCGGAGTCACCGAGCAGCGTGAGCGGGTGGCGGAGCTGAAGCGCCGTGTGGCCGGGCTCGACACCGCAGAAGCGCGGAGCCTGCTCGCGGTGGCCGACGCGTTCGTCCGGAAGAGCGTGTGGATCGTCGGCGGCGATGGCTGGGCCTACGACATCGGGTTCGGCGGCCTCGACCACGTGCTCGCGTCGGGCCGCAACGTGAACGTGCTGGTCCTCGATACGCAGGTGTACTCCAACACCGGCGGACAGGCCTCGAAGGCGACGCCGCGCGGTGCCGTGGCGAAGTTCGCCGCCGGCGGGAAGCCGATGGTCCGAAAGGATCTCGGCATGATCGCGGCGGCGTACGGGAACGTGTACGTGGCGCAGATCGCGCTCGGCGCCGACAATCAGCAGACGATCAAGGCGATGATCGAGGCCGAGTCGTGGGGCGGCCCGTCGCTGCTCATCGCGTACTCCACCTGCATCGAGCACGGGATCGACATGTCGACGTCGATGAGCCACCAGAGCGAGGCCGTGAAGTCGGCGTTCTGGCCGCTCTACCGCTACGACCCGAGGAAGGCCATCGAGGGTGAGCACCCGCTCCAGCTCGACAGCAAGGCGCCAACGCTGCTGGTGAAGGAGTTCCAGGCGAAGGAGGCGCGGTTCGCGATGCTCGCCCGGTCGCGGCCGGAGGAGTTCAAGGAGCTCCAGCAACTCGCCCAGGCCGACGCCGAGGAGCGCTGGCGCTTCTACGAGCAGCTCGCTGGCGTCGAGCGCCACGCGCCCGGGCACCTGGAGGAGAACGGACAGGAGGGTGCGCCTGTTGCGGCGGAGGAGGTAGGAGCATGAGCGCGAACCTGCAGACCCGCTACCTCGGGCTCGAGCTGAAGAACCCGCTGGTCCCCTCCGCGTCCACAATTTCGTCGCGGATCGACAACCTGAAGCGCCTGCAGGACGCGGGCGCTGCGGCGGTCGTGTTCCAGTCGCTGTTCGAAGAGCAGATCGTCCACGAGGAGCTCGAGACGCACCGCGTGCTCGAGAGGGGCACGTACAGCTTCTCCGAGGCGATGACGCTCATGCCGGAGATGGAGGAGTACAACGCCGGGCCCGACGAGTACCTGCGGCGCATCGAGCTCGCGAAGAAGGAGCTCGAGATCCCCGTGATCGGGTCGCTGAACGGCGTGTCGGAGGGCGGCTGGGTGCGCTACGCGAAGCTGATCGAGGACGCCGGCGCCGACGCGCTCGAGCTGAACGTGTACTTCATCGCGGCCGACCCGGACTTGACTGCGGACGATGTGGAGGCCTTGTACGTCAACCTCGTCGCGGCGGTGCGGAGCGCGGTGTCTATCCCGCTCGCGGTGAAGGTCGGGCCGTTCTTCAGCTCGATGGGCCACATGGCGAGGCGGCTGGTCGGCGCCGGGGCGAACGGTCTGGTGCTGTTCAACCGGTTCTTCCAGCCCGACATCGACCTCGACACGCTGGAGGTCGACCCGACGCTGCACCTCTCGACGTCGGAGGAGCTTCGGCTGCCGCTGAGGTGGATCGCGATCCTGCGTGGGCGCATCGAGTGCTCGCTCGCGGCTACCTCCGGCGTGCACACGTGGGAGGACGCGGTGAAGCTGCTGCTCGCCGGCGCCGACGTGACCATGATGGCCTCGGCGCTCTTCAAGCACGGCCCGGAGCACCTCGCCAAGGTCCTCGAGGGCGTGCAGCGCTGGCTCGACGAGCACGAGTACGACTCGGTCGAGCAGATGAAGGGCAGCGTGAGCCAGATCAACGTGCCCGACCCGGTCGCCTTCGCGCGCTCGAACTACATGCAGATGCTGGTGGACTTCACGAGCCCCTACGACTGGCGCCTCTCCCCGACCGAGCCCCGTACGTAGCGACCGTCAGGGTCCGCTCGTCGCCGTCGACCGGATGCTGCCGGGACCGGGGGCGCGGAGACGGTCGTCAGCCCGGCTCAGATCCGCAGGTGCGGGGGCTGCTGGTCGTCGGGCGGAGGCTCGGGCTGCCGCTCCGCCTCGGGCACCTCGTCCCGGCGCTCCAGGATCGCCTTCCGGTGGACGATGCGCGCCTCGCGGCGCATCTTGGCTTCGCGCTGGCGCCGCTGCTGGGTCGGGGTCTCGGCGATCACCGGCGGCACCGGGCGGGGCGTCCCCGTCTCGTCGAGCGCGACCAACACGACGTACGCGCTCGACGTGTGCGTCCGCTTCCCGGTGACGATGTTCTCGGACTCCACCCGGACGCCGACCTCGAGCGAGGTGTTGCCGGCATCGTTCACCGATGCCTTCACGGTCACGGTGTCGCCGATCCGGACCGGCGCGAGGAACGACATCTCGTCCATCGCAACCGTGACGGCGAGGCCACCGCAGTGGCGGATGGCAGCGAGCCCGGCTGCCGTGTCGACGAGCTTCATGATCGTGCCGCCGTGGACGAGGCCGGCGACGTTCGCATCGGTGATCTCCATCAACTGGACCAGCGTCACCTGCGAGAAGGCGACGGGCTTCGGCGTGAGGTCCCACTTGGCCATGGCCGAACTCTACCCTCTGCATCTCCCGGCCGGGAAGCGGGGCGCGGGTAGCATGGCCGCGATGCGCCGCGCGCTCGCCGTCGCCGTGTTCGCGCTGCTCGCCGCGGCCTGCGGCGGCGAGTCGCCGCCTCCGCCGAGCCCAACTCCGACGGCGACGATCCCGACCTCCTCTCCTTCGCCCATGGTGAGCCCATCGCCGTCCCCGACCCTCTCGCCCACTTCGACCCCGCGGCCGACCCCGCCCTCGTGGGCCGAGCCGATCGTGAAGCGGGTCACACCCGAGGACATCCCCACCGAACGGCTGATCCCGCCCGACACGCAGGCCGGCGACCGCGACCTGGCCACGGGGGCCGCAGGCGTCCTCGATCAGATCGTCGTCACGTGGTCGGAGGGCTCCGACCCGTTCCAGCAGGCGCACGGCCTCGCGATATGGCAGGAGTTCCCTGACGCACCGGCCTGGAGCGTCGTGTACTCGTTCGTCGACAGGGCGAGCGCGGGGGTGCTCGGGATCCGCGTGGAGTTCGGAGACCTCACCGGCGACGGCCACGAGGACGTGCTGTCGCTCGAGAGCCTCGGAGGCAGCGGTGCCTGCGGGGTGTGGCGCGTGATCGCGACCCGGGACGGCGTCACGGATGAGATCTACGACGAACAGACCTGCGACACACAGGTCGAGATGGACGCCGGCACGCTCGTCGTGACCGAGTCGGTGTACGCGACGGGCGACTCGCACTGCTGCCCGAGCAAGTACCGTACGACGACGCTGCGGTGGAACGGCGAGACGTGGGACGTCGTGAGCCGCGAGGTGACGCAGGCCTGACGGAGGCCCGACCGGCTAGGTCACGACCTGAAGCCGGCTGCCGCGGGGCGACTTCTCGACGTCGATCCTCGCCGGCATGCGGATCGCGAGCTCCTGCACGTGGGTGATGACGCCGATCATGCGCCCGTCGCCGCCCAACTGCTCGATGGCCTCGACGACGACCTCGAGCGTCTCGGGGTCGAGCGTGCCGAAGCCCTCATCTAGGAAGAGGCTGTCGAGACGCGCCTTCTCCGTGACCGAAAGGGCCGCCACCTGCTCGGACAGCGCCAGCGCAAGTCCGAGGGACGCGAGGAACGTCTCGCCGCCGGACAGCGTTCGGGCGCTCCGCGCCTCCTCGCCGTTCCACGTGTCGATGACGAAGAACTCGTCCTCATCGAACCGCAGCCCGTAGCGACCGCCGGAGAGGGTCGAAAGGTGCTTCGATCCAGCGGCCGCCAGGATCTGGAGCGCCTCGACCTGCAGGAACGCGATGATGCGGTCGGCGCGGAGCTCCTTCGACAATGCGTCGAAATTGCCCGCGAGAACACGTTGCGCCGCAACTTCTTCCGTGAGCTTGCGCGCGTTCGCCAGGCGCTCGCGAGCGGTCTCGGCCTCCTTCCGCGAGGTCGCGACCTCCGCAGCCGCCCGCCGCCGGGCCTCGGCCACCGAGTCGACCAGCTCGGCGAGGGACGGCTCGGGCCCAACGAGCCCCTCCACGATCGACAAGGCCTCTCCGAGGAGCGCATCCTCACCCTCGGCACGCTCCGTCGCTCGGCCGTCCAGCGCGTCGGCGAGTGCGATGAGCCCATCTGCAAGCTCGCCAGCGACGGCGCCGAGCGCCTCCGCGTCCTTCGCGGCGGTGACCTTCGGCAGGGCCGGCACCGCGATGGCCGCAGCCCGAGCCCGGTCGAGGAGAACGGACGTCGGGATGCCGTCGAGCCGCCAGCGCTCCTCGGTGACCTCGGCCGCCAACTTGTTGCGACGCTGCTCCGCACGCGCGACCTCCTCCTTCGCCCCGGCAGCGACCTCGGCGGCCGTCCGCGCGGCCTCTTCCAGCCTCTCCAGCCGCGCCAGCCGGTCGTCCAGCGTCGCTCCGGGGTCCGGCGGGAGCTTCCCGCCCATCGCGACCGACATCTCGCCCTCGAGGGCGGCGAGCTCGGCGCGCTGCTTCGCGAGGTCCTTGTCGAGACGGTCGGCGTCCCGGTCGGCCGCGACGAGATCGCGCTCGGCCGCATCGCTCGAACGCTCAGCGCCGGTCAGCGCCCGGTTCGCGGCGGCGGCTCGCTCCTCCGCCTTCGTGAGCACACCCTCGGCTCGCTCCAGGCTCTGCGCGCGCGGTGTCTTCGCAAGCGACTCGATCCGAGCGCCGCAGACCGGGCAGGCGTCGCCGACCCGCACGCCGGCCCGCACGGCCGCGACGAGGTCGGCGTGGCGGGCGTCTTCTAGACGCGCCTTCGCGGCCTCGAGGGCGCTGAGGGCGCCCTCCGCGTCGGCGACCGCCGTCGCGAGCGCCCGCTCGGCGGCCGCCAGACTCTTTTCGAGCTTCGGTCGCGCCGCCCGTGCCCGCTTCAGCTCGGCCTCCACCTCCGCGATCTCCTCGCGCGCGTCGGACAGGCCCTCGGCCTTCGCCCGCAGCGCGACAAGGTCAGTCGCGCGACCCCACGCCCTCGTGGCCTTCGCTCGAGCGCTCGCCGCTTTCTCGGCCGCCTTGACCGCGCCGAGAGCTGCCTTCGTGGCCCGCTTCGTTCCTGCCTGCGCGTCGGCGACCTGCGGGGCAAGCTCCTCCATCGCCTCGGCCGTCTGCCGCGCGCGGACGGCCGCCTGTCGTGCATCGTTCGCGCACGACGCGAGCTCCCGCACCTCGCCTTCGGTCCGCGCCCAGCGTTCGGCGATCGCCCCGATGCGCGCACCGCTCTCCGCGAGCGCCCTGTCGCGCGCGGCCGCCTCCTTCACGGCGCGGTCCGCGTTCGCGACGGCCTCCTCCGAGACGCCGACGTATTCGGTCTCGAGCAGTCGCTGGTTCGTCTCGGCGGCGATCGTCGCATCGCGCTTCAGCTCGCCCGCGCGTTTCGCCAGCCGCTCGAACAGCTCGAGGCCCAGCAGCTCTGTGAGGATCGCGCGCCGGTCCTTCGCGTCGCCGACGAGGAACTCCGCGAACCTGCCCTGCGGCAGCAGGACCGATCGCGTGAACGCCTCGTAGTCGAGGCCGAGGGCGCCGCGGATCATCGCGTCGGCGTCCCGGACGCGGTCGGCGCCCTCGCCGGCCTGCCGCCAGCCGCCGTCCTCCCAGCGCTCGAGCAGGATCTTCGACGCGCCCCCGGCCGCCCGGGTCGAGCGCGTCACGCGGAACCGCTCGTCGGCGACCTCGAACTCGAGCGTCACGGCCATGCGCGCTTGCCCCTGACTGACGAGCTGTCCGGTCTGCTTGCCGATCCGCTCCACGTATCCGTAGAGCGCGTACGTCAGCGCGTCGAGGATCGACGACTTGCCGGATCCGGTCGGTCCCGAGATCGCGAACAGGTCGAGTCCCTCGAAGTCGATCGCCTGCTCGTCGCGGAACGCCGTGAACCCCTTCAGCTCGAGCCGCAGCGGGCGCATCAGGCGCCCTCGGTCTCGAGCGCGAGGACCTCGTCGAAGGCCTCGATCAGCTCCTCGCGCGGCACTGCGCCGTGCTGCGAGCGGTAGTAGGCGACGAACTGGTCGCGCGGGTGCAACGACGACACCGGTTCGCTTCCGGTGGCCGCCTCGGCGCGCTCGTACTCGAGATGAACGTCGAGCGCGTTCGGCAGCGCTTCGCGCACGCGGTCGGCGATGCCGGGCACCGGGCCGTCGGTCTTCACGAACACGCGGAGGAACGCGTCGCCGACCTCGTCGACCTTCGCGACCACCTCGTCGAGCGTCCCCCGCACGTCGAGCAGCCGGCGGCCGGCGGAGAGTGGTACCTCGCGCACCTTCGCCGGCTTGCCGGGCGAGGCCTCGACGACGGTCACCGACTTCCGCTGATCGGTTTCGCCGAAGTCCAGCTGGATCAGCGACCCCGCGTAGCGCGCCGGCGCCGGCGAGCCCTTCACCGACTGCGGCCTGTGCACGTGTCCGAGCGCGATGTACACAGCCTCGCCGGGCAACCGCGACGGCGAGATCGCGTACACCATGCCGATCGAGGCCTCGCGCTCGCCGCCGCCGAGAAGTGCGCCGTCGGTGAACAGGTGTGCCAGCACGACGTTCACGCGGTCGGGGCGGAAGCCACCGGCCATCGCGGCGAGCAACTCGCCCATCCCCTCGGCGTACGACAGGTGCCAGCGCTCGGAGGCCTCGAACAGCTCGGCCGCATCGCCGAACCGCCGCTCCGGCACGAACGGCACGCACGCGACGCCGGCGACCTCGGAGCCGTCGCGCGAGGCCACCTCGACGATCCCGCCGCGGTCGGGCGGCATCACCTGGTGCGCGATGTCCGTGCCGAGCGGCCGGAGCAGCTTCCCCAGCGCCTCCAGGCGCACGGCCGAGTCGTGGTTCCCGGGGATCGCGACCACGCGAACACCCGCGTCGTGCAGCCGAAGCAGCGCGTCGAACACGATCGAGTCGGCTTCAGGCGACGCGGCCCGCTGTTCGTACACGTCGCCGGCGAGCAGCACGGCGTCGACGCCCTCGTCGATCGCGATCGACACGACCTCGTCGAGCGCGGCGGCGAACTCCTCGTTCCGAGACCGGCCCCGGATCGCCTTGCCGACGTGCCAATCGGACGTGTGCAGGAGACGCACCGGCGCTCAGTCCCCCTCGAAGCGGCCGAACACCTCGCCGCCGCGGCCGGCCGGCGCGGCCTCGTCGGCGCGCGTCGCCCACGACGGGAACGGGAAGCGGATCTGCAGCGGCACCGGGATGTGCGGCTGCTGGAGGATCATCGATCCCGGCTTCAGGATCGACGCGCGCGAGCGCGTGACCGCCGGCAGGAACCCGTACTCGCTCCGCTGCGCCTCGGCCGTGTCGAGACGCCCGACCACCCGGAACGCGCTGTTCCCGATGATCCGCCGCTCGACCTCGCTCGCGGTCTGCTCGGCGCCGACGAGGATCATCCCGAGCGAGCGACCGCGCTCCGCGACGTCGAGCAGGACCTCCTTGATCGGGCTCCAGCCCTCGCGCGGCGCGTAGCGGTTCAGCTCGTCGAGCAGGAGGAACGCGAGCGGCTCGCGCCGCCCCATCCGCTCCTTGTGGTCGAACAGCCGTTTGATGACGACGCCGGTCACGAACCGCTTCGCCCGGTCGTGAAGGTTGTGGATGTCGACGACCGTGACCTGGTCCGCCTCCCAGTCGATCCGGTGCGCCGCCGGGTCCTCGGCCTGCCGGCCCCAGATCAGGTGGCCCATCCGGAACCGCGCCGCGTCCAGGCGCCGGACGAACGCGGCCACGGTCGCGTCGGACAGCCGCCCGCGCCACTTCGAGTCCTCGTCCTCGAGCTGCTCGATCACGATCTCGCAGAGCCGTTCGAAGTCCTCGACGGGGTACCCACCGAAGACAACCGTCGCGTCGTTCTCCGCGTCGTCCTCGCACTCGCGGTCCAGGTAGGACTCCACCCGCGCGACGAGGTCGGCGATCTGCGACCGCTCGTCCTCCGCCTCGGCGAACATGAACCGCAGGAACCTCTCGCGGACGAACTCGCGGACCGTCCAGTAGTAGGCGGTCACGCCCTGCGAGCGCCCCTCGATCTGCGGGATCGCCTGCCCGCCGGAGCCGGACCGCGCCGGCGCCCACAGCCCGACGCTCTCGAACGCCCCTGCCGGAAGCCCGAGCCGCCCGTAGTCCGCGCGGCTCTCAGCGGTGAGCTTCACGTTCGGCGTGTCGAGCCACATCAGGTCCTCGCCCTTCACGTTGAACACGATCGCCTTCGTGTTCGCGGCGTAGCGCCCGAGCACATCCGAGTGGAACAGCGCGTACAGCAGGAACAGCGCGTACGTCGTCTTCGTGGCGACGCCGGAGATGCCGCTGATGTTCACGTGCGCGCCGCGCGAGCCGTCGAGGAAGTCGAGATCGAGGAACACGGGCTCGCCGTCGCGCGTGAGGCCGGCCGGCATCCGCCGCTCCATCTGATCGAAGTACAGCGCCTCGTCGCGGTCCTTCCCCCGCGCGCGGAAGGCCGGCAGCCCCGGCATCGGCGGCACGAAGATCTCGGGCTCGAAGCGCGTGGCGACGACCTGCGCGGCCACCGCCGTGTCGACCGGCAGCACACCGCGCTCGACGAGGAACACGTCGGTGTCGAACTGCGCGCCCTCGTGCCGCGCGCGGACGTCCTGCACGATGCCGGCGATCCGCAGCGGCCCACGGCCGGGGACCTCCGTATCGACGACGACCGCGTCGTCGAGCTGCAGATACGCGCCCTCGGCGACGCCGACCCAGAACGTGAGCGGCGTCGCGTCCTCGGTGCCGAGGACCATCCCGACCTGTTCGCTCGCCCCGTGATCCACGGCGCTCATCCTCCCCGTTCCGTCAGCCAGGCCGTGAGCGCCCGGCGGATCAGCCCCCGGTGACCCATGCGGTGCTGCAACCACGTCTCGAGCGCGCCGACCGGCGCGAGGTTCTGCGGGAACCGCGGGTCGCTCGGGCGGCCGGCGAACGCCGGCAGAAGCGCGCTCACCCGGTCGGCGAGCGTACGCGCTCCGCTCATGCCCACGCCGGCCCGCACCTCGCAACGCACGAGCCCCGCGTGGTCGTGCCAGGCCGGTCGCGTCGGCACCAGTCGCGTGTACCACGCGTACCGCTCGAGCGGCCGTCCCTCGTACAGGAGCCCGAACAGCGGCGTGCGCTCGCCGGGCGCGAGCTTGGGCAGCAGCGCGTCGTGCTCGGGGTCGAGGTACGCCCGCACGAACCGCTTCACAACGCCGACGACCGGGCTCTTCGTCGCGTCGAGGAACCCCAGGCGCCCGTCGGTCAGCACGAGACCATCACCCTCCGCGGCCGTCCTCGCCGCGAGTCCGGCCTCGGCCGCCTGCATCGCCTTCTGCAGCCCGAACACCGGAGCGTCGGGGTCGGAGCCCGGCTCGGTCGTCGGCTCGTAGGCGAGACGGCCCCGGCCGATCTCCACCTCGATGCGCTCGGGACGGAGGCCGCCGGCAACCACAACTGACCGGCCGACCGCGTGGTCGGCGAAGCTCGCCCGGCCGTTGCACCGCACGGCGCCGACGGCGTACGAGCCGAACAGCCCGGGCGCGCGGTTCCCACCGTCGTCGGCGATCAACCGCAGCTCGACGCGGCGCACGCCGTCGACGAACCACATCGTCCCCCGCTCGGCGGGGCCGGGCGCGACCGGCTCGGACCAGTCGTCGGTCTCGACCGACGGATCGGCCCGCGCCGGCGTCTCGTCGAGACGGACCTCGAACCCCATGCCGTAGTCCGGCGTCCAGGGATCGGCGCGCAGGGCGAGCATGGACGAAGCTTACCGACCCCTCCCGACAGACATGCCCATCCCCCGGCCCTCTGGTCTCCCCGGACTGGTCATTCGTGACTATCCGCCATCGGGGGGACTGCGCCGGAACGAGCGCATGTGCCGATAGCACGGTCAGAGGAACATCGCACCGAGGGGGCAACGATGTTGGGATCCGTGGCCACGCGAGAGCGACGGGGATTCTGGGGAACCGCCTCCTTCCTGCTCGTCATCGGCATCGGGGCATCCCTGTATCTCGCGCAGGCGGCCCGCGGCAGCGCCACGGACGACGCGGCGAGGCTCGCGAGGCTGACGGCGCAGACGCAGCTGGCGCCGCTGCTCACCCAGAGGGATCTCCAGGCGCCGATCACCGGAGAGCGCTACGAGGAGCTCTCGGCGGCGATCGAGCAGGACATCACGAAGGCCGGCCCAGTCGAGCAGGTGACGATCTGGTCCTCGCTCGCCCGCGACCTCTACGACGCGGATCCGGCACTCGTCGGGACCCGCTCCTCGTACCTGCGGCAGCTGGCCTTCGAGGTCGTGAACGGCGAGCCCCGCAGCAATGTCGTGGACGGCATGCTCCGCACGTTCGTGCCGCTCTGGCTCCAGCCCGGAGGGACCGTGGTCGTCGCCGAGATGGACCAGGCGTTCGGGCCGATCGCCGCCCAGGCCAACGCCCCCTGGTATCGGCTGGCACTCGGCCTCGCGATCGGGCTCGCGATCGCCCTCTCGATGTACGCGTTGACTTTCCGCCCGAGCACCCGAGGGGCTTCCCGCGAGACGGCCTACGTGCCCTCCCGCCCGTCCGAGCGACCGCGTGACCTCAACCCGCCGGACGGATCCTCTCCGGCGTACACGCAGGCAGGGTTCCGCCAGCTCGAGGAGGCTCGGCAAGCGGCCGAGGCCCGAGCAGCCGCCGCCGAGGAGAACTACCGGGGCCTGCAGGCCGATTTCAAGACGATGCTCGAGAACCTCAAGATCCTCGAGACCAAGCTCGCGTCGTACGAGTCGAGCGCCACACAGGCCGAGGGGGAGGTCGAGACGCTCCGGGCGCAGGTGCGTGACTCAGCCGAGCGCATCGGCACGCTCGAGGACGACGGCAACGCTATGCGCGAGCGGCTGAAGCTCCGCGAGCGCGAGCTCGGGATGGCTCAGGCCCGGCTGGACGAGGCTGAGGCGAACGCCAAGCAGGCCGAGCGCGAGCTCGAGCGCACGCTGATCGAGCTCCAGAACCTCGAGTCCCGGTTCCACATGAGCAAGCTCTCGGAGGCGCTCCGCGACCTCGACGAGGTGGTCGTCCCAGACGCGGATGGTGCGACGGCGGGCCCGCCGCCGCGGGTGATCTACACGGTCTCCAGTGAGGACGAGGGCGTCCTCCCCGCGGCCGGGAAGGCGAGGTGAGGCATGGACAACGCGATGAGCATCCGGGAGACGGCCGACACCGCGGCGGCGGGCCCCGACGGCCTCGCCCGCAAGATCGCCGTCGCCGGGCTCGAGGTGTCGCAGGCGGCCGACGAGCTCCAGCACGCGGCGGAGCGCCTGATCGCCGCTGAGGCGGAGGCTCGCGACTCAGACATGCGGGCCCGAGCGGCCGAGGAGCAGCTCGCGCAGGGAGCGTCCAAGAACGCCGAGCTACTCGACCTGCTGCAGCATGCCCGGGAGCAGCAGACCGAGGCCGACGAGCGCCATCGCCGCGCCGAGCAGCGCCTGCAGATCTCGCAGGAGCGCGCCCGGCTGATGGAGGAACAGCTGCACGACCTCGAGGTGCGCGTCGAGGAGGCCGAGAGCCGGCCACAGGTCACGGTGATCGTCGATCAGGAGCGCGACGCCCTCCAGCAGGCGGTCGCCGGCGAGGTCCGCCGGCCGCTCACGTCGATCCTCGGCCTAGCGCTCGCGCTGAAGCACCACGACCCGAACTCGCCCGAGGGCCGGGAGATGGTCCGGCAGCTCTCGACGAGCGCCCGGAAGCTCGACCGCCTCGTCACGCAGCTCGTGGATCTCGACAAGCTGGTGAGCGGCGAGCTGCGGCCGAACCGCCGGCGCACGGACATGGGCGCGGTCGTTCGGCGGGTCGTCGAGGAAACGGCGGACCTCGCCAACCGCGACGTCCGTCTCGAGACGGCGGACCGCGTCGTCGTCTCGGTCGACCCGCAGCTCGCCGAGCAGATGATCGACACGCTGCTCACGAACGCGGGCCGGCGCACGGTTCCTGGGAACACGGTATGGGTGAGGGTGGGGACTCACCAGGGCGGTGCCGTCATCGCCGTCGACGACACCGGCCCTGACGTCCCTGGGGGGCTCCGGCAGGCGCTCTTCGCGGCCCTTCAGGAACGTCCCGGCGCATCGCCGCACCGCCCGAGGGGGGCGACGGGGCTTTCCTTGCTGTCGAAGCTGGCTGAGATCCACGGCGGCAGGGCCTGGGTCGAGGAGCGCCCGGGCGGCGGCGCCTCCTTCCGCGTGTTCCTTCCGGATGCCTCCGAGGCATCCGAGGAGACGGAGCGAGAGGACCGAGGCGTCGTCGCCCTGGCTCCCGACCGGGACAACGAGGAGCCGGTCACGCCCGAGCCGCTGCGCCCTGCGTCGTTCATCGACTACGAGATCGCCGAGAACGCGGGGGACGGGGCGGTCGCGATCGGATAGAGGGGTGAGGAACGTGACCCCGCAGAGCGAGTTCGCGCGCCGCATCGCGATAGCGAACGTCGACGTCGCGATCGCGGCGGAGCAGGTGAGGCAGGCGATGGAGCGTCTCCAGCGGGCGACCGCCCAGCTCGAGCTGCTCGAGCACGAAGCGGGGATCCTTGGGGCGATCGCGGACGCAAGCGAGCCGGTCGAGGAGACTCCGCCCCCGGCCCTCGCGGAGACGTCCAGGACGGAGGAGGCGCCTTCGCATGTCTCGGCGCAGGAGCCACGCGACGCCTCCTCCGATCGCCTCACGATCGTCCACGGCCCCGATGTCGAGCCCGCGGCGGATGATGCTGAGGACGACGACGTGGAGATCGACTGGCTCCGGCGCCCGGAGGACGACCCCAGGAACGTGCTCCGCGAGCTCGCGAACCTCGTCTTCTGACGCCGCCGTGAGAAGACGATCCTTCGAGCCGCTATCGTGCACACGGCAGGCGGATCGAAGGGATCGCTCTTGGCGCGCAAGAAGCAGAAGCCGTTAGCGGATGAGGACAAGCGTGCCATCGGGGCGCTGCTCCGAGGGCTGCGGCGCGGCGCGGGGTTCCGGGCGGTGCAGGACGCGACGGAGGACCCGAGCTGTCCGGCCGCCCGCCAGACGATCTACGCCTACGAGCGGGGCGGCCTCCTCCCCTCGCTCCCGCAATTCCTGGAGCTGGTCGAGTTCTACGCACTGAAGGCGGGTCCCCGCGAGAAGGCGAAGCCGCAGGCCGAACTCCGCTCGCAGGCCGTGGCGGCGATCGCCACGGCGCTCACGATGCCCTGCTACCACTTCCCGGAGGCGGTGGGGCTGATGGAGCGCCTCCGTCCGGCCCCAACTCCGAAGCGCAAGGGCCGCTAGGGAGCCAGGTAGCGCCGTGCTCACCTGTGTCGACCATGTCGGCATCGCGGTCGAGGACCTCGAGGCGGCGGTCGAGCGCTACCGGCGCGTGTTCGGCCTCGAGCCGGTGCACCGCGAGGTCGTGGGATCGCAGGGCGTCGAGGAGGTCATGTTCGCCGTCGGAGAATCCTACATCCAGCTCCTCGGTGCGCTCGGTCCCGACACACGGGTCGGCCGCTTCCTCGCAGAGCGCGGGCCCGGAGTCCACCACGTGGCGTATCGCGTAGACGATCTCACCGCGGCACTCGCGCACCTGAAGGCCGAGGGCGTTCCGCTGATCGACGAGCTGCCGCGGCCCGGCTCACGCGGCGCGAAGGTCGCGTTCGTCCACCCGAAGGGGATGGGCGGCGTGCTCGTGGAGCTGGTGCAGGAAGGCTAGGGCAGGTCCTTCAGCCCGCGGTGGGGCGCGTTGACGAGCACGGCGACGTTGCCCTCCGGCAGCTTCCCGTCGCCCATGAGCTGGTGGGCGAGGCCCGACTCCGCGTAGTCGTACGTGTGGCCGAGCGTCGTCCGCACCTTGCCCTCGCGCACGAGGTCGTTGAACGCCGCCGCCTGCTCGTCGTTGAACAGGTGCGAGCCCTGGTAGCGCTTCTGCATGTACCAGAGGTAACGAACGTCCACCATCGTGTCGTAGCCCGACGTGCCGGCGCAGATCACGACCATGCCGCCGCGCTCGCACACGAAGATCGAGGTTGGGACCGTGTCCTCGCCGGGGTGCTCGAACACGATGTTCGGGCTCCGCTTCTCGCCGAGCACGTCCCAGATGGCCTTGCCGAACGCCTTCGCGCCGTCGAACCACGTCTTCCACTCGTGCGAGTCCCACCTCGGCGGGACACCCCAGTGCGTGAAGTCCTTCCGGTTCACGTACCCGACGGCGCCGAGCGACTTCGCGTGCTCGCCCCGCTCGTCGCTCGAGACCACCGCGACCGCCCTGCCGCCGGCGAGCGTCACGAGCTGGACCGCGAGCGACCCGAGGCCGCCTGAACCACCCCACACGAGGACGGCGTCCCCTTCCTTCACCGTGTTCGGCGGCCAACCGTGCAGCATGCGATAGGCGGTGGAGCCGGTGAGCGTCGGCGCGGCGGCTTCCTCCCACGTGAGGTGCTCGGCTTTCGGCAGGCACTGGTGCGCCTGTGCCTTGCAGAACTGCGAGAACGAGCCCCAGCAGGAGTCGTAGCCCCACACACGGAAGGACGGAGCGAGGCCGGGGTCGTTCCCCGTGAGCACCCATGGGTCGTCAAGGTCCCACTGCCCCGCGTGGACGACGACGCGGTCGCCGACCTTCACGTTCGTGACCTCGGGGCCGACCGCGTAGACGATGCCGGCGGCGTCGGAGCCGACGATGTGGAAGTCGGTGGGCTCGCCCCAGCGCGCCTGCGTCTTCGTGACGTCGACCGGGACGCCGCGCGCGGCCCACACGTTGTTGAAGTTCACGCCGGCCGCCATGACCATCACGAGCGCTTCCTTCGGGCCGATCTCCGGGACGTCGATCACCTCATCCCGGATCGCGTCCTTCGGCTCGCCGAAGCGCTCAGACCGGACGAGCTGCGCGTGCATCTTGCGCGGAACCTCGCCGATCGCGGGCAGCTCGCCGATCTCGTACAGGTCCTTGCCCATGTGTTCCACCCCATCCGGAGACGTCGCGCGACCGTGGCGGCCCGACGATATGCGAGGGGGGGAGCGGCCGACAAACCGGGCGCGCTCAGCCGGCGAGAGCGGCGCTGGAAGGGCACGTCGCGGCCCGCGGGCACCACGTGCAGTAGGGGCCGGCTCGAAGCTCGGGCGCGCGTCCGGCGTCGGAGGCGGCCGCGGTGCGCGCGGCCTCGATGACCCGGTCGGCCGCGCGCTCCAGAACGCGCTCGTCGACGTCCTCGGCCTGCCACTCCCCCGAGTCGAGGTAGAGCGTGGCCACCCGATACGGAGGCACCCCGAACCGCAGTGTGAGCAGGAGCGCGTAGAAGCGCATGTCCTCGGCGTGCTCGGGCCAGGCCCGGCCGGTCTTCAGGTCGATCGCGAGGCGCGTGGCCCGGCAGGGCTCGGCCTTCGAGCCCGATCCCAGGACGAGGTCGAGCGACCCCGAGAGCACGAGCGTGCCACCGAGGAGCTCGGCTCTGACGAACCACTCGGTCGAAGGCGAGAGCTCGCGCCGCATCCGACGGAGCGGTGGCATCGTGGAGCGGAACAGCTCGAGGGTCTTCGCGGCCTCCATCAGGGTCTCGTCCCGCCGGAGGTCGTCGATGCCCTCCCAGTAGGAGCGGAACGCCTCGTCCTCCTCGAGACGGTCGACGGCCTCGGCGACCAAGACGTGAGGGTCGCGGTCCTCGCGGCCCGCGACCTCGAGCTCGATGGCTTTGTGCGCGAGCCGCCCGGCGGCGAAGCGCGCCGAGAACGCGAACGGGGCCCGCTCCCCGGCGCGGACCGCCTCGAACAGCCCGGGGCAGCGCCCAAGGTCGTTCAGGTTCGACTTCCCGAGCCACAGCGGCTGCGAGGGCTCGAGGGCGCGCACGGCCCCCTCGATCCGCTCCCGCAGGCGTCGGCCGAGGTCCACGGGGAAGGTCGGCCGCTCGCCGGCCCCGATGAGCCCTTCCAGGGTCCGCCGCTGTGGGGGCGTGAGCGGGATGGGTGGCTCCATACCTCGGATGGTAAGGGTACCCACCGACATCTAAGTTGGCTCTTGTCCTAGGTTGCCTCCCGGATCGGGTTGTCGAAGCGGCTGAGGAACACCGACTGGAGGGGCGTTGCCCGCTCCGAAGCTGTGAGAGCCGAACGGCCGCCCGAG
>Ga0315277_10000412_pt1 | contig 68601 bp, 38 predicted proteins | sample YL17G05_15_MG_FD_203695 | JGI IMG/M metagenome (GOLD analysis project Ga0315277, IMG submission 203695) | Sediment microbial communities from Yellowstone Lake, YNP, Wyoming, USA - YL17G05_15 | ecosystem: Environmental > Aquatic > Freshwater > Lake > Sediment | place: USA: Wyoming | collected...
GGATCGATTGCTGAATCCGCGACGGTTGCCTCCTTCGGTGCTGCTTTCTGGAAAGCGATGAAACCATCGATGTAGACATATTCGAAGTCTGGCTCAGTTCGCAAGCCGTGCTGTTCGAGATGCCACTTTATTCTGCGACTAACTCGCCAGCCTCGTCTGGAAGCCCCATACCAACTCAGAAGGGTTCGGACAGTTTCCTTGGGCGGAGCAACACCGTTCTTCAACTGCTCCGCAATCGCTTTGAGCTTATCGTCCATCATCGTTTACCTCCGCCTTTGCACCTTCGCTGCCACCTTCAACCGCAGCGCGTTCAGCCGGATGAAGCCCGTGGCGTCGCCTTGGTCGTAGGCTTTCGTTGGGTCGGCTTCCATCGTGGCGATGGCGGGGTTGTAGAGGCTCACTGGGGATTTGCGGCCGGCGACCATGATGTTGCCCTTGTAGAGTTTCACGCGCACCGTGCCGGTCACGTTTCGCTGGCTCTCGGTCACGAGCGCCTGCAACGCCAGCCGCTCGGGGCTGAACCAATAGCCGTAATACACGAGTTCGCCGTAGCGCGGAATGAGCGAGTCGCGCAGGTGCATGACCTCGCGGTCCATCGTGAGCGTCTCCATCTGCCGATGCGCGAAATGCAGGATCGCGCCGCCGGGCGTCTCATACACGCCGCGGCTCTTCATGCCCACGTAGCGGTTCTCGACGAGGTCCACGCGCCCGACGCCATGTTTACCGCCGAGTTTGTTGAGCGATTTCATGACGCCGAGCGGGGAAAGTTTCCTGCCGCTCACCGCCACGCAGTTGCCCTTCACGAATTCCAGCGTGACGAACTCCGGCTTGTCCGGCGCGTCTTCGGGGAAGACGGACAGCGTGTTGAAGCAGCCGCGGAACTTCCGATCGCTCGCGTCCATCCACGGGTCTTCGAGGATGCCGGCTTCGTAGGAAATGTGCAAGAGGTTGCGGTCCATCGAATACGGTTTCTTGGCGCTGGCCTGGACAGGAATCCGCTTCCGGGCGCAGTAATCAATCATCTCCTGCCGGCCCGGGAATTCCTCGCGGAACGACGCGTCCCGCCACGGGGCGATGACCTGCAACTCCGGTGCGAGCGTGGCGGCGGTCAGTTCGAAGCGGACCTGGTCGTTGCCCTTGCCGGTGGCGCCGTGCGCGATGGCTTGGGCCTTCTCCTTCCGGGCGACCTCGATCATGCCCTTGGCAATGAGCGGCCGCGCGATACTCGTGCCGAGGAAATATTGGCTCTCGTAAACCGCGCCCGCCTGGATCATCGGGTAGATGAAATCGCGCGCGAACTCTTCTTCGAGGTCCACGACATGGAGCTTCGACGCGCCGGTGCGCAGCGCCTTCTGGCGCAGACCGGTGAGTTCCTCGCCCTGCCCGATGTTGGCGCAGAACGCGATGATCTCAGCGTCGTAATGTTCCTTCAGCCACGCGAGAATGACTGAGGTGTCGAGTCCGCCCGAATATGCCAAAACAATTTTCATGGGCGGAGATTAACGGCAAAGACCGGAAGCGCGCCAAGCGCAAAATGCACCGGGCGCGTCTCCGCGAATCTGGAGCGATCCTTTGCGAGCGCTACTTCAACTCCAGTTCATCCTTGCTCGGCAGCTTCGGGAACGCCTTGTGCGGCTCGGTTTGATACCAATAGGCCACCGAAGCGATGTCGTCCTTGAGCGGCTGGTAACGGCCGCCGGACATCCAGCCGAGCGCCTGGATCGTGACCTTGAAGTTCTTGTCGAAGCGCACCGGGTCGGTGATGTGCCAGCGATAGAGGCCGAAGCGCGTCATCGCGTCGTAGTGGCCGTCGGGCCTGATGACTTGCGCCAGACCGGTGTAGGGTGTGGAGAACTCGGTGTAGTGCGTCTTGCCCTCGGCGTCTCGGGTGTCGAAATCATAGGAGCCGCAAAAGTAGTCCTCGGTACCCGTGCCGGCGATGGTTGGGAATTCCTTGTCGCCGTCCAGGTAGAATTTGATTTCGCCTTCTCCCCACCAACCCGTGCTGTGTGCTTCCCACGCGAGATACGTGCCGACGTATTGACCCTTGCCCTCGACGCCGTCGAGAATGGTGTAAAGCCCGGCCTGCTTCAGCGGGTCTTCGCGGCGGAATTGCGCGTGGAAATACGCCGCGTCGTCCGGCACTTGCGTCAACGTGTAGTCAATCTGGTAGTAGATTGTGATCTGCGGGTCGTCGAGGTTTTCGATGGTGACCTTCGCCTTCTTGCGGAATGGCATCTGCCAATAACTGTTGAACGCGCTGCCGGGATTCACGCAGACCGGCAGCGAGTTGATTTGGCAATATCTCGCCCAGCCGCAGGCAAAGAAATCGCCAAGCGGGACTTCAACAGAAGGCTCGGTTTCGCCGTCCCAATAAAAGCGGAGAATCATCCAGCGCGTTTTGTCGAGCGGCGCGGGCGTAAGCCAGATGTGCTGGATACAGCCCGGCCCATCAATCTCGGCAAGCGTGAAAGTTTGTTTGCCGGGGATGTGGACGTAGGGCGAAACTTTCCAACCCTGGCCGAGGTCGCGCGCGGCGCGGAGAGCCGGTCCGTTCGTGGACATGGCGGCTTTGCCCTTTTCGCCGGTGAAATTCTCCGGGCTGATCGAGCGCGACTTCGCGTCGGACAGCCGGTAGAGATTCTGGATGCTTGTGCCGAGGCCGTCAAACGGCGCGTCGGCGGCGCTTGTCGTGAAGGCGGTGAGGCTCGCGACTGCGAGCACCAGCGCGAAATGACGATGGTTTTGCTTCATGGTTTTCTCCTTCGGTGACGATTGGCCGGTTTGTTTGGCATCTGAACTTGCCTGATTCGGAGTCTGACGAAGCCCGCCGGATTTGGCAAACCCAGACCGCGCGGCTTCACGCTTGCCGATGTCGTCGCGCACGGCCTACCCTCATCGCCGGCCGGTGAACAAACGATGAACCACGTCGAACGATTTCGGGCGGTGATGAATTTCCAGCCGGTGGACCGCCTGCCGCGTTGGGAATGGGCCATGTGGTGGGACGAAACCATCGCCCGCTGGCATCGCGAAGGCCTGTCGCGCGAACTCAAGTCCAGCCAGATCTTCGATATTGCCCAGCACTTCGGCCACGATCCCTACCAGCAATTCTGGTTCAGCACCACCGATCCGACCATCGAGGCCACGCAGCATCACGTCGAGGGCATCGTGTCGAACATGGACGATTACCTCCGCATCCGGCCGCAGTTGTTCCCCGACCATAGCCGCGCCATCGAGAGCATGAAAAGGTGGGCCGAACGGCAGCGGCAGGGGGACGCGGTCGTTTGGGCCACGGTCGAGGGCTTCTTTTGGTTTCCGCGGACGCTGATGGGCTTCGAGAAACTCATGCTCGCTTTCGTGGATCAACCGGAGTTGCTCCACCGAATCAACGAAGACCTGCTGGAGTTCAACTTCCGTTTGCTCGATCAAATCTTCCGCGTTTGCGTGCCCACGTTCATGACCATCGCCGAGGACATGAGCTACAACCACGGCCCGATGATCTCCAAGCAGACGTTCGACGAATTTGTCGCGCCGTACTACCGCAAGCTGCTCCCGCGCCTCCAAGTGCACGGCATCCCGTTGTTCATGGACACGGATGGCGACGTGACGCTCCTCGTGCCGTGGCTGGAGAAGCTCGGCGTGCAGGGCGTGTTGCCGCTCGAACGGCAGGCGGGCGTGGACGGACTGAAGCTGCGCGAGCAGTTCCCGCGACTGCTCATGGTCGGGCATTTTGACAAAATGACGATGAATCGCGGCGAGGCGGCGATGCGCGCCGAGTTCGAACGCCTCGTGCCGCTGATGAAAACCGGTGGCTTCATCCCGAGCGTGGATCATCAGACGCCGCCGGGCGTATCGCTCGAGCAGTACCACGTTTACCTCCGGCTGCTGAACGAGTACACCTCCGCGCGTTGAAGCACATCCAAACATGACCCACCGAGAAACGATGACCTCCCGCGAGCGTGTGCTCAAGGCGCTGAACCACGAAACGCCGGATCGCGTGCCGATTGACCTCGGCGGCAACCAGACCGGCATCCACAAGAATGCCTATCGCAGTCTAATCGCCCACCTCGGCATCCAGGATGAGGTGAAGATTCTTGACGCGGTGCAGCAACTGGCCGTGCCTTGCGAGGAAGTGCTCGAACGACTGCACGTGGATACGCGCTACATCCGTGCTGGCGCGGCGGCCAGTTGGAAGGGCGGCATCGTTCAAGCGGAGCGCGGCGGCAGACGATGGCACGATTTGACGGACGAATTCGGCATCCGCTGGTCCATGCCCGATGACACGCCTTACTACATGGACATCACGCTGCATCCGCTGTCGAACGCCACGCTCGCCGATGTGATGGACCACGCGTGGCCCAAGGGCGACGATCCGACACGCTTCGCTGGCTTGCGGGAGCGAGCACTGGAGTTGAAGAAGCAGACGCCTTGCGCCGTCGTCAGCGGCATCTCCGGCGTCGTCTATGAAATCTGCTGGTATATGCGAGGCTTGGAGCAATGGTTCTGTGATTTGATGACGCAGCCGGAGTTCTGCGAAGCCATGCTGGAGCAGACGTTGAAGTTCTGGCTCGATTGGTTCCGCCTGTTCCTCGACGAAGTCGGCGACGTAGTGGACGTGATCATGATCGGCGACGACATCGCCGGGCAGAACGGGCCGCTCTTCAAACCGGACCTTTACCGCCGCATCGTGAAGCCGCGCCACAAGCGGCTGGTGCAGTACGTCCGCTCCCGCACCAACGCCCGCATCTGGTATCACACCTGCGGTTCGTGCATGGAGTTCATCCCGGACCTGCTCGACAACGGCATCCATATTCTAAACCCGGTGCAGGTCAGCGCCCGCAACATGGACCCGGCGGAATTGAAACGCCGATTCGGAGACAGGCTGGCATTCTGGGGTGGCGGCTGCGACGCGCAGCATGTTTTGTCGCGCGGCACGCCAGAGGAAGTGGCGGCGAATGTTCGCCAAAACGTCCAAGCACTGATGGCCGGCGGCGGTTACGTCTTCAACAACGTCCACAACATCCAGGGTGAAGTGCCGCCGGAAAACGTCGTGACGATGTTCGATACCGCTTACGAATTCGGCTTTTACTCGTGACCCAGCGACACGGCCGCCGTAAACACAAACGACGAAAGGGCCTTCCCGAATGATGAAGCAAACAAATCGGTTCGTTACTATGGTGGCACTGTTGGTTCTATTCGCCCTTGGTTATGCGGGTGCGGCGACTACCCGCGCCGCCGACTTGGAACGCGGCTTTCGCAAGCCATCGCCCGACGTGCGCCCTTGGGTCTATTGGTTCTGGCTCAACGGCAACATCACCAGCAACGGCATCACCGCCGACCTCGAAGCCATGAAGCGCGTCGGCATCGGCGGCGTGCTCATCATGGAGGTGGACCAGGGCACACCCAAAGGCGACGCGGCGTTTGGCAGCCCGCACTGGCGGGAGTTGTTCAAACACGTCTGTGCCGAGGCGCATCGGCTCGGTCTCGAAGTGAACATGAACAACGATGCCGGCTGGTGCGGCAGCGGCGGCCCGTGGATCACGCCCGATCTGGCGATGCAGAAAATCGTCTCGACGGAAACCAACATCGCCGGCCCTTGCCACTTCGCCGCGCCTCTCGCTCAGCCCGAAACCCTGGCCAATCACTATCGCGACATCGCGGTGCTGGCTTTCCCCACGCCGGTGGGTGTGGGCCAAATCAAATCGCTCCCCGCCAAGGCCGCATTTGTTCCGGGTCAACTCGCGCCGCAAGCGAACTGGCCCTTGCTTCCGGCGGAACAAACTGTGGCTCGCGATCGCATTGTCAACCTGACTGCGCAAATGGACGCCACGGGTCGCCTGACTTGGGACGTGCCTGCCGGGAAGTGGACGATCCTTCGCCTCGGCCACACTCCAACTGGCAAAGATAATCATCCGGCGCCGGAAGCCGGCCGTGGCTGGGAATCCGACAAGCTCAGTAAAGCTGCGACCGACGCCATGTTCGCGGGCTTGATGGGCAAGTTGATCGCCGACTCGAAGCCGCTTGCAGGCACGACACTCGTCGCGACGCACATTGACAGTTGGGAAACCGGTTCACAGAACTGGACGCCGAAATTCCGCGATGAATTCCAGCGGTTGCGCGGCTACGATCCGCTGCTGTTTCTGCCCGCGATGACGGGGCGCGTCGTCGAGAGCGGAGAAGTCTCCGAGCGTTTCCTGTGGGACGTGCGCCGGACGGTTTCCGATTTGTTGATCGCAAACTACGCCGGGCGATTCCGCGAACTGGCGCACCAGAACGGCCTGCGGCTGTCCATCGAAGCCTACGACGGCAACCCGTGCGATGACATGACCTATGCCGGGCAGGCCGACGAGCCGATGGCGGAATTTTGGTCGTGGGGCGCTAACACCGCTTACAGTTGCACGGAGATGGCTTCGGCAACACACGTTTACGGCAAGCGCATCCTCGGCGCGGAAGCGTTCACCGCGACCGATGGCGAGAAATGGCAGCATCACCCGGCCTCGATCAAGGCGCTCGGCGACTGGGCGTTTTGCGAAGGCATTAACCGCTTCGTGTTCCACCGTTACGCCCTGCAACCGTGGACGCATCCCGCCCGCGCGCCCGGCATGTCCATGGGACCATGGGGGCTGCACTACGAACGAACGCAAACGTGGTGGGAGCAATCCGCCGCGTGGCACGAGTACCTTGCCCGTTGCCAGTTTCTGTTGCGGCAAGGCTTGTTCGTCGCAGATATTTGTTTTCTCGAACCGGAAGGCTCGCCGATGCGTTTCTCGCCCACGGTGCCGGGCCGCTTCGGCAACACGCCCGAGCGCCCGCGCTACAATTACGACGGCTGCACGCCGGAGGTCCTCCTCACTCGTATGAAGGTGAAGGATGGCAAACTTGTTCTGCCCGATGGCATGAGCTACCGCCTGCTCGTGTTGCCGCAAATCGAAACAATGACGCCAACGCTCCTGCGCCGTGTGAAGGAACTGGTTCAAGCCGGCGCAACCGTCATCGGCCCGCCACCGCAAAAATCGCCCAGCTTGGCGAACTATCCGCAATGCGACGATGAATTACGACGGATCGCAACGAAACTCTGGGGCGGAGCGCCGGACGGAGAGCGCCGGGTCGGCAAAGGCCGCGTCATCTGGAGCGAAACCTTCCGCACCCCGGCAGTCGAGCCAGGAAAAGGCAGTCCTTTCCAGCGCGCCAAGTGGATTTGGTACCCGGAAGGCAATCCGGCGGTGGCCGCGCCGCCGGGTTATCGGTATTTCCGCCGACTGCTCGTTTTGGATTCGCAGCGGGAAATCGCCTCCGCGCAAATGGCCATGACGGCGGACAACGCGTTTGAGTTGTGGGTGAACGGCGCGCGCGCGGGCGCCGGCGAGGATGCCAATCAGGCCTTTCGTATGGACATTACGCGCTGGCTCAAGCCCGGCACAAACCTGCTCGCGGTCCGCGGATTCAACGCCCACGACGAGCCGAATCCCGCGAGCTTGATTGGCGCGCTGGTCGAGAAGTTCAGCGATGGCGGCACGCTCGAAGTCGTCACGGACGGCCAGTGGGAAAGCGCGGTGACTGCGCCGCCAGCGTGGCAGGTGGACCAGAACTCAGCCGGATGGATCAAGGCGATGGAAGTCGGACCGCTCGGCACCGAGCCGTTTCCGGTACCGGAACAGTCCCGACCCGCGGCGTATGTGTTCCCGGATTTCGGCGCGGTCACGAACGTGCTCGCGCAAATGGGCGTGCCGCCGGACTTCGAAGCGGATTCAAGTCTGCGTTACATCCACCGCCGTGCGGGCGACGTGGATATTTACTTCGTCTCGAACCGCACGAATGAGTGGCGCGGCGCGACGTGCGCGTTTAGCGTGACCGGCAAGGTGCCGGAGTTGTGGAATCCAATGACGGGCGAAGTCGGACGGGCGCTGATTTACAAGGAGCGCGACGGGCGAACGCTCTTGCCGCTGTGGCTTGGACCGGCTGGCTCGGTGTTCGTCGTGTTCCGCGAAACGGGCAAAGCGATGCCTCAACACGTGCTGGCGGTGGAACGAAACGGTCAGAGCGTGCTACCGGAGGCAAATCACATTTCCGGCGAGCCGCCGCCGGTCGAACTGCTCGCGGGTCGCGGCCATGAAATCAAACTGCGAGCCTGGCAGCCGGGTCGATACGAATTGGGCATGTCGGCGGGCAAGGCTAAGTCGGTTAACGTGCCGGCAATCCCGCCGCCCATCGAAATCACCGGCCCGTGGGAAGTTCGCTTTCAGCCGAATCGTGGCGCACCGGAGCGCGAGACGTTCGACAAGCTGATTTCCTGGAGCGAACACAGCGACGCCGGCGTGAAATACTTCTCTGGCCATGCGACCTACCGGACGACATTCGCCGCAAATCCGAAATCCGAAATCCGAAATCTGAAATGGTCTTTGGACCTTGGCCGTGTGGAGGTCATGGCGCAGGTGACGTTGAACGGCAAGAACCTCGGCGTCCTGTGGAAGCCGCCGTTCCGGATCGAAGTGACCGACGCTTTGAAGCCGGGTGAAAACACGCTCGAAGTCAAAGTCGTCAACCTCTGGGTGAACCGCCAGATTGGCGATGAGCAGTTGCCCGAAGACAGCGACCGCAACCGAGATGGCACGCTCAAGGCGTGGCCGTCCTGGGTGCGGGAAGGCAAGCCCAGCCCGACGGGTCGCTACGGCTTCACGAGTTGGCGGTTGTGGAAGAAGGATGCGCCGCTGGTGGAGTCCGGCTTGCTCGGGCCGGTGCGGTTGCTGCCGGCGGCAACCGTGACGTTGAAATAAATGACCGTGAACAAACTCGGGCGAGCCGCGTCGAATGGCGGTTGACCAACGGGCGCGGCGTTGGCAGCATGACCGGCGTGCGAGAGAACACTTTGACTTGAACCAAGAACCGGGCGGGTCGCTAACTCAAAACATGCAAACGCAAATGAAATCTTCGAATCAAAAAACCACCTCCGTTTCGCGTCGCGAATTCTTGCGGCGCACTTCCATCGCCGCCGGCGCGGCGGCCTTCACTTTCCCGTACGTCGGCCGCGTGCTCGGCGCCAACGACCGCATCAACGTTGCCTGCATCGGCGTCGGCGGCAAAGGCGACAGCGACAGCCGTGATGCCGCCAGGCTCGGTGGGAACATCGTTGCCATTTGCGACGTGGACCAGCGCACGTTGGAGAAGAAAGCCCAGGAATTCGCCAAGTCGCAGGACGAACGCATCCAGCAGGGCGCCAAGGCGAAGCGGTATCAGGATTACCGGAAGTTGCTCGACGAAATGGGCAAGGATATTGACGCCGTGACGGTTTCGACACCGGATCACAACCATGGTCTGGCGGCAGCCCGCGCGATGAAGATGGGCAAACACTGCTTTTGCCAGAAGCCGCTCGTACAAACGGTGTGGGAGGCCCGCGAGTTGCGCCGGTTGGCCAAAGAGAAGAATCTCGCCACGCAGATGGGCAATCAAGGGAGCGCCGCGAGCGGGCTGCGCCGTGCGGTCGAAGTCATTCAGGCGGGCGTCATCGGCAACCCGATTGAGCTGCACGTTTGGACCAATCGTCCGATCTGGCCCCAGGGCCTCGATCGCCCCGAAGGTGAAGACCCGGTACCGGCTTACCTAGATTGGGATTGCTGGTTGGGCCCGGCTGCCAAACGGCCTTACAAGGAGAAGGTTTATCACACCTTCGCCTGGCGCGGCTGGTACGATTTCGGCACGGGCGCGCTCGGCGACATGGCCTGTCACACCGTCAACATGCCGTTCCGCGCCTGCAAGTTGGGCTATCCGACCGTGGTCGAGTGCGAGATTGACTCGCGTTTTTACCCAGAAACTTTCCCCAAGACCTCCCGCATTCGCTTCGAGTTTCCGGAGCGCGAAGGCCTGCCGCCGCTCAAGTTCTGGTGGTATGACGGCGACCCCGGCGACAAGTCCATCAGGCCGTTGCGACCTGATGCGGACTCCATCAAGGAAATTGTGGCAACCATGGGCACGCTCCCCGCCGCCGGTGCGCTCATCATCGGGGAGAAAGGCAAGCTGTTCTCGAAAGATGACTATGGCGAGCACTTCTATGTGTCGATGAAAGATCAGAACGAGATGGTGTCGGGTGACAAACACGAAGCCTGCCAAGCCGTGCCGCAAACCATCCCGCGTTCGCCCGGCCACATGCAGGAGTGGTTCCGCATGATGAAGGAAGGCACGCCGGCCTACTCGAACTTCGACATCGCGGCATATCTCACCGAGATCATCCTGCTCGGCTGCGTGGCGCTGCGCGTGGGCGAAGGCAAGCGCGTGGAGTGGGATGGACCGAATATGAAGTCCACGAACCTTCCAGAAGCCGAGCAGTTCGTCCGGCGCAACAACCGCAGCGGCTGGGAAGCCTGAGCGGCAAACCAAGCTCTGGTTCGTTCGCCTCCGGTGGGACAATCCGCCGGAGGCGAAATCGTTTTTGACCGAGACGCGGCGAAGGGCGTGGCGAAAGCAGCCTTGCCAACGACTTCGGCCCGGTTAGAGTCGCGCGCATGAAGTGGCTCGCAAAGCCAACGACCTTTCCCGCATGAAGACGATCTCCGCCGAATCACGTTTGGTGACCTTGCCGCGCGTTTTGCTTCCCATCGCACTGGTTTGCCTGACATCCAGTGCTGCCAGCCTCGAATCCAGCTTCCGCCATCCACCGCCGGAGGCGCGCCCGTGGGTCTATTGGTTCTGGCTCAACGGCAACATCACCAGCAACGGCGTCACCGCCGACCTCGAAGCTATGAAACGCGTCGGTGTCGGCGGCGTGCTCATCATGGAGGTGGACCAGGGCGCGCCGGTTGGCCCGGCGGATTTCATGAGCCAGCGCTGGCGCGACTTGTTCAAGCACGTCCACGCCGAGGCTCGCCGGCTTGGCCTCGAAGTGAACATGAACGACGATGCCGGCTGGAACGGCAGCGGCGGCCCGTGGATCAAGCCGGAGCAATCCATGCAGAAAGTCGTGTGGAGTGAGACGAACGTTGTCGGCCCGGCGCATCTTGAAGCCAAGCTTGCTCAGCCGGAAACCGTGGCGGGCTTTTACGGCGACATCACCGTGCTGGCTTTCCCAAAAGTCGGCGACTACCGCATCGCGAACATCAAACCGAAGGCGATGTTCGAGATCGGCTGGGGTGGCGGCATCAGCCGCGAGAAGTTGGCGCCGGAAATGGTCATTGGTCGCGACAAGATCGTGACACTGACGGGGCGCATGGATGCGAGCGGACGGCTCACGTGGGACGTGCCGGCGGGCGAGTGGATGATCCTCCGCTTCGGTCACACAAGCACCGGCGCCGAGAATGCGCCCGCGCCAAAAACAGGGCGCGGCCTCGAATGCGACAAGCTCAGCAAGGAAGGCATCGAGGCGAACTTCGCCGGCATGATGGCCAAGCTGGCGGCGGACAATGGACTCAAGCCTGGCAATCAGAAACCGGGTTTGATCGCCACGCACATTGACAGTTGGGAGAATGGTTCACAGAACTGGACCGCGAAGATGCGTGAGGAATTCCAGAAGCGCCGCGACTACGATCTGATGCCGTTCCTGCCGGTCTTCACCGGGCGCGTCATTGGCAGCCTCGAAATTTCCGAGCGCTTTCTGTGGGACTTGCGGCAGACAGTTTCAGAATTGGTCATCGAAAACTACGCGGGCCACTTTCGCGAACTGGCGCACACCGCCGGCATGAGGTTCACCGTCGAGGCTTACGGCGCTCCGTGTGACTCGATTCCCTACGCGGGCGAGTCGGACGAACCGATGGGCGAGTTTTGGACGCCGAGCGGCGCGATTGAAACCTGCAAGGCGATGGCCTCGGCCGGGCACGTTTATGGCAAGCGCATCGTCGGCGCGGAGTCGTTCACGTCCGCCGACCAGGAAAAGTGGCGCGAGCATCCGGCGATTTTGAAATCGCACGGCGACCGCGCGTTTTGCGAAGGCATCAATCGTTTCGTCTTCCACCGCTACGCGCTGCAGCCGTGGCTGGAGAAGCGTCGGCCCGGCATGATGATGGGCCCGTGGGGGCAGCACTACGAACGCACGCAAACTTGGTGGGAGTGGACGCCCGCGTGGCACGAGTATCTCTCGCGCTGCCAGTTTCTGCTGCGGCAAGGTTTATTCGTCGCCGACATCTGCTACGTGCAGCCGGAAGCGCCGGCGCAAGGACCGGGCGATCACAAACGCGCCGGCTATGCGTGGGATGAATGCACGGCGCGCGAGGTAGTCACGCGCATGTCGGTGAAGGATGGTCGCGTCGTGCTGCCGGATGGCATGAGCTACCGCGTGCTGGTGCTGCCCGGTTACGCGACGATGACGCCGCAACTCCTGCGCAAGGTGAAACAACTCGTCGAAGCGGGCGCCACGGTGATGGGATCCAAACCCTCCTTCTCGCCGAGCCTGAGCGGATATCCGAAATGCGATGAGGAGGTGAAGCAACTCGCCGACGAGCTTTGGGGAAAGTTTGGAGTCCCGGGTTCAGCCGGTTCGGCAGGCGGACTGCGCAGTAGCAAAGGCCGCGTTGTGAGCGGCACGACACCCGAGAAGTTGCTCGAAGCCGATGGCATTGCTCCGGATTTTACTAGTGGCCAACCGCTGCGCTTCATTCACCGCCGGACCGGGGATGCGGACCTTTACTTCGTCGCCAACCCGCAGTCCCACGAGTTCACAACGACTTGCAGCTTCCACATCGCGAGCAAAGTGCCGGAGTTCTGGTGGCCCGACAGCGGGCGCATCGATCGCGCGGCGGTTTGGGAAACCAAAGACGGCGTGACGCGCGTGAGCATTCCGTTCGAGCCGAGCGGTTCGGCGTTCGTCGTCTTCCGCGAACGCGCCGGCAAGAGCGACCCGATTGTGCTCGTGAAACGCGCTGGCAAGCCGGTGTTATCCGCCGCACCCGAGCCGCGCGTGAAGGTCGTCATCACCAAGGCGCGCTACGGCGTGCTCGACGATCGGCAGCGCACGCGCGACGTGACGGACAGGGTTCAAGGCAAAGCGGACAGTGGGGAAAATGCTTTTCCGGTGAGAACGATGGCCGAGGGCGGCGACCCGGCGCCGGACATCATCAAGACGCTCGTCGTGGATTACACCATCGAGGGCAAGCCGTTCACCGTGCGGGCGCGCGATCCGGAGACGATTCATCTCACGCCCGAGGCCGTGCGCGTGAACGTCGAAAAGGCCCGCTACGGTGTCCTGGACGATCCGAAGCGGACGCGCGACGTGCGTGAGAAGTTGCAGCACCTCGTGGATTCCGGCGTGAGCAGCTTCGCGGTGGCGCGCATGGCGGAAGGCGACGACCCGGCGTTCCTCGTCGTGAAGACGCTTGAGGCTGATGCGACGATCAACGGCGAGCGGCGCCACTTCAGCGGCACTGACCCAGAGACAATCAACCTCGCGCCAGCCGCCGTTCCGCCTCGGTCCGAAGTCGCGGTGCGCGGAGGCAAAAATGGCAGTGGGATTTTGGAGACTCGCGAGCCGGGCGAATACGAATGCGTGACCGCTTCCGGTAAGGTGCAGCGAACGGCGCTGCCAGCGGCGGATGCGATCGAGGTTGGTGGCCCTTGGCAGGTTCACTTCGCGCCGCACTGGGGCGCGCCGGCAGAAGTCACGTTCGACAAGCTCATTTCTTGGAGCGAGCACGGTGATCCGGGCGTGAAGCATTTCTCCGGTGAGGCGACTTACTCGAAAACGCTCACCGTGCCGCGCGAGATGCTTGGCAAGGGCAGGCAGCTTTATCTCGATCTCGGTAAAGTGGCAGTGATGGCGCGCGTGACGTTGAACGGCAAGCACCTCGGCACGCTTTGGAAGCCGCCGTTCCGCGTGGACATCACCGGCGTCGCTAAGCCGGGCGACAACAAGTTGGAAGTCCAGGTCGTCAACCTCTGGCCAAACCGGTTGATCGGTGACGAGCAGTTGCCGGAGGACAGCGAACGCAATCCCGACGGCACACTTAAGAAATGGCCGACATGGCTGGAACAGGGGAAGCCCATTCCGACCGGACGCTTCACGTTCGCGATGTGGCGTCTGTGGAAGAAGAATGACGCACTGCTCGAATCCGGGTTGATCGGGCCGGTGAAATTGGAGGCCGTGAATCAGATCGTTTTGCGATAGCGAGCTCCAACCCATGCCCATCCCTGAGCTTTTCCGAACACGCCTCGCGCTCCCCGTGATCGGCGCACCGATGTTCATCGCGAGCGGACCGGAACTGGTTATCGCCCAGTGCAAGGCCGGCGTCTCAGGTGTGTTTCCCTCCGTCAACGCACGGTCACCCGAAATGCTGGATGAGTGGCTGACGTGCATTCACGGCGAGATCGAGGCGCATCGCGCCGCCCATCCCGATTCACCCGTCGCCCCATTCGGCGTGAACCTCATCGTCCACAGCACGAATCCACGGTTGACGGACGATCTCGCCGTTGTCGTGAAGCATCGTGTGCCGTTCGTCGTGACTTCCGTCGGCAAACCCGCCGAAGCCGTGAAAGCGATACATGGCTATGGCGGCATTGTGTTTCACGATGTCACGACCGCGAAGTTCGCGCACAAGGCAATCGAATCGGGGGTGGACGGACTGATCCTCGTCTGCGCTGGGGCCGGTGGCCACGCGGGCACGCTGTCTCCGTTCGCCTTCGTGGCCGAGGTGCGGGAGTTTTGGTCTGGACCGATAGCATTGGCCGGAGCGATCTCGAACGGACGCGCCATCCGAGCTGCGGAGACTTTAGGTGCCGACTTCGCCTACCTCGGCACGCGTTTCCTCGCCACGCAGGAAGCGAACGTGCCCGAAACTTACAAGCGCATGATCGTGGAACACGCCGCCGTGGACATTGTTTACACACCTGCCTTCACCGGCGTGCCGGGCAATTACCTTCGCCCAAGCATCGTCGCGAGTGGGATTGACTTGGACAGCATCGCGGAGGCAGGCGGCAAAGCGACGCTCACCATGTTCAAGCTGGACACGAACAAGCCGAAAGCGTGGAAGGACATTTGGTCCGCCGGGCACGGGATAGGCGCCATCCACGAAATCAAATACGTTGCCGAACTTGTTGCGGGGCTAAGGCGGGAGTATGAAATCGCGTGCCAGCCTTCGCCGCACAACTTCACAAAACCATGAAATGCCCTGGCGATTCATCAAGAACCGGCGCCGGCTGGCGTAACAAAGCGAGCACCCTCCCATTTTGTCGTTTTGCAGCGCTGGCGTTTCTCGTGTGCTCCGCCGCGTTGGTCTTGCCCCTGCGCGGCGGCGAGCTTGAACGCAGCTTTGCACGCCCGCCCCGCTCCGCCCAGCCGTGGGCTTATTGGTGGTGGCTCGACAGTGCTGCCAGCCGGGAAGGCATCACCGCCGACTTCGAGGCGATGAAACAGCAGGGCATTTCGGGCGTTCTCCTGTTCGACGCGGGCGAAGGCAAAACCAACGCGCCGAAGGGACCTCTGTTCATGAGCGAAGCGTGGCGGGAGTTGTATCGGCACACGCTGCGCGAGGCGGACCGGCTCGGCATCACGGTCGGGGTGAACCTCTGTAGCGGTTGGAACGCCGGCGGCACGTGGGTGACGCCGGAGCAGGCCGCCAAGAAACTCGTCTGGTCGGAAACCGTGGTGGAGGGGCCGGGCGAGCAATTGCTGTCCCTGCCCTACCCGCCGATAAAAGCCGACTTCTATCGCGACATCGCCGTCCTGGCCTTGCCCCTGCGCGGGGAGCACACCGGCCAGATCACAAATCTCGAACTCAAGGCCGGTCGCGCGCCCGCCAAAGGCGCGTCCTGCAACGCACTCGCCGACCTGCTGGCTTCGGACGAATCTGCGGACACGCCACCGGACGCGGCGTGCCGTCTCGATGAAATCCAAGTGCTCACGGATCAGCTCCAACCGGATGGCCGGCTGATGTGGCAGGCGCCGGCGGGAAGCTGGGTGATCTTACGGTTCGGCTACACGCTGCTTGGCTCGCGCACCAAATGCGTCAGCCCCGGCGCGCAGGGTTACGAGATTGATTTCTTCAGCCGCGAGGCGTTCGACGACCACTTCGCCCACACGGCGAGGCCACTGCTTGACGACGCCAAACGCATCGGCGCCAAGTCCCTGAAGTATTTCCACGTGGACAGTTACGAGTCGGGCAATCCGAGTTGGTCGCCGCAGTTCGCCGAGGAGTTTCGCGCACGGCGTGGTTACGAATTGTTGAAGTGGATGCCGGTTCTCGCGGGCCGGCTGGTCGAGAGCCGCGAAGCCACGCACCGTTTCCTGTGGGACATTCGTCGCACGGTCGGCGATCTTTTCGCGGCGAATTATTACGGTCGCCTCGCGAAGTTGTCACATCAGGCCGGCATCGGCATTCATCCGGAATCGTCCGGCCCGTTCTGGCATCACATTGACGCGCTCCAGTGCGCCGGTGGCAATGACATCCCGATGACCGAGTTCTGGAAGCGCAAGGACGAAAACAAGGAGTGGGTCTGGTGGCTCACCGACTGCGCGGACTTTTGCGATCTGATCAAACAGGCCGCATCCGCGGCGCACGTTTATGGCCGGCCGATTTGCCAGGCGGAGGCTTACACGACGATGGGGCCGAACTGGGAGGAGGACCCGTTCACGATGAAGGACATCGGCGACCGCGCGTTTTGCGCCGGCCTCACCCGCAATGTTCTCTGCTTCTGGGTTCACCAACCCGACGTGAAGGCGTTTCCTGGCTATCAATGGGAGGCTGCCGGCACGCACTTCGACTCGCACATCACGTGGTGGAACATGAGCCAAGGGTGGCTGACCTACCTCGCGCGCTGCCAGCATCTCCTGCGGCAGGGCCGGTTCGTCGCCGACTTCTGCTTCTTCTACGGCGAGGACGTGCCGAACTTCGTGCCGGCGCGTTCGCATGTCAGCCCGCCGCTGCCTGCGGGCTTCGACTGCGACACGATCAATGCCGAGGTGCTGCTCAACCGGCTCTCGATGAAAAGGGGCCGGCTGACGCTGCCGGACGGCATGAGCTATCGCTACCTGGTTCTGCCGCATCGAAAGACGGTCGCCATATCGCCTGCGGTCTTGCGCAAGATCAAGGAACTGGTGCAGGGCGGGGGAACGGTGATTGGCCCCGCGCCGCAACATGCGCCCGGCCTGTCCAACTGGCCGACGTGCGACGCGGAAGTCCGATCCCTCGCGCGCGAGCTGTGGGACGAGAATCCCGGCGAGGCAGGCGAACGCAAGGTCGGTCGGGGCCGCGTGATCTGGGGTCGCACTCCGGCGGAAGTTGTGGCCGAGGATCGCGGCGCGGCGGATGTTGAATTCCGGGACTTGTCGCCGTCGGAAATCGAGAAGCGTTTTGATGGAGTCACGGTGCCGCTGGACTGGATTCACCGCCGGGACGGCCGCACGGATATTTACTTCGTTGCCAACATCGGCGACCGCCACGCCTCGGCGCGGGTCGCCTTCCGCACCGTCGGCAAATCGCCGGAACTGTGGGACGCCGTCACCGGACAGATTCGTCCGCTGCCGGAATTCACCGTGGAAGGGGGCCGTGTTGTCGTGCCGCTGAAGTTTCAGCCGAAAGAAAGTTTCTTCGTGGTGTTCCGGAAGAAGGCCGCCGGAAGCGAAAAGCACGCAAAGAATTTTGCGGAGTTGGAAACTGTGGCGGACTTGACTGGCCCGTGGACGGTCTCGTTCGATCCGCATTGGGGCGGCCCAAGGCAGGTGACGTTTGAGACGCTGGACGATTGGGCCCAGCGGCCCGAGGACGGCATCCGTTTTTATTCCGGCACAGCGGTCTATCGGAAGAGCTTTGACGTCCCGAAGTCTGAAATCTCAAATCGGAAATCCGAAATCCACTTGGACCTGGGCCGCGTCAAGAACGTTGCCCGCGTGAGGCTGAACGGCCACGACCTCGGCATCCTGTGGACGGCGCCGTGGCGCGTGGATATCACCCGGGCCGCCCGGGAAAAGAACAACGATCTGGAGATTGAGGTCGTAAACCTTTGGCCGAACCGGCTGATTGGTGATGCCAGTCTGCCACAGGAGCAACGCCGAACAATCACGAACGTCAGGAAGTTCAATCGCCCAAACGCCACACTGCTGGGGTCCGGATTGCTCGGGCCGGTGCGGCTCGTCACCGCCTCAGGGTTCTGAGCAGACATCCATGAGAAAGATCATCTGGGTTTTCACCGCACTCGCCTTCGCGGCGCTGTCATCAAGGGCCGCGGCTCTCTCACCGCACTCAGGACGGTTCGAGATATCCCACGTCACTCATTCAACGCAGTACGGCGCCCAGCGGGAGGACTTCCTGGTTGGCGACGGTCAGCACAAGGGCTTCGTCATCTTGCCACGCCAACCAGCCCGCGACGGTTCGCGTCCGTGGCTGTGGTATGCCCCAACATTCGTTCGGCCCGGCGGCGGACTTCCCGACGCGAGCCAAGCCTGGATGTTCGCGCAATTGCTGACCAATGGGTTTGCGATCGCTGGCGTGGACGTGGGCGAATCGTTCGGCAATCCGGCGGGCCGCGCTGTCTTCACGGAGTTCTACCGGGCCGTGGTGCGGAAATACCGGCTGGCGAAGCGAGCCTGCCTGTTGCCCCAAAGCCGCGGCGGATTGATGCACTACAACTGGGCCGCCGAACACCCGGAATGGGTGCAGAGCATCGGGGGCATCTACACGGTGTGCGACCAGTCTAGTTGGCCGGGCTTGGCGAAATCGAGTCCTGCTTACGGCATGAGCGAGGCCGAACTCGCGGTGCATCTCAGCGAGCACAATCCGGTGGATCGGTTGACGCCACTGGCCAAGGCGCGAATCCCAATACTGCATTTGCACGGCGACGCGGACACAGTCGTGCCGCTAGAACGCAACAGTGGCGAACTCGCGCGCCGCTACCGCGCGCTCGGCGGCGAGATGGAACTGGTGGTCATCAAAGGCAAGGGACACCAGGTCTGCCCGGAGTTTTTTGAGAACCCGCGGTTGCTGGAGTTCTTTTTACAACAGGGAAGGCCGCGTTCGGCTCGTCCTGCGAGGGAGATGGTTCCGAGAAATGTGCCGGGCAATGCCGACGCGTTGGCCGCAAGTTTTGCGTCGCCGCCCTCTGCGGCGCGGCCATGGGTCTATTGGATGTGGATGGACGGCAACACCAGTCGAGAGGGCATCACCGCCGACCTCGAAGCGATGCAGCGCGCGGGCATCGGCGGCGTCATCATCATGGAAGTGGACGTTGGGATTCCGAAAGGCCCGGTGAAATTCATGAGCGCGGAGTGGCGCCAGAATTTCAAACATGCGGTTGCCGAGGCGGAGCGGTTGGACCTGCAAATCACGCTCAACGCCGGGCCGGGTTGGACCGGCAGCGGCGGGCCGTGGGTCAAGCCCGAGCAATCCATGCAACACATCGTGGCGAGCGAAGTGGAAATCGTCGGCCCGACCAACTTCAACGCGGTGTTGCCGCAACCGCCTCCGCGAAAACCGTACTTCGGCACGGGTGGCCTTCCCCCGGAGTTGCTCAAAGCCCAGAACGAATTCTACCGCGACGTCGCCGTGCTCGCGTTCCCGACCCCGACGGGCAGTGAACGCATCGCCGATATTGACCACAAGGCGCTTTACATCCGCGACCCGTTTTCGTCCATGCCGGGTGTCAGACCCTTCATTCCGTCGCCGGCGGATTTTCCTGCGTTGGCAGGCGGTGCGGCCATCACTCCCAGCGAAATCCGGGATCTCACCGACCGCCTCGATGCGAATGGCAAACTGACTTGGACCGCGCCGTCGGGCAAATGGACCGTCATGCGGTTTGGCCGGACGAGCACCGGCGCGAACACCCGGCCCGCGCCGGCACCGGGCCTCGGCTTGGAGTGCGACAAGTTCGACAAGGCCGCGCTCGACGCGCACTTTGAGCAGTTCGCTGGCTCCCTGCTGCGCGAGGTAGTGGCGCAACCGTCCCGGTTGCGAACGTCCCGGCAACCTTCCAGGTTGCCGTCTGACTCGGCGAGCAGAATGCTCGCCGACACTACCAAGGGCTGGACTTCGCTGCACATTGACAGTTGGGAAATGGGCGCGCAGAACTGGACGACTGCTTTCCGCGACGAGTTCCGCCGCCGCCGTGGCTACGATCCGCTGCGTTATCTCCCCGCCTTCACCGGCCGCATCGTGGACAGCCGCGAAGTCACCGAGCGATTCCTTTGGGACGTGCGCCAGACCGCACAGGAACTCGTCCTCGAAAACCACGCACAACATCTCAAGGAACTGGCGCACCGCCACGGCATGGGCCTGTCCATCGAGCCGTACGACATGAATCCGACCGCCGACCTGAATCTTGGCGCGGTGGCGGACGTGCCGATGTGCGAGTTCTGGTCGAACTGCTTCGAGTCTTGGTATAGTTGCTTCGAGGCGGCGTCCATCGCGCACACCGACGGCAAACGCATCGTGGCAGCGGAATCGTTCACGTCGGACGACAAGGAGCGGTGGCTGTTTCATCCGGGCAATTTGAAGGCGCTCGGCGACTGGGCGTTTTGTTCCGGCGTGAATCGCATCGTCTTCCACCGCTACGCGCACCAACCGTGGCTCGACCGTTGGCCCGGGATGACCATGGGGCCTTACGGCGTCCACTGGGAGCGCACGCAAACCTGGTGGGACATGATCGGCGAGTTTCACCGCTACCTCGCGCGGTGCCAGGTGGTGTTGCGGCAGGGCGAGGCCGTCGCGGACATTCTCTACCTCTCGCCGGAAGGCGCGCCGCACGCGTTTCGTCCGCCAGCCTCGGCCGTCCGCGGCAATCCGCCCGACCATCGCGAATACAACTTCGACGCCTGTTCGCCGGAAACGCTTATCGCCCGCGCGACGGTGAAACGTGGGCAAATCGTGTTCGCAGGCGGCACGAGTTATCGCGTGCTGGCGCTGCCGGAGGTGGAAACGATGACGCCAAAGTTGCTGCGCAAAGTGAAGGAAATCGCCCAAGCGGGCGCGACGGTGTATGGCTCGCCGCCGCGCAAGTCCCCGAGCCTCGCCGGCTATCCGCAGTGCGATGCGGAGGTGCAAAACCTAGCCCGCGAGATTTGGGGTGAGAATCCGAGCCGCGAACGCCGACTTGGCAAAGGTCGCGTTGTTTGGAGCGGCGGACCCGCGAAGCGCGAGGAGGCAAACGGGCTGCCCTCCGAGCCGTTGAAGGACGCGAAATGGATTTGGTTCATGGAAGGCGATCCTGCGTCCGCCGCGCCAGTGGGCAAGCGCTTTTTCCGACGGACGCTGGTTTTGCCGCAAGGCGAGATCGAGTCGGCGCAGATGGCGTTAACGGCGGACAACTCGTTCACGCTTTGGGTCAACGGACGAAAGGTCGGCGCGGGTGACAATTTCAATCAGGTGCAGGAGTTCGATGTTGCATCGTCCCTCAAGCCCGGCACCAACGTGCTTGCCGTCACGGCGGAGAACGGCGGCGACCAACCGAATCCCGCCGGTTTGATTGCGTTGCTGCACATTCGCCTGCGCGGCGGTGAGACGGTGGCAGTGCCTTCAGACGCGACGTGGCAGGCTTCGGTGAGTGTGAAGCGTGATTGGCAAAGCTCCACTGCAACCGACGCAGGATGGAGCGCGGCGATGGAGTTGGGCCCGTTCGGCATGGCGCCGTGGGCCCGGCCGGGCGTGGCGGAGACATTTCCGGAGGTTTATCCCAACTACGCCGGGCTGGCCGCGTTGCTGCGCGCGGATGGCGTGCCGCCGGATTTCGAGTCGGATGGCCCGTTGCGCTACACGCATCGGCGCGACGGCCAGACGGAGGTTTACTTCGTGGCGAACCGCAGCGCGGAGTCTTGCATTGCCACCGCTGCGTTCCGAGTGAAAGGCAAAGCGCCTGAGTTGTGGAATCCGCTGACCGGCGAATCACGGCGAGCACAGGTCTGGGAGGAGCGCGACGGGCGGACGATTGTGCCGCTGAAGTTTGAGCCGCACGATTCGTTGTTCGTGGTATTCCGCAAGTCAGCGAAAGCTCCGTCCGCGAGAGGAGCAGGCCGGAACTGGGACGAGTTCAAAACCATCGCAGAAGTCGGCGGCCCTTGGGAAGTCCGCTTCCAGCTTGGCCGCGGCGCGCCGGAGCAGTTGACTTTCGACAAGCTTCTGGACTGGTCGCAGCACGACGCCGCCGGCGTCAGGTTTTTCAGCGGCAAAGCGACGTACCAGGCCACGTTCGTGGCAAATCCGAAATCCGAAATCCGAAATCCGAAATGGCACCTGGACCTTGGCCGCGTCGAGGTCATGGCGCGCGTGAGGTTGAACGGGCGGGAAGTGGGCACGGTTTGGAAGGCGCCGTTCCGCGTCGAAGTGACGGAGGCATTGAAGCGGGGCGAAAACCGGTTGGAGATTGAAGTCGCGAACTTGTGGCCCAATCGCCTGATTGGCGACGCCGGGTTGCCGAAGGAACAGCGCGTGGCCTGGACGACGTGGAATCCGTTTGCCAAAGACACGCCGTTGCTGGAGTCCGGGCTGCTGGGGCCGGTTCGATTGCTGCGGAGCGAATGCGCGAGGGTGAGTCAGCGCAACTGAGGCGCGCCGAACGGGGTTTCGGCGCTCCGGACCAGCGTCAATGTTTGACGACGGCGTGCAGGAGAAGTGGCCGCAACGGACATTCTTCGCAACGAGGCAACCGCGCGCGGCAGTAGTGTTTGCCGACCATGACGAGCTGCGCGTGGTAGTCCTGCCAGTAATCCAAGAGTTTGGCTGGCGGTCTTTGACTCAGCGATGCTTCGCACAGGGCTTTCAGCTCATTGTAGCTCAACCCATCCGAGACTGATTTAGGATTTCCGGCCTCAGACTTCGGATTTACGCCGCGCCACTCGTGCCGGTCAAAGATGCGTTTCGTGTAGGCGTCGACCACGAAGCTCAGATGCCCGCCAGCGTAGAGCAGCAGGCTGTCCGCCGTCTCCGGGCCGACGCCGTGAATGGCAAGCAGCCGCTCGCGGACCTGCGAAGTCTTGCCCGCGAAAAGCCGCCGCAGGTCCGCACCATAATCCTCGACCAGCACCCGCAGAAATGCCCGCAACCGCCGCGCTTTGACGTTGAAATAACCGGCGGGTCGAATGAGTCGAGCGAGTTTCGCATGCGGCGGAGCGAGGAGTTTGCGCGGTTCGAGAACGCGCTCGGCTTTGAGGTTGGCGATGGCGCGCTCGACATTCGACCATGCGGTATTCTGCGTCAGGATTGCGCCGACGCAAACTTCGAATGGCGTTTCGCCCGGCCACCAGTGTTGATGACCAAACCGTGCCCGCATCAACTCGTAAGCCCGGCGCAGCGCGCGGGCATACGGCGGCAACTTGCCCGCCCGCCTCACGCCCATCGCTTGCCGTCCGCGTGCGTGCCGCAGACGTTGACCCGGATGCCGAGCGCGGCGGCCATGGCAGCCTTGGCGGTGAGGCACTGGTCGGCAGCGTCCGCGTTGTGGGCGTAGGCGACGTGGATGTGGTTGGACTTGTGCTTGGCCATCAACTGGTCGCGGGAGACGCCGTAAAGCACCGCGTGCATGATGGGCCATTGCGGCGTGGTCGCCTGCCAGCGGCGGTCGGTTTCGCTTTGCGGCAGGCGGACGACCTTCGCGCGGCCGATGTCCATGTGCAACGCGTCGTCGGCCACGAAGATGCGCGACCAGACAATCTCGCCGGGTTTGGAAATGCCACGGAGCGTGCTGCCGCCTTTGGGGAAAAACATCGGGGGTTGGCGAAATCCTTCGGCGCCTGCCCAGCCGCGGATGAAATGCGCCGGCGGCGCCGCGCCGCTGATGAGGAGAACCCACACGTAATCGTCCACGGTGAACGAACGGTCCACGTCGCCCCAGCGAATGTCGTGGAGCGTGTTCTCGACCGGCTGACTGAGCGCTTTGTGGACGCGACAAGTTATTAACCCATCGAGCCCGGCGCATTCGTCCACCTCGTTGAAATGCACCACCGGCTCGCCGGCAAATAGCACGCGCTTCCCGTCGCGCGATTTCACCGGCGGACGGTCGGCGTTGTTGAGTATGCCTTCCACGAGGTCGCTGGCGGGCATCACGTCCTTCAAGCCCTGTTGGTACTGGATGCCGATGCAGTCGCACCCGAAATCGTCTGCGAGGCGCACGGCAGCGATGTACATTTTGCACTGCTGGAGGATCTGCGCGTCGGTCAAATCGGTGGCGTCCTTCGGACCGATGTGGAATTTCATCCCGCGTTTCTCCATCCACACACGCACGGCGCGCGCCTCGCCGTCGGTGACCTTGAGGGATTCGGCGTAGAGCGCGGACTGGCTGAGGCGTTCCTTGAACACGCCGGTGGCGTGCAGCAGATGGTCCGGGATGATGGCGTTGAACATGCCCATGCAACCTTCGTCGAACACACCCATGATGGCTTTGTCACGGAGCAACTGCGCGGCAAGCTTTTCACCGATGCGCCGCGAGTGGTAGCCGAGTTTCACTTTGTCGAGCGGCACGGCGTGGTCGGTGGCGTGCGAACACTTCCCCGTGTTCAGCCAGTCGCGCAATTTCGTGCGGAAGTAATCGTCCGTAAAACTCTCGCTCCAGAGCGTGGAGTAGTTCACGCCGGCCTTCGTTAGCGAGGCGTTGAGGTTGAGCATGCCGACCAAACCAGGCCATTGGCCGGACCAGTTTGCGACCGTGAGGAGAGGCCCCCGATGCGTGGTGAGCCCGGGATAGACGTGGTGCGAGTATTGCCAGACGGCCTCGGCCACGATGAGCGGTGCGTCGGGGTCAATCTTCTTGAAAACCTCCAGCCCTTCGCGTTGCGACGCGATGAAGCCGTGTCTTTCGGCCTTCTTGTAAGGATGCGCACGCATGACCTTGAAGCCTTCGGCGGCGATGGCCTCGGCGAGGGCTTTCTCCATCGCCTGCTGCGCGGGCCAGCACACTTGGTTCGCCGAGAGGCGCAAGTCGCCACTGGCGACGAGTTGAATCGTTCTGGGGGATTTGTTGTTCGTGGTCATAGGTCTATAGGTAGAGTCAGGGCAACGCCTTGCCACCTTGCTCCACGTTGGTTTTGTCGAACAGTCGCGAGCCGAGCACGATCTTCTTCGGCACAGTTTCGCCTTTCAGAATCTTCAACGCCGTCTCAATCGCTTCCGCGCCGCCCGTCGGGTACTGGAACGTGGCATCGAGAATGCCCTGCTTCACGTAAACCACACCTTCCTGCGGCAGCGCGTCAATGCCGACGAACTTCATTTGCTTTTCACGGCCCGCAGCTTTGGCCGCCAGGTAAGCGCCGTGAGCGCCGGGATCGTTGTGCCCGTAAACCAGGTCAATCTTGTCGAACCGCGCGAGCGCCGACTCCATTTCCTTCCGGGCTTCCGGTTCGAGCCATTTCATGTCCGCCTCGAAGATGACTTCGATTTGCGAACCAGCGATGCCCTCGCGAAATCCATTCTGCCGGTCATGGCCGGGAATCGAAGTCATCAGGCCTTTCAACTCAACGACCTTGCCCTTGCCGCCGAGCGTTTGTTTGATCCACTCGCCTGCCGCGCGCCCAATCTTGACGTTGTCCGCGCCGATGAAGCAGGTGAACTTGTCACCCAGGAGCGCGCGGTCCAGCACGATGACCGGGATGCCGGCGTCCATCGCCTTGGCCACCGGTTCGGTGAGCGGCGCGGCTTCCTTGGGGCTGATGATGAGCAAATCCACCCTTTCACTGACGAATTCCTCGACGTGCGACCGCTGTTTGAGCGTGTCGTTTTGGGCGTCCTTAAACTTCACCTTAAGGTTCGGGTGCTTGTCCGCGGCGGCTTTGAGGTCGGCGTTCATCTGCACGCGCCATGGCTCGCCGAGGTTGCACTGGCTCATGCCGAGGGTGAACTGGCTTTTTCCGGAAGGCTTGCTCGCACCGCCGGCGTCTGGAACGGAAGGTTCGGTTTTCGAACCGCAGCCGGAAAGCCCGGCCAGCAGCAATGCAAACAGACACGTCGCCAGGAGGTTCTTCATGTAGGTGCGCATGGTTCGGCCCATTCGGCTCACGGCCCGGGACAGATTCAAATCCGCTTCCGCCCCTGAGTCAATACCGCGACGACAATGATTGCGCCGGTCAACATCAGCCGTCCCGCCTCCGGAACGGCGTTGATGCTGAGGATTTTTTCCAGGTAGCCGATCGTCAGCACACCTAGCAAAGTCAACCCCATGCCGCCGCGTCCGCCCATGAGACTCGTGCCGCCGATGACGACCATGGAAATGCCGGTGAGTTCGTAGCCCCAGCCGGCTTCCGGATCGCCTTGCTGTTCCTGCGCGACCTGGCAAAGGCCCGCCACCGCCGCGAACAAACCGCAAGCCACGTACGCCGCCGCCTTCGCCGCCACCACCGGCACGCCGGAGAGCCGCGCCGCGTCCTCGTTTCCGCCGATGGCGTAAAGCTGCCGCCCCCAGCGATGCCGCGCCAGTGCCAGCCACGCCAGCACGAAGCACACGGCGAAGACAACTGAAACCATCGAGACGTTGTCGCCGAGGATGCGCGTGTCAATCGCCCGGAACAACGCCGGCACGTCCACGTAGCGATATGAGCCATCGGCGTTTTGGACGGCGGTGGAAACCTTCATGCCGCCGGAGGCGTACTTCGCGAGACCGCGCGCGAAGACCATCATGGCCAGCGTGGCGATGAACGGTTGGACGCGCAGGCGCGCTGCCAGCAACCCGCACGTGCCGCCGCACGCCGCGCCGATGAGGAGGCACGCCAGCACGACGACCATCGCGGGCCAGCTCCAATGAATCGCCAGCTTTGCGCCGCACACAGCCACGAGCGCCAAAACACTGCCCACCGCCAGATCAATTCCGCCGGTGATGATCACTAGCGTCAGCCCGCAAGCGAGGATGCCGTAAACCGAAGCCTGCCGGAGCGCATCGCGATGCGTGCCGATCTTGAAAAACGCCCCGTCGGCGTTGAACACGACGCCGACAAGCGCGACCAACAGCAGCGCGAGCAAGGCACGCCCCGCCGGGCTGGCCAGGAGGCTGACCAGCGGATGGCGAGATTCAGTTGACTTGCCTTGAGTCATGTCGGGAACAAGAACCCGCGCGGGATTCCGAAACCAGTTGTTGCGCCGCGCCGCCGCACGTGTGGCGATGATTGCGGGAGACATGCGCCGAGTTCAAGCCCGGACGCTGATGTCGGAGTGGCGAGCCGCCGCGAAAAATCCGTGTCTATCCGCGTCCATCCGTGGTTAAACTGGCCGCGCGATTATGGACTACGAAGCGGTCATCGGCCTGGAGACGCACGTCCAGCTCAAGACGAAGTCGAAGATGTGGTGCGGCTGCGCCAATGCGTTTGGCGCGGATCCGAACACAAACGTCTGCCCCGTCTGCCTTGGTCTGCCGGGCGTGCTGCCCGTGCCCAACGAAGAGGCACTGCGCCTCACCGTGCTTACCGGCTACCTGCTCAACTGCGAGATTCCCCGCTTCGCGAAGTTCGACCGGAAGAGCTATTTCTATCCGGACATGCCGAAGAATTACCAGATCACGCAATACGACAAGCCCTCGACGATAAACGGCTTCGTGGAGTTCGAGTTTAGTGGCGCAGGTTTCCAGCCTGCTGGCCGGCTGGAAGCCTGCACCACTCTCGCCCGCGTGCGCATCACCCGCGCGCATCTGGAGGAAGACGTGGGCAAGAGTTTCCACTTCGAGCGCAGCAGCGGCGTGGATTTCAACCGCGCCGGCGTGCCCCTCATGGAAATCGTTTCCGAACCGGACATCACCAGCGCAGACATGGCCTACGAGTACCTCAACGCGCTCAAGGAAATCCTCGTGCAAGGCGGCGTGAGCGATTGCGACATGGAGAAGGGCATGGTGCGCTGCGACGTGAACGTGAGCGTGCGGCCCGTCGGCACGAAGGAACTCGGCGCGAAGATCGAGATCAAAAACATGAACAGCTTTTCCGGCGTGCGCCGCGCGTTGGAATACGAAATCCCACGCCAAATCGAGGTGCTCAAGAGCGGCGGCAAGCTGATCCAATCCACCCGCCGCTGGGACGATGCGGCAGGCATCACCGAGGAGATGCGCACCAAGGAACACGCCCACGACTACCGCTATTTTCCGGACCCGGACTTGATGCCGCTGGCGCTGGATGATGCGTGGCTGGCCGAGGTGAAGTCGCGTGTGGTCGAGTTGCCGCTGGCGCGGAAGCAGCGGTTCATGCGCGACTACGGCCTGCCAGCCTCGGACGCCGAGACGTTCAAAAGCGACGTGCCGCTGGGCGATTACTTCGAGCACATTGCGAAGCAGGCGAAGAATCCGAAGGCGGTCGCCAACTGGGTGATCAACAACCTCCGGGCGAAGCTCGCTGAAGCGCAGGCCAGCCTTTCCAATCTCCGATTCAAGCCGGAAGCCCTGCTGGAACTGGTCGGCTTGGTCGAGAACAAAACCATCAGCAGTTCCGCCGCGCAACAAGTCTTTGCGGAGATGTTCGACACGGGCAAATCCCCGACAGCCATCGTCCAGGAAAAAGGTCTCGCCCAAGTCAGCGATACGGGTGCGATTGAGAAGTATTGCGATGAAGTCATCGCCGCGAACCCTGGCCCGGCGAATGATTTCAAATCCGGTAAAGCCGCCGCGCTGAATTTTCTCAAGGGCCAGGTGATGAAGCTCAGCAAGGGCAAAGCGAACCCGGCGCTGGTGGGCGAGATTTTGGAGCGGAAGTTGAAAGGCTGAGCAGGCCGAAGCGCGACGGCAGAGCCAGCTTTTCCACGAGCTTGACGTTTCATTCGCCGGCGGATATTCTCGCGCCATGAGAGCCGCGTGGGAGTTCCCGATCAGGGAAGTGAGCGACGTGGCGCATCTTGCCGTCACGAAGAAGCCCGGCGCAGAGGTTTTGGTGTCTGTGGCTGACTTTCGCAGCCCTCATCGCGGGCCCTGTCTTTCCCGCGTTTCCTCCGTTGTGAAAGGTCCAAGCCATGAAAAGGAATCTCCTCTGTCTCGTTCTGAATCTCGTGGCCACATCTGCGCTGGCGTGGCCTGATTATGAGCCGTTCAATTACACGTCTGGCGTCAACCTGGTCGGGCAAACCAATCCCGACGGATTGACGTGGACCGCGGCGGGGCCGCCCGGCTCGAATGTCGTGGTTCAGGCCGGGAATTTGACCGTGCCTGGGCTCGCGTCGCCCATTGGCAACCAGATTCTCTTCTATGGCGCTACCGGTCCCAGCGCGCGGTTTCCCATCGGGCCGACAACCAACCAGGGCACCGTGTTTTTCTCGTTCGCGCTGCGCGTGGCTGATCTGTCAGGCTTGAGCGTCATCGGCGACTATCTGGCCGGCTTCAACGACGCGGTTGGCACCCAGTCCACGACGCCTACGGTAGTCGGCACGCGGGTGTTGACGCGCCTGCTGGCCACGACCGGCGGGTATGTCATTGGGTTGGACAAAAGCTCCGGCGTTCCCGACAACTACAAGTGGGACACGCACTCATTCACGGTTAACGACACGGTCTTCATCGTCGGCAGTTACTCGTTCACCGTTGGAGCACCTCACACTGCCCGCCTCTGGATCAACCCGAATCCCGCTGACTTCGGCGCCGCGACGGCTCCGCCGGAAACGCTCAACTCGGTCTCCGGCACCGATCTGAAGCAGATCGCGAGCTTTATCTATTTCCAACGGCCGCAAGGCGTACAGCCGAAAGCGACGCTCGCCGACGAACTGCGGATCGGGCCGACCTGGGCTTCGGTGACACCGCCTGCAGCCCAGCCGCCCGCCAACGACCAGTGCACTGGGGCAATCGCCCTCACGAGTTGCGATCCCTACACGATGAGCACCGCCGACGCCACCTCCACTAGCGACCAAGTCCCGACCTGCGTCACCAGCTTCGGCAAAGGCGTGTGGTTTACCTACACTCCCGCCGCGGACGGCCCCATTACCGTGAGCACCTGTGGCAGCAGTTTCGACACGGTGTTGCAGGTGTACACAGGCAATTGCCAGGCGTTAACGCCGGTGGCCTGCAACAACGACAACGGACCCGCTTGTGGCGCCGTTCAGGCGAGTGTGACTTTCAATGGCATCGCGCGCACGACTTACTACCTTCTGGCTGGCGGCTTTCGCGCCGCCAGCGGCCTTCTGCAAATCCGAGTCCTAGATACGACGCCGCCGACCGTCACGTGTCCGAAAGACATCGTGGCCAACACTGATCCCGGCAAGTGTTCCCGGAGCAACGTCACTTTCGTCGCCAGCGCGAGCGACATCTGTGGCCTGACGAACTTCACGTGCGTTCCGCCGAGCGGCTCCACCTTCCCGAAAGGCGTGACGACCGTGACCTGCTCGGCCACTGATACGTCAGGCAACACCAGCCAATGCAGCTTCACCGTGACGATCCGCGACGCCGAGCTGCCCCAAGTCACCTGTCCAAAAGACATCGTGGCCAACACGGACCCAGGCCAGTGCTCGAAAAGCAACGTGACTTACGTGGCCACCGCCACGGACAACTGTCCCGGCGTTACGGTCACGTGCAGTCCACCCAGCGGCTCGACTTTCGCGAAAGGCGTGACGACGGTGACCTGCACCGCCACCGACGCCTCGGGCAATACCAACCAGTGCAGCTTCACCGTCACGATCCGCGATCAGGAACCGCCGCGTGTCACTTGTGCGCCCGCCATTGTGGCCAACACCGACCCGGGCCAATGCTCCAAGAGCAACGTGGTTTACACCGCCGTCGCCACCGACAACTGTCCTGGCGTGACGGTCCGGTGCGAGCCGCCCAGCGGTTCGACTTTCGCAAAAGGGGTGACGACGGTGGTTTGCACGGCCACCGATGCAGCCGGTAATACCAACCAGTGCAGCTTCACCGTCACGGTCCGCGATCTGGAGCCGCCGCGCGTAACTTGTGCGCCCGACCTCGTGGCCAACACGGACCCGGGCCAATGCTCCAAGAGCAACGTGGTTTACACCGCCGTCGCCACCGACAACTGTCCTGGCGTGACGGTCCGGTGCGAGCCGCCCAGCGGTTCGACTTTCGCGAAAGGGGTGACGACGGTGGTTTGCACGGCCACCGATGTGGCCGGTAATACCAACCAATGCAGCTTCACCGTCACGGTCCGCGACACCGAGCCGCCGGTCGTTCGTTGTCCGGGGAACATCCGGGTCACCACCACCAACACTGCCGGGCGGGCCGTTCGTTTCGTCTCGACGGCCTCCGACAATTGCGATCCGGCGCCGCAAGTCACCTGCACGCCGGCGTCGGGCACCGTATTCCCGGTGGGCAGCACGCGCGTCACCTGTAAGGCGTGTGACGCCAGCGGCAACTGCGGGACTTGTTCCTTCACCGTGACGGTGGAGCTTCAGTCCAACGTGGAGATTGACTATTTCCCGAACACCCTGGCCGTGGCGGAGTTGTGCTTCCCTGACGGGCGAACCGACACGGTGGCGCTGGCCGGGCCGACGACCGTGGAAGTCTCCATCGGGCCGGCGGGTCAGTGCAGTGACACAGATGGCGACGGACGGGACCAGGCGGCGACACGCATGACGCAGTTGGACCTCAGCGGCATGAGCGCACTGCTCGGGCCGGTGACCTTGAACCTCCGTCCTGTGACGCAACACCCGTTCCAGCCCACGCTCGGCGAGGTCGAGGAACTGGCCAACGCGCACCCGGGCATTCTGGACGTCCGGCCGTTTGAACCGACCGGCTCGTGCGACAGTTTCTTCGACGTGTATTTTGAAGTGCATGCCGGCGGCGTGGTGCTTCACAACCACACGCCCAAGCGGATGCGGACGGTGATTGACTACAAGCCGCCTGTCTCGGGCACGGCCTATGAAGACCCGACGCCGATCCCGCTTTTCGACGCGAACGAAAACCCGACGGGTTATTCGCTGTGCGCCACGCGGCACGTGCCGGAGCCGCCGGGGCCGGAGATTGACCATTTCTCGAACACGGTCGCGCAGGTGACGATTTGTCTCCCCGACGGGCGGACCACGGACGTGACGTTGAACGGGCCGACGACGGTGGAGGTGTCCATCGGGCCGGCGGGGGAATGCAGTGACACGGACAGCGACGGGCGGGACCAGGCGCGCACACTGATGACCGAGCTGAGTTTGAGCGGCACCAACCCGACGCTCGGGTCGGTGACATTGAACCTGCGGCCACAGACGAAGCACCCGTTCCTGCCCACGGTCGGAGAAATCGAGGAACAGGTCAACAACACGCCAGGGATTCTAGACCTGAAGCCTTTCACGGCCACCGGACTGTGCGACAGCTTCTTCGACGTGTTCTTCGAGGTGACGGTGGGAGGGAAGGCGTATCACAACCACTCGCCCAAGCGCATGCAGACGGTGATTGACCACAAACCGCCCGGACCGGGCACCGCCTACGAAGACCCGACCGCGATTCCGTTGTTCGATGATAATGAAAATCCGACGGGCATCTACCTCTGCCCCTCGCGCCACGTTCCGCAGCCGCCGCCGCCGGAGATTGACTATTTCTCAAACACCACCGCGCAGGTGACGCTGTGCCTGCCCAACGGGCAGTCCACGGACGTGAGCCTGGCCGGGCCGACGACCGTGGAAGTTTTCATCGGGCCGCAAGGCCAGTGCAGCGACACTGACAATAACGGGCGGGACCAAGCGCGGACATTGCTGACGCAGATGAGCCTCAGCGGGACGAGTTCGACGCTGGGTCTGGTGACTCTGAATCTTCGCGGCTCGGGACAGCATCCGTACCAATCTTCCGGCGGCCAGATCGAGGAGCAGGTGAACAACACGCCAGGGACTCTGGACGTGAAGCCCTTCAGGCCCATCGGGCTGTGCGACAGTTTCTTCGACGTGTTCTTCGAGGTGAAGGTGGCCGGCATGGTGCTTCACAACCACGTTCCCAAACGGATGCGGACGGTGATTGACCACAAGCCGCCCGGGCCGGGGGCGACCTACGAGGACCCGACGACCATTGAGTTGTTCGATCAAAACGAAAACCCGACGGGCGTCTATCTGTGCACGACGCGGCACGTCCCGCAGCCAGTGCCGACGGAGATTGACTACTTCCCAAACAGCGTGGCCCAGGTGGAATTGTGCACGAGCAACTCCTCGGAAACGGTGATGCTGGCGGGGCCGACAACCGTGGAAGTGAGCATTGACCCGGTCGGGCACGCCGCCGACATCGACGGCAACGGCCGGGAGCAGGTGACGACGCGCATGAAGCAACTGGACCTAAGCGGCGTGAGCAGCCTTGGGCCGGTGACGGTTCGCGTGCGCGATCCGGGCCTGCCGCCGTTCCAGGCGAGCACGGGCTTCATTGAGGAGCGGGTCAACGCGACGGCGGGGATTCTCGACTTGCCGCCGTTCACGGCGACCGGTTCGGCGGACAGTTGTTTCAACTTGTATCTCCAGCTCACGGTGCAAACGCCGAACGGCCCGCTGGTGTTGCACAACAACCAGCCCAAGCGAATGTGCAGCGTCATCACCCACAAGCCGCCGGGGCCGGCCACGCAGTACGAAAACCCGGAACAAATCCCACTGTACCTGGAGAATGGGCAATTCTCCGGCTTCTATCTTTGCCCGGCGCGGCACACGCCCAGTCCCACCAATGAGGTGGACACCTTCACCTACACGCTGGCGGGGATGGTGATTGAGGTTCAGGGTGGCCCGACGTTCTCGGTGAACCTTGCCGGCCCGACGGTGGTGCAGGTGGCCATCCCGCCCAACGGCGCTGCCGCCGACACCGACGGCGATGGCCGCGAACAGGTGGCGACGGAGATGCTTTCAATGAACCTTTCGGGCATCAGCCCGATGGGACCGGTGAACATGCACTTGAATCCGGCCCGCCACACGGTCGGCGAGATCGAAGAGCAGGCCAACAACACGGCTGGCATTCTCGACCTGCCGCCTTTCACGGCCACGGGCACGGCGGACAGTTTCTTCGATGTGTTTGTGGAAGTGACAATCCAGACGCCCAACGGGCCGCTGGTGCTTCACGCCACGAACGCGGTGCGCATGGCCAGTGTCATCACGCACAAGCCGCCCGCCTCAGGCACCTCATACACCCAGCCTGACACCCAGCGCGTGGCGTTGCTCGACCCGAAAGGAAACTTGGTCGCGTGGTTGACCCACGCCGCGCATACACCCAATCCTCCGCCTGAGATTGATTCCTTCGAGCAAGCGCGCGCCCAGATGGGTCTGCAGTTGCCCAACGGCGTCGCCGAAACGGTGCAGCTCGTCGGCCCGATGCAGATGCGCGTGAACATTCCACCGGACGGCCATCCTTGGGACACCGACGGCGATGGGCGCGAACAGGTGACGACAGAGATGCTCCTGCTCGATCTGCTCGGCGCCAGCTCGATGGGACCGGTCGAGCTGCGGCTCAACCCGTCGCACCAAACGCTCGGTGAAATCGAAGAAGTGGCGAACAACACAGCCGGCGTGCTGGATGTGCCGCCGTTCACGGCAATGGGCAGCGCCGACAGCTTCTTCGACGTGTTTGCGGAACTGCTGCTCGGCGGCCAGGTGTTCTATCCGGCGCAGCCGATTCGCCTCCAAGGCCGGATTACGCACAAACCGCCCGGCCCGGGAGAGTCGTATGCAAATCCGTCATCGCAGCCGGTCTCGCTGCTGGATGCCACAGGCCATCCAACTGGCATCGCCCTAGTACGCGAGGTCCTCACGCCCAATCCCACGAACGAGATTGACACGTTCAACTACTCCCTGTCCCACGCGCGGATCGAGTTTCCCGGCGGCCCCGTCGCGGAAGTAGTCTTGGCCGGCTCGGCAGTGGAGCGTGTCGCCGTCCCGCCCAACGGCGCGGCGAGTGACACCGACGGCAACGGGCTTGACCAGGTCCAAACGGAGATGCTCATGCTAGACCTTCACGGCGCCAGCCCGATCGGGGCGGTAAGCATGCATCTCGATCCGAGCCGGCCCACATTGGGCCAGATTGAGGAGCGCGTGAACAACACGCCGGGAAAACTCGACCTGCCACCTTTCACCGCCACGGGCACCGCGAACAGTTTCTTCGACATCTTTGTGGAAGTGACCTTCAACGGCCAAGTGTTGCACGGGACGAATTCCCTTCATCTCGCCAGCGTGATCAGCCACAAGCCGCCAGGCCCGGGCGAGTCCTACGAGTATCCCGGCGCGCAGAAAATCGCGTTGCTGGGCACGAACGGGAATTTCGTCGCCTGGCTGATTCTCAGTTCGCACGTGCCCCAGCCGCCGCCGGAGATTGACGTCTTCAACTGGTCGCGGGCGCTCGTGTCAATCCAGTTGCCCAACGGCAGCAATGAAACCGTCCGGCTCAGCGGCCCGGCCACGGTGCGCGTGGACATTCCGCCCAATGGCCAGGCCGCCGACACCGATGGCAACGGCCTCGACCAGGTGCCGACGGAAATGCTGGCGCTCGATCTTCACGGGACCAGTTCGATGGGCGCGGTGACGATGCGACTTGATCCCACACGCCGGACCTTCGGCCAGATCGAAGAGCAGGCCAACAACACGGCGGGTATCCTCGACGTGCCGCCTTTCACCGCGACAGGCAGCGCCAACAGCTTCTTCGACGTGTTCGCGGAGTTGGTGATTGGCCCGACGGTGTTCCGCCCAGCCCTGCCGGTGCATCTGCAAGCGGTGATCTACCACAAGCCGCCAGAGGCAGGCGAGACGTTTGCCCGGCCCACGCTCGGGCCGATCCCGTTGCTCACGCCCGAAGGCTGGCCCACGGGCCTCTTCCTGGCGGGCGGCTCGCTCCTGCCCGCGCCACCGCAACTGGCCATCCGGCTCGTGGGGCGCGACCAGGTCGAAATCTCCTGGCCCTACCCGTCCGAGGGCTTCCTTCTCCAATTCAAGGAAACGCTTGGTCCAACCCTCCTGTGGCAAACCTACACCGGCGCGCCCCAACTCATCAACAACCGCTGGGTCGTCGTGATGCCCCACGACCGGCCGCTGCGCTTCTACCGGCTCTTCAAGCCGGGACTTTGAATCTGGACGGAAGCGGCAACGAGAAAAGTCCGCCGGCGGGACGATCGTTCGTCACGCCGGCGGGGTTGGAGACCCCAAAGCAAACCCCACTCAATCTTCGTCCGGATCGTCGTAATCCGGCACTACACGGTAGAACCGTAGCGAGAAACTCCGCGTGTCGTCGTCCACCACGCTGACGCCGTCTTCGCCGTTGATGTCGCTCGCGACCTCCTCCCAATCCACCAGGTTCGTCGTCGCTTCGAGGCGGAACGGCATGCCGGGGAGCGCCGGCATTCGCAGGTGCAGACCGCCGACATCAAGCAGCTCCGGTGAATGCAGCGGCCAGTCGTTGTCGAGAATCACCACTCCGGCGCGCGCGGGTCGGCCGATTTCGTAAGTCGGCGGAACGACCGGCGGCGGCACGAGGCGCAACAGCACAGTTTCGATGCGCTCCCGCAGGTTGTCGTCAATCGGCGTGATGACGATGCGCGCGCCGCGGCGGCCCGCCGGGATCGTCAGCGAATTCGGAATGGTCACGTAGTCCACGCCGTTCGAGGCGGTGCCGTGGATCGCGTAGAAGACAGTCAACGTGTCGTTCGTCGGGCCGGTGCGGCGGATGCGGAACGTGGCGGTGTTCGTTGTGCCTTCGCGCGCGACGGCGTCGGGGGCCATGATGCGCACCACGGGCAGGTCGTTCGGTCCGCGCACGGTGATTTCAATGGGCCGTGAGCGGGTGCTGGCGCCGAGGTTGTCGGTGGCCACGGCGGTCAGGATGTGGCGGCCTGGCGGCACGTTCGACCAGATGAGCGAGAACGGACGCAGCATCGTGTTGTCCGTGAGCACGCCGGGGTCAACGTTTGACAGGCGTACCGGCGCGGTGTCGAGAATGACGACGAGACTGTGCGCGACGCCGAGGCTGTTCGAGCCGTCGAAGAACTCCACGGTGGTCACCCAACCGTCGGGATCGCCGGCTGCCGCTACCAGCCGCAAGTGCAGCGGCGCGCCAAACACCGCGCCGTTCGGCGGGCTGACGATGGCCACCGTGGGAGGCCGGTTGGGCGCGTCGTTGTCGCGAATCCAGGCGACGTCGCGGCCCGGAACGCCAACGAGGTAGCAATTGGGCGTGACGGTGTTGCTCAGCACGCACGGAGGTTGCAGCAACCCGATGATGACCGACTCCGTTCCCTCCACGAGCGTGTCGTGAAGCGGAATCACCTCGATGAACGCCGCCGGCGAATTCGAGGGAATCGTGACCACGCCCGAAAGCGCCATGTAATCCACGCCGTTCGAGGCCGTACCGCCGACCCGATAGTGGACGGTGAGGGGCTGGCCCGTGCCGCCCGTGCTCGTGACTTTGAATTTCGCGCTGTCAAACGCGGGCAGGAGCGGAGTCGGCTCGGTGGCGATCGGGTCCACCGCCTCGATCGTCACCACGGGCACGGGCGGAATCGGCGCGACAATGATGCGCACCGGGTCGGTGAGCGAGACGGCGCCGAGGTTGTCCGTGGCCCGGGCGGTCAGCGTGTAAAGTCCGGCGGGCACGTTCGACCAGACCATCGAGAATTTCTGCAACAGGCCGGGCGGCGGCGGGACGATGAAGAGCATCTCCTGCTCACCAATCTTGGTGTTGTTCGCGAAGAACTCGACCTTGCCCACCCAGCCGTCCGGGTCCCGCGCCGCAACGTCAATTTCGATGTCCGAACCGGGCCGGTAAATGTCGCCGGCCTGCGGATGCACGATCTCGGCCTTGGGCGACAGGTTGCCGTCATTGTCGAAGATGTAAGCGACGGCGCGATGCGGATCGCCGACGATGTAACAACCGGGTGGCGGCGGATCAATGGCCGGGCACACGACCGGTACGAGCACGGCGACGACTGTCTCCGTCGGCTCGGGCAGCTTGTCGTCAATCGGGTCCACGACGATTCGCGCGCAATGTGAGCCGCGCGGGATCGTGACCTGGCCGGACAATGGGCGGTAATCTACTCCGTTGATGGCTGTGCCTTCCAACCGGTAGAACACGGTGAGGTCGTCATTCGTCTCGCCGCGCCGGAAGACAGTGAAGGTTGCGGTTTTCGGATTGAGCGAAACGGGTGTCGGGTCGGTCGGGTTCGGTCCGCCCAGGTGCGTGGGCAACGGCGCCCACAGCGGGCCTTCGCACGCGAACGGATCGCTGGCGTAGATCGTCACGACCGGCGGGCGCGGCGGCGGCAGGACTCTGATGCGCACCGGGGCGGACCATGACGACGCGCCATCATTGTCCGTCGCTTTCGCTGTGAGAATGTGGAGTCCGGGTGGCGCGTGCTGCCACAGGAGCCGGAAAAGTTGCTCGGGCCAAACGCCGCCCGGATCGTTTCCGCCGATGGTGCCGAGCGAGTTGGTCACGGTGCCCAGACTGTTCGTGCCGTCGAAGAACTCGACGGTGCGCACGTGGCCGTCGGGGTCTTGCGCTGCCGCCAGGAGCTTGATATCCACCGCCGCTTCGAACACGTCGCCGTCCTCTGGTCGCACGATCGCCACGCGCGGCGGGCAATTCGTCGGCGGGAAGTCGTTGTCGCGAATCACCGCGCGGGCGACGTTGTTGCTGCCGATGCGATACCACCAGACCGGCGTGATGTTCGTGGGCGAGACGAGCGGGTGCGGCTCGAGTTTCAGGACCACGCTTTCAAGGCCTTCCACAAGGTTATCATCGAGTGGGTTGACGATGATGTTCGCCGAGGGGGCGCCGGCGGGAATCAACACGCGGCCCGAAAGGAGTTGGTAATCCACGCCGTTCGACGCGGTGCCGCCGATGTCGTAGAAAACCACCAACGGGGACGCCGTGCTGCCGGTGCGCGTGACCTCGAACACGGCTGGATCAATCACCGTGAGCACACCCGGCTCGGTCGCGATGGGATCCGGCGCGGTGATGTTGACAACGGGCGGCTCAACGTGCGGCACGACGCGGATATCCACCGGCTGCGAGCGTGAGGATTCGCCGTCGTTGTCCGTGGCCACGGCGTGAAGCACGTAGTGGCCGGGCGGCACGTTGGACCAAACCATCGTGAACGGCGGAAGCACCGGCGAGGGAGTGGCGACATTGTTCGAGACGACGCCCAGGCTGTTCGTGCCTTCAAAGAACTCGACCGTCGTCACGTAGCCGTCGTAATCGCGAGCCAGCGCGGCGAGCCGGATGTCCGCCGGCGCGAGGAAGACCTCCCCGTCCTCGGGCTTCACGAGCCGCACGACTGGCGGATGGTTTGGCGGCGAGTCGTTGTCGAGGATCGCAGCCTTCGCAGCGTTCGCCCGGCCCAGCACGTAGCAATCGGCCGGTGGCGGGAAGGTGGTGATGCAGATGGGAGGAACGAGTTTCAGGATGACGCTCTCCGTGCCCTCGACGAGTGCGTCGTCAATCGGCCTGACCACGACTTCCACGGCGCGATCGCCGGCGGGGATTTCCACGCTATGAGGCAGCTCTGCGTAGTCCACGCCGTTCGAGGCTGTGCCGCCGAGGCGGTAGAAGACCGTGAGCGCGGCATTGGTCGGGCCGCGGCGGTGAATCTTGAACGTGGCCGTGTCGAGGTGCGTGCCCGTCGGGTCCGGTTCAGCGGCGATGGGATCGGTAGCGCGCACGGTCACGACCGGGCACGGCGGCGGTTCGAGCACCGTGATGTGCACGGGCGCGGAGCGCGTGCTGTCGCCGTCGTTGTCGGTGGCGACGGCGGTCAAGACGTGACGGCCGGGCGATGGATTCGACCACATGAGCCGGAACAAATCGCCCGGAACGGGAATCGGGATCGGCCCGCCGGGCGGAATCGGCGCCAGGTCAAGCACCGGGAACAAATCGCCATCGAGATCGAGCGTCGGGTCGGCCAACGGATCGAGTCCGGAAAGGAGCGATGTGGCCAACGGGCGGTTCGTCACGATGCCGAGGCTGACGTTGCCGTCGAAGAATTCGACGGTGCGAACGCGGCCATCGCTGTCGTGGGCGCGAGCCACAAGCAGGATGTCGTCGTCCGCTTCGAAGATTGCGCCGTCCGGCGGGTTGACGAGCGCCACGGACGGCGGGCGATTCGTCGGCTCGAAATCATTGTCCGCGATTTCGGCAGCAGCGACGCTCGGCCACGTCACAATGTAAGGCGGCGGCCAGACGGGCGGTTGTTGCAGAGCGATGACGACGGACTCGCTGCCCTCCACGAGGAAGTCGTCAATCGGATCCACCGTGACCGGTGCGAAATAGGCGCCCGTTGGGATCGTAACCATCCCCGGTAGGAACTGGTAGTCCGCGCCATTATCCGCCGTGCCGCCGAGGGCGTATTGTACCGTGAGCGGCGCATTGGCGGGGCCGACGCGTACGACGAGAAAAGTTGCCGGGTCCGAACCCTCCTCCGCCGCGCTCGGGTCGAGGGCGAGCACGAGCACCTGCGGCGGCCAGGGCGGGTTGTCGGCGTTGACGTTCGAGAGGAAACCGAACGCGCCGAGCCACAGCCCGGCGATTGCACACAGCCAGCGTGAAGTTTTCATAGGCATAGGTGAATGGCACTTCAAAGTTAATGTCCGATTCCAATGGCTAGACTCGTGCCACCGATGCGGAAGTTGCGAAACGCGCAGAAAATCGGCTGGTTTGGCTTCGACCAGTTTCAGGGGGAACCCTGGTGTTGGTGCATTTCACCCAACGATTGGCCAGGCTGCGGGTGAACCTTCCCAGCCATGAAGAAGCGAGCCGACCAAGAAGAACAGGGCTACGGCGTAAGCGTCGCCCGATAAAATTCCAACGACGGGAAGTTGGTGCCGGTAAGCGTCTCCAGAAAATAAAGCGTCCCCGAACCGTCGAAGATTTCCAATTGTTGTCCTGTGGTCCAAGGCGTGGCAACGACATTGGTCGCGCGGTCGAGCGTGAACCTCTGGTCGGTCTTTCCGCCGAAAAGAAAGATGTTGTAAACCGGACCCGGGTCGTTCGTGGCCACGCGCGAATAGTCGAGGATCGAAATCGGCGTGGCGTCCGGCACGACCTGGCTGCGCAGGATCACGCCTTCGACACCGACGACGACCAATTGGTCGGAATCCGTGGCGGCTGCGTAAAGCGGCTTTTTCGTGATCGTGCCGCGGCTGGTCCAGGTCACCAGGTTGCTGCTGCTCAACACGGTGCCACTCAGGCCTACGGCGAACCACGTGTCCCCGACAAACGCCGCGTCGGTCAGCCAATTGGCCGTGCCACTTGTGCGTGCGGTCCAGTTCGAGCCGTTTGTGCTCGTGAGGATGGTTCCGTTTTGGCCGACAGCGAGCAGCGTTTTGTTGAGCCAACGGATGCGGTAGAGCCAGTTCGTCGTGCCGGACGCGCGTTTCGTCCAGAAGATGCCATCGGCGCTGGTGAGCAGCGTGCCGTTGTCGCCGGAAGCCGCGAGGCCGCCCGCCCATTCCGTGACGCTGCTCAGAAGATTCGTGTTGCCGGACGTGCGCGCCGTCCAGTTGGTGCCATTCGGGCTCGTGAAGATCAAGCCGCGCGCGCCGGTGACCACGTAAAGAGAGTTGCTCAACACAGCGACGCCTTGGAGATCATTCGTCGTGGGCCGGTTTGGAACCGAATACCAAACAACGCCGAGCGTGCTCACCGTTTGAGTGAAAGTGCCACTCTGGTTCGTGATGACGACGTTGGTCGGCATATTCGGACTGTAAAGCATCGTGCCCGTGTCGCCCACGGCCAGGAGCAGGTTCGTGCTTCCGCCCACGCCAAGAAGCGTCGTGTTCGTCACGACAGGCGGCACAACTTCCAACGTCCAATCCACTCCGCCACCGCTCGTCATGATCGTTCCGTAATCGCCTGCGGCCACGTAGAGGCTGGGCAGGCGCGTCACGTCCCAAAGCCAGTTGCGCACGCTGTCGTAAGGGGTGAGCCAGAAGTACGGCGCGTTCGTGGACTGATAGCCTTCCGACTGCATGCCGGTCTGGCCCGCAATGAGAAAGAACCCCGGCAGACCGATGGCCGAATAATAGGACCAAGCTGGCGGGCCGTTAGTCTTGGTGAGTTCATCCGACCAAATCGCGCCATCCAGCACGCGCACCTCGTTCGTGCCGGCCACCAGCCGATCCTGTCCACCCGTGGCCGCGCATTGCAGGGCCTTCGCCGCGCCGGTCGCTTCCGGAAACCAGTTCGCCCCACCGTTGGTGCTCGAGAGCGTGACGCCGCCTTCGCCCACGGCGGTGAAACGACCGTTGCCGAAGTGAACGCGATTCAAGTGCTCGCTGGTGCCACTAGTACGCCCGACCCAATTCGTCCCGTTCGCGCTGGTGCGGATGACCCCATCCTCGCCGACCGCCACGAAGGCGCCGGCGCCCGCCGCCACGCCGCGCAAATAGTTGGTTGTGCCGCTGTCTTGCTTCTTCCAAGTCGCGCCGTTCGGGCTGGTGAAGATCGCGCCGTTGTCACCGGCGGCCACGAGCAGACTGGGCGACGCGGTCACGGCTTCGAGCCAGTCGGTCGTCGGGCCATCGAGCAACGTGCCGGTCTGCCAGCCGGCGGTGACATCGTCGGTGTAAAGCACGATGCCATTCTCGCCGGTGATCACGACGCGCTGGCCGAGAAACGTGACGCCGCGCAGCCAGTTGGTTACCCCAGTGTCACGCGGCAGCCAGAGGTCGAGGTCCGAGCTGGTGAACACCTGCCCGAAATAGGCGACCTGAACGGCGAGAGAGAGCGCAGGTGAAAACGCCATGTCTACCACGTTGCCGCCGTGCGGTGTCGGATTGGACCAACGCCAGCGGAGGGGGAAATCCACGGCGTCGGCGATGGACATGAAACCGAGAAGAGTCGCGAGCGCCAGCGGCAGCCGCCGACGGGGGCCGGCTGGCTGCCGACTCGCAATCCCCTCGACATCCCGGCGATGGCGGCGGTCTTCCAACCTCTGGAGTTTCAGCGGGTCCACGGCATCAAGGATTCACATGATGGCTTCACAGACGCGCTAGGGCCTCCACGGGTTTCGCCGCAAAGGTTTCCGCCGGCAGCCACAAGGCGAACACGCATCCCGCCGGCGTGCTGGAGGCCAGTTCAAGTTCCGCGCCGAGATGGTTGGCCAGTTGTTTGCATAGCGCCAACCCGATGCCCGTGCCGCCGGCCTTCGACGAACCGCACGGCATGAACAGCGCCACGCCCGCCGGAAACCCGCCGCCCTCGTCGCGCACCTCGAAGACAAGCCGGCTCTCGCCGCGTCGCGCGACCAACCCCACCGCCTTGCCCCGCGGTGTGGCCTGCGCCGCGTTTTCGAGGAGATTTACGAGAATCAGCGCGACAAGGTTCGCAACCCGGTTCGGCAGTTCCGCATCGGCCTGGATTAGTGCGGTGAAATTCACGCCGCGGTCGCGTGCCAGCGGCTGCACGCGATTGCGAACGATTTGTTCCAGTTCGGCGAGAGTCACCTTGTAGCCCGCGTCCGACTGCTCCTCGCGAAGCACGCCGACGACCTGCTGAATCATCGATTGCATCCGCTGCGTGGAGGCGACCGCCTGCTGCCAATCGCCTTCCCCCGCGGGTTCGGTCGCTGCGCCGCGTGCGGTGACATAGTTCTGCAAACCAGACAGCGGATTCTTCAGGCCGTGAATCAAGTGCGCCGCCACGGCGCCGAGCGCGGAAGTCTTGGCGGCCAGCGCCAGTTCCTGGTTGGCCCGCACCAGGTCCTCCGTGCGCTCGGCCAGCGACTGCTGCGCGCGCCGCAAGCGTCGGAACGCCCAAGCCAGCGCGGCGCCGAGGATGCCGCTGCCGGCCACAAACGTCAGCCCGGCCTGCAACGCCAGATGCCGGTCAAGGCGCGCGTATTCGGCGGCGATGCTGTTGCCTTCCACGAGAAACTGCGCGATGCCGGCCAGCGGCCCGCCTTCCTCGTGCAAAGGCACGAAAACTTCCAGCAGCGGGATTGTTCCCGTCGGCGCGGTTTCGTCGGGATAAAACAGCGCGGCCATTTCGGCCCGGGGATGGAACCGGCTCACGGGTCGTAGCGATTTCAACCTCCGCAAGTCCACGTCCGCCTGTTCGCTCTCAATCAGGTACGGCGGGAAGCTCTCCACATGCCGGCCTTCGGGATCGAACAACCGCACGCCCAACACGCCGCGAAGTTGCGAGCTTTTCAGCGCGACGCTCAACGGGTCGCCCGCCGTCAACGTCGGTCCGGCCAATCCGTCCTTCACGTCTTCGGCGTAGTGCCACATCGCGATCGCGTAAAGCGCCGCACCGTCGCGCCCGGCGATCTGTTCGCGGATGCGGACGCGCGCCTGGAGTGTGGCAAAGCCCACCACGCCCGCCAGCACGAGCAGCGCGAGCGGAATCACCAGCGCCGGCAAGCGCCGCGAGCGCAGCATCGCTGCTTCGGGGGAGCGGAGTGTTTCCATGCGCAAAGCCGGGCGGCTCAGAATTCCCACTGCAACAGACCGCTGACGGTGTTCACCGTGTAGGTTTCCAGTGCGTCGTTGGACAGCGTTTCTTCGCGCTCGAAGCTGGTGACGAGTCTGAGATGCCGCGACAAGTCGCGTTCGAGCCGGAAGCTCACCACCCACTCTGTGCGCCGGCGTTTGGCCGGGTCCGTGGCGCTGACCGTCTGCGTGCGGTAGTCGTAATTCCGGACCTTGCCCTCGGCGGCAACCTCCCACGGCTTGGCGCGATAGAGAACCTGGGCGCTGCCGTGGAACTCCGTGTAATCCGCGAAGCCGCCGCCGTTCTCGCTCGTGGCCCGCCCGCCAAGCTTCGCGGTCGTGCGCCAGCGCTTCGGCTCGTCCCAGTAGTGACGCCACGCGAGGACCGCCTCCTGTTGAAACCGTTCGCGCTGCGTGCCCGCGATGGGCGTGCCGGTGCTCGTGAGCGCGGCTTCCGTGTCAAACCAGCGCCAGGCCGGTTCGTAGCTGAGGCTGACGTGCGAGTTGTGGCCGTAAGTGTGACCCGCCGTGAATTTCCCGCCGGCTTTCCACGAATCGTCCAGCGGTTGCTCGAAATACTGCCGCGTGACGACGCCTTCGAGCGCCAGCCAGAACTGCCCGGGCAGATGGAGACGGAGGCCCGGTCGCGCCGTGAGCGTGTGGCCGCGCACCGCCGCACTGTGCGAGGAGGCGTTCGTTCCCCCGCCGGCAGGGTCCAGGAACGTGAGGTCGAGAAACTGGTCCTGGTAGAAATACTCCGCGGCGAGTGAGGTTCTGACTGCGGCGCTGAAATTCTGTTCCACCTGCGCTTGCGCAAACGCCGTGTATTCGTCGTGCGAGGGAGAGAGGGACAGGAAATGATCCACGTCCGCGCTCGCGAAGAGATTGATTTGCGGACCGGCGGGAGCGAGGCGCAGCACCATCACGTCCGCGCCACCGGAAACAAAGGCGCTGCCCTGCGGATTGGCGTGGGAGAGGAAGACGTTGTCTTTGTAGCCGCCGCCGCCGCGCACGGTATGGACGGCATCCCAGACCGCGGGCAAAGGCAGGGCTTCGGGCATTTGCGCCCGCAAGCCCAGTCCGGTGAATCCGATGAGGGTAGCGGCCATACGTCGGTTCCACTTCGCACTCCGCCGCCGGGCCGCGGCCACTGCCGGCAGTTCGCGGCCAAGCCGTCCCTCGCCCGTGGACTTGACGCGAGGCAAATTCAACCCTGGAGCCCGTTAGTCGTCTCCCCGACGGGTCCGGCCTCCAGAGTCCCGGAGGGCGGCAGTGCGGATGTTGTCCAGCAATTCGCGATACTCGGTCAGTTTGTCCGCCAGTTCGGCCTGGCGTTCCTTGTATTCCTTGCGCATCTCCTTGGCGCGCTCGAGCCATTGGAGGCGCAATTCCCGAAGCTGCTCCCGGATGGCGGCGCGCTCGCGGTCGTTGGCGCCCTGCAACTTCTTCTTGAGCGTCTCCTGTTGCAACAGATACACGCGGGCGTCCTGCTTGAACCGTTCGATGCGCGCCAGCACTTCCGGCGGGAACTTGGTCCGCTCCGTGAGGGCGGGCCGCAGGCTCGCGGTGGCCGTGTTTGCGTCCGTCACGGTCAGCTTCTCCGGCAGCACGGCCGTCCCGACGCGCTTGGGAGCGAGCGTGTTGAGCGGATTGGTCTGGGCCGGAGCACCGGCGGCGAGGACCGCCACCGCGCCAACCACAGCCAGATGTTTCGTCAGTTTCATCGCACTCGTGGCGCTTCGATTCGATTGCCGTGAGACGCACTACCCATAACGCAACGACACGTCAGCTTCAAACGAAAAGGCAAACGCCGTGCCAGCCGGGTCATCGCGGTGCAGAGCCTTGCGGGACCGCACGTTGGACGAATTCGCCTTGCGCCGGCAGCCGGAAGGTGTCGGGTGAATGGGCCAAAAGCTTGGAAGGCGACGAGCGCGGTTGGGCGAAATTCCCCAACGAGCTTCCATCACTCCGATGCTCCGTCACCGCGTCCCGTTGCGTCGGGTTTCTCAACCCGTCAGCCGGTAGCGCAGGTAGTCGCGTGTCACGCCCAGCAGGCGCGCGGCGGCGGAAACGTTGTTGTCCGTCTGCTTCAGCGCGTGGTCAATCAACCGGCGGATGGCGGCGTCCAAATCAAAGCCCTGCTCGGGGAAACGGAATCCAGAGTTGAACCAATCATCGCCCGGGGCTGTGGCTTCCGGATGGGCCGGGGTTTCCAAGTTCGCGAAATCCAGTTCCGCGCTGTCCTCGAACACGATGGCACGCTCCAGTTCGTGCGCCAGCTCGCGCACGTTGCCGGGCCACGGATACGCACCGAGCCGCCGCCGGCCCGCAGCGCTGATGGACTTCGCCGGAAGCCGGTGCCGGCAGCACAGCCTTTCCATCAGGATTTCCCCCAGCTTCAGCAAGTCCTCGCCGCGCGCGCGCAACGCCGGAATTTGAATCCGATACAAATCCAGCCGGTGAAACAGGTCCTCGCGAAATTGCCCGGTGGCAACGAGTTGCTTGAGGTCCTTATTCGTCGCGGCGATGACCCGCGCGTCCACCGGAATCTCGCGCGTGCCGCCCACCCGCCGGACGCGGTGATCCTCGATGGCCTTGAGCACCTTGGCCTGCAATGCCGACGAAAGGCTGGGCAGCTCGTCGAGAAAAAGCGTGCCACCGTCGGCCGCCTCGAACAAACCCATCCGCGCCGTGCGCGCGTCGGTGAACGCGCCGCGTTCGTGGCCGAACAACTCGGACTCGGCCAGCGTTTCCGGCAACGCCGGGCAGTTGATTTCCACCAGCGGCTGTTGCGAGCGCGGGCCCTGCTGATGCAACCACCGTGCGATGCTGGTCTTGCCCGTGCCCGTTTCGCCCTCGATGAGCACCGGCGGCAAGTGCTCCTCCATGCGCCGGTCGGCGGCGAGGATTTTGTCCAGTTGTTGTTGCAGCGCCGCAAGTGAGCGTCCGAAAAACAGGCCCTCGGCGGCGGATTCGCGGCGATGCTCCTCGATGCGCACGGCTTGTTTCGTCTTGCGCGCGCGGGCGATGACGAGCGGGAGCTCCGCCACGTCGAAGGGTTTCACCAGGTAATCCAGCGCGCCAAGCTTCATGGCCTCGACCGCGCCCGCCACGCCGCCTTCCGCAGTCATGACAATGACTCCGGTGTTCGCGGGAAACTTCTTCTCCGCCAGCAGCGTCGTGCCGCGGCCATCCGGCAAGTTCACGTCCAACAACGCGCAGTCGAAGCTCCCTTCCGCCAGCGCCTGCTGCGCCGCGGCCAGTGTGCCCACGCCCGTCACGTCCGCGCCCAGCGATTCGAGATGCGCCGCGATTTGTTTGCGCAGCAGCGATTCGTCCTCGACCACGAGGAGGTCCAGCCCCGCCAGCAGCTTGGTCGGCATGGCGCACTTATGCCTGAGCCACGCCCTGACGGCGACAAGAAAAGTCGCGAGCCGCAGCCTCGTCGAAGCGCGGACAGCCGCGTTTGTGCGGGGCATTCCAGTCCGATCGTGGAACCCAGAAATCGTGCATCTGCCGCCAGTTGCCGTGAGCCGTGGGCGCGCTCGGAATGTCCAGAGCGATGAAGATTGCGCTGCGCTTCCGGGCACGACATCCTGAAACGCATGAAATCGTGGGATGGCGCATGGGTGCGGGCTTCGCTCGCCTTGGCATGGCTCCTTGCCTGTTCGCTTCTCGTTGGCTTGGGCGCGGGCTGTGCGGCGCGAACGGTCAAGAGCGCCAGCTCGACCCGGAAACCGGTGGACATCGGCCAGGGAAAAGGAAGCACCCAAACTTACCAGGTGCGCCGCGTGCCCCCGGGCAGGATTGAACTCGACGGACGCGCCGCTGAATCCGCTTGGGCGCAGGCCGCGGCGGAGCGGCACTTCGTTTTCCCGTGGAAGCAAGCGCTGGCGCCCGCCACGGAGTTCCGCGCCCTTTGGGACGACGCGCATTTCTATTTCACTTTCCGCGTGCAAGACGCCGACATCTTTGTGCTGGACCGATTCCGCGACGAGCAGGACGCCGTTTTCGAAGACCGCGTGGAAATCTACCTCTGCCGCGACGAGCGCATGGAAGGCTATTTCTGCTTCGAGGTGGACTCGCGTGGGCGGGCGTTCGACTACCGCACGCAGTTTTACCGGCAGTTCGATTCAACATGGGATTTGCCGGGCTTGGAGACAAAGGCGTCGCCGTTGCCCGACGGCTACGAGGTGGAAGGCCGCATTCCGTTGAGAAGTTTCGTCGCGCTGGGATTTCCGGCGGTGCGGCCGGGCGTGAGAATCCGCTGCGGCCTGTATCGGGCCGAGTTCAGCCATGACCGCAGCGGGCGCCCAATCACGCCGCGTGAAAGCCTGCACAACTTGGGCAGGCAGATTGAAGGCCCGCCGCCCATCGAGGAGTGGATGAGCTGGGTGGATCCGAAAACGAAAGAACCCGACTTCCATGTGCCGGCCTCGTTGGGCTGGCTGGAGTTTGTGAAATGAAATCTGGTCGAGGCGGAGCCAAACCCGAGTCAGCCGACAACCTGACGAGGCTTCGCCTCGCGACGGCGCAGTCACGGCGCGGCTTTCTCAAATGCGGCTCAGCTCTCGCCGGGGGCCTGGCATTTGGCGCGTCAATCTGGCCGGCGCTGGCCCAAGCGAAGCCCAAGACTTCGGGACTGACGGTCGCTGACTTGCCGAGAGGCGTTGCGCCGAAAGCCGTTTCCTTTTCGCATTTTCCGAGTCGCCTGCACGCATTCGTTTGGCGCAACTGGCCGCTCGTCACGCCGAAGCGCATGGCGCGGGTTGTCGGGGCGAAGCCGGCGGACATCGTGCGCATGGGCCGCGCGATGGGCTTGGGTGCACCGCCGCGCGTCACGCGCGACCAGCAGGCGCGCTCCTACATCACCGTCATCAAGCGCAACTGGCATCTCCTCCCGTACGAGCAACTTCTCGACTTGCTCGGCTGGGCGCCGGAGCAACTGGCCTTCACGTTGCGCGAAGATGATTTCCTGTGGGTCAAACTCGGCAGTCTCAAACCCCAATGCGAGCCGTTACGGTATCAGCCGCCGGACGAGCAGGCACGGCAACGTGAACTCGAAATTGCCCGCATCGTGCGCGAGGAGTTCCCACGCGGCGTCACCCGCGCGGAGGAGCCGCTGTTTGGCTTCGTTTCCCAGCTTTCGCGCAAGCCGGCCCAACCCTCAACCCTCAACCCTCAACCCTCAACCAGCCTGCGCTTCTGCTACTCCTACTTCGCGCTTTACGGCGACCCATTGCTGGAAAGGCACGCCGACCCGTACCCCGAAGGCTTGCTCGCGCGCCTGGCGCAGGTGGGCGTGAACGGCGTGTGGCTGCAAGCCGTGCTGCACAAGCTGGCGCCGTTTCCCTGGGAACCGGATCGCAGTACGCGGTACGAGGAACGATTGAAGAACTTGCGGACGCTCGTGGCCCGGGCGCGCAAGCACGGCATCCGGGTTCTCCTCTATCTCAACGAGCCGCGGGCCATGCCGCTGCGATTCTTCGAGAACCGGCCTCACCTCAAAGGCGTTGTCGAGGGCGACCACGCGGCGATGTGCACGAGCGTTCCCGAAGTTCAGCAATTCATCGTGAACTCCGTGGCGACCCTCTGCCGCGCCGTGCCCGACTTGGGAGGAATCTTCAGCATCAGCGGTTCGGAAAACCTGACCAACTGCTGGTCGCACGGCGCCGGGGCGAAGTGCCCGCGTTGCGGAAAACGCCCGCCAGCCGAGGTCGTCGCCGAAGTCAACCGGCTCTTCGTGGACGGGATCAAGAAAGCCGGCAGGTCCGCGCAGTTTATCGTCTGGGACTGGGGCTGGAATGATTCCTGGGCGGGCGACGTGATCCGCCAGTTGCCGGCGGAAGCCGCGTTGCAGAGCGTGAGCGAATGGAGCTTGCCCATCGAACGCGGCGGCGTGAAATCGGTGGTGGGCGAGTATTCCATCTCCGCCATCGGCCCGGGCCCACGCGCGCAACGGCACTGGAAGATTGCGCGCGAGCGCGGCCTGAAAACGATCGCCAAGATCCAAGCCGGATGCACCTGGGAACTTTCCGCCGTGCCCTACATTCCCGCCGTGGAAAACGTCGCGCGCCACGCGGAGAACCTGCGCGGCGCCAACGTCAACGGCCTGATGCTCGGCTGGACGCTCGGGGGCTATCCCTCGCCAAACCTCGAAGTCGTTTCGGAAGTCCTCGCCGGCACTTCAGCTGATGAGGCGATGCAACGCGTGGCGGAGCGGCGCTTCGGGCGGACGCTGGCGCCGGCGGTGGTCGCCGCGTGGCGAGGCTTCAGCGCGGCGTTCCGCGAATTCCCGTATCACGGCGGAGTGGTTTACCTGGCGCCCCAGCAGGTTGGCCCGTCGAATTTGTTCTGGGCCGAGCCGACGGGCTACGGCGCCACGATGGTTGGCTTTCCGTATGACGACTTGAACGGGTGGCGCGCGATTTATCCGCCGGAAATCTTCATTCAGCAATTCGAGAAAGTCGCCGACGGCTTCGAGCGTTCATTGCAGGAACTCACAACCGCTGTCGCACACGCCACCGCCGCCACGCCCGCGCAGCGCCGCGCGCTGGATGCGGAATGCCGGGTGGCCGAAGCCGCCGCGATTCATTTCCGCAGTTGCGCGAACCAGGCGCGGTTCGTGATGGGCCGTCGAGCCGTGTCTGCGGCCAAGACTCCGCAGGAACGCGCCCAGCACATCGCCGGACTTGAGCGCATCCTCAAAGACGAGCTTGCGTTGGCCCGGCGCCTGCATGGGATTCAATCGCGTGACTCGCGCATTGGCTTCGAGGCCTCGAACCAGTATTACTACGTGCCCGTTGACCTGGCGGAGAAAGTCTTGAATTGCCGCGAACTGCTCGAGCGTTGGCTGCCGATCCTCGGCGCAACCGCGCCCCGTTAGCCTCGCTTGCACCAGAATGCCATTGCCGCCGCGGCTCTCGTTTCGGTAGTGTCGCTGTCGTGATGGAAACCACGTTCACGCTTACGGTCAACGGCCGGCGGCGAACCGTGACCACTGATTCGCAGCGGTCGTTGCTCCACCTGTTGCGCGAAGAGTTGAAGTTGACCGGGCCTAAATACGGCTGCGGGGAAGGTCAGTGTGGGGCTTGCACCGTTTTGGTTGACGGAAAGCGCGAGCACTCGTGCCTGCTCCCCGCCAAGGATGCCGCGGGCAAAGCCATCACCACCATTGAAGGCCTAAGCGCAGGCGACAATTTACACCCGGTGCAGGAGGCGTTTCTGGCGGAGGGCGCGATGCAATGCGGTTATTGCACGCCTGGCATGATCATGTCCGCCGTGGCGCTGTTTAACGAGAAGCCGAAACCCAGCGACGCGGAAATCCTCGCCTGGATGGACGCGCAACTCTGCCGTTGCTGCGGCTATCCCAAGATTCTCAAAGCCGTCCGCCGCACGGCGGCTGAAGCGAAGAGGTGAACGCATGAATACGAACGCCTCAACGGACGAAATCATGGCGCTGGACGCCGGAGAAACTGCTGACAGTGTGGAGTTCGACTTCGCGATGGACCGGCGTTGCTTCGTGCAAGTGCTGGGTGCGGGGCTGGTTATCGCAGTCAGCCACGGCACGGCGCTCGCGCAAGGCCGCGGCGGGCGAGGCGGGGGTGGCGGAGCCCGCACGGTCGCGGCGCGGATTCATCTCTCGAACGACGGCGTCATCACAGTGCTCACGGGCAAAGTAGAGATGGGGCAGGGGGCACGCACTGAACTCACGCAAGCCGCTGCCGAAGAAATGCGCGTGCCTGTGAGCCAGGTTCAACTTGTGATGGGTGATACAGGCCTTGTGCCCGACGACGGCACGACTGCCGGTAGCCGCACGACGCCCGCCACCGTGCCTGCCGTGCGGCAAGGCGCGGCGGCTGCCCGGAAACTTTTACTGGAACTGGCTGCGAAGAAATGGAACGCCGAGCCGGCGGCACTGGAGGTCCGCGACGGCAAAATCTCTCACGCTGCCAGCCAACGCGCACTGAGCTACGCCGACCTCGCGAAGAGTGGCGAAGCGGCCGAATCGTTTAAACAATCCATGCCCAGCGACATCACCGTCACTGCCGTAGAGCAGTGGCGCGTGATGGGCACATCGGTCCCCCGCATCAACCGGCGCGACCTCGTCACGGGTGCGCACAAGTTTCCGTCCGACCACACGCGGCCCGGGATGCTTTACGGCAAAGTCCTGCGCCCGCCGTCTTACGGGGCGAAGCTGGTTTCGGTGGACCTCGGCCCCGCCAAGGCATTACAAGGTGTCGTTGCCGTGCAAGATGGTTCATTCGTCGGCGTGGCGGCGCCGACCACGCTGCGCGCCGAGCAGGCGTTGAAGGCTGTCGCCGAAACGGCGAAGTGGGAAACGTCGCCGCATCCGTCGAGCAAGGAAGTCTTCGATTACTTGCGAAAAGGCGCCCAAGGCGGCGTGCCGCAGAATTCGTTCACCGACGAACTCGCCCAAGCCGCCAAGAGACTCCGCGCCACCTACCACGTCGCCTACGTTCAGCACGCGCCCATGGAAACCCGCACCGCGCTCGCCGAGTGGAACGACGGCAAGCTCACGGTGTGGACGGGCACGCAGGCGCCGTTCGGCTATCACAGCGAACTCGCGCGCACGTTCCGGCTGCCCAACGAAAACGTGCGTGTCATCGTGCCCGATTTCGGCGGCGGCTTCGGCGGCAAGCACACAGGCGAATGCGCCATTGAAGCCGCGCGGCTGGCGCAGGCTGCCGGCAAACCGGTCTTGGTGCGCTGGACGCGCGAAGAGGAATTCACCTGGGCCTACTTCCGTCCGGCTGCCGTGATTGATGTCGAAGCCAGCCTCGATGCCACCGGTAAACTGACTTCGTGGCATTTCATCAACATCAACTCGGGCGGCGCGGCGGTGGACACGCCGTATCGCGCGGGCAAGGCGCGTTGCCGCTTCGTAGGCTCGAATCCGCCATTGCGTCAAGGCTCGTATCGAACGCTGGCCGCCACGGCGAACAACTTCGCCCGCGAGTCGTTCATGGACGAACTGGCTGCCGCTAGCGGCGCCGACCCGCTCGATTTTCGGCTGGCCCATTCGGAGCATCCGCGCCTCCGCGCAGTGCTGGAGGAGGCGGCTAAGCATTTCAACTGGCGCGAACGCGTGAAGCAGGAGAGGACCGGCCTTGGCGTCGGGTTGGCCTGCGGCACGGAGAAAGGCTCATACGTGGCTGCCTGCGTGGAAGTCGCCGTGGATCATGAGCAGGACAAAATCACCGTGGGCCGTGTGTGCGAAGTCTTCGAGTGCGGGGCCGTGGTGAATCCCGACAATCTGTTGGCTCAAGTACAAGGTTGCATCATCATGGGTTTGGGGCCGGCGTTGCGCGAGGAGATGCGTTTTGCCGAGGGCCAGATGCGCAACGCCGTGTTCAGCCGGTATCTTGTGCCGCGCTTGGCTGACGTGCCTGAACTCGACATCCACCTGCTGAATCGCCCGGACCTCGCGAGCGCAGGTGGCGGCGAGACGCCGATCATTGCCATCGCACCCGCCATCGCCAACGCAGTCTTTCACGCAACCGGACGGCGCATCCGTGAGATGCCGATTCGCCTGCGGGCCGCGGCGGACGGTTGACGCAGTGGCGTGCCGAGCCGACCGAGGTTCGCGAGACGCGTTCGTAACTTCCCGCTTTTCTGCATTCCCAATTCGCCTATCGTCTTCGCGACATGTTCTCAGAGATACGCTCGATTCATTTCGTCGGGATTGGCGGTACGGCGATGGCCGCCGTGGCCGTAGCTCTCAAGGAGATGGGTCTCCAAGTGACCGGCTCGGACCAGAATGTTTATCCGCCCATGTCCACGTTTCTGGCGGAGCGGCAGATCGAAGTGACCGCCGGGTACGCGGAGCGGAATCTGGCGCACAAGCCGGACTGGGTGGTCATCGGCAACGCGATTTCGCGTGGCAACCCGGAGGCGGAGTTCTGCCTCGACCACAAACTGAAGTTCTGCTCGCTGCCGGATTTGCTTCGCGAGTTCTTCATTCGCGGCAAACGCGCCATCGTCGTCGCGGGCACGCACGGCAAGACGACGACGACGGCGTTGCTGGCTTGGGTCTTCGAGCACAGCGGGCTGAATCCGAGCTTTCTCATCGGCGGCGTCCCGCACAACCTCGGCCAGGGCGCGCGGTTCACGGACAGCCCGTGGTTCATCATCGAGGGCGACGAATACGACACGGCGTTCTTCGACAAACGCAGCAAGTTCATCCACTACCTGCCCGAATGCGCCATCATCAACAACGTCGAGTTCGATCACGCGGACATCTTTCCCGATCTCGCGGCGATTCAGAAGACGTTCAGCCACTTCATCCGGCTCGTGCCGCGGAACGGATTGCTGCTGGGCAACGGGGACGATCCGAGCCTGGCGCCGTTGCTGAATGTGAATTTCTGCCCGGTCAAGCGCTTCGGGCTGGGCGAGAACAACGCCGTGCGGGCGACCAACGTGCGGCTCGGGCCCACGGCGAGCGAGTTCGAGATTCCGAGCGCGAAGTTTCATCTGAACCTGGCCGGCGAGTTCAACGTGCGGAACGCGCTGGCCGTGGTGGCGTGCGCAAAACACTTCGGGCTGTCGAACAAGCAAATCCAGTCGGCGTTTGACACGTTCAAGGGCGTCAAGCGGCGGATGGAAGTGCGCGGCATCGCGGGCGGCGTGACGGTGATTGACGATTTCGCGCATCACCCGACAGCGATTCGCGAAACGCTGCGGGCGCTGCGGTTGAAATACCCGCACGAAAAGATCTGGGCGATTTTCGAGCCGCGCAGCAACACGACCCGGCGAAATGTTTTCCAACTGGAGCTCGTCGAGGCTTTCGCACAGGCCGACGGGGTGGTCGTGGCGCAGGTCGCGCGGTTGGAATTGCTCAAGCCGGAGGAACGGCTGGACCCGGAGATGCTGATGGCCGACCTCAAAGCTTCCGGCAAAGATGCGGCTTATCTGCCGGACGTGGATTCAATCGTGGCGCACGTCGCGACCCGCGCTCAGGGCGGCGATCTCGTGGTGGTGTTCAGCAACGGTGGGTTTGGCGGCATCCACGGGAAGTTGTTGGAACGGTTGGCGCGGCAGTGAGCGTCGTTCGAGGCGCACACCATTGGCGGTGCTGCGCTGGACGCTGAGGCTCAGTGCATTTGAGGCTTGGTGCTGGTGGCGACGGATTGCCTTGGACAGGAGTGTCAGCTTTCCGGCCATGAATTCCTCTTCCGCGCGGCAGAATCCCCAGCGTTCCGGGGGACGCGCCGATTGGACTGCGGCCTGCTGGTGAAAGGAGCATGCAATGGGGGCCGTCTTCGAGAGGTCGCAGTGCCTGCCCCACACTCGTCAGTTGGGCAGCGTTGGCGCTGGGCCTTTCGACAATTGGCCGTGAACCCAGCCCAACGGCACGCCCCAAGACCATCACTCGCGCAGAAATCCCGGCGGCAGAAACCGGCATCGCCTCGTATTACGCGGACCGGTATCACGGGGGACTGACAGCCAGCGGCGAGCGCTTCGACATGAAGGCCCTGACTGCGGCGCATCGCCGTTACAGATTTGGGACGCGAGTGAAGGTGACCCACCTTGGGAACCATCGCTCCCTCATCGTTCAGATAAACGATCGCGGCCCATATACCCAAGGCCGGGTTATTGACCTCTCCCTGGCTGCTGCCGTCGAATTACGAATGGTCGAGAGCGGTTTGGCCAATGTGAAACTGAAAATCATTGAGTGATTTGGCATGGCGGCGCACGAAGGTTCAAGGCGACTCTCTCCGCGATGAAGGGAACGAATTCCTCGGCCATCGGCGTGGGAGGAGGGGCGATGGCCGGCCGGCTCATCGTCAGGCCCGGGGGTGCGCGGCATCGTAAGCGCGCTTGAGTCGGTCGGTCGTGACGTGCGTGTAAACTTGGGTCGTGGCCAGGTGCGCATGGCCGAGGAGTTCCTGGACGCTGCGCAAGTCCGCGCCGGCGTCGAGCATGTGCGTGGCGTAACTGTGGCGGAGCTTGTGCGGCGTGAGATGCGGATCAAGACCGGCCAGCACGAGATACTTTTTCAACCGCTGCTGGAGCAAGCCCGGCGACAGCGGGCCGGTCTTGATGGAGTGCGACTGGAAGACCGCCGCCTGGCCGGCGGGCCTCTGTGGCATCAGACTCCAATAGTTCTGAATCGCTTTGAGCGCCGGCTCGCCAATCGGCACGAGCCGCTCTTTGCGACCTTTTCCGCGCACGCGGACGAGGCGCTCGCTCCAATCCAGATCCTCCGCCCGCAGCCCGCAGAGTTCGCTGATGCGCAGGCCGCAGGAATAGATCGTTTCCAGAATCGCAGTGTCGCGGTAGCACGCCACGGCCAAGATTGGGCGTCCGGGGGCTTTCTCCTTCTTCGGTTGCGACAACGGGATCAGCGGTGCGTTGAGCAAGGCGACCATCTGCTCGGTGGTCAGGAATTTTGGCAACCGCTTCTCCAGTTTCGGCAACGCGATGTCCTTGAGCGGCGAGGAAGTCACCTGCCCGTGGCGGATGAGAAACTTGTAGAACGTCCGCAGCGCGCTGAAACACAAGTGCCTGGAGGCGCGGCCCAAATTGCGACGGCCGAGGTAGCGGAGGAACGCGCGAAAATCGTCGCGCTCAAGCTTCTCCCAAGCCGGGGCGGACTGGCGCTCCATCTGATGCCAAGTCAGGAAATCCTTCAGTGCCTCGCGGTAGTTGCGGATCGTGTTCGGCGACGCACCGCGGTCGGTGGCGAGGTGCTGGAGGAACTTTTCGATGTGACGTTCTGTCGGCAACGGTTGAGGTGCGGAGGCAGCTTCGGTCACAGGCCCAAATGGCTACGGTTTGCTGGCGCTCGCCTCACCCTCGCGCGGCGGGAAGTCGAACGTCACCTTGCCTTTCTCATCCATCCCAAGAAACGCCCGGAACGGCCGGCCCGTTTTCGACGACACGAACTTCGTCAGCAGGTCGGTTTTCTCGCCGGCCAGCAGCTTCTGCAATTGCGCCGGCTCGATCGGTTGCTGCAGGATCGTCTTCCCGACGCTGAACTTGCACGGCTTCTTCTCTGCCTGCGACTTCTCGCACACGAAATGCGTCGGTCCTTCGAACACCCGCCCGCCGCACTTCGGACACTTGCCCACCGGGGTCAGGCCCGTGAAATCCAGCTTGGGCCGCGGCTCCTTGGGTTTGGCCTCCCTCGGCTTGCGCTCGCGCGGCGCGAACTCGAACTTCACCTCGCCGTCCTTCAAGGCGAGAAACGCCTCGAACTTGCGCCCCGTCTTCTTCGACACGAAGTCTTTCAGCAGGTCGGTCTTGCCCTCGGCCAGCAGCTTCGTGATCTGCGCCGGCTCGACTTGCTGTTGCAGGATGATCTTGCCGGTGCGGAACGTGCAGGTGCGCGCGTCGCCCGTGGACTTCTCGCACACGTAATTCATCCCGCCGTCGAACACCTGCCCGCCGCACTTCGGGCACTTGCCCAATGGCTCTTTGCCGGTGAAATCCACCGGGGCGGTGGCTTCGCTGCCTTCCTTCGGTTGGTTGTTGCCGAAATCAAACTCGATCTTGAACTCGGCATTCAGCTTGAGCACTGCATTGAACGGCTTGCCCAGCTTGCTGCGGAAATTCTGGAGCGGCCCGATCTGTTTCTCGGCAATCAGCTTCTCGACTTCCTCGAACTCAAACATCCGGCTACAAAGGACCTTCCAGACGGAGAAATCGCAGCCATCTTTCACGCACTGGTAGGCCTTGTATTTCTCGTGGACCTCGCCGCCGCATTTCGGGCACGGCACGTTGAGCACGCCGAAGTCGCCGGGGATGGTGTCGTGCTCGAACTTCTTCGCTCGGTCCACGATGCGCCGGGTCATGTCCGCGATGCCGGCCATGAACTGCTCGCGGCTGATCTGCCGGCGCTGAATCTGGCGCAATTGGAATTCCCAGTCGCCGGTCAATTCCGGCTTCGTCAGCTCGGCGACGTCCAAGCCGTTGAGCAGTTCCATGAGCGAAAACGCCTTCGCCGTGGGTTGCAGTTCGCGTCCGTGCCGGTGGAGGTACTGCTCGTAAACCAGGCCCTCGATGATGGACGCGCGCGTCGCCGGCGTGCCGAGGCCCTTCTCGCGCATGGCTTCGCGGAGTTCGTCGTCTTCGACCAGCTTGCCCGCGCCTTCCATCGCGCTGAGCAAGGTGGCTTCCGTGTAGCGCGGCGGCGGCTTGGTGACGTTCTGCTTCACCTCGATGGCGCTGGTCTGCACGCGCTCGTTCGGCTGCACCGGCACGAGGCTCGGCGTGTCTTCGTCCTGCGCCTCCTTGCCATAGACCGTCAGCCAGCCGGGCTGGACCAAAACCTTGCCCACGCTCTTGAACGGCTCGCTCTCGACCCGCGTGATGCGCGTCGTCTCCAGAAACTCCGCCGCCGGATAAAACACCGCGAGGAAACGCTTCGTCACCAGGTCGTAGAGTTTCAGCTCCGGTTCGGACAAATGCTTGGACGCTTGGGTTGTCGGGATGATGGCGAAGTGATCGGAAACTTTCGCGTTGTTGAAAATGCGCTTGTTGGCATGCACCCAGCCCTTCTGCAGAATCTCGCCCGCGAACGGCGCGTAACGGGTTTCGCCCAGCATCTTCATCACGCCTCGCACCGTACCGAGATAATCCTCCGGCAACGCGCGCGAATCGGTGCGCGGGTAGGTCAGGACCTTGTGCCTTTCGTAAAGTGCCTGGGTGATGGCCAGCGTGTTCTTGGCGCTGAAACCGAAGCGCGAGTTGGCTTCGCGTTGCAGGCTCGTCAAATCGTAGAGCAACGGCGAAAGCTGCGTGCTCGGTTTGCTTTCCTCGGTGACAATGCCCGGTTTGCCAAGGCATTTCGCCCTGATGGCTTCCGCCTTGGCCACGTCCCAGAAACGCTCGGCCTTCAGATCGGCATCGGCGTCCTTGCCGTCCAGCTTCGCGAATTTCTCGTCGAACCAGCGCCCGGTGTATTGGCCCGCGGCGGCGTCGAACGTGCCGACGACTTCCCAAAAACTCCGCGGCACGAATCGTTTGATCTTCTCCTCGCGCTCGACCAGGATCGCGAGCGTCGGCGTCTGCACCCGGCCCACGGTGGTTTTGAAGAACCCGCCGAGCTTCGAGTTGAAAGCCGTCATCGCGCGCGTGCCGTTGATGCCGACGAGCCAGTCCGCCTCGGAACGGCTCGTGGCGGCGTCCGAGAGCGGCTGCATGGAGGAGGCGTCGCGGAGTTGCGCGAAGCCGTCGCGGATGGCGGCGGGCGTCATGGATTGCAGCCAGAGGCGGCGGATGGGCTGCTTCGCACTCGTGTAGCGGACGATATTTCGAAAGATGAGTTCGCCCTCGCGCCCGGCATCGCAGGCGTTGATCAGTGCGGTCACGTCCTTGCGCTTGATGAGCTTCGCGAGCTGGCGCAGGCGGTTCTCGCTTTTCTCGATTGGCTGGAGATCGAAGTGCGGCGGAATGACGGGCAGGCACTTGAACGTCCACTTGCCGCGCGCAGCTTCGACACCCGGCGGCGGGGTCAGTTCGAGCAGGTGGCCGACGGCGGAGGAGACCACGAACTGGTCGTTCTCCAGATGTTCGTCAACCTTCTTGAAGCCGCCCAACGCCTTCGCGATGTCATTGGCGACGGACGGTTTCTCGGCGATGATGAGGGCTTTGCCCATAGTGTGCGGCTCGCTTGTACTGCCAACGGCCCGTGCAATGCAACTCCCGGTTCCGCGGCTCTCGTCGCCAAGATGGAGCAAAACGCGTGGCTGTCAAAGTTGGCCGCGAGGGGAACCGTGGGTTCACCACCCCGACCCGGAGCGTGAGTTGCACTAGCTTCTGCCGAGGGAGAGTTCCTTTGCAGCAGCCATGAAGCCGCGTGAGAGGCGACTCATTTCCCAATGCAGAACTGGTGGAAAATGGCGTCCAACAAATCCTCGGTCGTCGTCTTTCCCACCACCTCGCCCACAGCGTTGGCTGCGGCGCGCAAGTCAATGGCCACCAGTTCCAGACCCACGCCATTCCGCAGCGCCGCTGCGGCATCCACCGCGGCGGTGCGTGCCCGGTTCAGCGCGTCTTGGTGCCGCGCGTTGATCATGACTTCCAGCGACTCCGCCACGATTTCGCCGGACCACACGAGTGCCTTGATGGCATCCTTCAGCGCCTCGATGCCGGCGCCGCTCAGGCAGCACACGTCGGTAGCGGGAGCGTCGTCGGGCAACACCAGTCGCCGCGGCAAATCGGATTTGTTGCACACCAGAATCCGTTTCTTGCCGGCGAATTCGGCCAGCCACCGCTCGTCCTCCGCGGTCAGCGGCTCGGAAGCGTCGAGTACCTGGAGAACAAACTCCGCGCGGGCAAGGGCTTCGTGACTGCGGCGGATACCCTCCAGCTCGATTTCGTCGTGCGCCTCGCGCAAGCCCGCCGTGTCCACGAACACTACCGGCAGGCCGCGCACGTTGGCGGTTTCCTCGATCGTGTCGCGCGTGGTGCCGGGGATCGCGGAAACGATTGCGCGGTTGTGGCCGAGCAGTTGATTGAGCAGGCTGGACTTGCCGACGTTTGGCCGCCCGACGATGGCCGCGCGCACGCCGCGCCGCAAAACCCGGCCCTCGTCCGCCGTCGCCAGCAGTTCGTCCATGAACGCCACGCCGCGGTCCAGCCGCCCCAGCAACTGCTCCATCGTGTCCGGCGCGATGTCCTCCTCCGGGAAGTCCAGGTAGGCCTCCACGTGGGCCAGCGTTTGCATCAAGTCGTCGCGAAGTTGGTTGATGCGCTGCGAAAGTTTGCCCGCGAGCTGCTCGTTCGCCGCGCGCAGCGCCAGTTCGGTGCGCGAGTGAATCAGGTCCGCCACCGCCTCCGCCTGCGCCAGGTCAATCCGTCCGTTGAGGAACGCGCGCATTGTGAACTCGCCCGGCTCCGCCAGCCGCGCGCCGTTTTCGAGGACGGTGTCAAGGACCTGCTTCGAGACGAGCACGCCGCCGTGGCAGGTGATCTCGGCCACGTCCTCCCGCGTGAAGGTCCGCGGCGCGCGCATGACGGAGAGGAGCACCTCGTCCACCACGACACCGCGGCGAACGACGTGGCCGTAATGAATTGTGTGCGAAGCTGCCTCGCCAGGCTTGCGCGAATGCTTCCCCGCCGGCACGAAACTGCGCTCCGCCACCGCCAGCGCCTGCGGACCGGAGAGCCGGATAATGGCCAAGCCGCCTTCGCCTAGCGGCGTCGCAATCGCGGCGATGGTGTCACCGTACATGGCCGGAACATAGCGGCGGGGAATTCCTTTGAAAAGCGCAAGGCTCGACCGGATACTTCGCCACATGACCAATTCGGCGAGAGTTTCCGGCCCGTTCGTGCTCGGTATCGAGGGCGGCGGGACGCGGACAGTCGCAGTGCTGGCGGATACGCAGCGCCGCCTGGTGCGCCGCATCGAAACCGGTCCGGCCAATCTCAAGCTGATGACGGACGCGCAACTCGTGCGGCGTCTCCGTCAAATCGCCGCCGGTTTGCCGCGACCCGTGGCGCTGGGCATCGGTTTGGCGGGCGCGTGGGCGGAACCAGACTGGCGGCGCATCCGGCAAGCCGCCGCGCGCGTCTGGCCCGGCGTACCGTGCCACGCGACGCAGGACCTCGACACGGCGCTGGCTGCGGCGCCGCAGCCGCCAGGCGCCGGATTCACGCCGCGCGTGCTGGTGCTCAACGGTACCGGTTCATGTTGTTTCGGACGCGACGCGCGGGGCCGGACGGAAAAGGCTGGCGGCTGGGGTTACGTTTTCGGCGATGGTGGCAGCGGTTACGAAATCGGCCTCTTCGCGCTCAAAGCGGCGGCGACGGAATTTGACCGCACGGGGCGCTGGCCGAAACTGGGCCGGCGGATTTTGCGCAGCCTGGTTCTGAACGATGCGAATCAGTTGATTGACTGGGCGCAGGCGGCGAGCCAGGCGCAAATCGCGGGTCTGGCCGTCGAGGTCTTCGAAGCGGCGCGGCGGCGGGATCGGCTCGCACGCGAATTGCTGACGGCTGCCGCCGGACGACTGGCTGCCGACACGACAACCTGCGCCCGCCGGCTGTTCCAAACCGGCACGCGCGTGGAATTCGTTTTCGCCGGAAGCACGCTCCTCAAGCAAAGGCAGTTTGCGGCGCTGGTGATGGCGGAACTCCGCAGATTATGGCCGGCGGCTGTCATTGTCCCCTTGCGGCGCGAAAGCGCTTGGGGCGCGGTGGAACTGGCGGCACAACTTTTCAAGCGTGAGCGGATGCGGAATGCGAATCCGCGATGTGGCAGACTGAAAGGCTACACTCCAGCGCCTTCCCGTGGCGACGCTGAATCGGGTGGTGCGGAAGCCGCCGTTCCGCGCGAGTTCGTCCGCAGCGCGAAGCTTTCGCCAACGGAAGAGCACAATCCGCGTTCGTTGCGCCTGGACAAACTTTCCGCGCGCGAGGCCGTGGCGCTGATGCTGGCGGAAGACGCACGGATTCCGCGGGCGCTGCGGGGGGAAAGACGAGCCATCGAGCGGGCGGTGGACGTGATCGGGCGGGCGTTGCGCCGCGGGGGACGGTTGTTTTATATCGGCGCTGGCACGAGTGGCCGGTTGGGCGTGCTCGACGCCAGCGAGTGTCCGCCCACGTTCCGCAGCGATCCCGAAACCGTGCAGGGCATCATGGCCGGCGGCCAGGCGGCGCTCTGGCGCAGTATCGAAGGCGCGGAGGATGACGCCGATGGAGGCGCGGAGGCGATACGGGCGCGGACCGTCGGCCGGCGCGACGCAGTGGTGGGCATCGCCGCCAGCGGGCGCACGCCTTTCGTTTGGGGCGGGCTGATCGAGGCGCGGCGGCGAGGCGCGAAAACCGTGCTCGTGTGTTTTAATCCTCACCTGCGGATTCCGCGCCCCATCCGACCGCACATCGTGATCGCGCCAAACGTTGGCCCGGAGATTCTCACCGGCTCGACGCGGCTGAAAGCGGGCACGGCGACCAAGCTGTTGCTGAACATGTTCACGACGCTCGGCATGGTGCGCGCCGGAAGGGTGATCAGCAACCTGATGGTGGATTTGGACCCGAGCAACGTGAAGCTGCGCGACCGCGCGGTGCGGATTGTGCAGGCGCTTTCGGGCGCGGATTACGGCGCGGCGAAGGGGGCTTTGCAGAAGTCCCGCTGGGTCATTCGGGACGCGGTGCGAGAGCTTTTGGCGGGAAGGCCGCAGTTCACTGGATCGGCGGCCAGTGCTGGAGGGAAGCGGGCAGGACGAAGCCGGCAGCATTCGTGAGGATGGCCTCGAGTTCTTTGAAGCGTCCCAACTGCAGCCACCACACGACGAAGCGACCCAACCCCGCGGTGAGTGCCAGCAACAACCACCCCATGATGTAGAGTCCAAAGGCCTGCGGCGGGTCGGGCAGCATGACGCGCGGGATGCCGTGATACAGCACCACGAGCGTCAGGCCTATCCCCAGCCCGTAGGTCGCCCACGGGTTGACCGACGGAAAGGCGTCGAATACGTGCAACGTCCAGAACGGCCCGAGTCCGTACGCCACCGCGGTGAAGGCTTGTAGATACGTGTGCCGACCGTGGAACGTCTCGCCGAGGTTCTTCAACATCTTTGTCCCGAGAAAGAGCGTGGCCAGATTCACCGCCCATTCCACAAACTGGAATCCCAAGGCTTCCGGCAGGGAAAATCTCTTGAGCGTCACGACATTCCCGCGCCAGTCGCCCCAGAACATCATGCCGTACGCCTCGGCCACGGAAGTCAACAGCAGCAGGGGGAGCACATAGGTCAGAAGAATGCGCAAGACACTGCGCTGCGCCAGAGCAATCCGCTCCCACGTGCGCAAGGGCTCCAACACCAAGAGAACGGCCTTGATCATGTTGGCACAGAGATAATCGCCGCCAGCCCTTCTGACAATCAAATACCCCGCGCGTTCAGACAAGTTTCGCGGCCGTTGCGTCCGGCGGGCATGCGCCTGAGTCTGTTCCATGGTCACGAAAATGTGGTTGCGGATTCCCCTGGGTGCCAGGGGTGGTGCTGGCGGCACTGATTTTCGCCGGTTGCGGGATGCACAAGCTTGACTGGCGCTCGGGCGCAGGCCCCGTACAATCACACGCATGGCGTTGACGCGACATTGTTGGAAATGCGGCGCCGAATACACCCTGGCCGGCACGCCGGGCCGTTCGGAAACCTGCCTTTGTAGCGCGGACCTCAAAGTGTGTCTCAATTGCGTGAGCTATGATCCCAAAGTGGCGTACCAGTGCCGTGACCGGCGCGCGGAACTTGTCGCTGAGAAACACGTGGCGAATTACTGCGAGTACTTTGAGATGGCCCGCCGCGAGTTTGCCGCGCCGGCCCAGGATGCTTTACGCGAGGATCACGCCCGCGCGCAGTTGATGAAACTGTTCGGTGACTGACCCGCGCGCGCGACCGGATGGCGGTCAGATTCCTGCGGCGTGGGCGAAGCTGATGGACTCGCTGAATCGCTTGTTGTCGGCGCGGATGCGCGCGGCAAGGGTCTTGACGACGCCGAACAGGAACGCGGTAGCAATCTCTGGCGCTTTGTTGGCCAGCGCCTGGCAGGCGGCGGCAGTGATTTTGAGGAGGTAGCTGTCGGTGTTCGCCACGATGTCGGCGGAGCGCGGGCCGTGGTCGAAGAGCGAGATTTCCCCGAAGAAGTCGCCGGGGCCGAGCGTGGTCAGAATCGTCTCGCGCCCGCCGATGAGCAGGCGCACGCGCAACTCGCCCTCGAGGATGAGATACATCGCGTCGCCGTGCTCGCCCTGGGTGACGAGCGTGCTCCACTGCGGGGCGCGGGTGATTTGCATGAACCGGGCAAAGCAGGCGAGCTGTTCCTCCGTGAGCGCCGCCAGAATCTTGACGCGCCGCAGCGCGCCGGGCTTGAAGGCCGGGGAGGCACCGGGCGGCTCGCCGGCGGGCCGCGCCCCGAAAAACATGCGCAGCTCGGATAGCTCGCCCGCGCGCAACCAGGCGGCATTGTGGCAGGCGTAGAGCCACGTTTCCGCCAACACGCGCTCATCCTTGATCCAGTTCACCAGTTCGGGAAGTTCGACCGGGCCGTAAGCGGCATTGTCCACACCCCAAATGAAAAAGAGATTCGTTGTGGGCTCGGTGCTCATGCCCGGCTTCTAGCACAAGGCGGCGCCGGGGGGAACAAAAATGCAGCCGCTGGAAAGAAGCACCGCCCGTCTCTCGTTCGAGAAGCGGGCGGCGCGCGCAGGAACCAAGGGGTCTGCACTCAGAATTTGTAAATCACGTTCAGGGCAGCCAAATAGGCGTTGTCGCGACCTGCGGCCGTCATGTAAGGGTCGCTTCCGTCGGCGGCGTGGTCCCAGCGAAACTCGGCGCGTGTCTGGACGTTTTTCCACAAGTCATACTGGATGGTTTCGGTCAATCCGAAGGCCCGCTTTGGCAATCCGAAACCCGCCGTGGTCCCGACCAGGTACCCGCTCTGCATGAAATAATCGGCCCGCGTGTTCACCGTCAGCTTCTCCGTCGCCTGCCAAAGCAAGTACACCGCCGAGGCGTGCTGATAGCCCGATTGGTTGAACACGGTGCCGCCGCCCGCAATCGTGTTGGGAGCGAGCATGACGTAGTCGTGAGCCAGGCCGACCTTCAGGCTCTTGATCGGGGTGTTGAATGTGCCGCCGAGGTACCAACTCGTCTTGTTCACGGCGTTCACGGCGTCGTAACCGGTGATGACTCCGCCCAGCAAAGTGGAGCCGGCCAAGAAGCCAAAGTTCTTGGGGGCCGTCAGGGTGACCGAGCCCATGTAGGTTTTGAAGGACTCGGCCTTGTTTCCCGACGGCGGGAAGCTGCGGGCGTTGACGCCGACGCTCCAAGCATCGCAGATGGAGAAGTTGGCGGACACGACGGGTGAAAACTGGTACGCCACCAGCAGCCCGGTCATCTGCGTCGGCTCCGCCATGTAGCCATAGGACCGGGTGTAGTTGGGATTGTTCCCCGCTTCGAACACCTCGTAGCCCAGCACCTCGGTGTAAGTGCCGAGCTTGAAGTCCAGCCCGCTGCCGACCGGCGCGCGCAATTCGACGTAGGTGTCTTTCAAGCTGAAATCGCCCGGCGTGGTGCCGGACGGGTTGTAGCCGACGGCATCCGGGCCGAACAGGAGCGTGGCGTTGTACCCGGCGCTCCATTTGCCGTCAGGCTCCGCGGGTCTGTTCAACGTGAGGGCCACGACGTCCAGATTGAAACCGTCAGCTTTCGAGCCGGCTGGCACGCCATTGGGCGTATAGCCGGGCAGGTTCAGGTTGCCGGTCCCGAGATTCCAATGCGCCGACGTGTCCACGTAGCCGCTTAATGTGGTCGTCGAAAGGGCGGTCAGGAGCGGAGTCGCCGCTTCCTCCGCCCTGACCGCGGAAGCGGCGGCGATGATTCCCGACGCGATCAATGTTCGAGTGTGTTCGCTGAACTTCATTTCGTTTCTGTTTTCTTTGGTGCCGAGCACTGAATTGCGTCCTGGTCTGGGCCCCGCGCTTTGGGCGGCGGCCTTCAAAAGGACCTGGCAGTCCGGCGATTGGTTTCTTCGTCTCCGACACCGGAGGCAGCCGGCGTGCCAGAAGTGATTTTCGGCCGCATCCTGTTGCGGTACGCTGCGTTTGGGAGCTCGGTCCGGAAAAGTGGGGCTGGAAGGATCGCCGATAAGTGAGCAGGGTGACAAGAAAGCGGCAGCGAATGGCGACCGGGGCGCCGGAAAACAAAAACCCCTTCCGGTTCTCCCGGAAGGGGTTTGGGGGCAAGTTCGTTCAGAACTTGTAGATGATGTTTGCGGCAATCAGGATTGAGTTGACGCGGTCATCAGCGTGGTAGACGCCGTTATGGGTAGCACGGAAATACTGCCCTTCGTCACTATGATCCCAGCGGACTTCCGCCCGGCTGATCACGTTCTTCCAAAGGTCGTATTGCACCGTGCCCGTCAAGGCCCAGATCTGGGTATTGTCTGCGCCTGAACCCAAGTCCGCATTCAGCTGGAACAGTTCGCCACGGGCGTGGAGGCTCAACTTCTCCGTGGCTTGGTAAGAGGCATAAACGCTGCCTGCCCAAGCATCGAGCTGCGCGCCGTTAAACACACTGGCAGTCTCGCTATGAACGTCCAGCAAATCCCAAGCGGCGCCCAACTTCAGGCCGGTGACGGGCGTCGCGAGAGTCCCGCCGACGTAAACGCTTGTTTGATTGGCGGAAACAGTTGAACCAGGCGCCAGAAAACCAGCATTTACAACCATTGGAATGTATGGGAGGCTAGAATTGTATCCATTCACGAATCCCGCGTACAGCGTGGACCCGGCCGCCCAACCCCAACTCTGCGGAGCGGTCAAGGCGACGGAGCCCATGTAGGTCTTGTAGGACTCGGCTCTATTATCATAAGGAGGAAAAGCCCGCTGATTAATCATCGGGCCGACGGTGTTGGCCACACCTGCCGACGCGCTGAACCAGTCACAGAAGCGGTAAGTCGCCAGCACGCCGGTGTGCGTTTGCGGCTCAATTGAATGGCCGTACGACCGGGTGAAGTTCGGGTTGTTGCCCGCTTCCACCGATTCGTAGCCAATCACGCTGTCGAACACGCCGACCTTGAAATCAAGGCCGTTGCCGACCGGGGCGCGCAGCGCCACGTAGGCCTGGCGGATGGCGAAGGCGTCACTTGATGTCGTGTTGAGCGTACCGGCATCCGGGCCGAACCACAGGTCCACTTTGTAGCCGGAGGCCCACTCGGATTCATCCAAGGGTTTGGAGATCGAGAGTTGGACCACGTTCAGGTTGAAGCCATCCGCTTTGCCTGGACCGAACTTGTAATACGCGACATCGGTCCCCGTGCCCGGGTTCCACTGCATCGACGTATCCACGTAACCATCGATCATTGTGCCAGCCACCATGGTATTGATCGGCGACGCACTCTCGTCGGCTCTGGCGGCCGAGGCGAGGCTGATGACGCCGACCGCGGCCAGCCCTAACGTCCACTGATTAAACTTCATTTGGTTCCTCCGTACTTAGTTGGTTTTGTTGTGTATGCGCATAACACTACAGACAGGGTAAAACCGGTTCACCCTCGCACCAAGCTGGTGCACTTCGCACGATAATTAAGGGAAACAGGGGGTTTTGACAACAAGAATTTTGAAGAGATTTTGCGGATGGCTTCCCCGGGGCTACCCCGGGCCGGTCAGCGCCTTCAGGTCCGCCCGCACATTCTCGTACGTCACGTCGTAGGCCAGCACACCCGGTTCAGGCTCAATGCCCCAGTGGACGCACGCGGCGCGGTAAACGTCCGGCCACCAGTTGCGATGTCGGGTGAGGCCCGCTTTGCGCCAGTTGTCCCAGTTCATCAACACGCGCGACCAGCATTCGTCGCCGTAGCGCACGGCGGCCGCCGCGTCGCCGAAAGGGAAAGCTGGGTAGATCGTGACCCCTGTGGTTGGGCGGAGGCAAGTAAAGATGGTGACGTTTTGTGAGGTTGAGGGGGCGCCAGTTCAAGAGCGCCCCGGCGAGAGCCGGGGCTT